>Ga0268299_1003682_pt1 | contig 13500 bp, 19 predicted proteins | sample NOBtaG_FD_193484 | JGI IMG/M metagenome (GOLD analysis project Ga0268299, IMG submission 193484) | Activated sludge microbial communities from bioreactor in Nijmegen, Gelderland, Netherland - NOB reactor | ecosystem: Engineered > Bioreactor > Aerobic > Activated sludge | place: Netherlands...
GAAGAAGTGGTCGACAATGCCCGCCTGACGTTTGCGCATTTCGCCGGCAATCCCGACTTGGCATGGATCCGCGACAATCTGAAAGACGCGAAAGGGATACTGATTCTGCCACAGGTATTGCAGGCCGGCTATTTCGTCGGCGCGATGCTTGGTTCCGGGGTGTTGCTGCTCCACGACGAGCAGACGGGTGAATGGAGCGATCCGGCGTTCTATACGGTGACGGCGGGAAGCTTCGGGTTGCAGATCGGTCTGAAACGATCCCAGGTCGTGGCCTTGATCATGACGAAGAAGGGGATCGACTCCATGGTCGGCTCAAAGTTCGTGCTCGGAGGAGATCTCAACCTGACCGTGGGGCCCGTGGGACGAGGTCTTGTAGGCGGATTCACGCCGACCTTGAATGCCGATGTGGTTGCCTACGGGAGATCCGAAGGAGCGTACGGAGGTATTTCGTTCCAAGGATTGATCCTCTCACCGGACGACGACTGGAACGAGGTGTATTTCGGCAGGTCGATCAGCGCATCCGAGATCCTTTTGAACGCGTCGTCGGTCCGGCACTGGTATTCGGCCCGGCTGCGGGCGGCTGTGACGAACGCCCAGGCGGAAGAGCCGTGAGGGTCTGTCGTCAATGGCTCCTCGTCCTCTGGTTCGGCGTATGGACGACCGGCTGCTCATCTACGCCGGCGTTGTTGGGTGATGTGGCTGACTCCCCGCTGGCCGCATCTCCCCCTCCCGCCTCGCTCAAATTCTTGACCTACAACGCGTTGCATGGCTTGGCGACGGGCAGAGTCAGTGTCTCGCTCGGTGAAACTCCCGAACAGAACAGGCGCAGATTTCAACTGTTCATCAAGCAGCTCGAACTGGAGCGGCCGGACGTGGTGTTTCTGCAGGAGGTCAATCCTTTGCCTGAACGAGCCCAGTACTACATAGAGGCCCTGGAAGCGCTGGGGCTCCATTATCGGGTGGTATATCAGGTGGACGCCTGCGGCGTCCGGTTCTCGGGAGATAGAGCGCTGTTTCCGGACCTCAACAACGGACTGGCCATCCTCGCCAAGGAGGAGTTGGAGTTGAAGAAAATCGTGGGACTCCAACTCAGCGGCGATCTGGGCAGCTGCCGGAGCAATTCGGGTTTTCAACTGGCGGAGCTGCGGTACGGCCTCATTGCCGAAATCGGATTGCCCGGCAGCAAGGATCGGTATTTGCTGGCCAGCACTCATCTGCATTCGGGATTCGAAACCGGCGGGCAGTTCATGGACTTGCTGTCCACCCTCCATCGTGACGGGAAATTTCGAGACTATGCGTCGTTTAAATGGACGGTCGATCAGACGCGGCTGCGGAGGATCAGCGAGTTGAACGTCCTGATCCGAAGGTTGAACAAGCTCAAGCGGGAACAGGGATATGGGGGAATCGTGATTGCCGGAGACCTGAATTTCGAGCGGGATTTTCCCGAATATCAGGAGGTGGAGCTCTTGAGGTTCAAGGATACGGCGCTGTTGGGATTGCAGCTCAAGGAACTGTTCACGGCCAATCCGGCCCTGAACGCCTGGATACGACAGGATGCCGAGGCGCCCATCCCTGCGCTGCTGATGAGCGCCATCGCGTCAGAAGAGCCCGCCGTCCGGGAGCAGATCATCGCCGCCTATCGGGCGGAGATGATCCGTCCGCGCCGGATCGACTATATTTTCGTCGACACGGTCTTTCCCCTTTACTGCCTGCGCCAAACGCTCTTCGGCCTGGAAACGGACGACAAGGGTTTCCCCGCCTCCGACCACTACGGGATTCTGAACACCTATTCGCTCCAGACGGCGGATCAGGCCTGTCCCCCTGGATCCTGACGTCGTAGGCCGGGAGCCCGATCGATCAGGACGCCTTTCTCGTATAGGTGATCTCGAGCATCTTCGTCTCTTTGTCGCCGTGGTGGGTCCCGTACATTTCGAACGTCTGGGTGTTGGGATCGACGATCTTCCATACGGCCCGATGTTTCATTTGTCCGCCGCCCGGCTCAGGGTGCTGGCCCTTCAGCGTGATGGTCTTGCCGTCGGGGCTGGCCGTACCCTCCATCAGGAAAATTCCCGTCCCCATCGAATCCATCCACGCGGTGACATACTTCTTGGTCATGTTGTCGTAGCTGTCGATGCCGATTCCGGAGAACGGCTGCCCCATCATCTGGCCGTTGTATTCCTGGTAGAGAAAGCGGCCGTCCAACAGCATTTTCATTTCGGCCGTGCCGGTGGATTCCGTCGGCGGTTTGCCCGGTTCCATCCATTCTTTGGTCGTGGTCGTCCAGCTGCCGGCCAAACCGGCGAACAGCTTGTGAGGTTCTCCGGGTTGGGCCAGTTGCTTCCACATTTCCATCATCTGCTGAGGATCCATTTTCTTGTCGTGCTTTTTCTCCTTGGCGAGCACCGGAGCTGCCATGATCATCAGTGAGAGACAGGCAACTGGTAGGAATCGTACACGCATAACGGCCTCCTATATCTGGGTGTGTGAAGTGAGTGGGATCGTTAATGCCGAAGTCAAGACGGGTTTCATTGCGTCACGTTGCGATCCTGATTCTAGGTGCCCACCAGTACCTTGAACCCGCCATAGGCCATGCGCTTGCAGTCGAACGGCATGTCCTTCGGATCGCCCATGGAATGGATGCGAGGATCTTTCATCACCTTGGCATTCACCCGGTCTCGATGGGCGCGGGACTTGTAGACGATATACGCAAAAATCACCGTCTCGCCGGCCTTGGCCTTGGCGCTCTTGGGGAAGGGAATTCCCATCTTCGTCATGAGGTCGTCACCGACGCACTCCTTGTAGTCGAGGGCGCCGTGCTCCCGCCAGATCTTCTCCGCTTGTCGGGCGATCTGGCGGTAACGCTGGATGTTCTTTTTCTGAATGGGAAGAAGGAATCCGTCAACGTAACCCATGCGCACCGTCCTTTCTTGCTTTGTGTTCCGTTTGGTCATGCTTCACCGGCCTCCCTATGTCCTCTTGGCGATGTTCGCCCGCAGCCGTTCTTCCTGTTCCCGGAGTTCCGAAGTGAACTCGGCGCCGAAGTCCTCCGCTTCAAACACCTGGCGGATTTCAATCTCAGAATCGCCCGTCATGGGATTGGGGCAGCGCTTGACCCATTCGAGCGCCTCGTCCTTTGACTTGCACTGCCAGAGCCAGAATCCGGCGACCAGTTCCTTGGTTTCAGCGAATGGCCCGTCGGTCACGGTGCGAGTGTTCCCGGAGAATTTCACCCGGGCGCCCTTTGAACTCGGTTGAAGCCCTTCGCCGGCAAGCATCACGCCGGCCTTCACCAGCTCTTCGTTGAATCGTCCCATCTCGGTCAGCAGTTGTTCGCTCGGCAGGATTCCGGCTTCCGATTCCTTGGTGGCTTTCACGATGATCATGAATCGCATGGTAAGGTCTCCCGTGGTTGTGTTGGACCGCTTGCCGAGAGGCAGGCCGACGTCATGCCGCACGGTCCGATCAGTCCCGTCTATCAGCTTGAGGATTCAGCGGCCGTCGTATGCATTCTGCACCTGTTGCATGTCGGGTTTACCCATTTGCAATATCGCCGCCATTACGCGCTCGGATTTTTCTGGATTGGCATCGCGTAACATCTCGTCCCAGGCCGGGACGACGATCTGCCAGGACAGGCCGTACTTGTCTTTCAGCCAACCGCAGGGGCCTTCCTGTCCTCCCGCGGACAGTTTGCCCCACATTTCGTCGATGTCCTGTTGGGACCGGCACTTCACCATCAATGAAATCGCCTCGCTGAATTTGAAGAGAGGCCCGCCGTTCAAGGCGACGAATTCCTGCCCCTCGATGTAAAACGTCACGGTCATAACCGATCCCGTGGGTCGACCGGAGACCTGCGCGCCAGCTTCGCCATAGCGAGTGATGGGGCCCATTTTGGAGTTTTGGAAAATTGAGACATAGAACTGTGCGGCTTCCTCGGCCTGGTCGTCGAACCATAAGCAGGGAGTAATACGTTGCATGGATCTCTCCTTCCGGTCTCGGTGCCTGTTGTTGTCCGTCCGCTCGTACGGCCGGCGATGGCCGTCAACCGGGCAATCCCGTGATTTCGATCAAGGGTCGAACCTCGACCGTTCCAATGCGGGCGCCAGGCACGCGTGCGGCAATGCCGACGGCTTCTTCGAGATCCCGCGCGTCTATCAGAAAATACCCGGCGATTTGCTCCCGCGTTTCGATGAACGGTCCGTCCGTGACCACGGGTTTGCCGCGGCTCATCCGGACGACCACGGCGGTTCCCGCCGGCTGCAGCGGCGACGCATGCACATACTGTCCGACGGCGTGCAATTCATGAGTCAATGCAATGGATTCCTCAAGGAGTCGTTGCCGTTCCTCCTGCGGCAGTTGTTTGAAGGCGTCTTCGTTATGATGCACGATCAGCATGAATTTCATCGTCCGTCTCCCGATATGAGATTGAGCTGCCGCGGCTTACGCACAGCCGTCTTCCTTCAGCGGCCTGACTTCGACGCTGCCGTATCGAGCGGCCGGGAAATGGGCGGCCACGCGGATCGCATCATTCAAGTCCCGTACGTCGATCATGAGAAAGCCGCCCAACTGTTCTTTGGTTTCGGCGAAGGGTCCATCGGTCGTGGAGGTCCTGCCCTCACGCACCCGAACGGTCGTGGCCGTTTCCACCGGATATAAAGGCGAGGAAGCCAGGAGCTGTCCTTGTTTCTGGAGGTCGCCGCAATATGCCATCGACTCGTCGGAGAGCGCCACGCGCTCGTGCCGCGGCATCGCGTGAAGCGTCTTTTCCTCGACATAGATCAAGCAGAGATATTTCATGGCATGTTCCTTCTCTGTAGTATGTGACGATCTGATATCCGCGCTTCACAGCGCGCGTTCGTTCGGTTCCCAGAGCGCGAAAGTATTGTGTTCCGTATCCTCAGAGATCGCAAAGTATCCCATGTGCGGGACAGCCGTTTTCGGCTTGCAGATGCTCCCGCCGAGTTTCTTGACCTTGTCCATGGCCTTTTCAACCGAGGGAACGGACACATACACCGTAATGGTCTGCGTGGGATGCATGCGAGGCATGAGTCCGCCGTCGGGTGTCGCATCCCTTCCCCCGGTATCGATATGCCAATACTCGGCAATGGCAGCGGGAATCTGGTCAAACGTCCAACCGAACAGCGACCCGTAAAACGCTTTGGCCCGATCAAGATCGTCCGCCGGGACTTCGAACCAGCAGACAGATGCCGCCACATCAGGCCGGTTCTTCTTCGGTGTCGACTTCGTCTTCGCCATCGTGTCCTCCTCCCTGAAACGAAATCAGAGGTAGTGGGTCAGTTTCCTCTTGCGTCATGCCCGCGAAGGCGGGCACCACTCCTCGGTCTTGACTGGATTCCCGCTTCCGCGGAAATGACAAACTTCAGTGCTTCCGATGGCAAACTGACCCGCTACCAAATCAGATGGGTGTATGTTCATCTGTCGCTTCTCTGTGAGATAGTCGTTGAGTTCAGAGAGAATCGACATGGGGTCTCCCAGATGGAATCGGTCACCGGGACGTTGTCGTAAGTGTGTGGTATCTCAGGTGATTTATCATTGTTTCTTGCCGGTCGTTCGCTTGCCGGTCGTTCGATAGCTCAGCTGTCCAGCTCAGCCAACCGTCGTTCGAGAAAGCGTCGCTCCGGCTCCTGCTGAGTGAGGCTCAAGGCACGCTGGTATGCCGCGCGAGCCTCTTGCGTTCGCCCCAGGCGCCGGCACAGGTCCGCTCGTGCCGCATGGGCCAAGTGATAGCCGGTCAAGGCTCCGTTCTCCAGGATGGTATCGATGAGTTCGAGGCCGGCCGAGGGACCGTCACGCATGGCGACGGCGACGGCGCGGTTGAGATGGACGACCGGCGAAGGCTCAGCCTGTGATAGGAGAGTATAGAACCGGACGATCTGGTCCCAGTCGGTGGCGGCGGCACTCGAGGCTTGCGCATGGATGGATGCGATCGCCGCCTGGACGGTGTAGGGACCAACCTGTCCCCGGGAAAAAGCTCGTTGTACGAGAGAGAGGCCCTCTGCAATCTGATCGCGATTCCACAGCGAGCGATCTTGGTCTTCCAGAAGAATCAGTTCGCCTGTCGGCGAGGTCCGCGCGGCCCGCCGCGAATCCTGCAGCAGCATGAGTCCCAAGAGCCCCATCGCCTCGGCCTGAGGGAGCAGTGCGACCAGTAGCCGGCCGAGTCTGATGGCTTCTCCCGACAGATCATGTCGCATCACCGCCTCGCCGGAGGATGCGGAGTAGCCTTCATTGAAGACAAGATACAGCACTCGGAGCACCGCATCCAATCGCTCCGGCAATTCAAGCCCGATCGGTACGGCATAGGGGATGCGCGCGTCGCGGATCTTCGCCTTGGCCCGCACGATCCGCTGCGCGATCGTTGGCGGTTTCGTCAGAAACGCGCGGGCAATTTCCTCTGTCGTCAGACCGCAGACTTCACGGAGGGTCATGGCTGCCTGAGCTTCGGGCGACAGGGCGGGGTGGCAACAGGTGAAGATCAGCCGCAGTCGGTCGTCGTCGATCTGTTCGTCGTCCCACTCCTCCGGATCGCTGGTGCGGGATTCCAATTCCTTGGTCAGTTCGACGAGCGAGGCATCGAAGCGGGCACGCCGCCGCATGACGTCGATCGCCTTGAACCGTGCGGTCGAGACCAGCCATGCCCGGCGGTTGGCCGGGACACCCTCGCGGGGCCATTGTTCCATGGCGGCGGCAAAAGCCTCGTGGAGCCCCTCCTCCGCAAGATCGAAATCATTGAGCAGACGAATCAACGTCGCCAGAACGTGCCGGGAGTCCGATCGATAGATTTCCTCGATCCGGGATTTCGTGTTGGCTTCGGTCTCGTGGTTCATTGGCGTACCGTATGCCCATTGGCTGGTTGCGCGACCAGGCACGTCTCGATCGTCCCAGTCGATGACCGGCAGCGTCAGCCGCCGGCCATCGCGCCGACGATGAGAAACGGTTCGGCGCCGGTCGCCACCGCCTCAGGCAGAAGCGTATCCGGCGATTCATGGGACCAATCCTGCTCGCAGGCAAAAAATCTGACGAAGGCCCGCCGTTTCTGCGTGCCGTGCTCGCGGACTGTCCCGCACAGCATGGGGTAACGCGCCTCCAGCGCGTCGAGCACTGTCCGCTGCGTGACCGGACCTTCGACGGCCAATGCGACTTCACCTTCGACACGCGCGAGATTCCGCAAGTGAGCCGGCAACACGACCCGGATCATGACAGCGTTTGCACCTCAACCGACAGGATCGGCGGCAAGTCGCGGACAATCGGCATCCAATGGTCGCCTCCGTCAGCGGAACCGTAGACCTGTCCGCCGGTCGTGCCGAAGTAGATGCCGCAAGGATCGAGGCTGTCGACGGCCATCGAATCGCGGAGCACATTGACATAGCAATCGCGTTGGGGCAGCCCGTCGGTCAAGGCTTCCCAATCATTGCCGCCGGTCCGGCTGCGATAGACCCGCAGCTTCCCGTCAGGAGGAAAGTGCTCGGAATCACTCTTGATCGGCACCACATAGATCGTCTCCGGCTCGTGGGCATGCACGTCGATGGGAAATCCGAAATCGGTCGGCAGATTGCCGCTGACCTCGTACCAGGAGTCTCCTCCATCGTCGCTCCGCATGACGTCCCAATGTTTCTGCATGTAGAGTACGTTCGGGCGAGAGTGGTGCATCGCAATTCGGTGAACACAGTGACCGACGTCCGCGTCGGGATCCGGAAGCTCATACTGCGACTTCAGGCCACGGTTGATCGCCCGCCACGTCTTCCCGCCGTCGTCCGACCCGAAGGCCCCCGCGGCTGAAATCGCAATGAACATGCGGCCAGGTTTGCTCCGATCCAACAGGATGGTATGCAGGCACATGCCGCCTGCGCCCGGCTGCCAAAGGGGACCTTTGACCTCGCGCAGGCTTGCCATTTCTGCCCAACTCTTTCCCCCGTCCGTCGAGCGAAACAGTGCCGCGTCCTCGACGCCGGCGTACACCGTATCCGGATCCTCCAAGGACGGCTCAAGATGCCAGACCCGCTTGAATTCCCAGGGACGCTGGGAGCCGTCGTACCATTGGTGCGTTGTGAGCGGCCTGCCGGTCCCCGCTGATGTGTCATACACAAACTTGTTGCTTTCCCCCTTCGGCATGCCGTCGGGCGTCGTCGTCGGCTCTCCGGGGGCGGTGCCCGGCTGGTGCCAGGTTTTCCCTCCATCGTCCGATCGTTGAATGATCTGGCCGAACCAACTGCTCGTCTGGGACGCGTACAACCGCATCGGATCTGCGGGCGATCCTTTTATATGGTACAGTTCCCATCCGGCGAACAGGGGGCCGTTGACCTCCCAGCTCTTTCTCGTGCCGTCTGACATCAGGATAAAGGCCCCTTTGCGTGTTCCGACCAGTAACCGCACTTTGCTCATATGCAGCTCCTTCCTGCCATGAAATTCCCGGGCTGTATGATTCGACCGACATGGATCATGTGAGAAAGGGATTCCTGCCTCGCCGTCGGGTCATTGAGCCGGCCTTCCGACAATCTCCCAATGACCCGTCGCGCTGCTCCCATGATTCCCATGTCTGCTAACCCTTAGTCGTAGCCCAAGCAAGAATTCGACAGGGGTTTGCAAAAGGGATCAGATAAGGCCTCAGAGGGCGCTAGGGGGTTCGTATCATCCGAACGCTCATAATTGAAAAGATTAAACCATCGTCTCATGAGAAATCATGCGGAAAGAACGGGGCCTGCGATATCAACCTGACGTCTGGCTTCGCATCGAAAATTGCAGTAAAGTCGCGTCGGCTTCTCGGTCCAACCCCTTTTCGAGGCGTAGCTTTTGTCCATGAGGGTCTGCACGGGGATGCTTGGGGAGTCAGTTGCCGAAGTTGGTTTGGCGAGTTGGTTTGGATAGGAATGCGGCAGTTCCATCGTGCGAAGGCTTGGGTGATGTTCATGCCAATGAAACGAATCCTGCCAGCTGCCATGCTCGTGGTTTGGGCAGGCTGTTCATCGGTCCAACCGGTTCAGGTCCAGGTGATGCGAGTTGCAGAGACGCCGTGCACGGACGGTCAGACGATCATTTTTTGTGAGGGATTCGAATCCGGAACGCTGGGCCTATGGCAGGACGGAGTCGATTCCTCGCGGCATAGGGTGACTGCCGCCGATTCGGATGTGGTGAGTGGGCAACGGTCATTGGAGGTGGTCTATCCAGCCGGTGCCGACGGAAGATGGATGACCCGGTGGTTTATGCCGGGCTACGATCATGTGTTTGCCCGAATTTATGTGAGGTTGCAACCGGGTTGGCGCTGCGGTGGAAACTGCACCAAGCTGATCGCATTCTACGCGAATCGAGTGGACGACCGCTGGTCCGGTTTCGGCAAGGCGGGGATACGTCCGACGGGGCAGGACTATTTCTACGCCGGGCTGGCCACATCGAACTGGCATCGCCAACCGGATCCTGGTGAGATCATCTTTTACAGTTACCATCCGGAGATGCGGCAGGCCAAGGACGGCCATTTCTGGGGGAACTTTTCCTATCAAGACGATCCCCGGGAAGCGTTACGGCCCGGCCGTTGGTATTGTCTCGAGTTTGAAGTGCAGGCCAACAAGCCCGGTCAGCACGACGGCTACCAGAACATGTGGATCGACGGAGTGCTCAAGGGGGGTGTCTCCGGCATCAGGTGGCGGGATTCAGCGGATGTGCGGATCAATGCCTTTCAATTGACCTTCTCAGGCGCCGTTCCGGTCACTCAGCGGATGTGGATGGACGACATTGTCGTCAGTACCGAGCGGATCGGCTGCAATCGTCCTCTCGCCGAGGATTCCGTCGGTTCGACGGCGTCACAGCCAAAGTAACTCACATGCCTCGTGCCGTGATATGAGGCGATGGTAGCCCGCCGTAATGCCCAAGCCGGTCATCGCGTAGGGGAACCCTGTTCCGGTTGGCGCTATGCAGTATCGGATTGACCGCGAGAGAGGGGCGCCCTCGATGAGACGCCCCTCGGGTCTTGTCGTCTTCCGAAGTTAGAAGCGGTTGCGGCTGCCGAAATCGTTGCCTCGCCCACCGCCGAAGCGCCCGCCGCCACCGGAACGGGATTCCTGTGGCTTGGCTTCATTGACGGTCAGAGACCGTCCATCCATCTGCGAGCCGTTCAAGGCAGTGATGGCAGCCTGAGCTTCTTCTGGCGTGGACATTTCGACGAAGCCGAAGCCGCGCGATTGTCCCGTGAATTTGTCCGCAATCACACGGGCCGACTCGACGGTTCCGTGCGCGGAAAACAGGGTGGTAAGTTGCGATTCGGTCGCCGCATAGGGCAATCCGCCGACATAGAGTTTTGAACCCATGAGGGTTCCTCCTTCTGAGAATGACATTGTCCGAGACGCGAGCAGGAGAGGGGAAGGAGCGGGCCGAAGACGCGAGCAACGAGGCGGCTTAGGTCGGACTTCCGATCACATTCTCGGTAACAACAACATCGGTGATGGACCGTTCGATGAGATGTTTCGTACGAGGCCCTCCGTATTGAAACGCCGGTATGTTAGCATGCCGGCAATGGAAAAGCTACATGCGTCGGGACGTTCCTCGCCATTCGCTCAAACCTCATCACGTCGCGGTCCATCTTGAAACGCATCTTGGAAACGATGGAATCGAGGAGCATCGGAATTGTGTTGGCTCTTAAGGACTCTATTCGCACGTGCAGTTTGCCTTATACTCCGTGCACATCGGTCCAAAACTCTTGAGACAGTCACAGCTGCATTTGGGCGTCTTGTCGGCCGGGCAGGTAATTTTGCATGTATCCTTGAGCCCTCTCCCGCAGGAAACAATTTCGCATGAATTGGAACCCTCGGCCACCACGAGCGGGGGTTCCTTGCATTGAAGCGCGGACGGGCTGTGATCGGAAGTCGGGCGTGTGATGACCGGGAGATCCGCCGCACTTTCGTCCGCCAAGAAGGACGCGACACCCGGTTCCGAACACAGCATCCATCCAGCGAGCGCAATACCAAGCCATAGCAAAGTCGATTTCTTCATTGACACGCTCCTTTCTGGATATTCGCTCGTCACAGCAGAAGCTGTCGGAGCGGGAACTGGACGGCGAGACCTCAGGACGTCGAAGACGACTACTTGATGGGGATTCTGACGCTGATTGCGCCGCCAAGGTCTCCTTCTTTGGCTCCTTCGCGAGGATAACCTGAAATGTCGCGCTGGCCTTTCGGCTCACCGTGACAGCTCAAGCAGGCCTTGGCGTAGTACAAAGGCAGCATCGCCCGTACGGTTCGTCCCTGGTCCACCACCTCGCTGTGAATGAGATCGGGTTTGGAGCCGGACGGCAGGGCCGCCAGGCGCGCAAAGGCCTCCGTTTCGTAGGAATCGGGAGCGTTCTTGGGGTTGCGAACAAAGAGTTGGGGCGCGGTCTGTTTGAGATAGATCCCCGAGCGATTGTGAAATCGGGTCGCCGTTTCGGTGCCGAACGTGGCGGGGATCAACCCTTTGTAGCGAACGCCGACGATATTGATCACCGGTTGATATGAGGCAATGGTCTTCTTGCTTTCTTCGACGAGCTGAATCAGGAGCGACTTGGCCATGTCCGGTATCGATTCCTTGTCCACCTGGGCCAGCGACAAGCCGGTACGCAAGCGAAACTGCTCGCCCAATCGTTGCTCGAACACGTCCGGGGTAAACCCCTTGTCTCCTTTTGCCGGGTCGTTGATGACGTCCTCATAGTCGGCGACGGTCACCCGCCCCGTATCCAGCAGAATGGCCAGGAGTCTGGCCGTTTCCGTGGCGTCGTCTATCGAACCGGAAGCCGGTCCCACCGGTAGCGCCATGACCGCGGCAAAGGTCAGGCCTGCCACAACGGCTGTTCCGGTCCATCGCATCAGCATACGGGTCATGTCCACCTGGATCCACGGCTGTCGCGCGCGTCCAATGACGGCGCCATGACGGGCGCTACTGTGTCCTAGTGTCGAGCCGAAAATCAAGCATCTAAAAGGGGAGAGGCGCCCTGCGGGTTTCCCGATTTCATTTTTTGAAGCGCCGGTCCTTGTGTAGAGTGGAGCCTATGAATGGTCAGACCGGTGAGCACGAGGAGACCCGGCTATCCGACGCCAACCGTTTCCGGCGTCATCCACGGGTTCGGATCGCCGCCCCGTTTGCCTGCGCGCTGTCGTCGCTGAGGCCCCGCCATTGGTTACGGAAGCCGACGGTGAATCTTGGCGTGGTCTATGATCTGTCGCTGAGGGGGGCACGGGTCAGCACACGGGCGGTCATGCGGCCGGGCGACGAAGTCACGATCAGCCTCCGCTTGCCCAAACAGATCCACTCCGCCGACATTTCCCTGGCGACCGTCCGCTGGGCCAAAGATCAGTTTGTCGGGTTGGCGTTTACGAGACTATCGGCGTCGTCCTATGGCCGCCTGAAAAAGTACGTGGCCATCGCCTCTCGAGCCGTCCCGGTCTAGCAGGATGCTGAAAAAGTCCTCCAGCTGCGTTCTCGCGTCGCTCAGAGGCTCAGCGTACGGCAGAGAGTACGATTCGCCTCTTCGCTCGCTGCGGCCTTGCCTGTGGAATGGCGCGTCTTGGCGCGCCGGGGTTGGGCGGGTGAAAACAGTGGCCTGGTTGAACATCCTGCGGGCTCTTCCGAGATCTTCCGACTCAATCAGCGACCATACCCGGCTCTGTGTTTTCCGGGGTCCAAAACAGTTCTTCAACAGCCTGTTAGAGGTGCCGGAGGGGTGGAACGTATGATCAACCAGGTCGAGCCAACCGATCCCGTCAAGGAGCTGCGTCGGACGCCGCGACAGCGGGTTCCCGTGCCGTTTGCCTGCTCCTTTTCCCGGTTGGGATTGGCGCGGTGGCGGTTCGGGGATCGGGGCGGTCATGGGGTCGTCTTTGACCTCTCGGTCCGGGGCGCCAGGGTCATGAGCCCCGTCTCCGTGAAAGAGGGAGATGAGCTGGCGATTTCTCTCCGGCTACCCAACCATCCCACGACGATGAGCTTGGATGCGACCGTCCGGTGGCATCAGGAGCATGTATTCGGCCTCGAATTCGGCATGATTCCCCAAGGCGCTGAGACCCGCCTGCGCAAGTACCTCGCCCGAATCTGAGCGGTCTCTTCACCCACCATTGAATCGAGTTCGGTTGTCGTGACCGAGCGCGGACGCGGGTTCCTGCAGCGCAGGGATGGAACTGGACTATCCGGCGGATGCCGAGAGAAAAGGCTGCCGAGCGGAGTTACTTGATTGCGACCGCTTTGACTTCCTTGAACGTCGTGTGGCCGAGCAGGCATTTCTGAATGCCGTCCTGCATCAGCGTGGTCATGCCGTCCTCGATGGCGGCTTTGACCATCTCCTCGGTCTTGGCCTTGGTTTGAATCAGTCGTTTCAAATGATCGGTCCCCAGGAGCAGCTCATGCAAGGCGACGCGCCCCTTGAAGCCGGACCGGTTGCAGGTGTCGCACCCTTTTCCTCTGGTGAGTCGGAAGGCATTGTCCTGTGGGATGCCGAGCTTGTCCCACAGGTCCGGCCCGTAGCCC
>Ga0268299_1003683_pt1 | contig 13496 bp, 16 predicted proteins | sample NOBtaG_FD_193484 | JGI IMG/M metagenome (GOLD analysis project Ga0268299, IMG submission 193484) | Activated sludge microbial communities from bioreactor in Nijmegen, Gelderland, Netherland - NOB reactor | ecosystem: Engineered > Bioreactor > Aerobic > Activated sludge | place: Netherlands...
GGAAGCGTTACAATGCAATCGAGGAACGCGACTTGGTTCAGGCAGCGCTGAAAGTTCAGAAATATCTCCAAGAGAACACGCGGGGAACACTTGACCCCAAGACCGAGAGTCTGTAAAAGTGTAACCTGTTGATATTTGGCCTCGCCCCCGTAGCTCAGTTGGATAGAGCAGCGGTTTCCTAAACCGCGGGTCGTACGTTCAATTCGTATCGGGGGCACCAAACTTTTCCTTTTGACTTCAGGTAGTTGCAGCATCACTTCTATCGAGGGTAGCTCGCCCACTGCTACCATTTCAGGCGTTTTGCTACCACTTCCCAGACTGTCGGAAACATCCCCATCCAATCGATCAACCGCCCCTTTCCCTTCGATATCGAGCCAATCGCCGTAGAGATCACTCGTAATTTGAATGCTGGCGTGTCCGAGTTGCCTTTGCACGTACTTCAGGGATTCGCCTTGCTGGAGCATCAGACTCGCGTAGGTATGCCGGAAACAGTGTGGGCTGAAATGCGGGAGACCAGCTTTTTTTAGAATACGGTTCATGGCATGGCGGACGTTTGAGGCATCGAAGCGCGTCCCCTCCTTTGTCACAAAGACATAACTAGGTTGATCGGCCCACCCGTGCTTCAACTTTTTCTCTTTGCGCATCGTTTCGAGCCGCTTCAAGATACTCGCCAAGGTTTGTGACATATCAACCGTCCGCTTGCCTCCCGTCTTGAGTGTCCCTGGCTCGTCATCATCGCTATGTTCACTGAAGGCTTGCTCCAAATCGATCTTGCTTTTGTCAAACCTGACGTGCCGCCACTCTAGGGCAAGGGCCTCGCCAAGTCGTGCGCCCGTTGACGCTAAGAACTGGAACAATGGAGACCAGGCGGGTGCGACACGATCCGCCGTAACACGAAACAGGTGGCGTTGTTGCCGATCCATCGCCTTAATCTTGGCTTTTCGTATCTCTCTCGATTCAGTTAGCTTCAATTCCTTCGCCATTTCCCTCGCTGGATTCTCAAACAATACTCGCTTACTCACCGCCCACTGCAAGAGCGTCCGAAGGACGGCATGAACATTTGCCACGGTCTTCTTTGCAAACTTTCGCTTCGGAGCCATAGAGGGATCAGCATTCGGAAGTGCGGGACGTTCCTCTCTCAGCTTGTCGAGCAAGAATGACTCAATCGCGTCCTGATCGATATCCAGTACTCGTTTCGATCTAAATCGGGGCAGAATATGACAATCAAGACATTGTTTATATCGGAGATAGGTGCTTGCCTTAACAGTCGCTTCTACTTTCTGCAACCATCGCTCTGCAAAATCGGACATCAAGATATTCGGGGGAAAGGTTGATCCAGTCCGGCGTCGGCTCTGAGGCGCAATTTGATGTAGATACCGTTGTGCATCGCTCAGGCGATCAAACGTCTTCCAGCGTCGAATGCCCCCCGCGTCTCGACGATCAACGATATACCTTTTCTCGTGCGTCTTATCTGTACATTTGTCTGGACATCGCTGCGTGCAGGACGTTCTCACACAGGCCATAGGCTCACCGTGTCCGTTTCTTCGGCTGAAGCAACATCACCAATCGTGCGACAGGTTCACCGATTTTCATTTCATCGCGTTCCCATCGGGCAACAGAATTGCCCGTGACACCAAGTTGCTTTGCCAGTTCTACTTGTGTCAGACCAAGCCGTTTCCGAATTGTCTTCAGCGCTCTTCCTTTCATGTCTACAACTATACGTGACGTATATAGCCATAGTCAACGCCTCTACTGGTCCAGATACGCCAGCAAATCGGACACCTTCACCCTGACAACTCTCCCATCCAAGGGCGCCCGCTTGATCCGCCCTTGGTGAATCAATTCACGCACTCGATATTCAGAGAGCTGAAGCCGTTCCGCCACGTCAGACGCGGTCAGAAGCCGATCCTCGTCGCCGTGCTGCTTCTCGGCAAGCATCCGGCCCCAGCCCATCGCCTTGACCTTCTCTAACAACCCCAGTAAGCCGGGAAGCTCCGCCACGGGTGAAGACGAGACCGCCGCTTCGAGAGCTTGCATGGACTCGGCCAAAGTCGGTTTACCGTTAGGAGTCACAATTCCTGCTCCTGTTCCTCCGGCGTCAGGTCCTGCCTGTTACTGGGCCTACCTGCCCCACCTGATTGCATCGCCGTTTTGAAAAGTTTCTCCGCCAGGCGTACCGCCTCACGTGCCGTCAAAACAATGTGCACCGTACCGTCTGCAAGATTGGGGTACATTTTCATCTTCGGCCACTCCGTGGTTCGTACCATTTCCCTTTTCAAGCCACCGATTCATGCTAAATCCAGCCTCGCCAGTTTTTCGTCGATGATACTGATCGCCCTTTTTGCTTTAGCAACCTCTTGGGGGTTGGAGGAGTTCAAAGCCCAACTCCAAGCTTCTCTCCATCCACGAAGATGGGCCGGTGTTTCCTCTTTATCATGAACCGTATCACCAGCTTCGACATGTTGACCGCACATCATGCATAACACCATCATTTGAGACCTCCTTGGTTGTTGGATGCCGTTGTTGGTTTCATCGAGACTCCTCCAGGTTCGTGGCGTCGCTAGCGAGACTGCCAACCAGATGGCCATCACTGTCTACCATGGCCATCTTGGCAGCCTGGCAGCCTGGCTCTATACTCTTGAGAGTATTAGTTGTTTTTTTATGACTGTGAGTGAGGCTGCCAGATGTTTTACTTTGACCACCTTGGCTAGCTTGCCTCTCAGGTTGCACCCATACCCACTTTTTTCCGTCGAACTGCGCTTTGATGCCACGGTCGGCTTTGGCACGGCGGATAGTCCGTTCTGAGAAGCCCGCTTTCTCAGCTTCCTTGATGATACAGGCGGCCTCCTTCCCTTGAGTTCCAACTGTCTCCCATAGCCAGACCTTCGCCTCCGCCAATGCCCCACGATGCTCCTGATTCTCGCGAGGCTGCTCCATCAGGTCCTCTGCTTTCATTGCACTATCTTCTCCAGCCCAGACAATCTTGGAAGTCTTAATGTCGCCTGCGAGCAAATGCGATTCGATGCGGTATCGAAGCGTCGGCGCTTTTTCAGCCACATTGCATTTGAGATGGAGCAAAACCTTCGCGGACTCGTCCGCTGGATCGGGTGCGGCCCACAAGATGGAGCGAGCCGCCGCCGGGATGCCGATGGAACTCCCAATGCGATAGAGTGGATTGGGAGCACTGCTGTTTTTATTCAAATGAGCAAGGAAGATGACCGCTGCCTCTAACTCTTCCGCAAGGCGACTCATCGCACCCAGCGCGAGCCGAATGTCTTGGTCCCGCCAGGAGTTCAGCGCGCTCGGCAAATGGGCGACGAGAGGATCAACGATCAAGATCTTCGAACCAGTCTCCTGCATGCGGGTTCGGATCGCCGCACGATCATCCGGGAAACGCACCCCCCGTGCGAGGTTGTCTTCGTGGAATTCCATGAGACATACGTGATCCATATCGGCCCCGGCGGCGGCGAGACGCGGGCCAAGGACATGAGCCGGGGAATCTTCAGCGGAACAGATACACACGCCGATGGGCTGTCCTGCATAGTCGCCAACCAGGTGCCCGCGAGTGGCCTGCGCGGCCAACCAACAGAGGATCGTCGTTTTTCCTTGGTCCGGGTCACCAATCACCCCCGTGAGCATCCTGGCCGGAATCCGTCCCCTCCAAGTCCATCGCGCAGGTTCGAGTGTAATCTGGCTGAAAGGGATCGCCACGACAGTACCCTCGGCCTGGCGCGCCGCTTCCTTTTCTCGCCACCGTTGATACCATGCGGCGACCTTCTTCAAGAGCGCATGGTCTAATGCAACTCGGTCTAAGTACACGTATATGTCTCTTAATTCGTCCGGGGTTTTCATGTCTTGACCATCCAGTCATCGAGGCCGATTTTCCCTTGGGCCGAGTCCGGTAGCTTCACAAACTTCACCGAGGCTCCCCAATCCTTCAACTGCATTGCGAGCGCAAAGAACGCCTGTAGGGCTTGGTGTTTGTCTGGTCGCCACACATCGGAATCCGGCACCAGTTCAACCGATCGGTCTTGCCACACAAAGAGATCGAGCCCCGGCACCACCATCCGCTCATATCGGTCGAGTTTCACTTTCCAGCTCCACACACCCGCGACACCGAGACAGAACAGACCGATCTGACAGGCACACGCAGCTTTCTTCTCACCCTCAGTTATGAGAATGAGCTGCGTCGGATCGGTGGCAATCTGCCGCCAGGGGTGCAATGGTGGAAGGTATAGCTCTGAGTCGCTTCCTTGCTCTTGTGAATACTTCTGCACCCTCCCGTCCTGATGGAGCAGCGGGGGGAAGAGTTTCATCCGCTCAAAGCCGCTTCGTTGTCTGTCTATCGTGAAGTACGGGATGACGAGAGCTGAATCGACCTTCTGGAATCGCTTGATGTCATACGGTCGCGCACTGCGGAATTCGCAGAGTTCAATCGTGGTGTCGGTCAGACCAGACTTCTGTAAGTCGGCCAAATGTTCAGGGGATAAACTCATTGAGTCCATTTCTCTTTCGGCAACCGCCTCGCCGCGTCGGTGATGAGCTTGCGAATCAACGCGCAGCGCGTGCGCTGGTCGAGTGCAGCTAGAGCAACTAGTTCTTGGTATTGATCTTTTGAGAGCCGGACCGGCAAGACAATCGGTAGCGGACAACGCGTCGGTTTTGTCATGGCCCTACTTGTATAAGATGTCTATACAAGTTCCCACCCAAACAACTATTGAGTTTTGTGTGTGGACACGAGCTACAAGATGTCGGTGGGCGTCAGGATTTTCGGTGGGCGAGACAATACTTTTCGACAAGACTGGTGCTGATTCTGTAGCGAGCCGCAACGAGTTCTCTTGCGTGCGTCTCTGTCATGCGTGGCGTGATCTTGCGGAGCCAGTTCACCGTTCTGACAATTTCTGCTCGTTGGATATCGTTATGCACCCGCGAGGTTCCCTTAGGACGGCCTGGCTTCCTTTTAGTCTCAGGGGGTGTGGGCAGTGAGGCCTCTTTGAGGATGTCATAGATGATGTCATGGAACTCAGGAGGGATTGGACAGTTCTCGTGGAAATTCCAGAGTTGAAGCAGCAAGACACGCTCTCCCTGCAACCATGCTCTAAAGGCCTGCTGGAAGATAGAAGGATGCCCCACTCTCTGGGTGGCTGTTTTGGCACTACTGATTGGTTTCTTTTTGCATTGCGGCATGCCTGCCTGTGGGTGGCTGGATGGGTGAAAGATGGGAGCACAAACGTCAAACTACATCCGCCGGTCGAGGAGCGACCTCAACCGTTTGCCCCCGATGCGATGGTAGCATGGCTGTGAGGAGGGACGACAACCGGAAACAGGGAAAAGGATCGCGAGTACATCTCAATCATGCAAACCGACCTCGTTCTCCTCATGCATGGGTGGGAACTCGGTATCAGGAACCTCGTACATTCGAGCCAAATCGAGAGAACGCCATTGTTTCCATTGAATGGAGTACAACTTTCCTAGAAGACTTTGGTCAACAAGTAAACGTGCTCCACCTACCTGCAAAGTTATTTTCAATGACCCATCACGAAAACTTTGTGCAATGTCTGTCGGTGTGAATCGACGAACAGGGTCCATCTCTAGTAACTGTTGTATCGCCGGTTGTGCTATGGCCTCCGATATCTTGGAACAATGACCCTGAAGAGAAGCACTGTCATCCACGAGTATCTTAGCACCTGAACTACCGGTTGGCGATTGCACTAGTACCCCTACATAGCCAACTCCCTGCGGTGGAAGGACACGGGAAGTGGTTCGTATCGCCCCGCTGAGGCGGATCTTCTGAACCGCTGTCCTCATGAAAGCAGCGAGCTTCTCATCAAAATGCATGGGGACTGGAAGTAGGTGGCGATCAATAAATTCTTGCCCTCCTGCCAATACAAATTGACCCGCCGGGACACAGCCTTCAAGTTTAAACAAATCTACCACTCGTGAAGTGCTCGAAGTGTTCTGAATTTTAATGATAAAGCCCAGGTGACCAAATACGAATCGACGGTTATCAAAACGGTGTACCTCCCACATATAGATGGGCATCACTCCCTGAACAACGATTTCCGATTTAGACTGTAGCTGGATAGAGGGTGTTTGTTTTAGCGGCTCCAGGGATACCAACCGTACCTTGTTGTAAGCGAGATGCTTACGTGTCTCAGGCTTAACGATAGCGGTATGATCGCCATCGACTATCTCGCAGTTCTTGGCATTATAACCACAGGCACTAGTTGGTGCGACGAGCTTATCATCCTTCCCATAAAAGGTATAAAGTGGAACGCTGGGTGTCATTCGTCTTTCTTCCCGCCCCTGATTGAATCGTTGAGCAAATTCTTGGGTAGTCTCGGTAAGGTCCGCGTTAAACAATGCCAACCCCTCTGTCTGCTTGTTTCCGCAAAACGGTGGAAGAAAACTAGTGTTCTCAACACCCATGTATGGCGTTCCAAACGTCGCAACTCTAAAATCGTGCTCATCTAGCACTTCCGGATGGCGCAGCTCAAGGGTCAGAAGGGCTCGCATGATGACCAGGCCACCCATGCTATGACCAACTAGGACAACCCGCTGATATTTGGGGTGGTTGCCTTGCATAATATCGTGTAGAAACGACGCCAGTAGCTTGCCTTCTTCCCGAATACTGTCGGTTTGAATACAAAGCCCTGTTCGGTATCCGTATAAACTGATATTGAAATCCTTAAACTCATCATCATCTTTCAATAACGATGGGAACTTTCCCCACGCAATCTTATTGGATGAATTCAATCCGTGTACGAAGATAACCAGCTTGTTGTTATTTCCGTCCTCTCTAAGAAATTCTCGATCTCCCTCGGTCGTTGTACCTCGCAAAGAGCCGACCTGATCAATGATCTTTTCCAATATTGCACAACCGGTGGAGAACAGTATCTGTCCCAGGAGGAACAAGGTAGCTAGGTTTTTACGGTAGGACCGAATCGTGAACGGCATGAGCGCCTCACAGAGAAGCAGATTCTAGGACGAGCAATTAGGATTCGCAACAGGCCAGTAAGGGATACCCACTGCGGAGAGGGCAATGATGAGGAAGTCATCACACAACCGATGTGTCAATAGTTTTCTGGCAGGTATACAAGAAAGTGAGAAAAGAATCAGAAGCTGATAGGGCTGGTTGTACCCAGCCTAGACAGGGCCACAATTCCTTATTCTAAAGAGGCATCGCGGAAATGTTCTCATGGTGCTACGGTCCCGACGGTAGATTTGGCCAGCTCAGTTGTCCTATTCGTGGGGAGTGATTTGATGAAAAACACTATCGGTGCGATCGCGCTACTCTTATCTGTTCCATTCATGCCAGGTTGCGTGCCGCGAAATATACAAGCACCATTTGATGGCTTTGTGTGTTACTCACAATCATTTGCAGACTGTGCTTCCAACCCCCGCACAAAGGACTTGCGTCGGTATTACTCGCAGACATTCTCAAAACAGCAACTTGTTGATGATGTGAATAGTTTTTCAGCTAAAGACGTAAAAACAGACGATGGTAAATATACATGCAAGATGGGATCAGTTCCGTATGAACCAAAACTCAATCGCAGCAAGGTGTTTGATATTGTATTTGTATCACCCGTGCTTATCAGTCAGCTAGGCGAACAGGAAGTTCGTTTGAAAAGAGCGAGAGAAGCATGCACACGTACAATAAAAGCATACGAGTTTCACCGTGATCTCATTTCGGTGCAGGACAAGGCAGCAAAAGTAAACAGTGCAACAACAAAAATTGCGGCAGAAGTAGAGTTCAACCGTCTTACTAGTGAGAACATAGCAGTAAGGCCGCTAACTGAAGGCGAGGCTGATGCCCTGGGGTTGACTAGAGGGACAATGTTGCGAGAGGCATTGAAGTTACTGCGCGAACGTGGGGTGGATTTAAATGAAGAGGTTCGGTCCAAGGCAAACATTCAAACCATAGAGGTTGAATACGAAAAATTATTTGATGATGCAAATCTGTTAATTGAAGCCCAGCTTCGTGAATTGGGCAGACAGCTTTTCGTACTGGACCGATCCGTCCTCAGCTTCGAAGGAACCGCTAAAAATGTTGGTTATGACAATGGGTCGTGGGTCCAAAAAGGAACCATTGTGCTTGAGGTTAAGAAATAGAATTATGAATAAATGGCTTTATTCTCTCATCGTTTTGTCCACAGTAATTACAGTAGCTTCCAACACCAGCGCAGCGGACAGGTATATTGGCGGAGTTCCGGTCGAAGATTATTACGGACAACCGGTTCCTGACATGTTCGAAATCGCAGGAAGAGGGTTTGATGCCGCAATCGCCGATATTAAAAATGGGGTGAAGGACTGGGCCGATGATTTTGAGTTTAAAAGGGGCAAAAAGCCTCCCCTTCCGCCTGGTCTGCCGAAAGCGGCAAAAGATTTCGCTAAGCGTGCAAATTTCTGGATACGATTTGGGGATTTACTCAATTTTTTTTCAGGCGATCAACTAAAGCCAGACTATCAGAGGGAGTTTGCCGATTCTGCGCAAGAGATACCTACTGAGATAGGAAGTGAGGAAGGGTTTAATCGAAGGGAACCAGATTTTGAGCATTGGAGAGGGGAACCAGATTACATCGGAGACTTCGGTGCTGATTTTGGTCGAGACTTTAGTGGAGAAAGTTAGGACAGGTCTCACCATTCTGAAGGTAAGTTCGTCGGGCCCGGCATTACCTGACATACTTGGACTCGTCCTGTGATGAACAGGATGAGCCTTTTCTCTGGAGGGGGAGCATGCAAGGTTGCTTCGGCAGCGAGAACACCTCATCATCTGCTGATGCTTTCACCAACAGGCTGGACAGCGGTTCCCCCACCTGAGAAGGAACCGCCGCCCTCCCGGTGGGGGTAGCCATCGCCACACGGCTTATAGGAATGCTGGGACTTGGTCTGGTGCCTCGTCGATGGACTCATTTTTCTTTGGCGCTTGCTGTTGGTTCTGCATGCCCAAGTCCGTCTTGCCGGTTGGTGGTGTTTTAAATGTCGGCAGCTTCCCGAAGTTGGCCATTTGCATCTCAACCGCATGCCAGAGTTGCAGAAACCACTCCGCCGCCCGCTTCAATGTGGCCAAACGTTGGACTTGTTGAGGTCGCGTCTTCTCAAGATATTCACCATCCACCCGTTGCACAAACTCCGACGGCAGCAGATCTTCGCGTAACGGGGCCAAGGCCACGGCGCGTTGCAGGTCCTGATCGTTCTGTTCTCGACCACGCACATAGACCTTCATGCGATCTGGCAGCGGCAACCCACGTAAGACATCCCGGATTTCTCGCTCACGCCAATAGGCCACGAGTTCATTCCCGACCGGCTTCGGCACCTGTTCCAGTGCCGCTTTCTCCTGACTGTAGGCTTGCTGACGGTCCTCGGCTTTCTTTGCCACGAACCGCAACTTCGCGTAGGTCTGCTCGACCACCAGCGTCATCTTTTGCTGTTTGCCGACGGTGGACAAGGTTTCATCGGTCGCAATCTTTTCTTCAACCGTGCTCAACTCAGCAAAGATGCCCTCGACTTGATCTAAGACCGTGAGGACACCGCCGATCACATCCGCGTCGGCGCTCTCGAACTCTTTCGCCGCTAGGGCTTCTTCCCGAATCCGTTGCGTGAGCGCGGACAGTGACGGGGTGATGTTACTGACGGCATTTCCTGTAATCATGTGTCATTCCTCCTCGATGATAGTGATGGACTGCGCCTCTCCTACTCCTCCCCAAACCTGGCCCGAATGGTTTCGACTGGGACGCCGGTCAAGAATGCTTCGCGTCGCAATAACTTGGTTTCGTCGCTCTCGACCTCCTCCAGAATTTCGCCGGTGACAAAGTTGAATGCCCACGGTTGCTGACTCTCCACCTTCACGGCCCGCACGCAAGCTCCCGCCACACTATTGCAATGGTCATCGTGTTCACCGCTCGCATGGTCGATCTTCTCGCCTTTACGAACCAAGCCGATGAACTGTTGCAGTAACTTTGGATCGTCGAGCAATTCGACACGCCCACTATTGAGGAGGGGTTCAAACGCGGCATAGATTTGCGAGCGGTTGAGTTCAGCAGGTCGATACGTGACGTTGAACTTCTGAAACGCGAGGATCGGCCATTGTGCGGCGTAGCGATCGCCTGTGACGGTGTTACAGTGATACTGTTTGAGGATGACGCTGAACCGCTCCACGGTGGCTTCAGGATTGAACGTGCGGTTGACTCGCGTCCCTTGATCCACGAGGCAATCCACAATCACACGTTCCCGTTCGTCGGCATGCACGATGCACAGCGTTGAATCATCGCTTCCACCACCGCTTAAATCACAGAAGGCGACATAGTGTTTGCCTGCCTCTGGCGGGAGGACCTTCCGATCTTTCACGATGCAGGCTTCGACGCTCTCGTAATCGAACGCAGCGCCGTCTGGCATCCCGGCCTGATTTAAATACAACCGACGAAAGACCCAGCTCGGAAGCGAGCGTTGCGCGTCTTCAATGTCGGCCAAGGTCGGACCACACATGCTGTTCAAGCTGGGATTGGCTTCAGCAATCGTGCTGCCGCTGAACCAGGACACGTAGAGCCGAGGGTCTGATTTCGATTCATGCTGCTTGAGCATGTCCACCAACGGCACACCAGCATGGCGATAGAGTGAGGCGTAGGACGCAAACCACTGGACGGCATCGGGCCGCGTTCGGTCGAGTTCCAAGGCCATGAGCAAGTCATAGGTCTTTTGTGTGTGCAACTCATCAACCACTAGGAAGAGATACGTTTTTCCGTGCAGGCCTTGCGCATCACGCGCAGGCAAGATTTCCATGAAGCCCTTACCGTCTTTCCGCTCCACGATGTTCGACCTGACGATGTATTCCGCACTCAACAACGGGTTTCGTCGGATCAGAAGCTTGGTCAGTTCCAAGTCATCATTGGCTTGTCCTAAATCAGACGCAACGAAGTAGACCTCGTTCAACTTGCTGCCTGCCGGTTTCCATACCAGGCATTTGTAGAGGGCTGCTAACACCGCATCGCACGTCTTGAAGTTCTTCTTGGCTCGTCCGGTCAACACCCGTCGATATTTTGGCGCTCCATCGGGCCGAAACGTGAACAAGGCGTCACTCAGAATCTTCTGGCGATACGGTTCCATCACGTCGGGCAGCGGACGGCCATCCAGCCAACGAAGCAGGCCAAAGAATTCCGTTGGAGGAATCTGGACGGGGCAGACTTGCTCTACTTCGGTCATCGTCATGCTTCATTCTCCTTGCCCGCTGGCTTCGTTGCCTCACTCGCGCTTGTCTCGGTCGTCTCGGTTGCAGGATCTTGGTTCGGCTTGGTCTTGCCGTTGGCCAAGTAGTCCGAGAGAGAGGGCAGTTGCTTTGCCCGTCGCTTCAAGCCCAGTTCCTTCAACAATTTCATTTCACTCTCTTCCAGTTGTTCAAGCTGAAGGGCGATAGGAGCCAGACACTTATTCCGCCGATTGAAGAGCGCATCTCGATTCAAGAGCGCCCATTCCTGGATCGGTTTTCGTCGGATTCGCTTCATGGCGATCATCTCGATAATGGCCAGTTCTTGGGGGCTGATTTCTGAGGGACCGCCAAGGGCCTCAATCAGCTCCCGCCGCTCCTGTTTCAGCTCAATCGCCAGGACTGAGCGACCATCGAGCGCCTTGGTACCCAGTTCCTTCACGGCCTTCTTTAGCAACGTATCCCCATGCGTCACATTGCCGTTGAGTGCTGATGGTGGGGATTCTTCAGGTATCTTGGTGGTAGCCATGTGGTAGCAGGTCCCTCTAAGTTATGGTCCTTTCAGGCATTTTCAAGGGGCAGCAAACTAACAAATCGCAGGTCATGCCCCCGAACCGACTGAGCCCGATTCATTCTCATGAATCATTTTGTCTGGGGTTGGTTGGACCTTTTCAGCCTGACGAAAAATATACTCATCAGCCAGGGCCACGATGAAAGCATGAAGCTTTCCTTGGATCATCTCGATTTCTTCCTTCAGTTGTTGGATAGCCTCCTTCGATGGTCGGCCCGCCGGTATTACATCCAAGACCTGGTAGGGAACGAGGAAGTGCAAGTCTTTTTCGGTATCGTTTACGATAATCTCCCCCGTATCGCCCCCAATAAGTCGCAATCCCTCTTTGAAATTCATAAAATCGTAGTGAAATGCGGCTTGATTTCTAAAAGCATGTATTACATTTTTCGCTCTCGGTGATTTGGCTACCACTTCACAGACTTCCTTATATGTGTCCTGAACTTTCTTGCTCATGTTCGCTACCAGATCTTCAAGCGAGGGTCTATTCCTTGTCTTCTTTTTCTTCTCTTTCTTCTTCTCAAAAAACTCCTTCCAGGCATTCGAGAGAAACCCCAGTCTTATCCGAAGAAGAAAAAATTCAATCCTGTTCCATTTAGCCTGACCAATTTCATCGGTTTCAGGAGTTGGTCTGTCCGCTTCAAGGACATCTTTCAGTCGTTCGATGTTAGACAAATCTTCGTTCGCAGCCATTAAACACGCTACATAAACGGCCAAAGGGTCATCAGAAGGAAGAAACTCTCCAATGGAAAATTTCACCAAGCAGTCGCCTTTGTGCTTTCGAAAGTGTGAGACTGAGCCTTCCGGGTCGAGAGGTTCATCTGAGCCTGTGATAGTCATTGTCGTTTACCTCCACCATCTATCGTACTTCCAAGCTCATGATCCTGCTACCTCCTTGCTACCAAGACAGGGCAAACCACCCCCATCTCGTCCCTCGTCGGGAGAGTCTTGATTTGTGGTTTCTTGTGGAGTTAGGTTATCTGAAGTGGTGCTAGGGGTAATTCCTAAACCGCGGGTCGTACGTTCAATTCGTATCGGGGGCACCAAACCTTTCCTTTTTACTTTTAGGCAGTGAAAACCTAGTGGGCCACCTCACATCTTGTTGTGGGCAGCGGATCCAGCTCTTCATAACAGGCAATGAAGAGACACGATCTGCCACTCGATTTCTGTTCTGTTTCTATGCAAGCACGACTCGGCAAGTACACTCAAGAATGGATCAAGGAACGATGAGCAACGACTCCTGGACGGCTGCATGGGATGTCAGATCGGCACTGATTGTGTTCTGCATTCTGTTCTCAATGAGCTGCTCGCACGCAGGAAGCCGTCCCGGAACTGAACAGGCAAAGATACCGGCGACTCCGAAGGCGATGGCCGACGGGACAGCGCCTGGAGCGAAGGCGTATCTGGCGCTCGTGCAACAGCGGATCCGTCATGTCTGGAGGGCCCCAGCGCTGGATTTTACGAATCGTACCTATGCGACTGTCGTCCGGTTTCGGCTCCATAAAAATGGCTCTGTCAGCCTGGTGAAAATCGAGCAGTCGTCTGGCAATGAGTCCTACGACGCGGCAGGGAAACAAGCGGTGCTCAGTGCCAGCCCATTACCCGCGTTTCCGCCCGATCTCTCGCGTGCCTATGTTGATGCCCATATCACGCTGACCGCTCCTTCAGAAAAGCAGTGACGATCCGTTTAATGAGTCTTCTCTGTAGAAGCTGATGAGTTTTGAA
>Ga0268299_1003684_pt1 | contig 13490 bp, 14 predicted proteins | sample NOBtaG_FD_193484 | JGI IMG/M metagenome (GOLD analysis project Ga0268299, IMG submission 193484) | Activated sludge microbial communities from bioreactor in Nijmegen, Gelderland, Netherland - NOB reactor | ecosystem: Engineered > Bioreactor > Aerobic > Activated sludge | place: Netherlands...
GCACATATGAGAACATCCCTTCCGTCCGCTCGTCGCCGCCGCGCATCCCGCGCTCCCTCGTTGAATACACCGTAGAGAATCACAGCTCTCCGCGCTTTGCGATGGGGTTTTTCAGCAGCCTGCTAAACGGCCGATTATTCAAACGGGCGCTCCGCGTCATGAAAATCCTCTATCAGCCAAGAACGGTGCGGAACTGGTTCGAGGGCGTATCCGCGCCTCCGCCGCCTGATCGTGTTGACTTGTCCCAAGTGACGGCGTGGTCAGTTTTCGTTCTCGCCGTGGTTGCGCTGCTTTTCGTCATGCATGTGGCGCAGGTCATTCTTGTGCCTGTCGTTTCCGCTGCAGTAACCGCGGTTATTCTCAGCCCCGTCATGCGCTTATTGGAACGCAGCGGGATCGGCTCTTCGCTCGCCGCACTTTTCATCATGCTCGCTTTCGTGCTTGCCGTGGCCGGCGGCACAGCTTTGCTCGTTCCTACCGTGCGGTCGCTGCAAGTTCAGCTACCTGAAATGGCCAGCCGAATTGAGACTAAGCTCGAAGGCGTGCGTAGCTCAATCAGTGCATTGCGTAAGGCCGGCGAGAAGTTCGACAAGGCAACCAAAGTCGGTGATTCGCCAGCTGAGCCAAAAGTGGAGGTCGCCGCGCCGCCCGCACAAGGGAGCAGCATAAGCCAAGTCGTGTTCCAATTTGGTCTGTTTGCTGTCTTGACCTTCTTCTTTTTGTCAACGCGCGTCGACTATCGGCGGCGCTTCATTCTTTCACAGCAATCCCAGGCGGAGCGGCTGCTGGTTGCACGCATCGTGCGCGACATGGGTAAACGCGTGTCGAATTATCTTTTCACCGTTACTGTCATAAATGTCGGACTCGGCATCCTAACCGGCGTTGCGTTGGTAGCAGTCGGAGTGCCCCTGTCCTTCGCTCTGCTACTCGCCTTTGGCATCGCGCTTCTCAACTTCTTGCCGTTCATAGGGCCGATTCTTGTCATCGGTGCCACGGCTGTGGTTTCGCTGGCAACGTTCGAGGGCGTGACAATGATCCTCGTACCACCCGCCATCGTGCTGGTATTACATCTCATCGAATCGCAGTTCGTAAGCCCGTGGCTAATCGGCCGCCGCCTCGAAGTTAGTCCTATCGCGGTTTTCGGAGGGATTGCGTTTCTAGGCTGGATGTGGGGCGCGGTGGGCGCAATGGTCGCCGTTCCGATTCTCATCCTCCTCTACACTTTTGGCCAACGGATCTCATTCCTTTCTCCGCTCGCCAGTCTTATCGGGCCGACTGACGTGGATCTGAAGGAAGATGAGGAAATCGAGATGGACAAAGCAAAAGCGGAAACGGTCGCAGAAGCTGTGGCTAATATTGGCGCCGAAGCGGGCTCGGAGGCAGGTGCCCGGGCAGGCGCAGAAGCCGGGGCCGAGGCGGGCGCTAAAGCAGGCGCCGCAGTGGGCGCTAAAGCTGGCGCCGAAGTGGGCGCTAAAGCAGGCGCCGCAGTGGGCGCTAAAGCTGGCGCCGAAGTGGGCGCCGAAGCCGCCGTCAACGCAGTTAAGTCGGATAGGCCCATTTGACCGTGGGCGAGTTACACTTCTCTAGCTCAATGTATACGAGCAGGCTCCGCTCCGGCCGAATGCCGGCGAACGCGCGGGCGAACCGAGTTTCCATAGGGGTGATCGAGACACACAGCGTCACTCTGTTTCTGCTTTAGATTTCTCGCTCGGGATTAGAGAGGCGTCAATCGCACAACGCAGGTAGTGAGGGGTCCCCAATGGTGACAGCGACGTGCCCGCATTGCGGATGGCCGCCGCAGACAGCCTCCGGCAACGCCGACCCCGATTTCGGTCTAACGTGACGCCCCGCCGAGACGAAGGAAGCGGTCGATCTCAAAACGATCCTGGCCCTCGACGGTGCCCGCGGGCGAAGGGAGATCGGGCAGTTCCGCGCGCGTTTCCGTCCGGCCCGTGGTCGCCAGCGCGTCCCGCTTATCAACGACGCCGACCGCAAGAGCCGGAGGCTCGACCCCGGGCACCGCCGCTGTCGGCGTTTGAACGAGGCTCAGACCTCCGTGTCAACGGCGGAGAGATTCCCGGCCAGCGTGGCGGAGCAAAAGCGGGCCAGTGGCGGGAGGAAGGGTCGAGATGCGAAGGGGCCCGATCAAATTCCTTCCGCCAAAAAACGCGGCGTCTGATCCTTGGTGCCACCGTAACTGGCCCCCACGAACCACGTTGTCTTCGATCGGTTTTGATCTGTTGCGTTGTTCATTCGGTCCCCTCAGCATTGACCGGCCCCCGAGAGCGGATCCAGTTGTGACGTTGGTTTAATGAAGCGCTCGGTGCCAACGGTGCAGTGGCCGACCGCGCGACCGCGGCGAGGCTCGATGTCTGCTTTGGATCAAACCCGGCTCATCTGCAGGATCGCAACGGCTCCTGCTATCAGATCACGAACGGAGATCGTCATTAGCCGCGCGAGGCGAGCAGATGCTCTCAACACTTCCAATCGCGCCACGCGGTGAATGGCTTCGCCCATATCCCAAGTTTTGCTTTTCGCGCCTCGGCCTCCGCGACGCGAAAACGTGCCAGCAGCTCTTTGCGCTGCTTGCGAAGGTAATAGCACCAAGCCACCGCGTGACCGGCGCGCACCATCGCCAGTGAAAGATCGACGTCATCGACCGAGCAGAGTGCAACCATCCGGCCGTAGCGGTCCTCGTCGACCCCCGTGCAAATGGGATCGGCTCTTCCGACGAGGCGCCGCAGCGCTTCGGTTGCCTGGGGACCGCCAGGCTGATCCCGCTCTGGTGCATCGATACCGAATAGCCGAATGCGCTCCGTCTTGGTTTCGAAGGTATCGCCGTCGATGATCCGGACCTCCGCCATCGCATTGCCGCCAGTGAGGCCCAAGAGAATCACGGCAACAGCGATCGTGGTCCAAATTGATGCTGCGCGCTTCATCTGGCAGGTACCCGAGTTACGCAATCGTCCATCTCCAAATACCGATCACGTTGATGACCGTGAATCCGATCTGGAGCACGAGCAGGCTCGGCTCGCGCTGAATCCATCCGACGGCGCCCCAGATCAATGACGAGACGAGGAAGAGCGCGAACCCGTAGCCGACGGCGCCAACATTGAGCGCGATCAACGTAGCACCGGAGACGCCGGCCGCCGTTCCGATCCACTTCATCGGCGCCGGAGCCATGTGATCGCGATACCGTCGCATCATAGCCGCTTCGCCGCCCACACGACGCGGCCGACGATGTTCACCTCCTCGCCATCGCGCTCATAGGTCGGATAGTCGGGATTGACCGATCGGATGACGACCTTGGGCGGATCGGAGCTGGGCACGTGCTCGATCCGCTTAGCGACCAGCCCCATACCGTCCCAGATCACAAATATTCCTGGTGGCACCGGAATGCGCTGACTGGTGTCAATCAGGATGCGATCGCCGCTGGCGAGCAGCGGCTCCATCGAATCGCCGTCGATAGCGATCATGCGGAGATCCGCCGGCCGCGCGCGAAACTCGTGGCGAACGATGGGATCCGGAAATAGCCAGGTTTCCTTTGTCTCTTCGAGACCCTCCTCCAAGGCACCCGGGCCGGCGGACGCACGGACGTCGATTTCGGCAATAGCCGAATAGCCCTCTGGCCAACGCAACTTGACCGGGGGGAAGGCGCCCTCTTCCAGCGGGAGGGGCTTGGAGCGAGGTTTGCGCGGCGGAATCTGTCGGTGACGAAGTGACTCCGCCGGAACGCCAAGCTGATTGGCCAGCGCTTTCCGCAGATCCTCGGGCAAAACCTTGGGCGTCCCCCGAAAGATGAATTGATGGAGATACGCCGCGTTGCGCCCGATTGCGATCGAGGCGTGCTTCAAGTCGGTATCGCGGTCCTGGATCAGCTTCAGGACGCGGGTTCGAATGGGATCGAGGTCCATGGCCATCAACAGTTTTCGTGCATAAGCTTGTGGATAGGAAATTAACAATCTCTTCCAATTGACGCAATAGGGCGATAGGGATTTTATTATCGCCCATGGCAACCTTCAGTGAACATTTCCGGGGGCGGGTCGAGGCCTTTCTCGCGGCGCACCGGTTCAAGCCCACCGAATTCGGCCGGCAGGCGGTGGGCGATCCATCCTTCGTGCTGAATCTCCGCCGCGGCCGCTCACCGACGCTCGCGACGGCCGACAAGGTCGTCGCGTTCATGACGACATTCGAAGCGTCTCGCAGTCGGAGGGCAGGATGAGCGACCCCATTCGCCACCTCAACCAAGTCGATCTTGCGCGCCGGTGGAGTCTGAGCCCGCGCACCTTGGAGCGCTGGCGCTGGCTGGGACAAGGACCCCGCTATCTCAAGATCGGCGGGCGCGTCGTGTATCGCCTCGAGGACATCGGCGCCTACGAAGCCGAGCGCACGCGGGAGAGCAGTGCCTCATCGGCTGAGACAAGATTCGGAGTAACGCGATGATGGCACGAAACACGGAGGTGTCGCGCCGGCCTGTCTGGCTGCGGGCAACGCCACGGCGCAGCGAAGATCTCGGCGCTCAGCGAAACGGAGCGCAATCATTCGAGTATGTCCCCGGTGGTGCGTCGAGTAATGGAATGGGGATGCAGCTTGCCGCTTCCCATCCCGTCGACGAGACCGCGCTTGCGCATTGGCTCAGGACAGCCAAGCCGGGCGATCGCCTCGTCTACCACGTCGGTCATCTCGGCTTCGACCGCACCCCGGTCTCGGCACTCCCCCGCGCACGTCGCGAGGCCCTCGCGCGCGTGGCGAGTTGGACCATGGCCATGGCCGAAAACGGGTGCCTCGTGCTGGCACAGGAGCGTCTTGCCGACGGCGGCATTGCCTATCTCGCGATCATGCCGAGTTGTCGCCGCGCCGAGTGCTTTTCGGTCACCACGCCATGATCCCCGACCGGCCAGAACGTTACGCGTTCGCGCGAGCAGCGCGGCAACCGCAATACGAACTTGAGAGACGCGGCGGGGCGGCCCGCTCCGCAAGGACGGGCAGGCACTCCTTCGGCGCCCGGTCAACGCCCCGCCGTTACCTGAATCTGGCAGATCCGGTGCCGTCCATCGCGTGGCCGATCTCGCAAAAGGAGGCCTAAATGCCGGTTCGCATCGTGACTGCCGACGAGCGATTGTCAGCCACACACAACAAGACGTCGCTCGCAATCTTCGGCCCGCCCGGCGTCGGCAAAACGACCTTGCTGAAGACGTTGCCGTCCGAACACACGGTCTGCCTGGATCTCGAAGCCGGCATGAAGTCCGTCCAGGACTGGCCCGGCGCCAGCATCCCCATACGCAGCTTCGTCGACTTCCGCGATCTCGCGGTGCTGATCGGCGGGCCCGATCCTGCGGCCGATCCCAGTGCCTGGTACAGCGCGCAGCACCACCAGCATGTGCGCGGCGTCTATGCCGGCAGCGGCATGGAAGAATTGCTGGCGAGCAAGAGCGTGATCTTCGCGGACAGCATCACCGATCTCACGCGTCAGGTGATGACCTATGCCAAGCGGCAGCCCGAGGCGTTCTCGGAAAAGACGGGTAAGCCCGATACGCGGGGTGCCTACGGCCTCTTGGGCCGCGAGGTAATCCAGGCCCTCAAACACCTGCAGCATGCACCGGGCAAGACCGTGATCTTCGTCGGCGTGCTCGAACGGGTCACCGACGAGTTCAACGTCGCGACCTGGCAGCCCCAGATGGAAGGCTCCAAGGCCGGCCGCGAGCTGCCCGGCATCGTGGATCAGGTGATCTCGATGCATCTGTTCTCGCGCGACGCGACCGGCGCCTATGTGCTGGACGAGAAGGCCCAGGAGCGGCGGCTCGTTTGCCGGGCCGGCAATCCCTACGGCCTGCCGGCCAAGGATCGGAGCGGCCGCCTCGACATGACCGAGCCGCCAGACCTCGGCGCACTGCTCGCCAAGATCAATCGGATACCGCCGGCTCATGTGCCGGTGCGTTCCGCAGCCTGAGACTCAGCAATGGAGAACACCATGTACGATCTCAACGACGCACAGCCGCAAATGGGGCCGGTGGGCGAGCTCATCCCCGACGGCACCTTCGCCAAGCTCAAGATGACCATCCGTCCCGGCGGCGTGAATGGCTCGACGCCCATGGACGCCGGCGTCCTCAAGCAGTCGCAATCGAGCGACGCTAGGATGCTCGATTGTGAGTTCACGGTGATGGAGGGCCCCTTCGCCCGGCGGAAGTTCTGGCAGAACTTCACGGTGGCCGGCGGCAAGCTCGACGAGAAGGGTCAGTCCAAGGGCTGGAACATCTCCAAGAGCGCCTTCCGTGCCATGGTCGACAGCGCGATCGGCCTCGATCCCAAGGATATGAGCCAGGCTGCGATGCAGAAGCGCGTGATCCAAGGCCTGAAGCAACTCGACGGCATCGTGTTCGCCGCTCGCATCATGGTCGAGCCGGCCGCCGGCCCGCAATACCGGGACGCCAACCGGCTCGCGAATGTCGTCCTGCCGGGCGAGCCGCAATACGCGGCGATCATGCGCGGCGAGAGCGTGGCGCCGGAACCCATCAATGCCAAGCCCCGGAAGGCGGCTGAGCCGGCCGCGGCGCAGACGCCGGCCTGGGCGGCGCAAGCCGCGCCGGCCACGGCCGCGGCCCCGGCGCAGACGGGCGGCGTGCCCTGGGCGAATCAGCCGGCGAGCGCGCCGGCCAAGCCCGCGGCACCAGGGCCGGCTTGGCTCAACGGCTGACCAAGATACGACTGGCGGTGGCGGTGAATGACCGATGACGAATGGCAGGAAGCGGTCACGCACAAAGCGGCGCAGGCGATCGCGGCATGGCTCGAAGCGAAGGGACGTCTCGAACGGCCGATCCACAGCCTGACCATGCCCGATCTCGAAGCGATGGCATCGGCGGCCATCTGCCGCTTCGTCGTGATGGGATCGGAGCGGATCAAGACGCGGCCCCAAGACGAGGACCTCACCCGCTTCTTGCTCGCCTGAGCCTTTGCCACCTCTGCGGCCGCGAGGCCCGGGGATTCGGTTACGTCCACCAGCTCCGCTGGGACCGCTTTCCCTCTTACCGCTTCTGCTCGAAACGCTGCCTCGATGCGGGATCGGCCAAAGCCATCGGGAATCACGGCATGATCGATAAAACCGAAAACGAAAAACGCGCGATCAAGGAGGCGCGCCGGTTCCTGGCCGAGACCTTGACCGAGCTGGGTTTGATGGCTCCGTTCCACGACCGCGGCGCCGCCGACATCGATCGCGTCATCGAAGCCTGCGTCGACGGCTTCCAGCAATCGATGCGGCGCCAGGCATTCGACGACGACATTGCGTTCTGAGGGCGCGTGTGATCGATCTCAATCACCGATCCGGTTGTCAGTACGAGGGCTCGGCACGGCCATCTGGCGCGGGTGCGGCCATCAATGTCGCGATCGACGCGGCTCTTACCGCCCGGCATCGTGCGCAAACACCGCGGCTTTATGTGAGCGCGTCCGGTCTTGGGCGCGAGTGTCTCCGCCAGATCCAATTCGATTATCTCGCCGTTCCCAAAGACGAAGGCCGGGAGTTCGAGCCGGGGACCTTGCGCATCTTCGAGGCCGGCCATCGCGGCGAGAACGTCGTGGCGTCGTGGCTCAGGGCCGCCGGATTCGATCTCCGCACCGAACGCTCGGACGGCCGCCAATTCGGGTTTTCGTCGCTTGACGGCCGTTTCAAAGGCCACATCGACGGCTGTCTCGTCTCGGGTCCGGCTCCCATTGCCTACCCCGCTCTCTGGGAGAACAAGGCGCTGGGCGCTTCAGCCTGGAAAGAGGTCGTCAAGAAGGGCGTCGCCTCCGCCAAGCCGATCTACGCGGCGCAATTGGCGCTCTATCAGGCCTATCTCGACCTGCCGCATCCGGCGCTGTTCACGGCGCTGAACCGCGACACCTGGGAACTCTACTGCGAACTGACGGCCTTCGACGCCGCGCTCGCGCAGCGCATGAGCGACCGCGCTCTCATGGTCGTGCGCGCCAGCGATTCTGAGGAGCTTCTGCCGCGCGCCGCCGCACAGCCGGGGGCCATCGTCTGTCGCGGCGGATTCACCGGCGGCGCGTGGCAACCGGCCTGCGCTTGGCAGGATCGGTGCTGGGGAAGCCGGCGATGACGGACGTCACGCCGTCGAACATCCAGGCCCGCGCCATTGGCGCCATCAAGGAGTGGTTCCAAAACCGCACCCGCGAGCAGCAGGTTTTTCGGCTCTTTGGTTTTGCGGGCACCGGAAAAAGTACGGTGCTCAAGTTTGCGTTGGCAGAGCTTGGCCTCGATCCTCATCGCAGTGACCGCGATGGCGGCGCGTGTGTGCCGGGCGTGGTCACCGCCACCTTCACCGGCAAAGCGGCGCTGGTGCTGCGTCGCAAAGGCACACCGGCGCGCACGATCCATAGCTTGATCTACAGCGTCATCGAAGCGACCGAAGAGGAAGTCGAGGCGGCAGGGAAGAAGATCCAACAGGCGGAGACCGATGCGCGGGCGCTGGTGGGCTTCGACCGCACCGCCGCCGAAGCCGCCATCGAGGCGATGCGCCAGGCGCAGCGCGAGATGAAGAAACCTCACTTTGCCCTCAACCCGCAAAGCGACGCCGCTCATGCGAAGCTCATCGTGCTCGACGAAGTCTCCATGGTCGGCGAGGACATGGCGCGCGACCTCATGAGCTTCGGCAAGCCCATTCTGGTGCTGGGGGATCCCGGCCAGCTGCCGCCGATCAAAGGGGAGGGTGCCTTCACCAAGGACGCACCCGACGTGATGCTGACCGAGATCCACCGCCAGGCCGGCGAGAGTGCCATCATCCGGCTCGCCACCATGGCGCGGCAGGGCGCGCCGATCGGCTTCGGCCAATACGACACCTTTGTCTGGAAACTCCCCAAATCTGATGTGACGCCTCACCAATGTCTCCGCGGCGGTCAGGTTATTTGCGGCATGAACGCCACGCGGCTTCAGCTCAACAATGCCATGCGCCGCGCGGCGGGGTTCAACGAAACCTGGTTGCCGTCGGGTGCCGGTGAGAAGATCGTCTGCCTCAAGAATCAGAACGATCTCGGGCTCATCAATGGCATGTTCCTGACGCTCGATGAAATCGTCGACGAAGGCAGTTTGTTTTTTTCGGCGATCGTCGCGGACGAAGACGGCAATCAGATCGGGCCGCCGGGTGCCGAAGGCGCGCGGGGGCGACTCCGTATCTACAAGGGGCATTTCGAAGATCACGTTGCCTTCGATCGCCACCGCCATGATCGCGATTGGAAAGGTAAGCGCAATCTGACCGAGGCGACGTTTGGCTGGGCAATCACCGGGCACAAGAGCCAGGGCTCGCAATGGGAGAACGTGGTCGTCTGGGATGACGGTCTCGGCCGTACCGAACAGGATCGCCGGCGCTGGCTCTACACGGTCATCACCCGCGCCGAGAGAGGTCTGGTGATCCTGTCGTGATCGATCTCAACGACGTCTGGCAGCCACCCGTCCGGTACGATCTCGACGCGGTGCGCGAGCGCCTCTCCGCCACGGCAGCCGATTGGCTGCCGTCGCTGTTTCCGCAGGCACGCGTGTCCTCGGACCGGCGGACGCTGCGCTGTGCCGATCTATCCGGGCGTCCGCCGCGGAAGGATGGCTCCTGCATCATCCACTTGCGGGGACCGCGCAGCGGCTGGGGTTACGATCACGCGACCGGCGAGAGCGCCGGGCCGATCGATCTCATCCATCATGCGACCGGGCTTCATGACATTGCGCTGTTCGAAGAGGCGGCGCGGCTGGCGCAGCTGGATCGCCCGGCGCCGCCGCGTACGGCATCGCTTTCCAAACCGGACCACGCCCATGAGATCGCCCGCATCCTCGATGGCTGCCTGCCATTGGCCAGCTCGGTCGCGGAAATCTATCTTCAGAGCCGCGGACTTCGGGACCCCGGCAGTCCCGACCTGGCGTTCAATCCCGACCTCGCCGACTTCGAGAGCCGGCGCGGCTGGCCCGGCATGGTGGCGCGGATACGCGATGGCACGGGCGAGCCCACCGGCGGCATCCATCGCACCTATTTGCTCGAAGACGGATCGGCAAAGGCCCCGCCCGGCAAGAAGATGCTGGGCCCGGTCGCCGGCGGATCGGTCCGCCTCGCGCTGATCGGCGGAGATGTTCATCTCGGCATCGCCGAAGGTATCGAAACCGCGCTCGCTGCAGCCGCCATCTTCGGCGTGCCGACATGGTCAGCGCTCTCCGCCGATGGCTTGCGCCGCTGGCAGTGGCCCGAGGGCATACGCCGCGTGACGATATTCGCCGATGCTGGCGCGGCGGGCATGCAAGCCGCCAACGCGCTGGCCGACCGGCTACGCACCGCGGGCGTTGCCCACGCCACCGTTTCGCCAAAGCATGGCGATGATTTCAACGACGATCTGCGCCACGGGGCGAAGGCGGCGGATTACGAGCCGCAGCGCGAGGCCACTTCGGTGCCGCTCGCCAGTCTCAGCGAGTTCGAAGGCGCCGCCCGGGCACTGACCAATCCGCCTGATCTAACGGCACTCGGCCGTGTGTTGGGTCAGCTCGTCCAGGTCCGGATGGAGCCGCTGCCCGAACGCCAGGTCTTGGCCACGATCAAGTCGGCCACCGGAATCTCCGTCGCAATCCTGGAAAAGCAGATCGGCGAGTTGCGCCGCCGCTTGAATGCCACCGGGGACATTCATCATCGGCCCCAACGCCCGCCCTGGGCCAACCAGATGCGGCTCGATCTCGCGGGTGTGCCCGAGCGCAACGAAGCGAATGTTCTTACCGCACTCGGCAACGACGCCGCCTTTGCGGGTACCCTCGTGTTCGACGAGTTCCGCTGCGAGGTCGTCGTCAACCGGCGGCTGCCTTGGGATGAAACGGATTCGTCGGTGCCGCGGTCCTGGACCGATGCCGACGACGTGCGCTGCGCCGAGTGGCTTCAACGGCACGAAATCAATGTCGCTCCCTCCGTGGTAAGCCGCTGCGCGAATGCAATCGCGCGCGACATCCGCGTGCATCCGGTGCGCGAATACCTGTCAAACCTCGTTTGGGACAAGAGCCCGCGCCTGGAGCAGTGGACGTTGACCTATCTCGGCGCCGCGGACACGCCGCTTAACCGCGCGTTCGGCTCGCTTTGGATGATCTCGGCCGTCGCCCGCATCATGCGGCCCGGCGTGAAGGTCGATCACATGCTCATCCTTGAAGGCCCGCAGGGTGCGAAAAAGTCCACGGCCCTCAAGCTGCTCGCCGGCGAGAGTTGGTTCACCGACGAACTCGCCGAAATCGGCAGCAAGGACGCTGCCCAGCAGATGCGCGGCATCTGGATCATCGAGATCGCCGAACTCGACGCCATCGGCCGCGCCGAGGTCTCGCGCATCAAGGCGTTCCTGACGCGGACCGTCGACCGCTATCGCCCGCCTTATGAGCGCTATGTCATCGAGGTGCCGCGCCAGTGCGTCTTCGCCGGCAGCGTAAATCCCGATACCTATCTTCGCGATGAAACCGGCAATCGCCGCTTCTGGCCCGTGCGCTGCGGCGCGATAGATCTCAACGCCCTCCGCCGCAATCGCGACCAGCTTTGGGCGGAGGCCGTGCTTCGCTATCGTGAAGGTGCCGTGTGGTGGCTCGAGGACCAGGCCTTGATCGAAGCCGCCAGCGCTGAACAGGAGGCGCGATATCACGCCGATGCCTGGGACGCGCGCATCGACCGCTGGCTTAACTTCGAGCGGCAGCGCGTCAATCACGGCTATACGGGATACGACGACTGGCGCGACGAGGAAGTCGAGCGGACGTCGCCGGTGGTGGACGTGTCCGTGGGCGAGATCTTGGAGGGTGCACTCGGCATCGAAACGGGACGGTGGTCACGTGCCGACCAGATGCGGGTGACCGCCTATCTCAAAGCGCGAAACTGGCATCGCTACCAGGCACGAATTGGCAGCCGAAGCGACGGTGTGCGCGAGTGGCGCTATAGCCGATAAACTGATCAATCGATGCCTTCGCGGTGATGGGGCGCCTCCGGGCGCCCCTTTTTGTTTGGGCCACCGCGCACGTCCAAGTCTGCGTGGTCACCAACCTGGTCACCAACCTCTAAAACCAGGTTGATGACCAGAATTGCTCAGTCGATTCATCAAATTAGGTCCTTTGGTCACCAACCTTTTCTGGTCACCGACCCCCTGGAAACATATGTGTGAAGAAAGGGTCTTGGCGCGATCCGCAGCCGAATCGTACATGTCCCTAAGGGGTGAGAGTGTGTGACCCGTTGGTGACCAGAAAGGTTGGTGACCACACGAGTAAAGTCGTTGATCTTGCGAGAATATTCGTGGTCACCAACCTCGTTGCGGCTCAGACACTTTGCGAAGCAATACGCAAGAGCGCGATGAAACCGCGACGATGATTGCGCCAGCAGGTTGTCGGTCCTAGAACCGCCGGTGACCGAAGCCGAAGGCCCACTCCTGTGAGCCTTCAACATGAATGCCACTCTCGCGGCGTCGCCGACGAAGCCGCCTCCGATCCCTGCCGCCGGATCACTTGCTCGCGCCCGGTTGCCGCTTCTTGCGCTCGATCTCGGCACGAGCACCGGCTGGGCGATTTGCACGCCCGATGAGCGCATCGTCAGCGGCACGATGTCGTTCCGCCCGAGCCGCTACGACGGCGGCGGTATGCGGTATCTGCGGTTTCGGAGTTGGCTCGAGCAGCTGGTCGCCGATGCCAACGGCGTGTCCGCCGTCCACTTCGAAGAGGTCCGCCGTCATGCGAGCACCGACAGCTCGCATATTTATGGCGGCTTCCTTGCCACGCTGACCGCCTGGTGCGAGCAGCATCAAGTCGCCTATCAGGGCGTTCCCGTCGGGACGATCAAGCGGTTCATCACCGGCAAGGGCAACGCCGATAAGGACGCTGTCATTGCGGCCGTGAAGGCGCGCGGCTACCGACCTGCCGACGACAACGAGGCCGACGCCATTGCCATCCTGCTCTGGGCCATCGAGACCGGCGGAGGGGTGCAATGAACGCAGACATGCTCCTCAAGCACGCCGCCGGCGTCATCGCCAACCGTCGCGATATCTATGGCGAACCGAGCGATGCAATGAACGCAGTCGCCAAACGATGGTCGCTGACGCTCGGCGTGCGGGTGAGTGCAGCGCAGGTTGTGTTGTGCCTGATCGATCTCAAGCTCGCCCGGCTCGCGCACTCTCGCCGTCACCTGGACAGCTGGGTAGACGCAGCGGCCTACGCCGCGATTGGTGCGGAACTTGCGGCGGAGGAAGCGTGATGCCGCGAGTCAAGCACAGCATGTCGCGCACGCCGGAGTACTACGCTTGGCGAAACATGCACAGGCGCTGCTCCGTACCGTCGGATGACAGCTTTCAAAACTATGGAGGTCGAGGGATCCGTGTTTGCGAGAGATGGAGGGACCTCGCCCAGTTCCTAAAAGATATAGGACCCCGACCGTTGGGATTTCAGTTGGATCGAATTAACCCAGACGGAGACTACACGCCGGAAAACTGTCGCTGGGCATCGCCAAAGACGCAATCAAACA
>Ga0268299_1003685_pt1 | contig 13488 bp, 12 predicted proteins | sample NOBtaG_FD_193484 | JGI IMG/M metagenome (GOLD analysis project Ga0268299, IMG submission 193484) | Activated sludge microbial communities from bioreactor in Nijmegen, Gelderland, Netherland - NOB reactor | ecosystem: Engineered > Bioreactor > Aerobic > Activated sludge | place: Netherlands...
TACCAATGCCATGACGCTGCATCCGCAGGAAATCCAGGCCCGCTTTCGTCGACACGCAGTTCGTGTGACGCGTCAGCGAGCGGCCATCTATGCTGCGTTGGTCGAGGGCAGTAGCCATCCCACTGCCGATGATCTGTACCGGATGGTGACGCGGCAGCATCCGGCGATGTCGCGGAATACGGTCTATTACACTCTGGGGGTGTTGCGGAAGGCCGGATTGGTGCAGGAAGTCAACGTCGGGCACGAGGTGGCGCGGTTTGACGGCAACGTCACGATGCATCACCACCTTATCTGTGTGCAGTGCGGTCGGATCGAGGACGTGATGGACCAGGAGCTGGATCAAGTGAAAATCTCAAACCGGCGGGCCAAGGGATTTCACGTTCTCGGACATCGGGTTGAGTTTCACGGTTATTGTGAGAGTTGTCGAGAGGGCAGGCGCGATGCGTCACCGTCTCACGGATAAGTAGCAACAGCATCCATTCATGTAAGGAGGACAGCATGGGAAACAGTTTGAAGGGCACCAAGAGTCATGAAAATCTCAAGCACGCGTTTGCCGGTGAATCGCAAGCCAACCGGCGGTATCTGTATTTTGCGCGCCGTGCCGATATTGAGGGATACCCCGACGTCGGTGGATTGTTCCGCGACACGTCCGAGGCGGAAACCGGCCATGCCTTCGGACATTTGGACTTTCTGAAGGAAGTCGGTGATCCCGCGACCGGTGTGCCGATCGGGAACACCGAGGCCAATTTGAAGTCCGCCATTGAAGGCGAAACCTACGAGTATACGCAGATGTATCCGGGCATGGCCAAAACGGCGCGTGATGAAGGCTTTTCCGAATTGGCCGAGTGGTTTGAGACGTTGGCCAAAGCCGAGCGGTCTCACGCCAACCGGTTTACCAAGGGCCTTGATAGCTTGAAGCAGCAATAACTTCCCGCCAATGTCGGCCATGGGCGTGTCTGGGGCAGGATGGGGGGTGCGGGATACCACCGGCCGCGCATCTTGCCTCGGTCGACTCAGGGACAAGGATTTCCGTCCGTGAAAGAACTTCGTCTGCTCCAACCCATCGATCCGTCGACGCTCGAACAAGAAACGCTGCGAATTTACGATGTGTGCGATGGCTGTCGTCGCTGTTTTAATCTGTGTCCATCCTTCAATACGTTGCTGGATCGGATCGATGAATATGACAGCGACGTGGCGAAGTTGACCCCCGCGGATCATCACCGCGTCGTCGATGAGTGTTACTACTGCAAACTGTGCTTCAACCATTGCCCCTACACGCCGCCGCATCAATATGGGATCGACTTTCCGCTCTTGATGGCAGTGTGGAAAAAACGACTGGCAGCGGAACGAGGCACCAGGTGGCGAGACTGGCTCCTGACGAGGACCGACTTGCTGGGGCGACTGAACAGTGCGTTCGCGCCGTTGGTCAATTGGGGACTTGCGCAGGGATGGGTGCGCGGGCTCATGCAGTCCCTTCTGGGAGTGCACCGTGAGCGCCAGGTGTTGCACTATCAGCGTGAGACATTTGTGCGGTGGTGGGGGCAGTGGGTGAGAAGCCGCAAGCCGGCGACGGGAAAGAAGGCGGCGTTGTTCGCCGGCTGTTTGGTCAACTATCAGGCTACCGATGTCGGTAAGGCGGCCGTGCAGGTCCTCGAAAAAAACAATGTCCATGTGGAGTTGCCGGACCAGTCGTGCTGTGGGATGCCGTCGTTTGATATCGGGGACACGGAGGCGATGGTTGCGGCGGCGGAACGGACGGTCGCGTCCCTGAAGCCATGGGTCGACCAGGGCTACGATGTTGTGGTCCCCACCCCCAGTTGCAGCCTGATGATCAAACGTGAATATGCGGGCATCCTGGCGGGGGACGATGCTCAGCGCGTCGCAAATCAGACCTACGACATCTGTGAATACCTCATGAAGCTTAAGCGTGAGGGGGGATTGTCGACGGACTTCACCAGGAATCCAGGTCGGGTTGCCTACCAAATGCCCTGTCACTTACGAGACCAGAACATCGGCTTCAAATCCAAAGAATTGATGGAGTGCTCCGGGGCGAAAGTTGAGCTGATAGAGAAATGTTCCGGCCATGATGGGTCTTGGTCGGCCAAGACGGAATTTTTCCCACTGTCGATGAAAATCGCGCAGAAGGCGGTCCGTCTGGTGGAGCAGGTCCCGGCAGACCTGGTTGCGTCCGATTGTCCGTTGGCAGGGTTGCAGTTGGATCAAGCCGGGGCTGCTGCCCATGTCGGAGGAAGGTCCACACGGCATCCCATTCAGATTGTCCGTGATGCCTATGGGTTGCCGAGTGATCCGCCGGCTTCTTCGGGTGGGCACAGATAAGAGAGGGAGCATGTGAGGAACGTCATGATGCAACCGCTGACGCAGGCTGATGTATTGGGTTCGGACGAGTACGAACGACAGCGCGAGCCGTATCGGCAGAGCATTATTGAGCTCAAGCGTCGCCGGCGGATCTCTGTGGGTGACAAAATCACTCTCGTCTTCGAGAATCGCGAGACCTTACGGTTCCAAGTTCAAGAAATGATCCGGGTGGAACGTATCGTGGACCCGCAGAAGATCCAGGAGGAGTTGGATGTCTATAACGCCCTGTTGCCTGCTCCCGGTGAGTTGAGCGCGACGCTCTTGATCGAACTGACGGATTCGAACACGATGAAGCAGTGGCTCGATCTTTTTATGGGGCTCGATCATGGCGAGAAGGTCGGGTTGCGAGCTGGGAGCGAAGTGATCTACGGGGAATTCGAAGGCGGGCATAGCCATGAGACAAAAATCAGCGCGGTGCATTTTGTGCGATTCCGTCCGACTCCCGCTATGGTTGCCACCCTGCCCGACCCAGCCGCACGCGTAGCTCTGTCCGTTCATCATCCCGGCTACGATGCCGAAGTCGAGGCCCCATGGATCATGCGTCAGGAGTGGTTGGCTGACATACAGGCATGAGTGTCGAGTTTTAATTGTCAGTTTTAAGTCAGGATTCATCTATAATCACCGCATTCACCAATCACAACTTAGAACGACGGTGCTATGGCCTCCGTACTCCTCAATAAACGCATAGAGTTTTGCGCTTCTCACCGTTATCACAAACCCGAGTGGGATGCGGTGAAGAACCGGACGACGTTCGGTGCCTGTAATAACGATCCGGGGCATGGCCATAACTATATGCTGGAAGTGACCGTAGCGGGTGAAGTTGATTCACGAACCGGCATGGTCGTGAATCTGTTCGATCTGAAGGTCGTGTTGTTGCAGGTGCTGGAAGAGTTTGATCACAAACATCTCAACCTCGACCTGCCCTATTTCAAGGAACAGATTCCGACCTCTGAAAACATCGCGCGTGTACTCTGGGACAAACTCAGCGCCCAGCGGGACATCGGCACGCTGCAACGGTTGTCTCTCTATGAGGACGAGGATTTGTGCGCAGATCTCACAGCGGAGGCCGGGCTGGATCTGGCGTCGGTCACGAGGCGCTATTCATTTACTGCCGTCCATGAAGGCCACCGGGGACACACCTGGGATATGTTTGTGTCGGTGCATGGGCCGATCGACCGGGAGACCGGGATGGTGACCGATATTGTCGCGCTGGATCGTTTGGTCCATGACCGAGTCCTCGTGCCATTCGAAGGCCGCGATCTCCGTATTGCGCTCGCGACGCCATCCGTCACGGGAGAATATCTGGCCAAAGCCGTGTGGGATCGAATCGTCTCGGCGGTGCCGGCGGGGCGACTGCAACTCGTCAAGCTGGTCCAAACTCGCGACCTCTCCTACGAATACTGCGGGTGAGCCGCAGCAACTGGCAGGTCTGCTCTCTGTCAGGCTTCTGATCTTCAGCCAGTACCCCATCCGCTTCATCCCGTCCCGTCTCTAATCAGCAGGGTAGTCGCATCCACGTTGTGCGACTGGATTTTGCCAGAGTACTCGACCGGCTGACAGTGAGCCTATCGAGGGGATCGTGAGGATCTTACCCGCGGACTAGGACGTAGGCCAATGTCGCCAGAGAAAGCAGTGCAATCGCGACCAGGAGGCTCCGAGCCACAGAGAGCGATCGTTGTGTTGTGCGCAAGGCCGCCTGGAGCCCTTCGATGGTGTTGGCTTGAACCGCGATGGTGCGTTGATGGGCATCGACTTGTTCGTGAAGCGCGGCGACAATCGGGTCGACAGTGGTCGGCGGTTCGGCGGGAACCGGCGTGCGAAGGCGGCCGAGAGTCTTTAATAGCTCAGGGGCGTTGTCCACGACCACGGGCAGCAACTTCTTGGCAACCTGCAGCGCGGCGATCCACGGAATGTTCATGCCGACCTATCCGAACCGTTGTTCACACATGCTTCTGCCTATTCATGACACAGGGGGGATACCCAAATCCACCTGCCTTGAGGCGGCAAAAAACTCCTGCGTGTCCCGGTAGTTCTTGCCGGGTGACCTTGTTCTTCCCAGGGCACACTCTTTCAACTGACTGAATTGTGGCCAGTTTCAGGAGGAGGTGCCTCTGGCTCGATTGTTGAACAGAGTGATTCCCGGTGTGGTCGCAAGCTTGGGTCTTTTCTGGAGGAACGGGCGTCATGATGTCTATCTGGGAATTCTTCGGCCGAGATATAACGCTCTTCGGTGAACTTCACAGCCCGATGTTGAGCTGGCTTGGCTCAGGCGGGTTGATCGCTCTATTTCTTTGGCATGCCGGACGGTTGATGTCGGCCATCTCCAGTGGACAGGCTTGTTACATGCGTGTGTGGCCCGCACTGGAGCGTCTCGCCGTCAGCCGAAAAAGTCTCCAGGCCGAATGGCTGGTGGTCCCACATCTGAGGGAGGTCAAGCAAGCAGCGAATCAAAGCGGCGCACAACCAGAACGGGTCGATCTGGACGATCTCCACACGTTGGACAAGGCGATGCGTTGCGAGCCGCGCCTTGAGCAAGCCTGGTTACACTTTCGAAAGACCTTTGTCGTGGAGCGTACCGCGTGGTTCATCGAACCGAAAGTGTTCGCGACCCGGACGGCAGCGGAATTTTTCCCGCGCGATCTGCTGAATAGCCGGTTGAATCTAGCCTTCTACCATCAGTTTCCGTCGTTGATTACGGGGGGCGGGTTGTTGTTCACGTTCCTGGCCATTCTCATCGGCCTGAGTAAGCTGCATGCGGATGGATCTCATATCGTCGGCATTCAGGGGTTGATCAACGGGTTGGCCGGAAAGTTTCTGACGTCGATTGTGGGATTGCTCTGTGCCAATGTGTTTGTGTTGCTTGAGAAGTCGGCCTTGCACCGCCTGGCGACGACTCAGCAGCAGTTTGTGACGATGGTCGATGAGCTCTTTCCTCGCAAAACCATGGAGCAAATGTTGGAGAACTTCACCCCGGGGACTGGGTCCACGAAAGCTTCAGCCGGCAAGGGCGTGATTCCCGGCGATCTCGGGGATCGACTAGTCGGGACCCTGACCGATCGCTTGAATCCCACCGTCATTGCGCTGAGGGAGGCTGTAGAAGCGCTGGGTCGGCGGGATCACGGTGGTCGCGCTGCAGCTCCGGATCGGCTGGCAGAGGACTTGTCACGGGTCATGCAGCAGACGATGGCGACGCCGATCCAAGAATTGAATCAGGCGATTCAGACGCTGGCCCGTTCTGTTGAAGACCTCAAGCAGGAGCGTCACTCGGCCGCTCCCGAAGAGGAGCTGACCACGTTCGATGACGAGGTGCCGCTGCAGGGGGATGAGGACGTCATCCCGGATGACAGTATGCGTGGGTTGCGCTGGTTTGCCAACTGGCGGCAAGGGGCTGCCATAAAGGAGGCGGCCTGAGATGCAAACGAATTCGTCGGTGGATTCCCCGGAACATTCGTCGGTGTTGACCATCGGGGTGACGGACTTGATGACCTCATTGGCCGTGATTTTTATCCTCCTGTTCAGCGCGTATGTCACCAAGGTGTCCGAAACGGACGCGCAGACGAAGGCGTCGATCCCCGACCCCACGCCTGAGCCACGTGCGACAAAGAGAACGACGGAGGATATCAGAGGGGTGTTGCGGGATCATTTCCAGCGGTTTGATTTGTCGTTGGATGCCGATTCAACGGATCCCCATGTGGTACGCATTGTCGTGCCCGATGCCTTGTTGAACTTTGAGTTCGGGAAGGGAACGCTCTCCATGGTCGCTGATCAATTCCTCGCGGAAGCAATGCCGACGTATGCCGCGCTCTTGTGCGGCGCCATGCGGGATCGCATTGATTCGCTGGTGATCGAAGGGCATACCGACGATCGAGGGTCGGATATCTATAATCTGAAACTGAGCCAGGAACGCTCGCTCAATGTGATGGTCAAGGGGCTGGAGGTCATCAAAGATTCAGCGCCCTGGGCCTATCGTTGTTTCCAGGAGAAGACTTCCGCTAGTGGTCGAGGGCGACAGGACTTGGTGCTGGATCAATCCCGCGAGCTGGACCGGGAGAAGAGTCGACGGGTTGTGTTTAAGATTCGCCTGCGATCGATGGACCAATTGGCAGAAGCGAGTCACCTTATGCAACCACTGGAATCCGCGACAGTCAGTTCTCGCCTGTTCTAGCCCGCATTATGCATGACGTGTCTGCTGCCAGCACCGATTCATGGCGTGACGGGCCTTCGTCCGGCGGGCTCGCCCCTCGGATCCTCAACGTCCTGCACGAGTACACGTCGGATCCTTCCGGCTCCGCGCACCGTTTTCCTACATGACTCGGCGATTTCGCGACGAACCGTCATGAAGAATGCGGGCTAGCGGCTGCCGGCCGGTTGTGCGTCCCTTGCACAACGAAATCCCACATCGTTTCGTTTGGCGTCGGGTGCGTATCCGGCGCGATTCGCGGATCGTATCGCCTTCGAGTCGTTATTCCAGGCGCCTCCCCGCAAGCTTCGTAGTGGACCGGCTTTGGGGCCGGTCGGATTGTCGCGCGGGCTGAATTGGTAGTAGGTGGAGTCGTACCAGTCGGCCACCCACTCCCAAAGGTTGCCGGCCAGGTCGTAGATTCCGTTGGGGGTCCTACCGAGTTCTAACTGTCCCACATTGCTCACGGTGTCATAGCCTCGCCACGCGGTTTGTCCTGCGGTTGTGTGCCCTTTTGTCGGACGTGCGTGGCCCCAGGGATAGGTGCGGCCTTCGGTGCCGCGTGCCGCAAACTCCCATTCCGCTTCGGTCGGTAGTCGTTTCCCCACCCATCGGCAGTAGTCGCGTGCATCGAACCAGCTCACGCCGAGGACCGGCTTCCGTGCGTGAGTATTGAGGTTCGCTTCGTGCCACTTGAAGGGCGGGTCCGGCTTTTGGGCATGAAGAAATTCAGCGTAGTGAGACACCGTCACTTCATAGGCATCCAGGTAGAAGGCATTGACCGTGACTCGATGGACCGGCTGTTCATCATCCTGTCCGCGATCGTCTCCCATGGCGAACTCGCCGGTGGGGACCAGAATCATCGGTGCATCACGGGCCGGGTTGCCGGAGGCGGAATGTGATTGGAATGAATGGGGAGGTGATGGTTGCACGGCGAGGTCGTGGCTGTGGCTGAGGTCGGCGCATACGGCCGACAGGAGCACGGCCACATGGTAGGTGAACAAAGAAATACGTCGCATGGTGTGGTACCCAAACGATGGAGTGTGGCATCAGATAGGGACGTCAGCAGTCATTGTATCCGCTTTGTGTGAGGAAGTGTGGGGCCTGAGCACGTTTTGATGGAGCGGGAGGCTCAACTGAGAGAGGGGACTGCCCAGTGTCGGCACTGGGAGAGCGTTATTTCAGGAGGTGATCGTTGATGAGGGCGGCGAGTTCTGCCGGCTCAACAACGCCTTCACGAGTGAGGAGGAGTTTTCCGTGCGCAAAGAAGTGGGTGGTGGGATAGGTTTCGAACGTATGGGCCTTCTTGATCTCGCGGCACCGGCCGGGGACGTGCATCTTGGCCTTGCCGATCTTGATGTTCGGGAACTTGGCGGCGGTCTCTTCCAAAATCGGATCGTATTGCTTGCAGGGCTCGCAGGTCGCTAAGCCATACGCAACCACGGCTCCGGCGCTGTCGGTAAATTCTTTGTAGTTCTCGTCTCTAACGTCTTGCACTGTGCCGGTCATGCGCTCTCCTCAGGGTGAGCAATGATCGAGCGGGAGGTTCTTAATGCCCCCCGCTCGATCGCTTCGGAAATTTAGCTCAATTTCGCGAGGGCTTCGAGAATCTCCTTGTCTTCCCGCGCTACCTTGATTTCCTGCACCTTCACGTAGGCCACTTTGCCGTTCTTATCGACGATGACCGTTGCGCGCTTGCCGCAATTCAGCGGTTCGAAATACAGACCATACTTCTTGACGACTTCACGATTGAAGTCGGAGAGGAGACGATGCTTCAGATCCAATGAATCCGCCCAGGCCTTGTGGGAGAAGAAGCTGTCGCAGCTGATCCCGAAGAGCTCAGCGTGGGCACTCTGAAACTTCGGGAAGTCATCGGTCAGACACTTGTTCTCGCCCTGACAGACCGGGCTCCAGTCGAGCGGGTAAAACGCGAGGACGACATTGCTCTTGCCTCGGTAATCGCTCAGCTTGACGTCCTTCTGGTCCTGATCCTTTAATGTGAAATCCGGCGCGGTATCGCCGACCTTAATTTCTGCAGCCACATCGCTCATTGAGAATCCTCCTAGGTTAGACCGACAGCACGACGCAAAACTCTTTCGTGGTACCACGCCCAGAAAAACCTTGTCAACGGGGCCAGAAGGCCTACCGGCGAGAGTAGCTTTCCCCAACGCGTTGATTTCACAACGCCTTAGCCCATTCGTGTCGTCATGCTAGCGGGGCGAGATGGCGATTTGCCTGAATGTCACCATGCGACCGGCCGGTGCGGTCGTGCGATGTTTGATGAAGTGAATGGTGCGGGCAAGGGCGAAGAGATCTAACGCAGTGCCGACCTTTTGGTTGTGTCCAATTCGCAGGACCTCGTCGGCGGCTGATTCGAGGAGCGTGATCGCGTCGGCTTCCGGGAGGCCGCGTGGTTGGATCAGCTCCAGCTCATCCAGGCCGAATTTCGTCAGGCCGAGGGTGTAATACCAGTCGGAGCCTGCGTCATCGGTCTCCTGATGGTGGACGGTGACATGGTCCCGCGTCACGAAGACCGTTAACGGCCGGTCGTTCCAGTCGGAAGGATTCAGATACTCATGGCAGGCGACGTCGAACGCGGTGCCGTCGGTGAGTAACGTCAGGCCACGGGCAAGTCGGGCAGCAACCAGTACGGTGTCCCCTCTGTTGCCTGGTGAACTCGCGGACGGCGAGACGACGCCGAGCTGCTGGTGATCCCAGGTGAGGACAGACTGCCAGTGCAGGGCCTCTGTCTCGGGCAGGCTGGCCAGGACATGGGCGCGCCATGGACCGTGGGAGGCGCTGGCGCGCCCATCCTCGTGACGATCGGTCCACAGGAGTGGGCCTCCGTAATGGACGTCGTACCAGACGGTCAGTTCGTCGAGCGTCGGTGGGATCCCTCGATAGCCGATCACATACAACGGCAACTTGGCGGGTGCAGGCTTCGGGAATTTTTTCCGAATCTTCATGCCGTCCGCACGTCAGGCCCTGCGCACTCGTCGGGGCTACTTGGCGCTCTTCTTCGCTTTCCGGCGGTCCTCTGGGTTCAGGAGTCGTTTCCTGAGGCGCAGATGCTTGGGGGTCACTTCGACCAGTTCGTCAGGGCCGATGTACTCCATGGCAAATTCCAGCGACATCTCTCGCGGGGGGGTGAGGACCAGAGCTTCGTCGGTACCGGCTGCACGCATGTTGGACAATTGCTTTTGCTTGCAGACGTTGACGTCCAAGTCTTCATCGCGGCTGTTCTGGCCGACGATCATGCCTTGGTATACATCGACCGCCGCGCCAATGAAGAGTTCCCCACGCTCTTGGGTCATGAACAGGGCATAGGCCGTGCTGGTTCCGGCCTCAAAGGCCACCAGTGAGCCATGGGGTGCCACGAGGAGCGCCTTCTCATCGGCCGGGGCGTAGCCGGAAAACACGTGATGCATGATGACCGTCCCCCGCGTCTTGGCCAGCAGCATGTTTTTTAGGCCGATGATGCCTCGAGTGGGAATGTGATATTCGATGTGCATTTCGCTCGACGCAGTCTCGCCCCCGACGAGTTTCATATGGCGGAGTTCGCCACGTCGTTTGCCGATCTCTTCGATCACCGGGCCTTGGTATTCCGCCGGCACCTGGATCGTCAGTTCTTCAAACGGTTCCGTCACGGTATCGCCGTCCCGATGCAGAATGACTTCGGGTTGCGAGATCTGGAGCTCATACCCCTCGCGCCGCATTTGTTCGATCAGGACCCCGAGGTGGAGTTCGCCTCGACCCGCCACCAGGAATCGGTCGGCACTGTCGGTCTCTTGGACGCGCAAGGAGACGTTGGTTTCCAACTCTTTGAACAGCCGCTCGCGAAGATGGCGCGACGTGAGATACTTGCCCTCACGGCCGGCGAATGGGCTGTTGTTTACGGAAAAGGTCATTTGGACGGTCGGTTCATCGATCGTCACCCGTGGGAGCGCGACTGGATTATTCGGGTCGGCGATGGTGTCGCCGATGTTCACCTCTTCCAGGCCGCACAGGGCGACGATTTCGCCGGCTTCCGCCGTTTCGATATCGCTGCGCTCAAGTCCTGAAAATACCGCGAGATCCGAAATTTTTCCCGGTACCTGGTCGCCGTCTTTCGTCAGGGTGACGACGTTTTGTCGTCGAGCAATCGAGCCCGACTGAATCTTGCCGATGCCCATTTTCCCTTTGTAAGTGTCTTGTGCCAAGGCGAGCACCAGGAGTTGGAATGGGCTGTCTCGATTGATGGCCGGTGCGGGAATCTTGTCGAGGATGGTATCCAGCAGCGGCGAGATATCTGTTCCGGGCTGCTTCAGATCCAGCGTGGCGATGCCTTTGAGGGCTGAGGCGTAGACGATCGGGAAGTCGAGCTGTTCGTCGCTGGCCCCGAGATGGACGAAGAGATCGAAGGTACGGTTCACGACATCGTCAACGACGGCGTCGGGGCGGTCGATTTTATTGACTACCACGATCGCCTTATGTCCCAGGGCCAATGCTTTGCGCAGCACGAAGGTCGTCTGCGGCATCGGGCCTTCCTTGGCATCGACGAGGATCAGCACCCCATCCACCATACGGAGCGTGCGTTCCACTTCGCCGCCGAAGTCGGCGTGCCCCGGCGTATCGACGATGTTGATCTTGACGCCTTTATAGGTCACGCTGGCATTCTTGGCTCGGATCGTAATGCCCCGCTCGCGCTCCTGATCCATGGAGTCCATGATCCGTTCGCCCATGTCGTCGATCTTTCGATGGACGTGGGTCTGACGCAGCACGGCATCGACAAGGGTCGTTTTCCCATGGTCGACGTGCGCGATGATGGCGATGTTGCGAATATCGGTCCGACGACCTTGCGGTGCATGCAGACCGGATGGGGTGGATGAGGGGGCTGAACTGTTCATAGTCTCCAATGCCTGCCGTGAAAGTGCCAAAAAAAAGACGCCTTCGTATGAAGGCGTCTAAGCCTTTGGACTATACCCGATTCAATAATCTTCCCGCAAGCTGATTGTGGAATGTGCAGCGGAAACTTCTTCGGCCGACGATTCGAACCTTGCTTGAGTTTGTCGGGTGTGCATTGTATGGTGAGTGTGTCGCGGGTTGACCTCTTTCCTCGCAACCATCCAACTGCATGTCCGAACTCGATCACCTACTTGATAAGCCGGAAAAGCCTCGTCGTCGCTGGCGATGGTGGAAAATCGCCCTGATTGGGCTTCTCCTCGCCCTGATTTTCGGGGGCGGCGGCGCTGCCGGGATCCTCTGGTATTTTTCTCAAGATCTGCCCTCCCTAGACCCGCTACAGAACTATCAGCCCAGTCTGGTCACGCGGGTGTATTCCGATGACCGGCAGGTGATCGGGCAGTTTTTCATCGAGCGACGCTTTCTCAAGCCCATTCAGGACATGCCGAAGAGCCTGACTCAGGCCGTCATTGCCACCGAGGATACGCGATTTTTCGAGCACCCCGGTTTGGACATCGTCGGAATTCTTCGCGCAGCTTGGACGAATATTCGACATGGCGGTCGAAAAGTCGAGGGTGCCAGCACTATCACCCAGCAGTTGGCGCGTTCATTGTTTCTTTCGGCGGAACGGACGTTCGATCGTAAAGTGCGCGAGCTGATCCTGGCCTACAAGATGGAGTTGGTGCTGACGAAGGAACAGATTCTGGAAATGTATCTGAACCAGATTTATTTCGGGCAGGGTGCCTACGGCGTGGCGGCGGCCGCTCAAACCTACTTCGGCAAGGAACTTTCGAAGCTCACGCTGGCTGAATCGGCTTTCCTTGCCGGCCTTCCCAAGTCACCCAGCCACTATTCGCCGTTCAAAGCGTACGACCGCGCCAAGAAGCGGCAGGAGCATGTGTTGAGCCGTATGGCCGAGGCAGGGTTTATCGGCGCGGCTGATCGGGAACAGGCTGCGGCAGAGAAACTGAACTTTCGCCGGCCGGGCAGCGAACATCTCGGCCCATATTTTGTTGAGTACATCCGTCAGCTGCTGGTGGCCAAGTTCGGGGAGGCGATGGTCTACAAGGGTGGACTGGAAGTATTTACCACACTGAATGCCGATATGCAGAAGGCCGCAGAAGCGGCCGTGTTTCACGGACTGCGCGAGGTGGACAAACGCCAGGGATGGCGTGGCCCGCTGCGCACGGTTGATCTGACGACACTGGAAGTTCCCGCTCCTGATCCTGCGGTCAAACTCGCCGAGGGCGATATGATGGAAGGGGTGGTGACGAAGATCGCGAAGGATCATGTGCTGGTGCAGATCGGGGGAGCGACGGGCCGGCTGAGTTTCGACGACATGGCCTGGGCTTCCAAGTATCTCAAGGGGAAAGATCCCACGAAGGACGCCGTTCCCGTGAAGAACCTCAAGCAACTCCTCACGCCCGGCGATGTGATCGAGGTCGGGGTGAAAAAGCTTGAAAAGGAGACGGTGCATCTGCGGTTGGAGCAGACACCGGTGGTCGAGGGCGCACTGGTGGCCGTGGATCCCAAGACCGGGGCGATTCGCGCCATGGTCGGCGGGTATGATTTTGCCCGCAGCGAATACAATCGCGCGGTGCTTGCCCGTCGTCAGCCGGGATCGTCGTTCAAGCCGATCATCTATGCCACGGCGATGAATCAAGGGATGAGTCCGGCGACGGTCGTGCTGGATGCCCCGGTGGTGTACGAGCAGGAAGAGGAAGACAAAACCTGGAAACCGGAGAACTACGGCAGGCGGTTTCACGGGATTGTCAGCCTGCGGGAAGCCTTGATCCATTCCCACAACCTCGCCACGGTTCGCCTTCTGGACAAAGTCGGGATTCGGAACGTGATCGATTTTTCCCGGACGGTGGGCGTCGTCAGTCCATTGGCGGCCGACCTGTCGCTCGCACTGGGTTCTTCCAGTGTCGGTTTGATGGAACTGGTTTCCGTCTACGGGGTGTTTGCCAATCAGGGGGTGCGCGCGGAAC
>Ga0268299_1003686_pt1 | contig 13487 bp, 10 predicted proteins | sample NOBtaG_FD_193484 | JGI IMG/M metagenome (GOLD analysis project Ga0268299, IMG submission 193484) | Activated sludge microbial communities from bioreactor in Nijmegen, Gelderland, Netherland - NOB reactor | ecosystem: Engineered > Bioreactor > Aerobic > Activated sludge | place: Netherlands...
TCTCGCCCTTATCGCTTTCATTGCTGCTTGCAGGTTCGCTGAATTGTCGATTGTTCTGTTTGTATTCATGGTCGGTTCCTCCTAAGTCCGGTTTCTCACAAGCAATCTGCTATGCGACTAACTTGGTCCTTCTTTCTGTTGCAATTGCACGTAGAGTTCTTGATGCTCTGTGCGCGATGTATGGATTTTCGTCGCTGCATAGCCAAATCAGAATCTGAAGAGGCGTGTTGGCATTTTCTGCAAGGCAATATCTCACATCAGGATGCTCATCAGAAGCCAAGTTCCACTGAATCTCTGCAGGTGTGGACGGGTTAGCCGAAACAGCCGCACGAATTTCTGCATTTTTATCGCGGCTCAGCGACACCAAAAGAGATGGAGAGCAAGCTTCGTTCTCCGCCACCCTGATCCGAATTTTCAAACAGGATGCCTGCGCTAATTTCTGCAGCACTCGCAGTGGAGTAGTGGTTCTACAGGCTTGAAAATATTCTTGTTTATTCATGATCTTCAATGCTCCATCAACCCAACGATCGCTTTTTTCGCGGTCTGCTCAACAGCCAGCGCTCCACAATTGTTTTCACATCAACTCGATAAAGCGGCTTCTGCTGAAATTCATTTATGCCGGCCGCTAAGCACTCCGACTCGTTGTCACCGCTGGTCGTCGCTACAATCACCGCCGGTTCAAGGCAGTTTTGTTCCTCGCGCTCGCGAATTTGCCGCGCTGCTTCAACCCCGTTAATGCCGGGCAAATCAATGTCCATCAAAATCAGATCGAAGTATTCGGCAAGATCAATAGCTTCCTCACCTGTTGTAACCGCATAGCAATTTACCTTCAGGTTATTGAGATGAGTCAGCATAACTTCGCGCATTATCACATTGTCTTCGACAACCAATACTCGTTTAGACATTCTGTTCATCCTCCACTATTGAGTCTAAGATCGGTCTTCTCACGTTTGGCAGGCAGCACACGCAGATTAATATGTAAGTGATTGCGCCCGCCACCGATGATCCAATTAAGATGGCAACGTCACCTGCCACCATCAGAAAAAGAACTCCCGCCACGACCAGGGCCATCGCGATAGTTGATGAGAACGCGATTGCGAACATTCTCGCCTCGCTCATGATTGTTACCTCCAAAAGCTCGTGCACATCTACCTCGCGCTCCTCAATAAAAGAAGCGTCAGGTTGCTCGTTGCGACAGCCACTCCAGGGAGCGCTGCCAAACGATTAGGATTGTGCGTTTACATCTGCTGAACTAGCGGCTGAGCTTGAAAAGCAAAACAGCCGCGATATTTAACCGTGCAAACTTCGCTTTAGATAAGCAATGATCGATGCAAAAGCCATAGGGCGCGTGGTGCTGATTCAACCGCGATCGTTTTCTGCTCTAGAGAATGAAAACTCGTTCTCTGCAAGAGCATCTCAGGTATCACGAAATTTGATTGAGTCGCAACACCGAAGCCCGCTAACTTGGGCTTCACTTCTGCAAGATAAATCGACGAGCTGGTAGGCACACTGCAGAACAACTGTTCAGTGTGATTTATCTGCTGATTTGATTGACTCTGGAATGGTTTCACCCATGACGAGAACACAAACGCCAACAAACTGAATGCGGCGACAATAGTGACAATTGCAAGGTGTCTCGATTTCATGGCGAATCTCCTTCCTTCTATTATATCATAAATTGCGGTTCTTGCTGTTAAAGAAGCTCATGGGGAGCGGCGAAAGCTTCACGAACGCTTCATCGATTTCAATCGTCCAGAATTTAAGTCTTGAATATTTAAAAAGCGGGTACGTCTCAGGAAGAAAGGTTCCAGAAATATTTCGCTGAGGAGTTAACATGCACTCGGAATCGAGAATTGAAAGGGCTGTTACCATCATCAGTTGTTTTATCGCAGTTGTATCGCTTGTGGCAGGAGCTATCCAGTACAGCGAGACCAGGCAACGAGAAACCAAACAGCCGTTCCTGACGAGGCAATTAGAGCTTTATCGAGAAGTCTCCAATTTGACAGGCACGTTGTCGACTACACCCAAGGAAAACGCTGGCTTTGAGGAAGCGCAGGTGAGATTCTGGACGCTTTACTATGGAGAGCTGTGTTTATTTGAGGACCGCGCAGTTGCTCAAGCGATGGTTAATTTTGGAAACGTCCTTTGCGACTACACAAAGACCGGAAAAAACCATTCAGTTGAACTGCAAACCCTCGCATTGAAGTTCAACGACGCTTGCCGATACTCCTTGAGCAAATCATGGGGTGTTCAGCTTGGAGAGCTTCCAAGAAAGAAATTAGACGCTGAAGGGAATCAGTAAACGTTCAGCCGGTAACAAACGCTTTCTGCAGTTAGAAATTATTACTGGGAACTTCCCTCCCTCTCTCCCGTCCCACCCCGAAGGTGCCCAGCCGGCGCCAATTTATGGTGCCCAATCTGCGAAATTCTCGGTGTCGGGGCACGGAAAGGAGACAGAGATGGGATTTATTCAAGAATTCAAGAAGTTCGCCATGCGCGGAAACTTGATGGACATGGCTGTCGGTTTCACGGTTGGCGCGGCATTCAGCACTATCGCGAAATCGCTTGTAGACAATGTGATTATGCCGCCCGTGGGGCTGGCGATTGGTAAGGCAGATTTCTCCGATTTCTTCATTCTATTGAAGGCCGGCGCGAAAGTCGCGCCGCCCTACGCGACTCTGGAAAAAGCACAAGCAGCCGGTGCCGTCACGCTCAACTACGGTCTTTTCGTCAACAGCATTCTGGCGTTTTTACTGGTCGCGCTGGCGATGTTCGTCATCATTCGAGTGTTTAACAAGCTCGATAAAAGCCTCGAACACTCTTTCCTCGCTGAGCCGGTAGAGGAAGGAAAGGAACCGGAGAACAAGAAGTGCCCGTTCTGCATCTCGACTGTTCCCTTCAAAGCAGTCCGTTGTGCGTTCTGCACATCCGACCTATCAGACGAACAAAAAATTCTCAACGAATCAAAAGTGGGTCAAGAGCTTGTTGCCAGAGCACAAGCTGCGCAGGCAGAGGGAAAAACCGACTTGCATCCGAGGGACAAAGACATCACGCTTGCGCCGGAAGTCGTCCTTGCAAAAGCTGATGCACGAAAAAGCGCTTAAGCTGGAACGCTCTACTCAACCTGTTTACAGTGAGCTACTTAAAGATCATAGTGCGAGATCAGCTTGTTCGCTTCAGCTTCGTCTGCTTCCGCGCCAGCACTATCGCCAAGCTTTTGCTTTGCTTTCGCGCGGATCGCGTAGCCTTCCTTCAGCCATCTATCTTGCTTCAGCGCGGCATTCGCATCGGCGAGCGCAGCTTTCGCATCGCCGTTTTCCAACTCAATCGTCGCTTTATTCACATAGCTAATCGGTGCCACCACCTTCGATGCGAAAGCCTGAGCAATATGTTGCGCCGCTTCCTTCTTCATGCCGAGCTGGTTTTCCATCTGCGCAAGCCACGACAAAGTTATCGTCGATTTCGGATTGAGCTGATGCGACTTCTTCAAGTCAGCCAGCGCAGATCTTGCCTGTCCCAAATTGATGTAAGCAATCGCTCGTTGTCTATATCCGGGAGGATATTCTTCCAAACTTGTAGACGACGTAAGTTCCTGCATGGCTTTCTCATACTGTCCGGCAGCGCTGTAAAACACGCCCGACATACGAAATGCGCGCGCCGGGAATGTTTCTCTCGCCTTCATTTGCTCGAGCGCTTTGTGCGCTTCGTCCATCTTGCCTACGCATAAGTTGTAGTACGCTACCTGAGCCCACTCTACAGAGCGCGCATTGCGATCGTTTGGATCAAAACGCAAACACTCTTCCGCCTCAGGATACTTTTGCTGGAAAGTGTATACAAGTCCGAGATTCGCACTGTAAGTGCCGTTTCTGTCACCGATTTCGATCGCCTTTTGAAGCTGCTGCTCCGCATCTGCATAGTGAGCCAACTTCACCTGGCTCATTGCAGAACTGTAGAGGTAATAGGCGTTATTGCCGTCAATTGCGATCGCACGTTCAAAATCAGCAACCGCCTCAGGAAACATTTCGCATGACTGGTAGATCATTCCTCTGCGCGCATAGCCTGCTGCGGATTTTGGTGTCAGTGCTATGACCTTATCGGCATCCTGAAAAGCTTTTCCGTATTGAGCCAGCATCATGTATGCAAACGCGCGATCGTTGAGAGCCTGCAAATAATTCGGCTTCAACTTGAGAGCTTCCGTATAATCATCCACTGCATTCATGCGCTCGTCGCGCATCGAGTGCAGATTTCCGCGGTTAAGATAAAGCTCCGGATTTTCCGGATCTTTTTCAATTTCATTTGTCCACTGAGTAAGAGTTTTATCCATGTAACGCTCAGGCTTTTGAAACCCGCTCGGAGCGGCAGCCTGCTTCGGCGCAAGAGAAGCGAAAAAAATCAATGCCGAAAAGAGAGAAACACACACGCCAATAAAAACAACAGACGCAACAGCAAGTTTCGAAAATGTTTTTCGCGATTCCTTTTTCTTATGCACACGCGCGTGCGGGCGGATCGCCTTGCCGTCATAAATCCGCTCCAGATCTATATGCAAGTCGACCGCATTTTTGTAGCGATTGTCGCGATGCTTCTCCAGACATCGCGCCACCACTTCTTTCATGTCCGCTGAAATACCGCGATTATTCGGCAGCGCCGCGGGTTCTTCATTGAGGTGCCGCAAAATCACCTTCACTGAATTCTCAGCAGCAAACGGCGACTTACCGCTCAAAACCTCATACATAATGCAACCGAAAGAATAGAGGTCCGAGCGCTCATCCAGTTCATCGCCGGTGCATTGCTCAGGGCTCATGTACAACGGTGTTCCAAGCAACTCGCCGGTCTGCGTCAGCTTGGTCTTGTCCGCGCCATCCTGATCGGAAACCTTCGCTATACCAAAGTCGACGATCTTCACCATGTCATTTCCTTGCGGCGTTTTCGTCATCAAAATATTGCTCGGCTTCAAGTCGCGGTGCACGATCGACTTCTCCTGCGCATGCACGAGCGCCTCAGCAATCTGCATAAAGATCGGCAGCGCGCGCGCCTGCGGGAGATACGCCTCGGTCTTCAAAAGCACGTCCAGCCCATCGCCCTCGACATAGTCCATCAATAAATAAGGCACGCCGTCCGCAGCCGCACCCACGTCATAGACCGATACGATATTGCCGTGCACGAGCGTTCGCGCCGCCTGCGCCTCATGCTCCAGGCGCTTCGCCAGAACTTTCTTATCGGCAAGCTGCGGCGAGATCATCTTAAGCGCAAAAAACTTCCGCGTCTGCCGGTCGAGGACCTTATAAACCTCACCCATGCCGCCCGACCCAATATGCGCGAGCACTTCGTATCGTCCGTCGACTAAAGCCCCAACTTTAAGGCGGCCGTCCGAAGGCGCTTCCTTTTCATCGGGTCCGAAATATTCTTGAGGAGTTTCTTGCATCTTATTAGTATCTAACTGGGTACTTTACTCATATGCCCCCTCTCACCGACTTCGCACCCCTTTTTGCCCCGAAGTGAGGAAAACGCCGTGACCACCAGCAGCGCCTCTCAGAAGCCAAAGAAATCATGGTTGAAGCTGGTTTTCTTCTCCGCAGCATGCCTGTTTTTGTGCTTCCTGGTTGTCGGTTGGTCGCTTTTCGGGCACTATGCCGTCCTTTTCTTTTGGAACAGCGAGCTCAACGACGCTCTGGCTGTGGAGAAAAACAGCAGCGAAGCCGGCAAGACTAAGGTGGAAACCGTTTTTAGCGAGGCGACCAAGGCGAAAGTAGCGCCGGATATTTTAATGCGAATGCACAGAGTTTATGGCACGTTCTTGTACGGTCAGGGTGAGGTGGAACGCGGCAGTGCGCAGTTTCAGAAAGCGATAGAAATCGGCACGCCTGAGCCGCCCACAAATGTTGGGGTTGCCGATCAGCTCACTCACGCGTATCAAGACCGCGGGTGGTCGAACCATCGATTGTGGATGAACGACAAGAAAGTCAGCGATGGTGCCAGGGATCAGGAGATGTCGGTCAAGGTTGCCGAAAAGGCATTTGGACCGTATCACGAGCAGACGATTTATAAAACACCCAGCCTGGCGGCTATTTATGCAGATCTGGGGCGCTTCAAGGAAGCAGACAAATTGATCGAGCATTGTGTCGATGCGGTCGAGACCAAGGCTTCGGCAAAGCAGTGCGCCTGGTACGTATATATGATGTTAGCAAGAATTCGCGCCGTAGAGCACCGAGGGAAGGAAGCAATAGATGCTTATTTCAAATGCCGCGCGGTGGCACCGCATGCACACGTGAGCGACAAAGCATGGGAAGAGTTGCTGACGGGTTTGAGGGTCGATTACTCGAAGAAAAACCCGGATTGGGCGCTGGCACGCAAGCTTTTGAATCAAGGTAAGTATGCGGAACTCGAAAATATCGCGCAGACACACATGAAGAACTATGCTCCAAACTGGAATGGGTATTCGAAAATTGACTGGATGACGACGGCAATCCAGGGCGGCAGCGAAGTAAGCGAAGTTCAATACGATCAGCTAAAACTCGATTTGAACAGCTACTTGGCGCAAAAGCCGAATTCAAGTTTTGCTAGAACTGCACTTGCAAATTTGCATATTTATCGAGCCTGGCAAGTGCAACAAGAAGACGGCGATAGGCAATTCGACCAACTAATTGCGGAAGCGAGAAAGACGATGGCCGCCGCTCCGGGGATGCAAAACAAATATCCGAATGCTTACGTGCCGATGATGCGCCTTACGATTGTTGAACGAGATCGCGAGAGTTTGCTTAAACTTCTCGAGCAGGGCAATAAACAGTGGCCGACAGCTTTTACGATAAGCTCCTGGGGCTATAAATTTCTATCGCCGAATTGGGTCGGCCGAAATGGTGAGAAAGATGAATATGTTCACAAACGAGCCGACACCATAGGCGGTGCGCAAGGAGATAAATTCTACGCTCAGATGGCCTGGCACATCTATGTGGATTTGGACGATGGCAAAAGATTGTTCGGCAAACGCGGTAAATACAATTGGGATCGCGTTGAGCGTGGCTTCAAGCAGATATTCAAAGAGTTTCCGGACAACAATGAAGCGCGCGTGGCATTTATCCGGCTTGCTTTCCAGGCAGACCGTGAAGATGCGGCGCGACGCGCATTTGACTGAGAGAAGTGTTCAAGACTTAAGTTCTCTCGACTAAAGCAAAACTGTTCGGCTCCTGTTTCCGCGAGCGCTCTAAAGAGCGCGGCTCGCCGCGTGTTCGGGTCAAAAATTCCCATGTCAACTTCATGTCAACTTGAGCCATTACTGTAGGGACAGTTCCCCCCCCCTCTGTTTACGCTTCTAAAAATATGTTTGAAACTGAAGTTTCTCCGCGCGGCGAGCGCACGCTTGCCGCTGCACAAAGTGACGCCTCTACATCACCTGTCTCTTTAAGTGAGGTAGAGCGTTTTCAAATGCTGGCTGGGGCAAGAAGGTCTGCCGACAGAGCGCCCTTGCCGGACACCTTTGATTTTAATACGCTTGATGCCGCGCAACCTCTTTATCCTGCAATGGAAGTCGTGCCGACACCTGCAAGGCGCGCGGAAGTCTCGCCGCAACCAGCAAGTAATGAGGCCGAAGCGCGCGCAGGATTGATGCGAGAAATCGCCAGAATGCCGCAGGCTTTAGCGCGTGATGTTACAGAAAGCATGCGCCTTCTCGAAAGTCGCACTCCGCCGTTGAGCAGAGAACAAATTGCCGGCGTATTGAGCGCAACCGAGCGCCTTCTGTCTGACCGCGAAGGCAGATCGCCTCTTGATCTAGGACAAAGACAACTTTTGGCGGCCGGCATTCTCGACAATGCGGCAAGACCCAGAGACATTGACCAGGGGGGACATAACACATGCAATGTCACCGTGATTGAAGAGCGGCTCTACACAAGGAATCCAGAAATTGCAGCAGCACTTGTGGCAGAAGTAGGATTGACAGGGTCTTTTACTGCAAGAGACGGCTTTCGCGCCATCCTTGATCGCAGTTCCCTGCGTCCAAACAGTGAGTCAAGAGTACTGCCCTCCCAGGGAGACGGGCAGAGAAATTACGCCAGCCAAATTTTTCAAGTGGCTGTCCTCAATGACTTTTATCAACGTCAGGACCCTAATAGACGCTATATACAAAGAGACTTGAGAACAGCGGCGGACCCAAGAGGCATGGCTCCTACAGGAGAAGGAATGGCCTTCTCGCAAAATGATCGCATTTCACAGCGAGAAGCACGAAGAGCCGGTGCCTTTGGAGGGCTCGATTTGAATGAAATAAATCGTCTTGGGCAGAATCTCGGACTTGAACCAAACTATGTGATCGGACATCGACGTGCCAGAGACGCGAACGAAGAGAGTGGCACAACCGTGGTTGCGAATGTCGAACAGTTGGCGGAAGCGCTCTCTCGCGCCAGGTCATCTAACAATTTTCCGCTCGTGGTGGGAGTCGAAGTGGATGGACCGATGTTTCCTCGATCTGTAGGGCGCGGAGGACATGTACTGTCCATAGTGGGTTACGATCCGGAAACGCGAACCGTGCAGATATCGAATCAATGGGGACGCGACGAGGATAGAACGGTTCGACTGCAAGACTTGCACGATTCTATGTTTGAGAGACCGCAAGCTCGCAGACGTCAGTAATCAGGCTTGTCATTTGTTCCCGCTTGTAAGTTGTTCCCGAAACCGGATGGAAATTAGTTTCACCCGCCCAGGAAGGCGCAGAAGCAGGCAGTTATGGTAAACCTTTCACCATGCGGTTTTTTTTGAGCAAACCGCAACGAGTGGGGTCCGATTGTCTCTGTGCGCTGGGGTTATAACATGAGTACTTTTGCATTTGATAAGTGGCTGTCCGGAGGAAAAAAACATCAACGAAATAAAAGAAGCGTCGCTATCGGTCTAATTGCAGTTTCGCTCACCGTGGCAAGTTCGCAGGCTATGACCGGCAGTATTCCAACCGGGGAGTTCTGGAACAAAACCTCCGCACAAACACTGGGCGGCTCCAATCGCCTCCTCACTTTCATCAGCACCGATAAGCCTGTTTATCAAAGCGGCGAGCGCGTGTACATCCGCGGCGTCTTGCTCGACTCTGCGAGCCACCAACCGAAGGTCGGGCATGGCGGTTACGCGAACATTCAAGTTTTGGGACCGCGAGGTGAAACCATCACCACAAGTTCGACGCATATACAAGACAGCGTTTGGTCGATGGGCTGGAACGTCGGCAGAGATATGGCGGGCGGTGAGTACACCATATCGGTAAACTACCCACAAGGTGGACACGCACCGGCAGAACGCAAAATCGATATACGATCTTATCGCGCACCACGGCTGAAGACACAGATCATATTTGCGCGCGATGGATATGGACCGGGTGATGTCGTCACAGCATCACTCTACTCCAAGCGCGCGGAAGGCGGGGTTTCCGCCGGCGCAAAAGTCACGGTCAAACCGCTCGTTGACGGCATACCGGTAGAGGCTGCCGCCAGCAAACTGGACGCGAATGGATTCTGTCGCGTTTCATTTCAGTTGCCGAAAAAAATCACACGTGGTGACGGCACGCTTTCGCTCGTGATTGAAGATGACGGTGTTGTTGAAACTGCGTCAAAAACAATTCCAATTTTGCTTCAGAGTGTAGATTTGCAGATGTTCCCCGAGGGTGGTGAGCTTGTTGCAGGATTTGCCAATCGCGTCTATGTACAGGCGTTTCTGCCCAATGGAAAACCGGCTGACCTGCAAGCGCACATAATTGAAGAGCCGATTGCAAACAAAAAGCCCGTCGCTGCCAACAAACCACTTGCTCTCTTCCGCACTGAGCACGAAGGGCGAGGAAGATTTGAATTTACACCCCAGGCTGAAAAAAAATATTTCCTGCAGGTTTTGAAGCCATCCGGAATAAGACAACTCTATCCATTGCCGAAAGTCAATTCGCAAGGTGCCGTGCTTCGCTCCGATAGCGACGTCGTCAAGAAAGGACAAGGCATTCGCATTAAGGTCGGCTCGTCAACAACGTGCCGCATTACAGTTTCGAAACAGGAAAAGGAACTTTCTTCCCGCATCGTCAGTTTTGCCAAAAACACCCCTGCAGCTTTGGTGCCTATCGAACTTCCATTGCCCCATGATGCTGACGGTGTTTTGACCGTCACCGTGTGGAATGAGTTCAACAAACCATTGGCAGAACGATTGATCTTCCGCGAGCCCGCAAAAGCGCTCAACATTTCTGTGCGTTCCGACAAGACACAATATGCCCCCGGCGAGAAAGCGCAAATAACGGTGAGAACCACCGACGACGGCGGCAAGCCGGTTTCGGCAATGGTGGGATTGACGGTCACTGACGACAGCGTATTGCAAATGATCGAGAAAAGAGAGCAGCCGCCGCGATTGCCCGTGATGGTGTTCTTGGAACCGGAAGTCAAAGATCTTGCCGATGCGCAGTTTTATCTCAATCCGATAAATCCGAAATCAAGTCTCGCCACAGACCTATTGTTGGGAACTCAAGGATGGCGCCGATTTGCATACTTGAGGAGCGAAGAATTTCAACAACAGTATGGAGACAAAGCAAAACGCGTTTTGGCGTATACGGAAGAGCAACAAGGCGTGCCTCCCAATAACCCCGGAAGAAGACAAAGTGGTGCTGCCACTGGTGCTCCACTCGGATTAGCAGTAGGAGCAATCTCAGGTCAAGGCAAGACTGGGCGCGGAGGCTGGTCGGGCACTGCTATTGGTGCGGGGGCAGGTGTTGCCCCGACGTTGAAACGCAAGTTCGATCCGAATAGCGCAGAGAATTCAGCAGCGCGATTCAAATTTGCACCCAATCAGTATGCAAATGGTCAACCTGCGGATGGACCGTTGAAACTCGCCGAGGAGATCGGCAGAGTCGAAGGACCTCGCGACGTAAATATGTTCCAGGTGGAGCCCACTGTGATAGACGAGCGCCACTACACAGCAGGACGAGCGGAGCGCCGCCAGAAAACGAGCCCGACGCTGCCTGATGGTGCACCAATTCCTGATGGTGAAAACGGAGGACAATTGGCGCAGCTAAGCAGTGTTGACAAATACGGCTTCTACACTCCAGCACGCAGCACCAACTCAGCCAACTCAATGTTTGCAGTGCGCATTTTCGCTCATCAAGCCAGACCCGACAGAAAAGCAAACGATCGAAAGGACTTCACCGAAACACTCTTCTGGTCGCCTGGCACCAAAACCGATGCCCGCACCGGAGAGGCTACAGTCAGCTTCGATTTGAACGATAGTGTCACTTCGTTCGAAGTTGCAGCGGATGGATTCTCGGATGCGGGGTCGATAGGCGCCAAGAAAATCGAAATCAAATCTTTGCGCCCGTTCTACGCCGAAGCAAAAATTCCTTTGGAAGTGACTTCCGGCGATCAGATAATGCTGCCGCTCAATTTTATCAATGGCACCAATAATGTTCTTTCCTCTGTCGGTCTTAAAGTAGAATTGCCGCAAGCGTTCAAACTTCTTTCGCCCATAAAATTGCCACAGCAATTGAGCAGCGGTGAGCGCGCCCGAATTTTGCAGCCCATTGAAGTAGGGCAAGCTGAAAAGGTTTCACGTTTGAGAATTGAAGCGAAAGCAGGCAACAACATCGATATCGTCGAAAGAGAAATTGAAGTTCGCCCTGCCGGCTTCCCGGCTGAAAAAGCATTCGCAGGACTGTTGGAGCCCGGCAAATCCGCGAAGATAACTGTAAACATTGAAGACAGCATGGTGCCATCGAGCCTCAGCACAAAAGCTGAAATCTACCCGGCACCACTCGCGAATCTCACGAGCGCACTCGAACGTTTGATTCAAGATCCGAGTGGATGCTTCGAGCAAACCTCGTCGACCAGCTATCCGCTGACGATGGCTCAGCAATACTTCAAAACGCATCAAGACGTAGATCCGAAGCTGATCGCAGCATCGCGCGAAAAACTGGAAGACGGCTACAAGAAGCTCGTTTCATTCTGGTGCCCAGACCGCGGTTATGAATGGTTCGGTCACAATCCCGGACACGAGCCGCTGACGGCATATGGGCTTTTGCACTTTGCCGACATGAGAAAAGTGGCGAAAATTGACGAGGCTATGTTCAACACTACTCGCAACTGGCTCATGAAGCAAAGAGACGGCAAAGGCGGCTTCACGCGTAAAGCTCCTAGCGTTCACGTTTGGACGGCAGACAAAGATTGCTCGAACGCATATATCATCTGGTCCTTGCTTGAAACAGGTGAACCCGCCGCCAATCTCAAAGCAGAATTGAATTCGTTGAAAAACGCTGCAAACTCCAGCCAAGATAATTATGTGATTGCACTTGCAGCAAACGCTTTTGACCTTGCGGGCGACAAGCAGTTTTCCAAAACACTGATGAAACGTCTTGCAGGGCACCAGCTTGCAAACGGCAGCGTTGATAAGGTGCAGAATTCAGTGGTGGGCAGCACAGGCGAAGCGCTCGAACTCGAAGGTACATCGCTTGCAACATTGGCATGGCTGAGAAACGAAGAGTTCGCGCCCAATGTCCAGAAAAGCATGAAGTTCCTTGCGGAGTCGTGCAAAGCCGGGCGCTACGGTTCTACTCAATCGACAGTAATGTCGCTGAGAGCAATTCTTGCTTACGACCGCAAACACTCGCATCCGAAGAAACCGGGACGCATCAATGTGATCGCTGACGGAAAGTCAATCGGCAAGGTCGCTTTCGACGAGAAAGCAAGTGAGTCAATCAAACTTCCCGAACTTGCCAAACTGCTTCCACCCGGCGAACACGAAATCGAACTTCAGATGGAAGGCGGTTCGACGATGCCATATGCGGTGGCACTCAATTACAACCGTATGGTGCCTGAGAGCAGCAAAGCATGCAAGCTCGACCTCAACGTCAGCCTGTCTCAGCACAAATTGACGGAGGGTGCTTCCGCAGAAGTTATTGCCACCGTGACGAACAAAGACCGAAACATTGTGCCGAACCCAATCGCCATCATCGGTTTGCCGGGAGGATTCGAGCCACGTCACGCGCAACTGAAAGAATTGGTCAAAGGTCGCAAGATCGATGCCTACGAAGTGCGCGGACGCGAAGTCGTACTCTACTGGCGTGCGCTGGACAAGAACGAAAAGGTAGCTGTTCCTATCAGCGTCATTGCCGCGGTCCCCGGCAAGTACACCGGACCGGCAAGCCGTTCGTACCTGTACTACACGGATGAGCACAAGAAGTGGACTGACGGGCTCAAAGTGGAAATCGCAGCGAAATCAGGAGAAATCGCAGCGAAATAGGCGAATTATGCCTCAGTCCGAACTGTAGAACCCGCCAAAGCCGCCCACCTCAGGCGGCTTTTCCCTACCCCAGAATTACCCTCGCGAATCGCCCCAGTCCAGCCAGGGTGCATTCACAAGGGCAAATCACTTGATGCCCGCCTTGGACGCGGGTAAAATGCTAAAAAGTCAATGGAATCCGGTCCGGCAAGCCACAGCGATGAACACAACCGTCACTCTACCCACTAGAGTTCGACCAAAACTATTCGGAAGACTCA
>Ga0268299_1003687_pt1 | contig 13479 bp, 12 predicted proteins | sample NOBtaG_FD_193484 | JGI IMG/M metagenome (GOLD analysis project Ga0268299, IMG submission 193484) | Activated sludge microbial communities from bioreactor in Nijmegen, Gelderland, Netherland - NOB reactor | ecosystem: Engineered > Bioreactor > Aerobic > Activated sludge | place: Netherlands...
CACCGCCATCATGCCGAGGGCGCCGCCGAGCGCGAGCGCGCCGACGTCGCCCATGAACATCATCGCCGGGTAGGCGTTGAACCAGAGGAAACCGAGGCCGGCGCAGATCAGCGCGCCGCAGACGATCGCCAGCTCGCCGGCGCCCGGCACGTGCGCGATCTGCAGGTACTCGGCGAAGCGGGCATTGCCGGCCGCGTAGGCGAAGATCAGGTAGGTGGCGGCGGTCGTCATCACCGGCCCGATCGCCAGGCCGTCGAGGCCGTCGGTGAGGTTGACGGCGTTCGACGCTCCGACGACGACGAAGACCGCGAACGGCAGGTAGAGCCAGCCGAGGTCGGGATGCAGGTCCTTGAGGAAGGGGAAGTGGAGCTGGGTGTCGAACCCGGGCTTGAGGTATAGGAGCGCCCCGACGCCGGCGGCGGCGATGCCGATCTGCAGCACCAGCTTCTGGCGCGCCGAGAGCCCCTTCGAGTTCTTCTGCGCCACCTTGCGGTAGTCGTCGACGAAGCCGACGAAGCCGTAGCCGACGGTGATCCAGAGCACGATCCAGACGTAGACGTTGGTGAGATCGGCGAGCAGCAGGACGGCGAAGATGAGCGAGAACAGGATCAGCGTGCCGCCCATGGTCGGCGTGCCCGCCTTGGCGAGGTGGCGCTCGGGGCCGTCGCTGCGGATCGTCTGGCCGATCTGGTGCTCGGTCAGACGGCGGATGAGCCACGGACCGAGGAGGAAGGAGACGAAGAGGGCGGTGAAGGCGGCGAGGACGGTGCGGAAGGTGATGTACCGGAAGACGTTGAAGACCGGTGACGTCGAGCTGAGCGGGACGAGGAGATGATAGAGCATCACGGGTTCTTACCCGCTTGCTCGAGCAACGCCACCACCCGCTCCATGTGGGCGCCGCGCGAGCCTTTGACGAGGACGACGTCGCCCGCGCGCCAGCGCGCGCGCACGGCTTCCGCCGCCTCTTCGTGGGTGCGACAGGTGACGACCGAGTCGGCGCGCATGCCGGAGGCATGCGCGCCGCTCGCCACCACATCCGCCACCACACCCACAACCACGAGAACCTCGACACCGAAGAAGTGAGCTCGCTCGCCGAGCCGGCGGTGCGCATCCTCACGAACCGCCCCAAGCTCCAGCATCTCGCCGAGAACGGCGAGCGAGCGTCCGGGCAGATGGGCCAGCGCCTCGAGCGCGGCCCCCATGCTGCCAGGGTTGGCATTGTACGAGTCGTCGATCAGCGTCACCTGGTTCGGCAGGCGGCGCACCTCCATCCGCATCGGCACCGGCTCGACCTGCGCCAGCCCGCGGGCGATCGTCTCGATGCCGACGCCGGCGGCGTGCGCCGCGGCGGCGGCGGCGACGGCGTTGGCGACCGCGTGCTCGCCCGCGAGGCGCAGGCGAACGCGCACCGCGGCGCCGCCGCAGTGCAGCTCGAAGGCGACGCCGTCGACGCCCAGATTCGTCACGTGCTCGGCCCGCACCGTCTGGCCGCTGCCGAAGGCGAGCGATGCGCCGGCGAAGCGCTGCGCCATGCGCCGCACCCAGGGGTCGTCGGCGTTCACCACCGCCACCGCCGACGGCGGCAGATTCGCGAACAGCTCGCCCTCCGCCTCGGCCACGCCCGCGAGCGAGCCCAGGCCTTCGAGGTGTTCCTCGCCGATGTTGGTCAGCAGCGCGAAGTCGGGAGAGGCGATCTCGGTCAGCCGCGCCAGCTCGCCCGGGCGGTTCATGCCGAGCTCGAGCACCGCGACGCTCTCGCCCTGCCAGCCGAGCAGGGTGAGCGGCACGCCGACGAGGTTGTTCCAGTTGCCGCGGGTCTTCAGCACGCGACCCGGCCAGGCGGCCTCGCAGATCGCCGCCAGCATCTCCTTGGTCGTCGTCTTGCCATTGCTGCCGCCGACGGCGAGGACCCGCAGGCCGGCGCGTCGCCGGGTGTGCGCGGCGAGATCGCCGAGCGCGCGCTCGGTGTCGGCGACGCGCACGAGCGCGCCGCGCTCGACCTCGACGTCCTCCGCCACCACCGCGCCGCAGGCGCCGCGCGCGATCGCCTCGGAGACGAAGCGATGGCCGTCGAAGTTCGGCCCGCGCAGGGCGACGAAAAGGTCGCCCGGCTCGATCCGGCGCGTGTCGGTGGCGATGCGGGCGACCGCCAGATCGGCGTCGCCGCGCACGATGCGCCCCTCCGTCGCCGCGGCGATCTCCGCCAGCGTCCAGGTCATCGGTCTCTGCTCGAGCCTCGGTGCGGGCAGCATGGCGTCATTGCAGGGGCGAGTCGAAGCGCACGCGTACGGCGCTGCCGGGCGGCATCTCGGTGCCCGGCGGCGGATCCTGGTTGACGGCGACGCCCCAGCCCTCGACCTGGGCGCGATAGCCGGTCTGCTCGAGCAGCCCGACGGCGTCGCGCATGCCGCGTCCGAGCAGGTTCGGCACGCCGCCGGCGAACGACTGCAGCGTCGCGATCTGCAGCGCGTCGGGCATCGCCGGCGCCGCCGGCCGGAGCGGGGCGCCGGGCTTCGAGCGCGGCTTGTTCTTCTCGGGCTCGGGCTGGGGCACGACGCTCACGCCCATCGTCTCGAGGGCGTACTCGGCGATGCGGCGGAAGGCCGGCGCGGCGACGATGCCGCCGTAGCGCGCGGTGCGCGGCCGGTCGATGACCACCGCGATCACCACGCGCGGATCCTCGGCCGGCGCGAAGCCGACGAAGGAGGAGATGCGGTCGCGCGCCGAGTAGCGGCGCGTCAGCGGGTCGACCTTCTGCGCCGTGCCGGTCTTGCCGGCCACCCGCACGCCCGGGATGCGCGCCTTGGTGGCGGTGCCGTCCTCGACCACCAGCTCCATCATGCCGGTGATCGCGCGTGCGGTCGGCGCCGACAGCGGAATGCCCTCGACCTGGGGCTTGTTCTCCTGCAGCACGGTGCCGTCGTCGGCGATGACGCGGCGGACGACGTAGGGGCGCAGCAACTGGCCGCCGTTGGCGAGGGCGGCGTAGCCGCGCACCAGTTGCATGGCGGTGACCGAGGAGCCCTGGCCAAAGGAGTTGGTGACGACGTGGATGCGCCCCCACTTGCCGGGGTCGGGGAAGATGCCCGAGACCTCGCCCGGCAGCCCGACGCCCGTCGGCCGGCCGAAGCCGAAGCCGCGCAGCGCCTCGCCCAGGCGGTCGCGGCCGAGGCGCTCACCGATCTTCGCCGTGCAGATGTTGCTGGAGAACTGGATGACCTCGGGAACCGTGAGCCAGCCGTAGGGGTCGTGGTCGCGCACCGTGCGGCGACCGACGGCGTAGCTGCCGTTCTCGCAGTAGAAGCGATCGTTGGCGCGGATGTCGCCCTGCTCGAGCGCCGCCGCGACGACGAACGGCTTCATCGTCGAGCCGGGCTCGAAGGAATCGGTGACGGCGTGGTTCTTCCAGGCGTCGCGCCGGCTCGGGTCGGGGGCGTTGGGATTCAGGCGCGGCAACTGCGCCATCGCCAGGATCTCGCCGGTGTGCGGCGCCATCGCGATCGCGATGCCGCCGGCGGCCTTGAACTCGTCGATGGTCGCCGCCAGCTCGCGCTCGGCGACGTGTTGCAGGCCGGAATCGATCGTCAGCTCGAGGCGGGCTCCCAGTCGAGGCGCAGGGCGCCGCACGCTCGAGGTGAGCATGCGACGCCCGTGCGCGTCCCACTCCTCCACCACCACACCAGCCTCGCCTTGCAGCAATGCGTTGTACTTCAGCTCCAGGCCCTCGACGCCCTGACCGTCGATGTTGGCGACGCCGATCACTTGCGACGCCGTGTCGCCCTGCGGGTAGACCCGCTTCGACGTCAGCTCGGTGCCGACGCCGGGAAGGCCGAGCTTCTCGACCGCGTTCCACTCGCGCCGCGAGGCGCGTCGCTTGAGCCACACGAAGGGCTTGTCGCTGCGCGCCGCCTTCTCCACGTCGCGCCGGTCGAGGTCGAGGAGCTGCGCCAACTGCGCCCGCGCCTCCGGTCCGGCGACGAACTCCTTCGGCCGCAGGTAGACCGAGGCCGCCTGCACGCTCAGCGCGAGGCGCTTGCCGTCGCGATCGGTGATGATGCCGCGCTGCGGCGGCAGCTCGACCTTGTGGCGGTGCTGGCGCCCGGCGAGGACGCGCAAGGGCTCGCCCTCGAGCAGCGTCAACTGCGCCGCGCGGCCGACGACCACCACCTGCAAGAGCAGGAAGAGCGCCGCCAGGCCGGCGATGCGATGGCGCGACGGCTCCCTCATCGCAGCGGCACCTCGTTGACCAGCGTCGGCGGCACCATGCCGAGCTCGCGCGCCGCCTGCTCGAGCTGCGCCGGCGCCTCGGCGGCGGCCACCGCCATCGCCAGGTCGCGCCGCTCGTTCTCGAGCTGCACCACCACCTGGCGCATGGTCGCCAGGCGATAGCCGACCTCGGTGTGCTGGATGCGCATCCAGACGAAGCCGAGGGCGATGGCGATCGCGAGCGCGGCGAGCGGCAGCATGCCGCCGGCGAACGAACGCGCTTCCTCGCGCGAGCGGCGTGCGCTATTGACCGGACGGAATGCCAGACGCCCCTGGGCGCCTGCGCCGGAAGCGGGCCGGAAGAGTTCACCTTGGCGGATCGATGCCATCGCAGTCAGATCTTGATGTCGCCGAAGAACGAGGTCGGATCCTCGAAGATCGCGGCCTCCGAGCGGTCGAACACGTCCTGCCAGGCGGCGTGATTCCACACCTGGAACTTCTTGCCCGCGCCGGTGAGCATCACCGTGTCCTCGAGCTTGGCGTACTCGCGCAGGATCGGCGGCAGCAGGATCCGTCCCTGCTTGTCGATCTGGCACTCCAGCGCGCTGGACACGTAGTAGAGCGTGAACGCCTGCACCTTGGGGTCGAACTGCGGCTGCTTCGCGATGCTCTCCTCCAGGCTCAGCCACGCCGGGTAGGGGTAGACGTCGAGGCAGGGGGTCGATTGCGCGCGGAAGTTGGTGATCATCACCCGATCCTCGTTCGAGGCCAGGATGAGGTCGCGGAATCTCGCCGGCACACTGATGCGGCCCTTGGGATCGACCGTGTGCACGAATTTGCCTCGAAACATCCGAGAAGCTCTAGCCCATAACCTCCGCCACCTTCCACTTCATACCACTATCCTCCACTAGCGGCCCCGCTTATGCCGAAGGACGGGTGTGCCTGTCAAGTGAAATTCCGTTTGAGAGGGGAATTTTATCGGACTGCGCCGACGGAGAATCCCGGGCGCACGGAGGTCACGGAGGTCCCGCGGCGTTCTCCGGGGCCTCCGTGGGTTGGTGAGCGGGGCTGTAAGCCGGATTCTGTTCCCTCCCCGAGGGGAGGGCGGTGGTCATTCCTCTGGGCCGACGGTTGCCCGCCGGCTCGGGGCGACTACCCGAGGGCTCGCGCGGGCCGCGCCTTACGCCCTCGTGGATCTTGCTCCGGGTGGGGTTTGCCGCACCGGCCGGTCTCCCGGCCGGGGGTGCATTCGCACCTTTTCACCGGTCTTCCAGCGACTTGCGCCGCCGGCACCGCCTCTTTTCTGTGGCACTTTCCCCGCCTCGCGACGGGCCGCCGTTAGCGGCCACCCTGCCCTGCGGAGTCCGGACTTTCCTCCCGCCCGGGAACCCTGAGCCCCCGGCGCGAGCGACCACCCGCCCCGCTCACCGGCCACAGAGATCACAGAGAAGGCCCGGCCGGTCAAGCCGGGCGGCCGGCCGCTACTGGCCGACTTCGGTGCCGCGATCCAACTCGGGCTTCCAGAAGAGCATGCGGTGGCAGTTCGGGCACTGCCGCACCTCGCGCGTCTTCTGGATCTCGTTGAAGAGCTGCGGCGGCACGTGCATGTGGCAGCCCAGGCAGGTGCCGTTGCGCACCTCGACCACCGCCAGCCCGCCGCGCCGCGAGAAGATCTGCTCGTACTTGACCCGCAGGCCGCGATTCAACTGGCCCGCCAGGCGCTCCCGCGCCTCCTTGTCCTCGGCGGCGCCGCTCTGCAGCGACTGCTGGCGCTCCCGCTTCTCGCTGATTTCGCTGGTCGCCGGCGTCTCGATCTCCGCCAGCGCCGCCTCCGCCAACTCGAGGTCGCGCACGGTCGATTCGAGCTGTTCCATCGCCGCCAGCAACTCCGCCTCCATGCGCTGGGTCGCTTCCTTGCCGACCTCGATCTCGCGCCGCACCGCCTGCAACTCCTTCTCGGTGCGGACGCGGTTCAGACGCATGCGGCGCTCCTTCATGGCGACGCCTTCCTCGTCCAGCCGCCGCTCCAGGTCGGCCCGCTGCGCCTCGAGCTGGTCGCGCGTCTCGCGCAGCGTCGTCACCGCCGTCTGCCGGCTCGCCAGCTCTTCCTCGCGCTGGCGGATGTCCTCTTCCAGAGCACTCAGGTTGATGTTGAGATCGCGCAGCCGTTGATCCACCTCTTGCAGCAGGGCCAGCCGATCCAGTTCTGTCAATTTGTCCTCTTCTGCTCCGCCAGTCGATGTCGTCATTGTCGCGTGTGCCGCAAAGGTGGGCCCACCAGGACTCGAACCTGGGACCTACCGGTTATGAGCCGGCGGCTCTGACCACCTGAGCTATGGGCCCTCGGGAATATCACTCGGTCTCCGGGAAGAAAATATGCGCTTCCGAGTAATCTCACGCTGGGGCGGCAGAGTCCACCTGGCAGCCCCCCCGGGTCAGGCCTTGCGCTCGCGCAGGCGGGTCTGGAGCCGCCGCAGCGTCTCGCGCTCGCGCTCCTCGTCCCCGGCCGCGACCGCCGCCGCCACCTCGCGGCGGTCGGCTTCGTGCGCCGGCCGGGCGGCGACCGCTTCGATCCGGCGGACGCAATCCTCGGCCAGCCTGAGCTGCTCCTCGGGCTCGAGGTCGCTGGCCGCGATCAGCGCGCCGCTCAGCCGTGCCGCCACCGCCGCCGGCATCTCCTCGACCGCCTGCGACATGTCGACGCCGCGCTGCCAGGCGGCGACGATGCGCCGGCCGCACTCGGCGAGCTCGGCGTTGCTGAAGCGATCCAGCAGGCCGCGCGCCTCGACCGCGTGCGCGATCCCCTTCTCCGCCGCCATCCGCTCGAGCAGCAACATCTCCGCCCGCGGCTCGAGCGCGGCTGGCTTGGGGGCCGCCGCCGCGGCGGGGGCGGCGGCCGGTGGCGCGGCTCGCAGCGGCGCCCGCCGCAGCGACGCCCGCAGCGCGTCCTCGCCCACGCCCAGGCGGTTGGCGGCGGTTCGCAGCAGCAGGTCGCGCTCGATCGGATCCTTCACCAGTCCCACCACCCGCATGGCCTCCTGCGCCGCCGCCGCCCTCTCCTGCATCCCCGCCGCCGCCGCGGTCTGCAATTGCTCGAAGTAGAAATCCGACAGCGGCACGGCCTCCGCCAGCAGCGCGCGCACGGCGTCGGCGCCGCGGCCGCGGACGAAGGTGTCGGGATCCTCGCCGTCGGGCAGGAAGGCGCCGTGTGCCCACACCCCGGCCTCGGCGCAGGCGGCGAAGGCGCGCGTCGCCGCCTTGCGGCCGGCGTTGTCGCCGTCGAAGAATACCACGATGCGCTGCGCCAGGCGCCGCAGCACGCGCAGATGCGCCGGGGTGAGCGCGGTGCCGAGGGTGGCGACGGCATTGCCGACGCCGAACTGGATGAGCGCCAGCGCGTCGAGGTAGCCCTCCACCAGGATCGCCTCGTCGCGCTTGCGGATCTCCTCGCGTGCGGCCGGCAGGGCGTAGAGCACCTCGCTCTTGTGGAACAGCGGCGACTCGGGCGAGTTGAGGTACTTCGGTTGCACGTCGCCCAGCGCCCGCCCGCCGAAGGCGATGATCTCGCCGCGCCCGTCGCGGATCGGGAACATCAGCCGACCGCGGAAGCGGTCGTAGGCGCCGCCGCCGCCGTCGCGCTGGCTCACCAGACCCAGGCGCGCTGCCGCCGCCACCGCCTCCGGCCGGCCGCTCAGGCGGCTGGCGAGAAAACCGCCGGTCTCGGGGGCGAAGCCCAGGTCGAAACGGCGCGCGATCTCCTCGCTGACGCCGCGCTTGGCGAGGTAGGCGCGCACCGGCCCGCCGTCGCGCCCCCACAGCTCCTCGGTGAAGCGCTTCGCCGCCCAGCCGTTGAGCCGCACCAGCCGCTCGCGTTCGTTCGCCGCCCGCTCGCCGCCCTCGGGCTGCGGCAGGTCGAAGCCGATGCGCTTGGCGAGCAGCTCGACGGCCTCGCGGAACTCGACTCCCTCCTGCTGCATCACGAAGGTGAAGACGTTGCCGCCGGCGCCGCAGCCGAAGCAGTGGAACAGCGCGCGCTCGTCGCTGACGGTGAAGGAGGGCGTCTTCTCGCTGTGGAAGGGGCAGAGGCCGAGCCAGTTGCGCCCCGCCTTCTTCAACTGGACGTAGTTGGAGACGACGTCGACGATGTTGACGCGCTCGCGCAGCTCGTTGATCGCGTCTTCGGGGATGCGCCAGGCCACGGCGGCACCGGCATCAACTCTGCGGCGGCGCGGGAGGGGGCGCGGGAGGCTGCGCCGGCGCGGCCGCGCCGGCGGCGGGCGGTTGCGCCGCCAGGCCGACGCGCAACACGTCGCCGGCGGTCTGCACCAGCGAGCGGCCCAGCGGCGACGCCATCACCTGCTCGTCGAAGCCGGCCAGCGGCGGGAAGAGGTGCACGAACAGCAGCACCACGCCGGCGACCGCGGTCGCCTTGCCGGCGCCGAACAGCGCTCCCGCGGCGCGATTCACGCCGCCGAGCAGCAGCGCGGTGGCGATGCGGTCGAGCAGTAGGCCGACGATGTTGGTCGCCAGGTTGGCGGCGACGAACACGCCGACGTAGGCGAGGCCGTCGCGCACCGCGTCCGGCCCCGAGACGCGCTCCGACAGCCACGGCGAGACCACCGGCGCGTACTCGCTCGCGGCGTACAACCCCACCGCCAGCCCGAGCAGCCCGAAGAACTCGCGGAAGAATCCCCGCCACCACCCGCGCAGAGCGGCGAGGAGCACGAAGGCCACCAGCGCCACGTCCACGGCGTACGTCATGTCACGCTCTGTCACCCAAAGCGACGCTCAGGTCAAGAAAGGGGGGATCATCCCCGCTTCACGTGCAGCAGGCGCTCGGGGAAGTCGCTCATGATGCCGTCGACCCCGATCTCGGCCATCTGCGCGATCTCCTCCGGGTCGTTGACCGTCCAGGTGAGCACGCGCAGGCCGCGCGCGTGCGCCTCCGCGACGCCCTCCGCCTGCAGGATCTTGCACCAGGGGTGGAACGACCAGGCGGCCAGATCCTTCGCCCAGCGCCAGGCCTCGTCGAAGTCGGGTTGGTGCCAGAGCACGCCGATGCGCGCCGCCGGCGACAGCTCGCGCACCTTCTGCAGCGCCTGCATCTGGAAGCACGACAGCACCGTGGTGCCGAGGATGCCGGCGTGCGTCAGCACGGCGACCGTCTTCAGCGCGGTGTTGCTCCAGTCGCCCGGCGGGCTCTTGATCTCGACGTTGAGCATGGCGCGCCGGCCGACGATCTCGATCACCTCCTCGAGCGTGAGGATGGGCTCGCCCTTGAACGCCTCGCCGAACCAGGCGCCGAAGTCGAGCTGTTTCAGCTCGGCCAGGGTGCGCTCGCGCACCTCGCCGACCGTCCCGGCGACACGCTGCAGGTCGTGGTCGTGGACCACCACGAGATAGCCGTCCTTGGTGAGCTGGATGTCGAGCTCGATCATGTCGACTCCCAGCTCGAGGGCGCGCAGGAACGCCGGCCGCGTCAGCTCGGGCGCCGTTCCCGAGGCGCCGCGGTGTCCGATCTTCAACAGGCTGCCCGCTGCCGGCACGCACCGTTAGTAGAGAAGGCGTCCCGATGGGTCAAGGCGCCGCCAGCGGAGCTTCCGGCGGCGCGTGCGCCGTGGCATGACGGCGCATGCCCGACTCGTGGCTCGAAACCCGCATCGACGTGCCGCCGGCGATGGCGGAGGCGATGGCCAACCATCTGATGGAGCTCGGCTCGCCCGGCCTGGCGGTCGAGGAGAGCGAGACCCACACGCGCCTGATCGCCTACTTCGAGCGCCCCGAGCAGGTGGAAGCGGCGCGCCGCTTCGCCGCCGTCCTGGTCGACGGCGCGCGCGTCGTCAGCAGCAGCATCGGCAGCGAGGACTGGGCCGAGAACTGGAAGGCGCACTTTCCGCCGCTCCTCATCGGGGCGCGCTTCTACGTCTGCCCGCCGTGGGCACCACCGGCCCCCGCCGGGCGGCTGCCGGTGGTCATCGATCCGGGCATGGCGTTCGGCACCGGCAACCACGCCACCACCGCCGGCTGTCTCGAACTCCTGGAGCGTCATCTCCAGCCGGGCATGGCCGTGCTCGACGTCGGCACGGGCTCGGGCGTGCTCGCCATCGCCGCCCTTCTCCTCGGCGCCCGACACGCGACCGCCGTCGACGACGATCCGCTCGCCACCGCGGCGGCCGCTGGCAACGCGGCGCGCAACGGCGTCGCCGAGCGCATCACCGTGCTCGCGTCGATCGACGCGGTCGCCGGGACCTACGACCTCGGGCTGGCGAACATCCAGCTCAACGTGCTCTGCGCCCTCGAAGAGCGGATCGCGGCGCGCATCCGCCCGGGTGGCGTGCTGATCGCCTCCGGCGTGCTGCGCGAGGAGGCGGACGCCCTCGCGGCGCGCTACGCGCGGCACTGGGAGCTGGGCGAGACCGCCGGCGACGAGCGCTGGCTGGCGGTGGCGGCGCGGCGGCGCTGAGGGTCGCGATGCCGAAGCGACACCCGCTGCGCCTGCGCATCGACGCCGCCCGCATCGACGGCCGCGGCGTCGAGATCGAGGGCGACGAGCTGCACCACCTGCGCGTTCGCCACCTCGGTCCCGGCGACGAGCTGCTCTGCTTCGATGACAGCGGCCGCGAGTGGGAGGGCACGCTGCGCGAGCTCGGCCCGCGCTCGGCCCGCATCGAGCTGGCCGAGCCGCGGCGCCCGGCGCGCGAGTCGCCGCTCGAGCTCGTCCTGGCGCTGGCGGTGCTCAAGGGCGACCACCTCGACCTCGTCGTCGAGAAGGCCACCGAGCTGGGCGTCGCCGAGATCGTGCTCTTCGAGAGCGAGCGAACCGTGGCGCGGCCCTCGGCGGCGCGGCTCGACAGGCTGAAGCGGGTGGCGGCCGGTGCGGCCAAGCAGAGCGGGCGCGTGCGCGTGCCGCGGCTGCGCGGCCCGCTCGACTTCGCCGACGTGCTCGCGCCCGGGGCGCTGCTGTTTCATCCGGGCGCGCCGCCGCTCGCGCCCACCTCCGCCCTGCCCCGCGTCGCGATCGTCGGACCCGAGGGCGGCTTCTCCGATGCCGAGCTCGCGCGCGCCGCCGGCGCGGGCTGCACCGTCGCCGGCCTCGGGCCGCGGGTGCTGCGCGCCGAGACCGCCGCGATCGTCGCCTGCGCCCTCTGCCAGTTCCTCGCCGGCGACCTGGCGCCGCGCTGACCTCCGCGGGCGCGCGCTTGCTTGCCAGACTGGTGGCTGCCCACTAGCATCGCGCCCGTGCCGCAGCGCTACGCGTTCGTGATGGACCCGATCGAGCACGTGCTCGTCGACAAGGACACGACCTTCGTGTTCATGCTCGAAGCCCAGGCGCGCGGCCACGAGCTCTACGTTCTCCACCCGCGCGACCTGTTCAGCCGCGGCGATACCGCGCACGCGCGCATGCGCCGGATCGAGGTCGAGCGCGCCGACAAGCACTTCCACCTCTACGAGGAACGCATCGAGCCGCTCACCTGGTGCCAGGCGGTGTTCATGCGCAAGGACCCGCCCTTCGATCTCGACTTCTTCTTCGCCACCCATCTCCTCAGCCTGGTCGACCCGGCGAAGACCTTCGTCCTCAATCGCCCCAGCGGTCTGCGCGAGGCCAACGAGAAGCTCTACGCCCTGCGCTTCCCCGAGGTGATCCCGCGCACGCTGGTCAGCGCCGACATGACCCAGCTCAAGGAGTTCCTCGAGGAGCTGGGCGGCGAGATGATCGTCAAGCCGCTCGACGGCTGCGGCGGCGCGGGCGTCTTCCACCTGCACCGCAACGACCGCAACCTCAACGCCATCCTCGAAACCTCGACCGACAACGGCCGCCGCCTGATCATGGCGCAGCAGTACGTGCCGGAGGTGCGCAAGGGCGACAAGCGCCTGATCGTGCTCGACGGCGAACCCCTCGGCGGCGTGCTGCGCGTGCCGCGCGAGGACGAGACGCGCGGCAACATCCACGTCGGCGGCTCGGTGGTGCGCAGCGAGGTGTCGGCGCGCGACCGCGAGATCTGCGACCGCCTCCGCCCCAGCCTGCGCGCCGACGGCCTCTACTTCGTCGGCCTCGACATCATCGGCGACTACCTCACCGAGGTGAACGTCACCAGCCCGACCGGCGTGCAGGAGATCGATCGCCTCAGCGGCGTGAAGCTCGAGGCGAAGGTGATCGACTTCGTCGAGGAGAGGGTCCGGCGACTGGCGGAAGACGGTTCGAGCCGCGGATGAACGCGGATGGACGCGGATCGGTTCCGAGATCCGCGTCCATCCGCGTTCATCCGCGGCCCTTCCCCTGCATCGGCCGGATCAGCCCCTCCTGCGCCACCGACACGACCAGCGTGCCCGCGCGCGTGTAGATGTTGCCGGTGGCGAAGCCGCGGGCGCCGTACGAGGCGGGCGTGCTCTGCACGTAGAGCAACCACTCGTCGGCGCGGAAAGGGCGGTGGAACCACATGCTGTGGTCGAGGCTCGCCATCATCAGATCGCGGTCCGGCTTCCACACCAGGCCGTGCGGGCGCACCGCGGTGTCGAGCAGCGTCATGTCGGAGGCGTAGGTCAGCAGACAGGCGTGCAGGTGCGGGTCGTCGGGCAGCGTGCCGTCGGCGCGCATCCAGGCGCAGGCCGTGGGGGAGGTCCAGCGCTCCGGCGGCTGATCGACCGGGTCGCACAGGCGGATGTCGATCGGCCGCTCGCGCTCCGCCCACGGGCCGAGCTGCGCGGCGTACTCGCGGATGCGCTCGCGGAAGGTGGGCAGGCTCTCGGGTGGCGGCACGTCCGGCATCGGCGCCTGCCAGGCGTAGCCGGGCTCGTCGACGTGGTACGACGCCGCCAGGTTGAAGATCGCGTGCCCGTGCTGGATGGCCACCACCCGCCGCGTCGTGAAGGAGCGGCCGTCGCGGATGCGATCGACGAAGTAGATGATCGGCACCTTCGGGTCGCCGGGCCGCAGAAAGTAGCTGTGCAGCGAATGCACCCGACCCTTGTCGACGGTGCGGCTCGCGGCCACCAGCGCCTGGCCGGCGACCTGGCCGCCGAAGACGCGCTGCAGATCCTCCTTCGGGCTGACGCCGCGGAAGATGTTGAGCTCGAGCTCCTCGAGGTCGAGCAGGGCGACGACGTTGTCGAGCGCTTTGCTCATGGCGGCGGAGAGTAGCCAATGGCCGGCGACAGGACCAGCGCCGTCGCGTCTGCGACTCGCGCCCGACACGACCCGCCGCGGCACGCGCGCAGCGACTTGCCAGGCCGCGTCCGGCGTGACATCACGGGAGGCGGTTTCTCCATGTCCAA
>Ga0268299_1003688_pt1 | contig 13478 bp, 14 predicted proteins | sample NOBtaG_FD_193484 | JGI IMG/M metagenome (GOLD analysis project Ga0268299, IMG submission 193484) | Activated sludge microbial communities from bioreactor in Nijmegen, Gelderland, Netherland - NOB reactor | ecosystem: Engineered > Bioreactor > Aerobic > Activated sludge | place: Netherlands...
GAAGCGGGCAAGCGCTATTGGCCGCCGGCCCATTCCTCGCGCAGAAGGCCATACAGCATCAGGTCCACCGGCCGCCCCAGCGCGGGGCGCCACCAGTGCCGGCGCAGCCGCCCCTCAAGCCGGAAGCCAAGGCTTTCGTAAAGGTGCTGCGCCCGCAGGTTTTCGCCCGAGGCATCGAGCCACAGCCGTTGCGCCGCGAAGGCGGTGAAGGCATGGCCGATCAGCCCGCCCACAAAGGCCCGGCCGCGCCCGCCGCCGGGCTGGTCCAGCGCAAGGCGCCGCAACTCGACCGAGCCGGCCTTGTCCCCCAGCCCGCAGAACAGCGCATAGCCCTGCGCGCCCTCGGCCTGCCAGATCAGCAGCGCGGTGTCGGGATTGCCCAGATAGGCCTGAAGCGCCGTCTCATCCTCATCAGTGATATAGGGCGCATTGGCCGGATCGCCCGCCAGCCGGCGGATGAAGGCGAAATCGGCGGGGGTTGCCGCGCGCAGGGTCATGGCTGCCATTCCCGTTTCAGAAGCCCCAGAAGATAGCAGTCGGCCCAGCTTCCGTCAGGCCGCAGCCAGCATTCGCGGATCAGCCCCTCTTTCTGAAAGCCAAGCCGGTCGTAAAGCCTGATGGCGCGGGTGTTGTCGGATGTCACGTCAAAGCCGATGCGGTGGCCGTCAAGCGGACCGAAGACTTCGGCCAGAACCGCGCGCAACAGCGCCTCGCCGGTGCCGGGCTGCGTGCTGACCAGCGCCGACAGGCCGAAGACGCGGGGCACCCAGGTGATGACGGTTGCAAAGCCCGCCACGCCCTGCGGGCCATCCCAGAGGAAGGCCATGCCGCCGCCAATGGCATCTGCAATCTCATCCGGCTCCGGCGGTTCGATCCATTGCGCGTTTGACGGGGCGGACCAGAGGCCCGCGATCAGGTCATGATCGCCGGGCCCGGCCCGCCGCAGCATCAGCCGACGGCCTGTGCAAAGGCGCTGCGATACAGCGCCGAAAGATCGGCCAGCGGCGCGGAATCGCTGCCGAAGGTCACCTTGTCGCCGCCAAAGGTGCCGATGCGCGTGACCTGAACGCCGGCCACCAGCGCCGCCGCCTCCAGCGCCGCGGCCCCTGCCTCAGAAGCGGCGACCAGATAGCGGGCCTGATCCTCGCCAAACAGCGCGGGCGTATCGCCGGGGATCAGCGTCACGCCAAGACCCGCGCCATCGGCCATTTCGAAGGCCGCCAGCGCAAGCCCGCCGTCGCCAAGATCGGTCGCGGCGCGGATGGCCTTGCGGTTGGCGCGCAGGAAATCGCCGTTGCGCTTTTCCGCCGCCAGATCGACGGGGGGCGCATCGCCGGCCTCGATCCCGAAGGCCTCGGCCAGAAGGGCCGACTGGCCGAGGTGGCCGAAGGTCTCACCAATGACCAGCGCGACGTCGCCCGGCTGCGGCTTGCCGGCGATCACCTCATCCAGACTGTACAGGATGCCGACCGCGCCGATGGTGGGGGTGGGAAGGATGCCCTTGCCGTCGGTTTCGTTGTAAAGCGAGACGTTGCCGGAAACGATGGGCATTTCCAGCGCCGCCACCGCCGCGCCGATACCTTTGATGGCGCCGACGAACTGGCCCATGATCTCGGGCTTTTCGGGGTTGCCGAAGTTCAGGTTGTCGGTGGTGGCAAGGGGCAGGGCGCCCACGGCGGTCAGGTTGCGGTAGGCTTCGGCCACCGCCTGCTTGCCGCCTTCAAACGGGTTGGCCTTGACGTAGCGCGGCGTCACGTCGCTGGTGAAGGCCAGTGCCTTGCCGGTTCCATGCACCCGCACCACACCGGCGGGCAGGCCGGGGGTGACGACGGTATCGGCGCCGACCTGGCTGTCATACTGCTCCCACACCCAGGATTTGTGGGCATAGCTCGGGCTGCCGATCAGCGCCCGCAGGCCGGCGATGGCACCGATGGCCGGAACCTCGCCCAGGGGCGCGGCCGCAGGCGTTTCCACCCAGGGCCGGTCGTATTCCGGGGCGCTGGAGGACAGTTTCGACAGGGGCAGGTCTGCCTTCACCTCATTGCCGTGCAGGATCAGGAAGCGGTCTTCGGGAATGGTTTCGCCGACGATGGCAAAGTCGAGGTCCCATTTGACAAAGATCGCGCGGGCCACATCCTCAAGCTCGGGCTTGAGGACCATCAGCATCCGTTCCTGAGATTCCGACAGCATCATCTCATAGGCCGTCATGTTGGCCTCGCGCTGCGGCACGTCATCGAGTTGCAGCTTGATGCCCAGTCCGCCCTTGTCGCCCATTTCCACCGCCGAACAGGTCAGCCCCGCCGCGCCCATGTCCTGAATGGAAATCACCGCGCCCGAAGTCATCAGTTCCAGACAGGCTTCCAGCAGGCGCTTTTCGGTGAAGGGGTCGCCGACCTGCACGGTGGGGCGCTTTTCCTCGATGGTTTCATCGAATTCGGCCGAAGCCATGGTGGCGCCGCCGACGCCGTCGCGGCCGGTCTTGGCGCCCAGATAGACCACCGGCATGCCGACGCCCGAGGCGGCCGAGTAGAAGATCTTGTCGGCATCGGCCAGACCCGCCGCGAAGGCGTTCACAAGGCAGTTGCCGTTGTAGGATTTGTGAAACCGCACCTCGCCGCCGACGGTGGGAACGCCGAAAGCATTGCCATAACCGCCGATGCCTTCGACCACGCCCTTCACCAGATGGGCGGTCTTGGGATGCGAAGGTTCACCGAAGGAAAGCGCGTTCATCGCCGCGATGGGGCGCGCGCCCATGGTGAAGACATCGCGCAGGATGCCGCCGACGCCGGTCGCGGCGCCCTGATGCGGCTCGATGTAAGAAGGGTGGTTGTGGCTTTCCATCTTGAAGATCACGGCCTGCCCGTCGCCGATATCGACGACGCCCGCATTCTCACCCGGGCCGCAGATCACCTGGGGGCCGCTGGTGGGCAGGGTGCGCAGCCATTTCTTCGAGGATTTGTAGCTGCAATGCTCGTTCCACATCGCGCTGAAGATGCCAAGCTCGGTGAATGTCGGCGCGCGCCCGATGATGCCCAGCAGGCGCTGCCACTCATCGGGCTTCAGCCCGTGCGCTGCGACGATCTCGGGCGTGATGGCGGGTTCGGTCATGGCACATCCTCTGGCGGCGGTCGCGCGCGTCTTAGGCCATGAACGGCCCCTGCGAAAGGCTGCGCCGGCGGGGGCAGGCAATTTTTCGACGAAAAATTGTTGCCCGCACCCGGGGCGGATGTCGAAAACTGCCCAGGCCGGGCGTCCTTGGTGCAGGATCGCCGGGCAATCCCGCCCCGACCGCAGGAGACCACGATGAAATACATGGCGCTGATCTACGAAGACATGACCAAGGCCCCCGCCCCCGACAGCCCCGATTTTGCGGCCTTCATGCAGGGCTACATGGCGCTGGGGGCCCGGCTGGAGGCCGAGGGCAACTGGATCGCGGGCGAAGGGCTGATGGCGCCCGAAACCGCCACCTGCCTGCGGCGGCGGGGCGGCAAGGTGGAAACCATGGACGGCCCCTTTGCCGAAACGCGCGAACATCTGGGGGGATTCTACCTGTTTCACGCCCGCGATCTGGATCAGGCGCTGGCCTATGCGGCGATGATCCCCTCGGTCGATTGGGGCACGGTCGAGCTGCGGCCGGTGATGGATTATTCGTGACCCCGGCCGAAGCGGCACTTGCCGCGCTGATGGGGCAGGGTAGGGGGCGGCTTCTGGCCGCCCTCATCGCGCGGACCGGCGATTTTCCGGGCGCGGAAGAGGCACTGCAGGAGGCGGCCGAGGCGGCGCTGGTGCATTGGGGCCGGTCGGGTCTGCCGGACCGGCCCGAGGCCTGGCTTCTGCGGGTGGCGTTGCGCAAGTCGATCGACCGTCACCGCCGCAGCGCCCGGGCCGGCGCCCATGCCGCGCTGATCGCGCAACTGGGCGCCGAAGAGGCGGCGCTGGACACCGCCGAAGAGATACCGGACGACCGGCTGCGGCTGATCTTCACCTGCTGCCATCCGGCGCTGGAGCCGAAGACGCAGGTTGCGCTGACCCTGCGCACGGTCTGCGGCCTGACGACCGCCGGGATCGCGGCGGTGTTTCTGGACAGTGAGCCGACCATGGCGCAGCGCCTGTCGCGCGCGCGGGCCAAGATCGCCGCTGCCCGCATTCCCTATGCCGTGCCGGGCCCCGGGGAATGGCCGGGGCGGCTGGGGGCGGTGCTGACCGTGGTCTATCTGATCTTCACCACGGGTTACGCGGGCGGCCCGGGCGAGGAGGCCCGCGATCTGTGCGACGAGGCGGTGTTTCTGGCCCGGCTTCTGGATGCCCTGCGCCCGGGTGACCCCGAGGTGGAAGGCTGTCTTGCGCTTCTGCTGCTGACCCACAGCCGCCGGGCCGCGCGCCGCGATGCGGCGGGGCAAACCGTGCCGCCCGGCCGGCAGGACGCCGCGTTGTGGGACGCGCCGATGCGGGCGGCGGGGCTGGCGCATCTGGACCGGGCAATGGCGCGGGGCGCGGCGGGGCCGTTTCAGATCAAGGCCGCCATCGCCGCCTGCCAGATGGTCCGGCCCGGGCCGGACTGGCCGCAGATCGCCCTGTTATACGACCGGCTTCTGAGCTTTGAGCCGACGCCGGTGGTGCGGCTGAACCGGGCGGTGGCGCTGATGGAATGCGGGGATATGGTGCGGGCGGGCGGGGAACTGACGGCACTGGCGGCGGAACTGGCGCAGTACCAGCCCTTTCACGCCGCGCGGGCCGAGTGGCTGGCGCGCAGCGGCCGGCGGGATGAGGCGCTTGCGGCCTTTGCGCAGGCGCTGACCGGCGCCGGGCCAGCCGATTCTGCCTTCCTGCGGGCGCGGATCGCGTCTTTGGCGGGCTGAACGGCCCCCCCGGCCGCCGGGGGCCGGTTTCCGCTGTGCCGGTGCTTTGATCATTTCCATGCAAATGATGCCTGATCGCCGGGCATCGGCCGACTTCTCGCCAAAAAGCAAAAAAAAGGCCGAGCAGAAGCTCGGCCCAAGTCCAACAGGGAGGTATGAGGAGCAAGAGCGAACTCGATTGCCGCCTCGAGGACGTATCTATGCGCGGACCCCGATTCTCACAACCGGGATGTTTCTGCATATGCAACATTCCCGCTATGCGCATTGCGCATGGCTAGCGTTATCATGCTGCGAATTTGCCGTGCATCCCGGGCGCCCTGCGCCCATGGCGCGGGCATTCCCGCCGGAAAATGGTGCCCCGCCGCCGCCTAGTCGTGATGGCGCTTGCGGTAGGCGAATATCTCTTCGGTCACGAATTCGCGGAAGGCCGCGACGCGCTTGGAATGGCGCAACTCTTCGGGATAGGCCAGAAACACCGGCACGTCATCGCTTTCGGTGCCGGGCAGGACGCGGACCAGATGGGGGAAATCCTCGGTCAGGTAGTCGGGCAGCACGCCGATGCCCAGATGGTTCAGCACCCCCTGCAGCACCCCGAAATAGTTGTTCACCGTCAGGGTGGACAGGATGCTGTTGCTCATCAGATCGGCGACCAGCGAGGCGCCGGCGGCCACCTGCGCGGTGCCGGGGTGCTGGCAGATCAGCCGGTGGCGGGCGAAATCGGACATGCTTTGCGGCGTGCCGTGTTCGGCCAGATAATCGGGCGAGGCGTAAAGGCGCATGCGGATCTGCATCAGCCGCTTGCGGATCAGGTCGGCCTGGCTGGGTTCCTTCATGCGGATGGCCACGTCGGCTTCACGCATCGGCAGGTCAAGCACACGCTCTTCCAGCATCAGGTCGATCTTCAGCTGGGGATATTTGCTGTAAAGGCTGCCCAGACGCGGGGCCAGCCACAGCGTGCCGAAGCCGGTGGTCGTGGTGACCCGCAACTCTCCGAACACCTCATCCTCGGCGTCGCGGATGCGGGCGGCGGTGGCGTCCAGCCGCTTGACCATCTGCTGGGTCGCCTCGAACAGAAGCTCTCCGGGTTCGGTCAGGATCAGCCCTCGGGCGTGGCGGTGGAAGAGGGTGACATTCAGGCTTTCCTCCAGCGCGCGGATCTGGCGGCTGACGGCGGATTGCGAGAGGTGCAGCACCTCACCGGCATGGGTCAGGCTGCCCTTGTCGGCCACCGCGTGAAAGATGCGCAGCTTGTCCCAGTCCATGATCAACCCTTCTGACCCATGCAAGGATAGCATGGCTGCCCTTACATAGGCGAATAATTCGGGCTGTGAACCTGTCTGAAAGTCACATTCCGCGGCGTCTGGCGCAATTCGGCCACGCTGCACCTGCGGCATTGCCCGCCGCCCAAGCGCCTTTCAACCGCGGCCCATCGCGGGTATGATCAGGGTGAGGCGGAAATCCTGCCGGCGGCGCGGCCTGCGCGGACCGGCGAAAAGGGGGGCAGATGGCGGTTGGCGTGTTCGATTCGGGCCTTGGGGGCCTGACGGTTCTGGATGCGGTCGCCCGGCGGCTGCCCGATGTGCCCTTCGTCTATTTCGGCGACAATGCCCATGCGCCCTATGGGGTGCGCACGCCCGACGACATCTTCAACCTGACCTGCGCCGCGACCGAACGGCTATGGGCCGAGGGCTGCGATCTGGTGATCCTGGCCTGCAACACCGCAAGCGCCGCCGCGCTGAAGCGGATGCAGGAAACCTGGGTGCCGAAGGACAAGCGCGTTCTGGGCGTCTTCGTGCCGCTGATCGAGGCGCTGACCGAACGGCAGTGGGGCGACAACAGCCCGCCGCGCGAAGTGGCGGTGAAGCATGTGGCGCTTTTTGCCACCCCCGCCACCGTCGCCAGCCGCGCCTTCCAGCGCGAGCTTGCCTTCCGCGCCATCGGCGTCGATGTCGAGGCGCAGCCCTGCGGCGGCGTGGTGGACGCGATCGAGCAGGGGGATGAGATTCTGGCCGAGGCGCTGGTGCGCAGCCATGTCGAGGCGCTGAAGCGCCGCATGCCCCACCCCGAGGCGGCGATCCTGGGCTGCACCCATTACCCCCTGATGGAGAAGACCTTTCAGGATGCGCTGGGGGCGGGGGTCAAGGTCTATTCCCAGGCGAGCCTTGTCGCCGAAAGCCTGGCCGATTACCTGACCCGCCGCCCCGAAATGCTGGGGGCAGGAAAGCAGTCAAAGTTCCTGACCACGGGCGACCCGGCCTATGTCTCTGACAAGGCGACACAATTTTTGCGAAAGCGCGTGGCTTTCACGGCCGCCTGACCCGCCGCCTGACCCTACGTCATCGGCGCGATACTGCCGATTTCGGCCCTTGGTTGCCCCCGGGGTCATGAACATCAGCCCCTTCAACCCTATGTTTGATGGGCGTTGTCCATGATGCCGATCCCGTCTTCGGGGCCGGCGCAACCAAGGAGACCAATATGAACCGTCATATTTTTACCCCTGCTTTTGTCGCCCTGTTTCTTGCAGGATCTGCCGTAACAGGACCCGCGTTCGCCGCAGATGACACCATGGTGAAAGAGATTGATGTCGCCATCGACCTGCCGGCGATCACCAATCCCGCCGCGGCGCAGCGCTACACCAACATCGCCGATGACCTGAAAGAGGCCATCGCGGCGCGTCTGGTTGATCGTCTGGCGGACGAGGGCGTGAAGATCAGCGTCGATATTTCCGAGGTCGAACTGAGCAGCTCGTTCACCGAAGCGGTGGGTGCAGCCGATACCCGTCTGGTCGGGGCGGTGAACGTCACCGACGAGAAGGACAATTCGAACTTCAAGTCCTTCGAACTGACGGTGAACGTCAATCAGGCCAAGCTGTTCTTCCCGGCCGAGCTTGACATCACCACGCTGTCGGCCAGCAGCGACGACTTCTACCGGTCGATGATCGCGGCCTTTGCCGATGGCGTCGTGACGAAGCTGGACGAATAAGCCGGCGCGCCGTTCCGGCACCGACCGCGCTTTCCGGGCCGCACCCTTCGGGGTGCGGCCTTTCCATGGCGGGACTTCTGCCTGCGGCGGCATCTTCCGGCCCCCCTTTCCTCGGGCCGGTGTCCGGTGCATCCTGCGCCAAACAGGAGGCTGACCCATGCAACCCCTTGCCGAATGGCGGGCCGACCGGCTTGCCGCCTTGGCCGCCGCCGATGGCTGGCTGAACCTGACCGACCGGGTCGAGATTGCGCCCGGCAACCGCTATGCCGTAGGGCGGGGTGAAGGGAACGGGCTGCGCATCTCGGCCGGGCCGGATCACCTGGGCATCCTGACGCTGGCCGCCGATGGTCATGCGCATCTGACGACGCCGGCCGGGCAGGACCTGCCCTTCACGCCAATGCCCGGTGCGCCGCCCCGGCTGGCGGTGGACAACCTGATCCTTGAGATTCACTCGGCCGAAGGCGTGCCGGCGCTGCGCGTCCGGCGGATTGACCATCCCCGCCGCTTCCGCGACCCCGGCATCCGCAACTTCCCCGATGCGCCCGACTGGGTGATCCGCGCCCGCTGGCTGCCCCTGTCGGCCCCGCAGGAGGCGCAGATCGACCTTGTCGGCGGCCGGCGCGAGGTGGTTCGGCTGACCCATCAGGCGGTGTTTCAGCACGAAGGCCAGACCTTCACCCTGATCCCGACGCACTGGAAATCCGGCGCGCCGATGTTCGTCCTGCGCGATCTGACCTCGGCCGGCGAAACCTATCCGGCTGCCCGCTTCCTGATCGGCGAGGATATGGCCGAGGACGCCATCACGCTGGATTTCAACAAGGCGCATACGCCGCCCTGCGGTTTCACCGAATTCGCCGTCTGCCCGCTGCCGCCGCGCGAAAACATCCTGCCCTTCCGCATCGAGGCGGGCGAGTTGCGCCCCCACTGACCCAGGCCGCCCCGGCGGGCGGACCCCGTGCGATATTTGGCGGCAGGGGATGAAGGCCGCGCCTTCCCCCTTGCATCGCTGCCCCATCGGACGCAAACAGTCCCCGTTTCCCAAGCCTGCATGAGAGCCGCCATGACCCAGCACCGCATCGCCATTCTCGGAGCCTCTGGCTATACCGGTGCCGAGCTGGTCCGACTGATCGCCACCCATCCCGCCATGCGCATCGTGGCGCTGTCGGCCGACCGCAAGGCCGGCATGACCATGGATCAGGTCTTTCCCTTCCTGCGCCACCTTGACCTGCCGCCGCTGGTGAAGATTGGCGAGATCGACTTCTCGCAGGTCGATCTGTGCTTCTGCGCGCTGCCCCATGCCACCACGCAACAGGTGATCAACGCCCTGCCGCGTGACCTGAAGATCGTCGATCTGTCGGCCGATTTCCGGCTGCGCGACCCGGCCGAGTATCAGAAATGGTATGGCCAGCCCCATGCGGCGGTCGAGTTGCAGAAAGAGGCGGTCTATGGCCTGACCGAATTCTACCGCGACGAGATCCGCGCCGCCCGGCTGGTCGCCGGCACCGGCTGCAACGCGGCGGCCGGGCAGTTCGCGCTGCGCCCGCTGATCGCGGCCGGCGTGATCGACCTTGACGACATCGCCATCGACCTGAAAGCCGGGGTCTCGGGGGCGGGGCGGTCGCTGAAGGAAAACCTGCTGCATGCCGAGCTGTCGGGCGGCACCCATGCCTATTCGGCCGGCGGCAAGCACCGCCATCTGGGCGAGTTCGATCAGGAATTCTCGAAAATCGCCGGCCGCCCGGTGCTGGTGCAGTTCACGCCGCATCTCTTGCCGATGAACCGCGGCATCCTCGCCAGCGTCTATGTCAAGGGCGATCCGGCCACGGTCCACGCCACCCTGGCCGGCGCCTATGGCGATGAACCTTTCGTGAAGGTGCTGCCTTTTGGCGCACTCCCCTCGACACGCGACATCGCCGGCTCCAACTTCTGCCATCTGGGGGTGATCGGTGACCGCATCCCCGGCCGGGCCATGGTGGTGTCGGTGCTGGACAACCTGACGAAGGGCTCTTCGGGGCAGGCGATCCAGAACGCGAACCTGATGCTCGGGATCGGGGAAACCGCGGGGCTGATGCTGGCGCCGGTTTTCCCCTGATCGCTTGATCAGGGTCAAGGCGGCCGGGGCGCCCTTGGGGCATTCCGGCCACCGGAACGGAGGGACGGCGATGGAAGCGACGGCAAAGCGCGAGTTTCGCGGCATGAAGGGCCTGAAGAAGACGCGCCGGATTCAGGTGATCCTGATCGCCTTCGCGGCGCTGGCCGTGGCCACCGGGCTGATCGGCTATGCCATGCGCGACGGCATCAACTTCTTCCGCTCGCCCAGTCAGGTCTATGCCGAGCCGCCCGCGCCCGGAGAGGTGTTCCGCATCGGCGGTCTGGTGGAAGAGGGCAGCCTTGTCCGCGGTCAGGGCGAAACCGTGACCTTCCGCGTGACCGACACCAACCAGTCGGTTCCCGTGGCCTTCACCGGCGTCCTGCCCGATCTCTTTGCCGAAGGGCAGGGCATGGTCGGCACCGGCCAGATGCAGGACGGCACCTTCATCGCCAGCGAAATCCTTGCCAAGCATGACGAAACCTACATGCCCAAGGAAGTGATCGACAGCCTCAAGGAACAGGGCGTCTATCAGGAACCGGCCGACTAGGCCGCCCGCGCCGCCGCCCCCAGCGGCATCCCCCCCCATTCATCTGTCCAAAAATATCCCGGGGGTCCGGGGGCTGGCCCCCGGTCCTTCCGCCGGCAGCGCGCGCCCCGCTTCCCCCTTCTTAACCCCGCCGCGCCAGCCTGCGCCGGGGAGCGGAAGGGAAAGCCATGACAACGGTTCAGGAACTTGCACAACAGATCGTCGCCCGCGAGGGCGGCTTTGTCGATGATCCCGACGATCCGGGCGGGGTCACCAACCACGGGGTGACGCTGGGCACCCTGCGCCGGCTGGGCCTTGATGTGACCGGAGAGGGGCGGATTGACGCCGACGACATCCGCCACCTGACCGCGCAGCAGGCGGTGGCGATCTATGTCGAGCATTACTTCACCCGCCCCGGCCTTGGCGCCTTGCCCGAGGTGCTGCATCCGCCGGTCTTCGACATGTATGTGAACGCCGGCGGCAATGCGGTGAAGGTGCTGCAGCGGCTTCTGACCGACATGGGATTTCCCTGCGATCCCGATGGCCAGATCGGGCCGCAGACCATCCGTGCCGCGCAACTGGCCTATGAGGCCGCGCCGGGCCATCTGGCCGACGCCTATGGCATCGCGCGGCGCAACTATTATTACGCGCTGGCCGATGCCCGCCCCGCCAGCCGCAAATACGCCCGCCGCCGTGACGGCGGCAAGGGCGGCTGGATTCTGCGCGCCGAAGAGTTCATGGCGCCGCGCTACCGCCTGACGGACGCCCAGCACCGGGCGCGGGTGGCGGCATGGGGGTGATCTCATCGGTTCTGGGCCGCCCCGGCACGGTGGCCGCCATTGGTGAGGCGGCGAAGGGCGTGGCCGAGGTCCTCACCCCCTCCGCCACCCGCCGGATGGAGTTGTCGGCCGAGGCGCAGATGGCCGCGCTGGGCGAGATGGGGGCAGAATTCGCCCTGCCGGCGCAGGGCTGGTTCGACCGTTTCGTCAACGGGCTGAACCGCTTGCCCCGGCCGCTGCTGGCTTTCGGCACGATCGGGCTGTTCGTCTATGCCATGATCGACCCGCGCGACTTTGCCGACAGGATGGTCGGGCTGAACGCGGTGCCCGAGCCCTTGTGGTGGCTTCTGGGGGCGGTTGTCGCCTTCTACTTCGGCGCGCGCGAGACGCATTACTTCCGCAGCCGGGGCAGCCAGCCCGCGCCCGCACCGGCCACCCCGGCCGCGGCGGCCGAGCCGAATGCCGCGCTTGAAGACTGGCGCGGGGGGTGACGGCGCCGCCGGGACGGTGCGTGCAAGCACGCACCCTACGCCCGATCCCACCTTCAACCCGTAGGGTGCGTGCTTGCACGCACCTTCCCCACCGCGCCCCTACCCAAGCCGCCCCCCAGCCGTTACCACTGGCCCCGACGGCACAGGAGACGGCGATGGCGGGCGGGGCAGAGGATCTGGCGGCGGTTCTGGCGGGCATTCCGATGCCCGTCGTCATGATCGGCGCCGATGAGCGGGTGGCGGCGGCGAACCCGCCGGCGCTGACGCTGTTCGGCGCGGCGATGACCGGGCGCCACCACCTTCTGACCTTCCGTCAGCCCGAACTGGTCGCGGCCATCGCCGCCGCGCGGGCCGGGCAGGCGGGCCGCGTCCGCCTTGTCCTGCCCGGCGAAACCCAGGACCGGGTGCATGAGGTTACCGCCTCACCCGTCGGCGACCGGGTGCTTCTGGCCTTCGAAGACCTGTCGGCGCTGGCCCAGATGGACCAGATGCGCCGCGATTTCGTGGCGAACGTCAGCCACGAACTGCGCACGCCCCTGACCGCGATGATGGGCTTCATCGAAACCCTGCAGGGCCCCGCCCGCAACGATGCCACCGCGCGCGAGCGCTTTCTGGCGATCATGGCGCGTGAGGCGGAACGGATGAACCGCCTTGTCCGCGACCTTCTGCACCTCAGCCGGGTTGAGGCCGAGGAACGCATCCGCCCTTCGGAAGAGGTGGATCTTGCGGCGCTGGCGAGGGCCACGGTGGCCGCGCTGAAGCCGGTGGCCGAAAAGGGCGGCGTGGCGATTCGCCTTCTGGGCGCCGATGCCTCGGTGATCCTGCGCGCCGATACCGACCAGATGACGCAGGTCCTGTCGAACCTGGTCGAGAACGCGGTGAAATACGGCAGCCCGCCCGGGTCGGAAGTCACCGTGACCTTGGGGCATGAGGACGGCCCGCGCGGCCCGAAAATCCGCCTTGATGTGCAGGACAGCGGTGAAGGAATCGACGCCAAGCACCTGCCGCGCCTGACAGAACGCTTTTACCGCGTCGATGGCCACCGCTCGCGCGAGAAGGGGGGGACGGGGCTGGGCCTTGCCATCGTCAAGCATATCGTCAGCCGCCACCGCGGCCGTCTGCTGATCGAAAGCGAGAAGGGGCGGGGCAGCCGGTTCTCGGTACTTCTGCCGCTGGATTAGGCCCCGGGCGCGCTCTGTCATGGAACTGTTACAAATCCGTCGCAAAAGCTTGGCGTAGCCCGCCTAGACGGGTCGCCGACGCAGGCGCATCCGGCCCTGCGCAGACAGACGGAGTGACAGATGTCCCTTTCCAAGATTTCGGTCTCGACGCTGGCGATCCTCGCCGCCTCGACCTTCGCCGCCTCGGCCCGTGACCAGCTGCAGATTGCCGGCTCCTCGACCGTGCTGCCCTATGCCACCATCGTCGCCGAAGCCTTCGGTGAAAACTTCGACTTCCCGACCCCGGTCGTGGAAGGCGGCGGTTCGGGTGCGGGCCGCAAGAAGCTGTGCGAAGGCGTGGGTGAAGGCACCATCGACATCGCCAACTCGTCCTCGCGCATCAAGCAGTCCGACATCGACCTGTGCGCCACCAACGGCGTGACCGAGATCATGGAAGTCCGCTTCGGCTATGACGGCATCGTCTTTGCCTCGGACATCAACGGTGCCGATTTCGCGCTGACCCCGGCCGATGTCTGGGGTGCGCTGGCGGCCGAAGTTGCCAAGGACGGCGCGGTTGCCGCCAACACCG
>Ga0268299_1003689_pt1 | contig 13475 bp, 12 predicted proteins | sample NOBtaG_FD_193484 | JGI IMG/M metagenome (GOLD analysis project Ga0268299, IMG submission 193484) | Activated sludge microbial communities from bioreactor in Nijmegen, Gelderland, Netherland - NOB reactor | ecosystem: Engineered > Bioreactor > Aerobic > Activated sludge | place: Netherlands...
GGTGATCGAAAGGTCAGTCTCGCGCAGCAAGCGCTTGGCCGCGAGAAGCCGGCAGGTTTGCGCGATGTCGATCGGGCTTGCGCCAAACGTATCGGCCATCACGCGCCGCAGATGCCGCCCCGTGACCCCGAGATCGGCAGCGATGTCCTCGATGCTCACCTCTTCAAGCGCGCCCGCCTCGATGCGCGCGAGCGCCTGCCGGGCAAGGCGCGCCGGTGCGTCGATCGGCGCTGCTCCTGGCGCAAGTTCAGGCCGGCACAGGAGACACGGCCGGAAGCCGGCCTTCTCCGCCGCCGCAGCCGAGAGATAGAAGCGCCGGTTCTGGGGCTTAGGCGTCTTCGCCGTACAAACGCAGCGGCAGTAAATCTTGGTGGACGTCACGCCCACAAAGAACAGCCCGTCAAACCGGGGGTCCCGGGCTTCGATGGCGGCGTGGCAGGCGGATTCGTCGATCAGCATGGGCCGATAATGCCCTGCGCCGCCCGCCCCGTCTCGCCGGAATCGGACATCGGCGTGGAAAGCCCGCTAGCCGTCCTCGTAAACGAACTCGACCAGAAACACCCGGTCGCCGCTGCCATGCTGCGCGACTTTCATCAGGTCTTCGACGTCCTTGAAGCCGGAGCGGCGCGCGAGCTTGTTGGTGATCTTGCTGCGCGGAATTTCCGTCACCGCCGTGACTTCGACATGCCCAAGCCCAAGCGGCGCGCGCGCGCCGACTTTCACGCGCTGATATTTCCAGATGCGCACCGAGCAATCGATGACGCCGGCCGCGATGCCGGGATGCAAGCTCTTGGTGAAGCTGATGCTCACGCGCGCTGCGCTAGGCTGGGCACGGCTGTGCGCGCAGTTTGCGTTGCGCGCTCGGCGGATACTTCGCGTGCAACGCCGCCGCGCGCGTCGGGCGCGCAACCAGCGCCCCGCTGCAATTGGGGCACACGCGGTTCAAGCGCGCGTCCGCGCAATCGGCGCAGAACGTGCACTCGAACGAACAGATGAACGCGCCGCCCTTCTCGGCCGGCAAATCCCGATCGCAGCATTCGCAGTTGGGGCGCATCTCAAGCATCGCTTCGCTCCTTAGCCAGCGCGCCATTCTAGTTCAGCGATCGGCACGCCGCGCGGCAAAAGCGTCCACCAGCGCGCTGGCGCGTTCATCCGCTCGGCCGCGGCGCCCGCAGCAGGCCCCGTGCCCCAGAACACGTCGCCCCGCAGCGGACCGCGCCGGATCGCGCCGCCGGTGTCTTGGGCCACCATCAGGCGCTGAAACGCCGAACCATCATATTGCCCATCGATATAGATCACCGCGCCATAAGGATGGAACGCCGGATCAATCGCGATCGAACCGCCCGCGGTAAGCGGCACGTTCGCGGCGCCGCGCGGCCCCGCGGTCGGATCGGCGATGCTTTGCTCTTCGAAGAACACGTAAGACGGATCGGCGTTCATCGTGGCGCGGATCTCGCCGGGATTTGCGTCGAGATAGTTGCGGAAGCTCGTCCAGTTCGCAGTCGCGATGCGTCCGGAATTGCGCGCGGCGCCGAGCGCGGAATTCCAGCGATAGCCATTCTGCGTCGCGAACTGTGCGCGCGCTTCCACGCCATCGGGATAGCGGATGCGGCCCGACCCTTGAACCTGCAGATTGTAAACATCCGCTGGATGCGCATACGCAATCACCTGCCCAGGCTGCGGCGTGATTTCGCTGCGGTTGGGGTACGGCACGACGCGCGCGCCATCGAGCTTGCCGGTCAGCGCGCGCGGCGCTCCGCGCAACGCTTCGCTGTCATACGCCGTCGCGAACGCAGCGACGTCGACCGTGATCATGTCGTTCGGGCGCCGCAGCAGCGGCTCCGTGAAACGCCCTTCCGGCGTGCGGCGCGTTTCGATCATCGGCTCGTAATACGATGTGAGCCGCGCTTCGCCGGGACCGGTCACGGACGCTGCCGTGAAGTTCGCTTCGAAAAACGCGCGCTCGCCGCCGGGCTGCACGCCATCGGCCGCCGAACACGCCGGCAGCCAGCCGCCAATGGGCCCGCCATAGCGCCCACCTTGCGTCAGCGTATCGGGCGTGCGCGTGCGCCAGCTTGCGCATTGGCGTTTGAACGCCGTCAGCGCCGGCGCCAGATCGGCGCGCTCCCAACCGGGCAGATCGGAGAAGCGCGCTGGGCGCAGTTCGAACGCGGCCGCTGGCGTCGTGGTCGTTTCGCCTGGGCCGGCAGGCGTTCGCTCCGTGGTCGCGCAGGCGGCGAGCGCGGCGGCTGACAGAAGAAGCGCGGCGGCGTTGCGGGCTGCGGTCATCGTCGATCTCCGGGAATATGGCGTGCGTTCGCTTCTAGGCGCCGTTCGGGCGCGGGCCAACGGCGCAACGCACTGACTCGCGGGCAGCTCGGGGCGTTAGCCGGTTTCGCTTGCAACGCGTTTGTGACGGACGTATAAAAAGCGTGGTTATGCTCACTTGTAGCATAATTGGCGTGGCGGGCCTTGGTCCGCCATTTCAAGCGCCCTATATATGCTCTGTTTGAGCATAATAAGCCCGGCCCGCCTCAAGGCGACCACCGGGGAGGAAGGAGGCCAGTCATGGTCCGCATTATCGACGCCCCGCTCCGCAATGGAGACGATTGCGAAATTCGCCCCGGCATCGGCCAATGGGGCGCGCTCGACGCGTCGGCCAAGCGCGGCCTCTCCTTCACGCCCGAAGTGAAGCGCGAAACCGACGCGCTTTACGAAAAGGTCGAGCACGTCATCCCGCCGTTCGAATGGCCGGCCTATGCGCCGCTGATCGCCGCGATCAACCGCATGAAGCGCGAGAAGAACGCGGTGATCCTCGCGCACAATTACATGACGAGCGAAATCTTCCACTGCGTCGGCGATTTCCGCGGCGACTCGCTCCAACTCGCGCGTGAAGCGGCGAACACCGAAGCGAAGGTGATCGTGCAGGCTGGCGTGCACTTCATGGCCGAGACCTCGAAGATTCTCGCGCCGGAAAAGACCGTGCTGATCCCGGACATGCGCGCGGGCTGCTCGCTCGCCGCCTCGATCACGGGCGCGGACGTGCGGCTCATCAAGGAGCGCTACCCGAACACGCCGGTCGTCACCTACGTGAACACCTCGGCCGATGTGAAGGCCGAAAGCGATGTCACGTGCACGAGCTCGAACGCCGTGCAGGTTGTCGAATGGGCCGCCAAGCAGTGGAACACCGACCGCGTGATCATGATCCCGGACGAATTCCTCGCCAAGAACGTCGCGGCGATGACGAACATCAAGATCATCGCGTGGCATGGCCGCTGCGAAGTGCATGAGCGCTTTACGGCTGAAGACGTCGCCGAACTGCGCGCCGCGCATCCGGGCGTCATCGTCCTTGCGCACCCTGAGTGCCCGCCGGACGTGATGGCCGCCGCGGATTATGCGGGCTCGACCGCCGCGCTGCAGAACTACGTCGTCAAGAACAACCCGCGCAAAGTCGTGCTCCTCACCGAGTGCTCGATGAGCGACAACGTCGCGGCCGCCGCGCCCGCGACCGAGTTCGTGCGCCCGTGCAATCTCTGCCCGCACATGAAACGCATCACGCTCGAAGCGATCTACGACTCGCTCGTGGAGATGAAGCACGAAGTGACGATCCCGGAAGACGTGCGCGTACGCGCGAAGGCCGCGATCGACGCCATGCTCGCGCTCCCAAAAACGGACAAGCCGCTCGACTTCCAGACCGGACTGGCGGCGGCCGATGTCGAGATCGTCTGATTTGATCTGGCGCGGGGCGCGATAAGTGCCCCGCGTCCCCACCTCCCGCATAACGCTCTACGCCGAACGCGCCGGCGCGGGCGAACGCGTGCTCTGGATCAGCGGCACGGGCCAAGACCTGCGCAACCCGCCGTCAATCTTAGAGACGCCGCTCGGCAAAGCGTTCGATCTCGTCGTCTACGATCAGCGCGGCCTCGGGCGCAGCGATAAGCCCGAGACGCCCGCGACGATGGCCGACTACGCGGACGACGCCGTCGCCCTGCTCGACGCGATCGGCTGGCCGAGCGCGCATGTGATTGGCTACTCGTTCGGCGGCATGGTCGCGCAACACGTCGCGATCCGCCATCCGCGCTATGTGGATCGGCTCGTACTCGGCGCGACCTCGCCCGGCGGCGCGGGCGGATCGAGCTATCCGCTGCACGAACTCTACGCGTTGCCGATGGAAGACCGCATCCGCAAGCAATTGTTGCTCGATGCGCGCCTCACCGAAGCGCGCTTCGAAAACCCCTCGCCTGGCCTCAAGGCGCAAATGGATCTGATGCGCGCGGGCGAAGCGCGCGGCGCCGCCGATCCTGAAGGCGCGGGCGGGTTGCAACGCCAACTCGAAGCGCGGCGCGGGCACGATGCGTGGGAGGGCTTGGCCGCCCTTACCCATCCAACGTTCGTCGCCGCAGGCGCGTTCGATCTGCTCGCGCCCGCGGAAAACTCACGCCGCCTCGCCGCGCGCATCCCGAACGCGACGCTTCGCTTCTATCGTGGCGGCCACGGCTTCCTCGTCGAGCAACCGGAGTTCCTCGACGACGTCATCGCGTTTCTGCGTTACCAAGAACTCGCGCCGCGGAGCGAAGAAGATGCGCGCGCTCGTTAACGCGCTCCTCGCTCTGCTCTTGTTGGCGACGCCTGCGCTCGCGCAGCCGCGCACGCCACATCGCCAACCGCCTCCGCCGAATCTCGCGGGCGTCTGGGGCTTCGAAACCGCGCCTGAACCGACATGGGGCTGCGTCATCAGCGGCCGCGCGCAAGTGCGCGCCACCAACCGGCGCGGTGAATACGACGTGCGCATGCAAGCCGTGCAGCGCTGCGAGCGCGAGTATCGTGACGAGGTGCGCACCGAGCAGACCTGCATCGGGCGCTATCTGGCGGGCGGACAATTCTTCCTGGATTGCCGCCTCAACGAGGCGCCCGAGGATTACGAATACCTGCCGGACAATTTTCACCTCACCGTGCGCAGCAACACGCTGATGGAGGGGCGGCTCATCTCCGGCTGGATCGCCAACGCCTCGTGGCGGCGCGACGGCGACTCGTACACGTCGTGACCGATCAACCCGTCATCATCGTCGGCGCCGGCCTCGCCGGGCTCTTCCTCGCGCTGAAGCTCGCGCCGCGCCGCGCGCTCGTGCTCTCACGCGCGCCGCTGGGCCAAGCGAGTTCCAGCGCGTGGGCGCAAGGCGGCCTCGCCGCAGCGCTCGCGCCGGACGACAATCCTGATCTCCACGCCAAGGACACGATCGAAGCAGGCGCTGGCCTCGTCGATCCCGTTGTCGCAAAGCTGATCGCGACCGAAGGCCCCGCGCGCGTCCTTGATCTCATCAAACTCGGCGTGCCGTTCGACCGCAGCGAAGACGGCGCGCTCGCGTTGTCGCTGGAGGCGGCGCATTCGCGCCCCCGCGTTGCGCGCGTTTCCGGCGATCTGGCGGGCCGCGCGATCATGGATTCGCTGATCGCCGCTGTCGGCGTCGCCGATCACATCAAAGTCACCGAAGGCATGGACGCCGTCGCGCTAGCGCAGGACGCACAAGGCCGCGTGCGCGGCGTGCTGTGCCGCACGCCTGGCGGCGGCGTCGAACTCGTCACCGGCGCGGAGATCGTGCTCGCGACGGGCGGTTCAGGCGGGCTCTACGCCGTTACGACAAATCCGAAAGAAGCGGTCGGCGGCGGCGTTGCGATGGCCGCGCGCGCGGGCGCGCTGATCGCCGATCCAGAGTTCGTGCAGTTTCACCCGACCGCGATCGATGTTGGCCGCGATCCCGCCCCGCTCGCGACCGAAGCGCTCCGCGGCGAAGGCGCCAAGCTCGTCAACGCCAACGGCAAAGCGTTCATGGAGCGCTACCACCCCGCCGGCGAACTCGCGCCGCGCGACATCGTCGCGCGCGCCATCCACCGCGAGCGCGTCTACGCGCGCGGCGCGTTCCTCGACGCACGCGAAGCTGTCGGCGCGCATTTTCCGCAGCATTTCCCGACTGTGTTCGGCGCGTGCATGGAAGCGGGCGTCGATCCGCGCATCGCGCTCATCCCCGTCGCGCCCGCCGCGCATTATCACATGGGCGGAATCGTCAGCGACCTCTGGGGCCGGGCAACGCTCGACGGCCTTTCCGTTGTCGGCGAGTGCGCCTCAACCGGCGCGCATGGCGCCAACCGCCTCGCCTCCAACTCGCTGCTCGAAGCCGTCGTGTTCGCTGATCGCATCGCAACGCGCCTGCGCGAAGCGCCCGCTCCCGCTGCGGCGGCGCACGAAACGCCAGCCACACCGCCTGCCCTGCCGCCAGAAGCGCGCGCCGCTTTGCGCGCGACGATGCAAAACGACGTTGGCGTCGATCGCGACGCGCATGGCCTCACCCGCGCGCTGCACGAAATGGGAAAGCTCACCGCCGCGCACGGCGAAGCGAACGAGCTTCTCACCGCGCGCCTGATTGCCTCCGCCGCACTCGCGCGCGAGGAAAGCCGCGGCGGCCATTATCGCAGCGACTTTCCAGCCGAACACGAACCGCGCCGCACCTTTTGCCAAGAGACCAAACATGCTCCCGCCCCTGCCTGACCTCGTGCTCGAACCGATCGTGCGCCTCGCGCTCGCCGAAGACCTCGGCCGCGCGGGCGACGTGACGAGCGACGCTGTGATCGCGCCCGATGCGCGCGGGCGCTTTGCCGTGCGCGCGCGCCAAGCAGGCGTGATCGCGGGGCTCGACGCGGCGGGTCTATCGGCCTGGTTCGTCGATCCGGACATGCAGATCGAAGCGCAGATCGGCGACGGCGTGCGCGTCGAACAGAGCGGTACGGTGCTGGAGATCGAAGGCCTCGCACGCTCGATCCTCACGGCCGAGCGCACGATGCTGAACTTCATCGGCCGCCTCTCGGGCGTCGCCACGCTCTCGCGCACCTATGTCGATGCGATCGCCGGAACAGGCGCCGAGATCGCCGCGACGCGCAAGACGACGCCCGGCCTGCGCGCGCTCGAAAAGCGCGCCGTCGTGCTGGGCGGCGCGCGCCCGCACCGCTACGGCCTCGACGACGCGATCCTTATCAAAGACAACCACATCGCCGCCGCGGGCTCCGTCTCGATCGCGCTTCAGCGCGCGCAGGCCTCGCTTGGGCACATGATGGTGATCGAAGTCGAAGTGGATTCGCTCGCGCAACTCGAAGAGGCGCTCCCCTTTGCGCCGCACGCGATCCTCTTGGACAATTTCTCGCTGAAGGATCTCGCCGCCGCCGTGCGCCTCGGCAAAGGCCATGCGATCCTCGAAGCGTCCGGCGGCGTGAACCTGCAAACCGTGCGCGCGATCGCGGAAACGGGCGTGGACATGATCTCCGTCGGCGCGCTCACGCACTCGGCGCCCGCGCTTGATGTCGGGCTCGATGCGCTCTAGCGCCGCCGCCTACCGCTTCACTGCTGTGTAGTTTTCGCTTCGCGCGGCGCGCACTTGTAACGGCGTGCGCGCCTTCCCACTTGGCGCTCTTCCGTTCGCTCTAGTGCGGACGGACGAATGAAAGGCGCCCCATTTGAGTAAATCCCCCCTCGCCGTCCACCTCCTCCTCGACCGTTCGGGCTCGATGCAGTCCTGCCAAGACACGACCATCGATGCGTTCAACGAATACGTGAACGGCCTGCGCGTCTCCAAAGACGTCGACGCCCGCCTCACGCTCACCACCTTCGATTCCGAGAGCCTCGATGTCGTGCGCGAAAATGTGCATGTCTCGGATTTTCCTGAACTTTCGCGCCGCGACTACCAACCACGCGCCATGACGCCGCTGTTCGACGCGATCTGGCACGCTGTCCGCCGGGCCGATCTTCAGCCCAAGCGCGACGGCGAAACGGTGAGCCTCGTCATCCTCACGGACGGCATGGAGAACGCGAGCAAGGAGTTCCGCGTCGCGGACGTGCGCAAACTTCTCGACGATCGCCGCAACCAAGGCTGGCTCATTCTCTTCATCGGCGCCGACCTCGCTTCCTTCGAAGACGCTGTGCAGATGGGCCAGGCGGCCTCGATGAATCTGAGCTCCGCCAAAGGCGCGATGCGCAACGCGATGAAGGCGAGCGCGGCTTTGCAGGCGCGCTACGCCAAAGGCGATCGCGGGGGCTACACGGCGGAAGAGCGCGCCGCCGCGCAGGACCCGGACATCAACATCTAACTAGCTGGCGAGCGCCGCTGCGGCTTTTGCTGCGGCGGCGTCTCGCTCATCGCGCATCGCATCCAGGCGCTTTTGCGCGTTGGCGACGATGTGCGCGGGCGCTCGTTCGGGACGGCCTGCATCGAAGGGCGGCGCGGGCGCATATTCCATCGAGAGCTGCACGGTCTGCGCGTAATCATCGCCCGCGATTTCGGCCATCACCGTTAGCGCCATGTCGATGCCAGCCGTCACGCCGCCGCCGCTGATGACATTGCCATCGCGCACCACGCGCGCGGGATCAGGCGTCGCGCCAAACAATGAAAGCTGATCGCGCCACGCCCAATGGCACGCCGCGCGCTTGCCTTGCAGGAGCCCAGCGGCGCCGAGCAGGAGCGAGCCGGTGCAGACCGACGTCACGTACTTTGCGCTATCCGACAGACGCTTCACTTGGCGTACAAACTCAGCGTCGCCCATCGCCGCGACCGTGCCGAAGCCGCCAGGCACGCAGATCAGCGCGCAGCTTTCGATGTCGGCGAGCTTTTTCACGTTCGTGAACGTGAGACCGCCGTCGGCGACGATATCCTCCCCCGTCGCGGACGCCATGATGCACTCAGCGCCCGGCAGCCGCGCGAAGACTTCATACGGGCCGGTGAAATCGAGCTGCGTCACGCGCGGATAGAGCGCAAACACGATTGGAAACTTCTCGGCCATCTCGGTTCTCCTCAAGAGCGGCGGACGTGGACACATTGGCGCAAACGGCTTATGGCTGAAATGACGTATATCCCTCCTTTTCCGCCACGGCCGCCCGTATGCCCCGCTTGATCGAGTTTCTCCTTTTTCCGGATTTCCAGTTGCTCGATGCGGCCGGGCCGATTTCGACGTTTGAAATCGGCGGGCGCTTCCAGCCCGGCGCGTACACATTGCGCATCGTCGCGGCCGAGCCGGGCGCGATCGCAAGTTCATCGGGCGCGACGATGCACGCCGGCACATTCGCGCGCGCCGACAAGATCGACACGCTCATAGTTGCCGGCGGTGACGGCACGCGCCCTGCGGCGCTTGATCCGCGCGTGATCCGTCACGTACGCGCGTGCGCGCAGAAAGCGCGGCGTGTCGCGAGCGTGTGTTCAGGCGCCTACATTCTCGCGCAAGCTGGTTTGCTCGACGACAAATCCGCGACGACGCACTGGAGCCGCACCGACGATTTCGCGCGCCGCTTTCCACGCGTGAATCTGCAGCCAGACCGCATTTTCGTGCAGTGCAACAATATCTGGACGTCAGCAGGCATCACTGCCGGCATCGATCTATCGCTCGCGCTTGTCGCGGATGATTTGGGTGAAGACGTTGCGCGCAAAGTCGCGCAACAGCTTGTCGTGTATCGCCGCCGCCCCGGCGGACAATCGCAATTTTCCGCGCTGCTTGATATCGAGCGTCCAAACGGCCGCTTCACGGATTTGCTCGATCACATCCGTGCAAATCTCGCAGCGCCGCTCAGCGTTGAAGACCTTGCAGCGCGCGCGTGCATGAGCGAACGGCATTTCGCGCGCGCCTTTCACGAAGAGACGGGCATGACGCCGGCAAAAGCTGTCGAGCGCCTGCGCGCAGAAGCTGCGCGTGCAGCGCTCGAAAGCGGCGCACGTTCGGTGCAGAGCGTGGCGCGCGATACAGGCTTTGGCGATCCAGAGCGGATGCGCCGCGCCTTCGCGCGGCTCTACGGGGCGGCGCCCTCAGCGCTCAAGCGCGCCTAAACGAATACGGCCCCGCCGAAGCGGGGCCGCACCGTCACGCCAGGCGCGAAGATCAGGTGGAAATTTCGTCGTTCGTCGCGGAGATCGGCGCATCGGCGGCCGGCGCCGTCGCGATTGGCGCGGTTACCGGAGCGGTCGTCACCGGCGCTGCCGCATCGACTTCGATCACCGCAGGCTCGCCCGCTTCAAGATCGACCGGCGGGGCCACGGCCTCTTCGGCCGCCACAGCGCCACGCGGCGCGCGGCGGATGAGCCCTGCGGCCACGAGCGCGGCGCGCTCGGCCCGGTTCGGGAAACGGTAGAACACGTGCTCGCCGATGCGGCCGGTCTCGATCAGGCTCGAGGACCAGTACGGATCGATCGCTGTGGTGTGATAGTGCGTCGCGCGCGCCGTAATCGGGCGCGTGTAGCCAAGCATGACCTGGCGGGCGACCTGCTGCGAGCGCGCCCAGGCAGCGCCCCGCGGGCGCCGCTCCAGCGAACCATCGCAGGTGAAGGTGAACTGGCAGCCCGTGGCGCGGTGCGAGCCCTGATAGACCACGCCGCAGATCGAGCCCGGATAGACGCCCGAACGGGCCCGGTTCATGACCACTTCGGCGACGGCCACTTGGCCCTGATACGTCTCGCCGCGTGCCTCGTAGTAAACCGCCTGCGAAAGGCAGCTCAGCTCGCGGGCGTTAATCGCCTTGTCGGCCGCTTCGTTCGTCACGTCGGCCAGAGGGCCGCGCAGCGCGGCCTGCACGAGCATGGCGTGCGTATCGACACCCGCAGTCAGCGGAGCAGAGCCGCGGGCGCGGAGCCCGTCGCCGCTGCGCACAGCGGCCAACTGGATCTGCGCTTGCGGCTCGCCGCGAACGAACAAATCGGCGCCCAGCGCCGTTTGGTAATAAGTATCCTGCGCCGTTTCGGCGCCGTCACGTTGATCGGCGGCGCGATGATAGATGACAGGCATGGCGATGGCCGCGGCCGCCATACAGGCGACGGCTGCTGCGCCTTGGCGCATAGCCATTGGATTGCGTTCGATCTCAACCATGATCTGGGCGCGTACGCTTCCCGCGAAGTTGGCAAGTCGAAGCCAGAAAAGTCCCAAAATGCTTAACCCCTACTTAATCGCGACGGAGTGATCGGCAGATTTGTGCCGAATTGAGCCATCACGTACCGCAGTCAAAGCTCGGACATACTGCCCGCTGATCAAGCGCCCTTACACGCGGCGCCCTGGGTGAGCGATTGACAATTTGTTAATGCCTACCCTGTGGACAGTCTTATCTGGTCGGCTGCGTCGGTTCTGCAACAGCGCAGGCGCCACAGCGCGAGAGTTTCGCCCAATCGCGGTGCAAAGTCGGGGCCGCCGCTGCGTTAACTGCGTCGGCCGGCCGCACGCGGGAACAGCGCCGCGCGCACGTCAAAACTGAATAATTACAGCGTTGTCACGCTTTCCCGGCGAGTGCGGCCTGTGCTGCGGCAAGCCGCGCGATCGGCACGCGAAACGGCGAACACGACACGTAATCGAGCCCCTGCGCATCGCAGAACGCGACGGACGCGGGATCGCCGCCGTGCTCACCGCAGATACCGAGCTTCAGTCCAGGGCGCGTCTTTCGCCCGCGTTCGCTTGCCAGCGAAACCATCTCCCCGACCCCATCGAGGTCCATCGAGACGAACGGATCTTTCTCGAACACGCCCTTCTCGACATAGGTGTTCAAGAACTTGCCCGCGTCGTCGCGTGAGAGGCCAAGCGTCGATTGCGTGAGGTCGTTGGTGCCGAACGAGAAGAAGTCGGCGGCTTCCGCGATCTCGCCCGCGCGCAGCGCCGCACGCGGCAGCTCAATCATGGTGCCGACGAGATAGTCGATCTTCGCGCCAGTTTCCTTCATCACCGCCGCGCTCACCGCATCGACGCGCCCGCGGATTTCCGCGAGCTCTTTCTTGGCGATCACGAACGGGATCATGATTTCGGGCGACGGCGTCTTGCCCGTCTCCTTGCCGAGCGCGGCGGCCGCTTCGAACACGGCGCGCGCCTGCATCTCGTAGATTTCCGGATAGACCAGCGCGAGCCGGCAGCCGCGGAAACCCAGCATCGGGTTCACTTCGTGCAGATCGCGCGCGCGCTGCAGCAGCGCCTTGGGGTCGATCCCCGTCGCGCGCGCGACGTCCTCGCACTCTTCTTCGCTGTGCGGCAGGAACTCATGCAGCGGCGGATCGAGGAAGCGGATCGTCACTGGCCGCTCGCCCATGATGCGGAAGAGCGCCAGGAAGTCTTCGCGCTGGAACGGCAAAATCTTCGCCAGCGCCGACACGCGACCGGCCGGCTTCTCCGCCAGGATCATTTCGCGGACCGCCGCGATGCGCTCGCTTTCGAAGAACATGTGCTCGGTGCGGCAAAGGCCAATGCCTTCGGCGCCGAACTGCACCGCCGCCTGCGCATCCTCCGGCGTCTCGGCGTTGGCGCGCACTTTGAGGCGCCGCGCTTTGTCGGCCCACGCCATCAGCGTCGCGAAATCGCCCGTGAGTTCGGGTTGCACCATCGACGCGGCGCCCGCGAGCACCTGGCCCTTCGCGCCATCGACGGTGATGACATCGCCCTTCTTGATGATGCGCCCGCGCACGGTGAACGCTTCGGCCTGCATGTCGATGCGCAGCTCCATCGCGCCGCACACGCAGGGCCGGCCCATGCCGCGCGCGACGACCGCCGCGTGGCTCGTCATCCCGCCGCGCGCCGTCACGATCGCGCGCGCCGCGTGCATGCCGTGAATATCTTCCGGGCTGGTCTCGTCGCGCACCAGGATCACGTCCTCCCCGCGCTGGGCGAGATCGGCGGCTTCATCGGGATCGAACACGACCTTGCCGACGGCAGCGCCCGGCGAAGCCGGCAGGCCGGTCACGATGATGTCGCGCGTGTAGCCATCCGCGATCGTCGGGTGGAGCAGCTGATCGAGCGATGCGGGATCGACGCGCAGCACCGCTTCGTCTTCGGTGATGAGCTTTTCGCTCGCCATATCGACGGCGATCTTGAGCGCGGCCTTCGCCGTGCGCTTCCCATTGCGGGTCTGCAGCATGTAGAGCACGCCGCGCTCAACGGTGAACTCGATGTCCTGCATGTCGCGATAGTGCGACTCCAGGCGCTGATAGACGGCTTCCAGCTGCTTGTAGACGTCCGGCAGCGCTTCTTCGAGCGAGAGCCCGCCCTCGCCCATCTCTTCACGCGACGCCTTCGTAATGGGCTTCGGCGTGCGGATGCCGGCTACGACGTCTTCGCCCTGGGCGTTGATCAGATACTCGCCGTAGAAGCGGCGCGCTCCGGTCGAGGGATCGCGCGTGAACGCAACGCCGGTCGCGCTCGTCTCGCCCATATTGCCGAACACCATCGCCTGGATGTTGACGGCCGTGCCCCAGCTTTCGGGAATGTCGTTGTGGCGCCGGTAGAACTTCGCGCGCTCGCTCATCCACGAGCGGAAGACGGCGCCGACCGCACCCCAGAGCTGCTCCATCGGATCGGAGGGGAAGGGCTTGCCCCACTCGCGCTCCACCGCGCGCTTGTAGAGCGCGACGACCTTCTCCCAATCCTCGGCCGTCAGCTCGGTGTCGTTTTTGTAGTCGTTGGAATCCTTATGCGAGCCGAGG
>Ga0268299_1003690_pt1 | contig 13472 bp, 11 predicted proteins | sample NOBtaG_FD_193484 | JGI IMG/M metagenome (GOLD analysis project Ga0268299, IMG submission 193484) | Activated sludge microbial communities from bioreactor in Nijmegen, Gelderland, Netherland - NOB reactor | ecosystem: Engineered > Bioreactor > Aerobic > Activated sludge | place: Netherlands...
GCGACGAGACCGCCCCCTTCATGCAGCACCCAGCACCGGTTCGATCGGCAAACCCCGGCGCAAGGCGCGCATGGGCCGCGCTGGCGGCGGCCGTTCTCGTTGCCGGCTGCGGGGGTGGGGGCGGCGGCGGAAGCGCTGCATCGTCGCCGGCGCTTGCCGCTGCCGCCGACGCGCAGCACTGCTCGGCCAGCAACCCCTTCCGCTTCGATGCGACGGCGGCCACGAGCCCGGGTGACCTGGCGACGGAGAAGCGCTGGCTGCGGGCCTACATGGATGCGGCCTACCTCTGGTACCGCGAGATCCCGACCGTCGACGCGGCCGCGCCGTCGTTCAGTGCCGACACCGCCGCGGGCTTCTACCCGTCGATCGACAACTACTTCGCCGCCCTGAAGACGCCGCAGGTCACCGTCAGCGGGCGGGCCAAGGACGAGTTCAGCTTCACCTACCCGACGCGGCTGTGGCGCCAGCTCTCGCAGTCGGGCATCACGCTCGGCTATGGCATCGAGTGGAGCCTGCAGTCCGCGGCGCCGCCGCGCAACATCCGCGTTGCCTATGTCGAGCCGAGCTCCCCGGCCGCGGACGCCGGCCTGCAGCGCGGCGACACGCTGATCTCGGTCAATGGCGTGTCGGCCGACGATGGCACGGATGCGGGGGTCGAGTTGCTGAACGCGGCGCTGTTCCCGACCGCGGTGGGGACCTACGGCTTCAACTTCAGTCGCAACGGCGCGGCGCTGCCGACACAGGTGTTCACGGCCGCCTACATCGTCAAGCAACCCGTGCTGCAGACGCAGGTGCTCGACGTCGGCGGCCAGCGCGTCGGCTACATCGTGTTCAACGACCACGTGATCCCGTCGGAAGCGCAGCTGATCGCGGCGATCCAGACGCTGGCCGCTGCCGGCGTCAGCGATCTGGTGCTGGACCTGCGCTACAACGGCGGCGGCTATCTCTACATCGCCAGCGAGCTGGCCTACATGATCGCCGGCCCGGCGCGCACGGCGGGCAAGGCGTTCGAGCGCCTCCGGTACAACGACAAGCGCAGCGCCGAGAACATCACCGAGCCCTTCCGCAACGTCTCCTGCCTGCTGAACTCGAACTTCAACTGCACCTCGATCCAGCCGCTGCCGACGCTGGACCTCGGCCGCGTCTACGTGCTCGCCAGCGGCTCGACCTGCTCGGCCAGCGAGTCGCTGGTCAACAGCCTGCGCGGCGTCGACGTCGAGGTCCACCTGGTCGGCGGCCGCACCTGCGGCAAGCCCTATGGCTTCACCGCCCGCGACAACTGCGGCATCTCCTACTTCCCGATCGAGTTCCAGGGCGTCAACGACAAGGGCTTCGGCGACTACGCCGACGGCTTCGCGCCGGCCTGCGAAGCCGGGGACGACCTGAGTCAGCCGCTCGGCGCGCTGACCGAAGGCCAGCTGGCTGCGGCGCTGTACCTGCGAGCCAACGGCAGTTGTGCAGCGCCGATCGCGATGGCCGCCGGCGGCCCGGCCGCGAGGGCGCGCATGATGCTGCGCGGCCCGGCGCGCGAGAACCGCATCTTCGCGCCGCAGCTGCGCTGAGGCGCGCGGCATGACCGAGCCCTCCGCTGCGCCGCGCGTGCTGCTGTTGCCGGGCTGGCAGAACTCCGGCGACGCGCACTGGCAGAGCCGCTGGGAGCAACTGCACGGCGACCAGCGCGTCGAGCAGAGCGACTGGATGACGCCGCGCCGCGGCGACTGGATGGCACGGCTGGAAGACGTGCTGCTCGAATCCGGGCAGCCGGCCCTGTTGGTGGCGCACAGCCTGGGATGCCTGCTGGTGGCCGCCTGGGCCGCGCACACGCGCCAGGCCGGCCGCGTGCGCGGAGCCTTGCTGGTCGCACCGCCGGACGTCGAGCGCGAGGACATGCCACCGCAGCTGCACGGCTGGCGGCCGATCGCGCGGCAGCCCTTGCCGTTCCCGGCCACGGCCGTGATCAGCACCGACGATCCGTACTCCAGCGTCGAGCGGGCCGGCGCGCTGGCGGAGGCCTGGGGCGCCAGCCTCGTCGTTGCCGGCCCGCGCGGTCATCTCAATGGCGAGTCCGGCCTGGGCGACTGGCCCGAGGGACGATCGCTGCTGGCCGCCCTGCGCTGAGCGGCTGCCCTAGAGCCCGCCCCGAAAGCCGCCCCGCTTGTCGGGGACAATGAAACGCATGGTCACCAAGAAACCCAAGGGCCTGGGACTCGGCCTCGAGGCCCTGCTCGGCCCCAAGGCGCAGGACAAGCCGTCGGCGCCGTCCGCCGACACCGTGCCGAGTGCGCTCAAGCTCGATCGCCTGCAGGCCGGCAAGTACCAGCCGCGCACGCGGATGGACGAGGCCTCGCTGCTGGAACTGGCCGACAGCATCAGGAGCCAGGGCGTGATGCAGCCGATCCTGGTTCGGCCGGTGGGCGATCCGGCGCAGGGCCGCTACGAGATCATCGCCGGCGAACGCCGCTACCGCGCCGCGCGGCTGGCCGGGCTGGACGAGGTGCCGGTGCTCGTCAAGGACGTGCCGGACGAGTCCGCGGCGGTGATGGCGCTGATCGAGAACATGCAGCGCGAAGACCTGAACCCGCTCGAGGAGGCGCAGGGACTCAGGCGTTTGACCGACGAGTTCGGCCTGAGCCACGAGCAGGCCGCCCAGGCCGTCGGCCGATCGCGCAGCGCCGCCAGCAACCTGCTGCGGCTGCTGAACCTGGCCGAGCCCGTGCAGCAGATGCTGCTGGCCGGCGACCTGGACATGGGGCACGCCCGGGCGCTGCTGGCGCTGGACAAGGCGGCGCAGATCACCTCCGCCCACGAGGTCGTCGCCAGGCGCATGACGGTGCGCGACGCCGAGAAGCTGGTGGCGCGCGCCGCCGCGCCCGGCCGGCAGACCCAGCTGCTGCGCGGCAAGCAGGCCAAGTCGCGCGACATCACGCGACTCGAGGAAGAGCTCTCCGATCTGCTGACGGCAGCGGTCGAGGTGCGTGTCAAGAAGCGCACGAAGCGCGGCGAGCAAGGCGAGGTGGCGATCGCCTTCGGCTCGCTCGACGAACTGTCGGGACTTCTCGACAAGTTGCGCGCCGGGCGCTGATTCCGCGCACGCCGTCACACCCGCGCCACCGCGGGACGGTGAACCCGTGACCTGTGTCGCGCGTTGATGCAGGCAGACGCCGGTTCGTCGATCGATGGAACCACCCCCGCAGGCCGGGGCTCCCAGACCACGGCTGGCGTGAAGCGCCGGAAAGGGGCATGCTAGTTGCAAGGGCTGGTCGCATGGGGCATCGTTCCGACAGCCGGGCAAAGACCCCGCTTCTGTTGCCCTCGGGGACGACAAGGATGCATGATCGTTGACACCGATCGATCGATGAAACCACAGGCAGCGCTGCACAGTGGCCTCCACTCCCGGCCGACCACGTGGCGACGCCGCCTCCTGACCCAGGATTGGAGGAAGCGATGGATGTGATCAGCAGTTTCACGGCGCGCTACGAGCGCAGCCGCGAAGAGGAACTGAGCCTCGAGGACTACCTCGCGATCTGCAAGCGCGACCCGGTCGCCTACTCGACCGCCGCCGAGCGGATGCTCAGGGCCATCGGCGAGCCGGAGCTGGTCGACACGCGCAATGACCCGCGTTTGTCCCGCCTGTTCGCCAACAAGGTCATCAAGCGCTACCCGGCCTTCGCCGAGTTCTACGGCATGGAGGACTCGATCGAGCAGGTCGTCTCCTACTTCCGTCATGCGGCCCAGGGCCTGGAAGAGAAGAAGCAGATCCTCTACCTGCTGGGCCCGGTCGGCGGCGGCAAGAGCTCGATCGCCGAGCGCCTGAAGCAGCTGATGGAGCACGTGCCCTTCTATGCGCTGAAGGGCTCGCCGGTGAACGAGTCGCCGCTGGGCCTGTTCAACGCCGACGAGGACGGACCCATCCTCGAGAAGGAGTACGGCATCCCGCGCCGCTACCTGAACCGCATCCTCTCGCCGTGGGCCGTCAAGCGGCTCGACGAGTACGGCGGCGACATCCGCAAGTTCAAGGTGGTGAAGCGCTACCCGAGCGTGCTCAAGCAGGTCGGCGTGGCCAAGACCGAGCCGGGCGACGAGAACAACCAGGACATCAGCTCGCTGGTCGGCAAGGTCGACATCCGCAAGCTCGAGACCTATGCGCAGGATGATCCGGACGCCTACAGCTATTCGGGCGGCCTGTGCCTCGCGAACCAGGGCCTGCTCGAGTTCGTGGAGATGTTCAAGGCGCCGATCAAGGTGCTGCACCCGCTGCTGACCGCGACGCAGGAGGGCAACTACAAGGGCACCGAGGGCTTCGGCGCGATCCCCTTCGACGGCATCATCCTCGCGCACAGCAACGAGAGCGAGTGGAAGAGCTTCCGCAACAACAAGAACAACGAGGCCTTCCTCGACCGCATCTACATCGTCAAGGTGCCCTACTGCCTGCGCATCAACGAAGAGGTCAAGATCTACGAGAAGCTGATCCGCAGTTCCTCGCTGGCCGAGGCCAAGTGCGCCCCGGGCACTCTGAAGATGATGGCGCAATTCGCGGTGCTGTCGCGCCTGAAGGAACCGGAGAACTCGTCGCTGTTCAGCAAGGCCCTGGTCTACGACGGCGAGAGCCTGAAGGACACCGATCCCAAGGCCAAGAGCTACCAGGAATACCGCGACTACGCCGGCGTCGACGAGGGCATGAGCGGCGTCTCGACGCGCTTCGCCTTCAAGATCCTGTCCAAGGTCTTCAACTTCGACTCGAGCGAGATCGCCGCCAACCCGGTGCACCTGATGTACGTGCTCGAGCAGCAGATCGAGCGCGAGCAGTTCCCGGCCGAGACCGAGCAGAAGTACCTCGGCTTCATCAAGGAGCACCTGGGCGCGCGCTACGCCGAGTTCATCGGCAAGGAGATCCAGACCGCCTACCTGGAAAGCTACTCCGAGTACGGCCAGAACATCTTCGACCGCTACGTCACCTACGCCGACTACTGGATCCAGGACCAGGAGTACCGCGACACCGACACCGGCGAAGTCTTCGATCGCGCCTCGCTCAACGCCGAGCTGGAGAAGATCGAGAAGCCGGCCGGCATCGCCAATCCCAAGGACTTCCGCAACGAGATCGTCAACTTCGTGCTGCGCGCGCGCGCCAACAACGCCGGCAACAACCCGGCCTGGACCAGCTACGAGAAGCTGCGCACGGTGATCGAGAAGAAGATGTTCTCGAACACCGAGGAACTGCTGCCGGTGATCAGCTTCAACGCCAAGGCCAGCGCCGACGAAGCCAAGAAGCACGAGGACTTCGTCAACCGCATGGTGCAGAAGGGCTACACCGCCAAGCAGGTGAGGCTGCTCTGCGAGTGGTACCTGCGCGTGCGCAAGAGTTCCTGAACGATCGGCATCGGGAGCGACCGAGCACTTCATGGCCCTTCAGCAGATCATCGATCGCCGGCTGGCCGGCAAGAACAAGTCGATCGGCAATCGCGAGCGCTTCCTGCGCCGTCACAAGGCGCAGATCAAGGAGGCCGTGCGCCGGGCCGTCAGCGGCCGCGGCATCCGCGACATCGAGCAGGGCGAGGACATCACCCTGCCCAAGCGCGATGTGTCGGAGCCGCTGTTCGGCCACGGCCAGGGCGGCCGGCGCGAGATGGTCCACCCGGGGAACAAGGAGTACGTCAAGGGCGACCGCGTCAAGCGTCCCGAAGGCGGTGGCGGCGGCAAGGGCGGCGGGCAGGCCAGCGACTCCGGCGAGGGCGAGGACGACTTCGTCTTCCACCTCAGCAAGGAAGAGTTCATGCAGGTCTTCTTCGATGACCTGGCCTTGCCCAACCTGGTGAAGACCCAGCTCGCCGAGGTGCCCGACTACAAGAGCCAGCGTGCCGGCTACACCAGCGACGGCACGCAGAACAACCTGCACGTGCTGCGCTCGATGCGCGGTGCGATCGGCCGGCGCATCGCGCTCGGCGCCGACTCGCGGCGCGAGCTCCGCCACCTGGAGTCGCACCTCGCCGGACTGAAGAAACACGGCCGCTCCCGCCCCGAGAGCGGTTGGGCCGACCTCGATCCCGGTCACGAGTTGCGCGAGCGCGAGATCAAGGCGCTCGAGCTGCAGATCGCCGAGCTGCGCCAGCGCGTCGCCCGCATTCCCTACCTGGACCCGATCGACCTGCGCTACCGCAGTCGCGTGAAGGTGCCGGTACCGACGACGCGCGCGGTGATGTTCTGCCTGATGGACGTTTCGGGCTCGATGGACGAGGGCCGCAAGGACCTGTCCAAGCGCTTCTTCATCCTGCTGTACCTCTTCCTGACGCGCCACTACGAGAAGATCGACGTCGTGTTCATCCGCCACCACACGCAGGCGCAGGAAGTCGACGAGGAAGGCTTCTTCCACTCCACCGAGACCGGCGGCACCGTGGTGTCGAGCGCGCTGGTGCTGATGGAGGAGATCATCCGCGCGCGCTACCCCACCAGCGAGTGGAACATCTACGGGGCCCAGGCCAGCGACGGCGACAACTGGCACCACGACAGCGGGCGCTGCCGCGAGATCGTCGCCGAGCAACTGCTGCCGCTGTGCCGCTACTTCGCCTACGTGCAGGTCGCCGAGCCCGAGCAGAACCTGTGGGAAGAGTACTCGCAGATCGCCGCGGCGCACGCGCACTTCGCGATGCGCAAGGTGCTGGAGCCGGCGCAGATCTATCCGGTGTTCCGCGATCTGTTCAAGAAGGAGGGGGCGACATGAGCCGCAAAGCCGGTGCGGGGCCGGAAGCCACGCACGACCTCTTCACCGTCGCCGACCTCGCGGCCACGGCCGCTGCGGCGCCGGTGCGCGCTGCCCGCGACATCCGCCCGCGGCCGCGTGCCGCCCAGCAGTTGCCGAGCACCAGCGACTGGAGCTTCGAGCACATCGACCAGTACCACGAGGTGATCCGCCGCACGGCCGCCAGCTACGGCCTGGACACCTACCCGAACCAGCTCGAGATCATCACCGCCGAGCAGATGATGGACGCCTACGCGTCGGTCGGCATGCCGGTGAACTACCGCCACTGGAGCTACGGCAAGGAGTTCATCGCGACCGAGAAGAACTACCGCCGCGGCTACATGGGCCTGGCCTACGAGATCGTCATCAACTCCAACCCCTGCATCAGCTACCTGATGGAGGAGAACTCGATGGCCATGCAGGCGCTGGTGATCGCGCATGCGGCCTACGGCCACAACAGCTTCTTCAAGGGCAACTACCTGTTCCGCATGTGGACCGACGCGTCGTCGATCATCGACTATCTGGTCTACGCGAAGAACTACGTCGCCGAGTGCGAGGAACGCCGCGGCCTCGATGCCGTCGAGGACCTGCTCGACAGCTGTCACGCGCTGATGAACCACGGCGTCGACCGCTACCGCCGTCCGACCAAATTGTCGCTGGCGCAGGAGCAGGCACGGCGTGCCGAGCGCGAGGCCTACGCCCAGCAGCAGGTCAACGACATGTGGCGCACGCTGCCGCGCGGCAAGGAGCGCGCCGCCGAGGAGGCCGACGCGCGGCGCTTCCCGGACGAACCGCAGGAGAACCTGCTGTACTTCATCGAGAAGAACGCGCCGCTGCTCGAGCCCTGGCAGCGCGAGATCGTGCGCATCGTGCGCAAGGTCGCGCAGTACTTCTATCCGCAGCGCCAGACGCAGGTGATGAACGAGGGCTGGGCGACCTTCTGGCATCACAAGCTGCTCAACACCATGTACGACGACGGCCATCTCGGCGACGGGATGATGGTCGAGTGGCTGAAGTCGCACACCAACGTCGTCTACCAGCCGCCGGTCGGCCACCCGGCCTACAACGGCATCAACCCGTACGCGCTGGGCTTCGCGATGTACAACGACCTCAAGCGCATCTGCGAGGCGCCCACCGACGAAGACCGCAACTGGTTCCCCGAGATCGCCGGCGCCGACTGGCTGGCGACGATCGACCACGCCATGCGCAACTTCAAGGACGAGAGTTTCATCGGCCAGTACCTGTCGCCGCGCATGATGCGCGAGCTGCGCCTGTTCGCAGTGCTCGACGACGAGCAGGAAGACGAGCTCGAGATCTCGGCCATCCACGACGAGACGGGCTACCGCCGCCTGCGCGAAGCGCTGTCTCGCCAGTACGACCTCGGCCAGCGCGAACCCAACATCCAGGTCTGGAACGTCGACCTGCGCGGCGATCGCTCGCTGCTGCTGCGCCACACCCAGCACAACAGCCGGCCGCTGAACGACCAGACGACCGAGGTGCTCAAGCACGTGGCCCGGCTGTGGGGCTTCGACGTGCACCTCGAAAGCGTCGACGGCGCAGGAGAAACCACCAAGCGTTGGACCGTGCCCGCGTCGCGGCAATGAGCGACGCCCGCACCGGGCAGTGACGAAGAGCGGGCCGCAGAGCCCGCTGGCGTGCATCGAGGCAGCGCTGCCGTGGCGGCAGCGCGGATGTGCAGAGGAGACAGCGATGGCCCAGACCTTGACCGAGGCCGCATCCGCCGCCTTGCCCGGCGCCGCGATGGCGCCTGCCGCATGGGCGGAGGCCGAGTCGCAGCGACTGGCCGCGCTGTACCGCTACGGCGTGCTCGACACCGAGCCCGAACCGGCCTTCGATGCGATCACCGAACTGGCGGCGTGCATCTGCGAGACCGAGGCCGCGCTGCTGTCGCTGGTGGACCAGGACCGGCTGTGGTTCAAGGCCCAGCGCGGCTTCGACCGCGACAGCGCGCCGCGTGCCCACGCGCCTTGCGCCCAGGCCATCGAGCAGGCCGACGACCGGCCGATGCTCGTCGATCCGGCCGGCGACCCGCGCTTTGCCTCGCACCCGGCGCTCGGTGCCGCGGCCGGCTGGCACCTGTACGCGGGCGCGCCGCTCGTCACGCCGCAGGGCTGGGCCGTCGGCACGCTGTGCGTGCTGGACCACGCGCCGCGAGTGCTGTCGGTGCGCCAGCAGCATGCGCTGCAGCTGCTGGCCGGTCAGGCGGTGGCGCAGCTCGAGCTGCGTCGTGCCCAGGCCCTGCTGGACCTGCAGGGCAACACCGACGAGGTCACTGGCGCCTGGAACCGCGCGGCCTTCGAGCGTCGGCTGGCCGAGGAGTGGGCACGCTGGAGCCGTCACGGCGGCAGCCTGGCGCTGCTGGCCATCGACGTCGATCGCTTCAAGCACTTCAACGACCTGCACGGCCACGCCAGTGGCGACGCGGCGTTGCAGCAGGTCGCCGGTGCGCTGGAAGGGACGCTGCGCGCGCACGACGTGCTGGCGCACTGCGGGGCCGGCGAGTTCAGCGTCCTGCTGCCCGCCACCGACATCAGCGGCGCGACCGCCGCGGCCGAGCGCATGCGGCAGGCCCTGGGGCATGTGGCCTGGGCCAGCGAGCCGCTGACGGTGAGCATCGGTGTGGCCGTGACCCTGCGCGAAGGCGATGTCGAGGCGGCCTCGCTGGCCGACCGGGCGCATCGGGCGCTGACGCGCGCGAAGGCGCAGGGCCGCAACTGCGTGGAGGTCTGCGTCGCCGGCTGAGTGCGGCGACGCGGGGCGCTAGCTGGCGCCCAGGACCCACACGCCGGCCGGCGGCAGGTTGCCCCAGATGACCTCGCGCAGCGACCAGCGCAGCCGCGTGTCGGCCGGCAACTCGAAGGGCGCGCGCGGCTGGTAGGTGTACTGCACCAGGCGTCGCGCCGGATGCGACTCGAGGAAGCCGATCAGCGCGCGTTGCGTGATGCCGCGCAGCGGCTCGGGCAGGCTGCGAAAGGGCAGCGAGGACACCAGCACCGTGTCGTCCGGTGCCGCGTGATCGGCCAGCACCTCGTGGGCCGGCGCGCAGGCCACGTCCACATCGGGAAAGCGGCGCTTCAGGCCGGCCGCCAGGTCGGGCTGCAGTTCGACCGCCAGCAGCGGCCGCTCGGGGACCGCATCACGCAGCGCCGCGGTGACCGCACCGGTGCCGGCCCCGAGTTCGATCAGCGCGTCGGGTTCCCCGACCTGTTCGGCCATGGCGCGTGCCAGGCGGCGCGACGAGGGAGCCAGGGCGCCGACCAGGCTGGGGCGGGTCAGCGCGAGAGCGACAAAGGCCGAGGTGTTCATGGCGTCGGTGTACTCCAGTCATCGGCGCCGTGGCGCTCGCCTTCGCAAGCAGGTGTTGCGGTGGGGGTCCGCGATCCTTCAGAACTCGAAGATTTTGCCCGGATTCATGATGTTGCGGGGGTCCAGTGCACGCTTGATCTCGCGCATCAGCGCCACGCCGCCGGCCCCGGCCTCGTCGAGCAGGAAGCCCATCTTGTGCAGCCCGATGCCGTGCTCGCCGGTGCAGGTGCCTTCGAGCCGCAAGGCGCGGGCCACCAGCTGCCGGTTCAGGCGCTCGGCCGTCTCGCGCTCGGTGGGCTGTGCCGGATCGATCAGGTAGCCGACGTGGAAGTTGCCGTCGCCGACGTGGCCGACGATGAAATAGGGCAGGCCGCTCGCGTCGACCTCGGCGACCGTCGCGTCGATGCATTCGGCCAGGCGCGAGATCGGCACGCAGCAGTCGGTGGTCACCGCGCGGCAGCCCGGTCGCGTCTGCAGGGCCGAGAGGTAGGCGTGATGGCGCGCGGTCCACAGCCGCGTGCGCGCCTCGGGCGTCGTCGCCCACTCGAAGCCCTCGCCGCCCAACTCGGCCGCGATGTCCTGGACGACCTGGGCCTGCTCCTGCACGCCGGCGGCGCTGCCGTGGAACTCCATCAGCAGCATCGGGGCCTCGCGGAGGCCGAGGTGGTCGTGCGCATTGACCGCGCGCACCGCGTGCGCGTCGAGCAGCTCGCAGCGCGCGATCGGCACGCCGAGCTGGATGACCTGGATCGTCGTGCGGACCGCGGCATCGACCGAGGGGAAGTGGCAGACCGCGGCGCTGATCGCCTCGGGCAGCGGGTAGAGCTTGAGCGTGATCTCGGTCATCACGCCGAGCGTGCCCTCGCTGCCGACGAAGAGCCGCGTCAGGTCGTAGCCGGCCGAGGACTTGCGGGCGCGCGTGCCGGTGTGGATCACCTCGCCGCTGGCGGTGACGACCGTCAGGCCGAGCACGTTCTCGCGCATCGTGCCGTAGCGCACCGCGTTCGTCCCGCTGGCGCGCGTGGCTGCCATGCCGCCGATCGAGGCGTCGGCGCCGGGGTCGATCGGGAAGAACAGGCCCTCGTAGCGGATCGCCTCGTTGAGCTGCTTGCGCGTCACGCCGGCCTGCACCGTGACGGTCAGGTCCTCGGCGTTGACGCGCAGCACCCGGTCCAGGCGCGACAGATCGATGCTGATGCCGCCCTGCACCGCCAGCAAGTGACCCTCGAGCGAGGAACCGACGCCGAAGGGAATCACCGGCACGCCGTGCTGCTGTGCCAGCGCCACCGTGAACGCGACCTCGCCGGTGTCTGCGGCGAACACCACGGCGTCGGGCGGCGGCACGTCGAACGGCGATTCGTCGCGGCCATGCTGCTCGCGCACCGCGCGGGCGGTGGAGCAGCGATCGCCGAAACGCGCCTTCAGCGCGTCGATCAGCGCCGGCGGCGCCGGTCGCGGATCCAGGCGGGGCATCAGGTCGACGGGGGCATTCATGGCATCTCCTGGCGGCGGCTTGCGACGCGCCGCCGATTCTAGGAACATGTGGCGAAGCTCACGATAGTGCTCCGCCCGGCGCGAGGCGGGCCACGCCGACTGCAAGGGTCGACCGGGCCGCGACGACACAGACCCATCGGGCCACCCTGGCCGGTCGAACCTGGAGAGCCCATGATGATCCCGCGGTCGCGACTCGTTCAAGTCGTCCTTGCAGCCTGGCTGCTGGGCGCGGCGACGCTGGCGATGGCGCAGGCGGTGGCCCGGATCGACGGCCGCGGCCTCGACGGCAAGCCCTTCGACCTGGCCGCGCAGCGTGGCAAGGTCGTCATGGTCGTGTTCTGGTCCACGGCCTGCGCCGTGTGCCGCGACACCCTGCCGGAACTGCGCGCCAACTACGCGGGCTGGCGCGGCAAGCCTTTCGAGCTGGTGGTGGTGGCGACCGACCCGCGCCGGCAGGACGTGGTGGAGTACGAGAACCTGCTGGAGCGTATCGTCCCGACGACGTCCCGGTTCCCGAGCCTGTGGCGGGCCGAGCCCGGCCACCGCGATGGCTTCGGCGTGGTCGGGCAACTGCCCGCGACCTTCGTCCTCGACCGCGAGGGCCGCATCGTCGAGCGCTTCAACGGACGCATTCCGACCGAGGCCTGGGATCGCGTGGCCGAACTGCTGCCCTGAGCGATCGCGGCTGCGGCTCCACCGCGCCGCGGCGGCACGCGCTGCTACGATCCCCCGCATGGCAAACCGTCTCACGCAGATCGCTACCCGCACCGGCGACGACGGCAGCACCGGGCTGGGCGACGGCAGTCGCGTCCCGAAGGATCACCTGCGCGTGCAGGCCATGGGTGACGTCGACGAGCTGAACTCGACGCTCGGCCTGCTGCTGTGCGAGCCGCTGCCCGACGCGGTGCGGGCGCTGCTGGTGGCGATCCAGCACGAGCTGTTCAACCTGGGTGGCGAACTGTCGATTCCCGGCTACGCCCTGCTGAAGGACGAGGCCGTGCTCGCACTCGACGCCGCGCTGGCCGAGCACAACGCGGCGCTGCCGCGCCTGAAGGAGTTCATCCTGCCGGCCGGCACGCGCAGCGCGGCGATCGCGCATGTCGGGCGGACCGTGGCGCGACGCGCCGAGCGGGCCGTGGTGGCGCTGGCCAACGCGGAACCCGGCGCCGTGCGCGGAACGGCCCGCCAGTACCTCAATCGCCTGAGCGATCTGCTGTTCGTGCTGGCGCGCGTGCTGAACCGCGCCAACCTCGACGGCCTGGGCGGCGACGACGTCTACTGGCGCAGCCCGAAGCTCGAGGCTTCGGGCTGACGCCGCGATCGTCCCTACTGCTTGGCCGGCGCCTGGTAGCCGACCATGAACTCGGTGCTGCTCAGCACGCCGTCCTTGTCGGTATCGAGGGCCTCGAAGCGGGCCGCGATGGCCGGCAGGGCGACGGCCTCCGAGGGACTCAGCTTGCCGTCGCTGTTGGCGTCGGCGCGCTTGAAGGCGGCCTGCGCGGTGGCATCGACGGGCTTGGCCGCCGGTGCGGCCGTCTGGGCAAAGGCAGGGGCCGCGAGGCCCGCGGCGCCGGCCACCGAGAAGGCGGCCACCGTCACGCCGAGGATGCGTCGGGCCTGGGCTTGCATGGTGCGAGTGCGAGTCATCGTCTGTCCTTTCGGATCGGTTGCAGGAGCCTCCATTGCAGCCGCCAAAGCGGCCCGAGGCCAGCACTCTTGCCGGGCCTTGCCCGCGTTACCCGATGACGTGGCTTGCTTACTTGCGATAGCACATGCTCACTCTGTTGCTGCGGCGTGAGGCTCAGCCGCGACGGGCCTTCACCGCTGCGGCCAGGACGTCCAGCACCTCGAGCGAGTCGTCCCAGCCGATGCAGGCGTCGGTGATGCTCTGGCCGTAGACCAGCTGGGCCGGGTCGTC
>Ga0268299_1003691_pt1 | contig 13469 bp, 10 predicted proteins | sample NOBtaG_FD_193484 | JGI IMG/M metagenome (GOLD analysis project Ga0268299, IMG submission 193484) | Activated sludge microbial communities from bioreactor in Nijmegen, Gelderland, Netherland - NOB reactor | ecosystem: Engineered > Bioreactor > Aerobic > Activated sludge | place: Netherlands...
CCCGCAGGGGCGACAGGACGTCGTCGACCAGGTCGGGCGACGCCAGGTGCCGACCGGAGATGTTCACGCTCACCGGCAGCCCGGGGAACAGGCCCTCGTCCCGCCACGCCGCCAGCTGGCGGGCCGCCGCTCCCACCACCCACTGATCGAGGGCGATGATGAGGTCGCTGCGCTCGGCCACTGGGATGAAGAGATCGGGTGGCATCATCCCGTGACCGGGCCGGTTCCAGCGGATCAGAGCCTCGAACCCCCGCAGGGTCTCGCTCCCGGCGTCGATGATGGGCTGGTAGTGGAGCACGAACTCGAGCTCGTCGATCGCCTGGCGCAGGGCCCGCTCCAGGTCGGCCCGCTCCACCATGGCGGTGCGCAGGGCGTCGTCGCAGATCTCCACCCGGGCCCGGCCCTCGGCCTTGGCCTTGTAGACGGCCAGGTCGGCGTCGCGCAGCAGGTCGGTGCTGTCGGTGCTGTCGGATCCGGCGGCGGCGCCGTCGCTGAGGGCGATCCCGATGCTGGCTTTCACCGACACCACGCCGCCGTCGATCGGCAACGGCTCCCCCAGAACCCCGAGCAGCCGCTCGGCCAGGGCCACCGCCTCGTCGATACCGGCCACCGGCTCGGCGATGACGAGGAACTCGTCGCCGCCCAGCCGGCCCACGTGGTCGCCCTCGCGCACGGTGTTGACCAGCCGCTGGGCGGTGGCCCGGAGCACGAGGTCGCCGGCGTGGTGGCCGTGGGTGTCGTTGATGTCCTTGAAGCCGTCGAGGTCGATGAACAGCACCGCCAGCAGCGCCCCCGACCGTTGCACCCGGGACAGGCCCCGGCGGAGCTGGGCCAGCGACGCATTGCGGTTGGGGATCTGGGTGAGGCCGTCGTGGGTGGCCTCGTGGGTCATGCGGCGGCGGAACTCCTCCCGTTCCTGGAGCGACGAGGCCAGGGCTTCCACCGCCTCCTGGAGCGACGCCCCCAGCTGGCCGGTGGTGGTGCGCTTGAGCACCGGGTGGTCGAGGTCGCCCTCGGCCAGGGCCTTCGCCTGCTGCTCGGCCAGCTCCAGGTGGGCGGCGGCGGCGTCCATGGCCCGTCCGGCGGCCCGGATCTCCACCGAGCCGCGGGCGTCGCCGAAGCGGGCCCGGGAGTCGCCGGCGCTGATCCGTTCCGCCACCTCGGCCATGCGCCGCACCGGCCCGACGATGGCCCGGGTGGCCCAGGCCGCCAGCAGCAGCGACAGCGCGGCCAGACCGGCGGCGGAGGCCAGTGCCCGGTCCACCTGGCGGGCGGCGGCGGTGCTGGCCGCGGCGCTGGCGTCGAGGGCATCCGACCCCGATGCGTTCACGAGGTCGAAGTAGAGGCGGGTGCTGCCCTCGCTGGCTCGGAACATGGTCACGATGTCCTGGACGTTCCCGCCGCTCAGCGCTGGCAGGCCGTCTTTCAGCTCGTCGCCCGACAGCGCCTCGGTGATCCGGGCCTCCACCGAGGCGTCGAAGATGCTCATGTCCTCCGAGGCGTCGATGGTGTCGATGGCGATCCGGGCCCGGGATCCGGGCCCCGCGATCCGTCGGATGGCGTCATCCCCCGCTGCCCGCTGCTGCTGCTCGCCCAGCAGCACCTTCAGGTCGTCGCCCAGGGGGCGGGCCGAGAACTGGAGGCTGAAGTACGACGTGAACTGGGTGGCGATCGACTCCTGAGCGGCGGTGGCCGACTCGAGCACCCGCAGCGTGCGGATGACGTCCTGGCCGTTGCGCATCCGGCCCGCCGTCTCCATCAGCTCGTCGACCACGAGCTGCCCCCGTTCGGCCACGTCGGTCGACACGATGTCGTAGCTGCGTCCGATGGCGAACAGGCTGCCGTCGTCCTCCGGCGCCAGGCTCCGGGTCTCGACCAGGCGCTCGGCCACGTCGCTGAGGCCGAGGGTGGCCACCACACGGTCGACCTCGGCCATGGCCTGCGCCCGTTCGGTCGGGATGTCCACCCCGGAGAACTGGTAGGACATCTCGGGCGAGATGCCGAGCATCTCGATGGCGGCCATGGCGGCCGCCCAGTTCCGCTCGTCCTGCAGGCGGGACTTCAGCTCGGTCAACAGCGTCAGACGCTCCACGGCCCGGTCGACCGACAGGGCCTGGGCCCGGGCCGCCCGGGCGTCGTTCACCTCGCCCACGGCGAACCAGGCCACGCCCGACAGGGGCAGGACGGCCAGGGCCAGGAGCAGGGCGCCGATCCGGTAGCGCACGGCGGGTCGCGAGACCCGCCGCCGGGGCGGGCCCGGCTCGCTCGGTGTGGTTGACGCGGTGGGCATAGGTCGATCCCGTACAGCGGATATGGCCGTAGTGGGCATCGGAGCGATCGCCGCTCAGGTTTAGCGGCGGCGGCTCGGCGGCGGGACCTGTTCCTCAAGGCCGGGCCTCCGACGTTCGACAACTCCCCTATGCGCCATCCCCTCCGCTCCCTGGCCGCCCTGTCGCTCCTCACCCTCGGGGCCTGCGGCTCCGGGGCCGCAACCGACGCCGGTGGGGCCCCTGGGTCGGTGCCGTTCGCCTCCACGTCCACGTCGGCCGCGCCCACCACCGGCGCCACCCCGTCGACCACCGCCGCCCCAGCCCCAGAGGCGGCCTCCGATCCGGGCGATCCGGCCCTGGCCGGTGCCGCCGATCCGGCAGGCCTCGACCCGGCGGTCAGCGACGACGAGATGAGCGCGGCCCTGATCACCTCGCTGCTCAGCACCGAGGACGGCCGCGCCATGGTGGCCGAGATGATGGCCATGGAGACCGGGATCCCCGAGGACCAGGCCGTGTGCTTCCTGGAGAACGTCGATCCCGAGACGATGCTGGCCCTCTCGGCGCTGGGCGCCAGCGGGGCGACCCCCGACCCGTCAACCCTGCCGGCGGGGGCCCTCGACGACCTGATGGGGGCCGTGACCACCTGCGGCATCGCCCCCGAAACCCTGCTGGGGTGAGCCGCCCCCCGGCCCGGGCGGGCCGGTGGCGGGACAGCGGCGGTGGGTGACGCTACTTCTTCGAGCCCTTGGCCGACACCAGCTTGGCGAGGAGGTCCTCGATGTGGTCGAGCCGCTCGCTGAGGGCGGCCACCGCCGCCCCCTCGCCTGCTCCGCCGGTGCCGTTGGCCGACGCGGAGCTGTCGGCCTCGGCGCACAGGGCCGAGTAGCAGCCGTGCAGCAGCCGGCCCGAGTCTCGCTCCTCGGCGATGTAACGGCCGAGGAGGGCGCCGGTCTGGATGTCGATCGTGACGTCGTTGAACATGGTGGAGAAGATGTCGCCCTGCTCCACGCCCCGACCCACCTGCAGGCGCTCGAACTTCTCCCGGTCGCTGAGCTCGGTCGACGAGGCGATCGCCATCTTCTCGTCGAGCTTGGGATCGGAACGGGGCTGGAGGTCGAACCCCAGCTCGCACATCCGCTTGGCGAACGCCTTGGCGTGCTCCCCCTCCCGGAGGGCCACGGTGGCGATCACCTGGCGTACGTCGTCTCGGGGGGTGGCGGCGGCCCAGGCGCCGAGATAGCACTCGGCGTCGCCCTCGGCATTGGCGATGGCGTTCAGCAGGCCCAGGTACGACGGCTTATCGGTCATGGCGACAGTCTTGTCCGGGCAGCGACGCCCGGCAATGGCTGCGGCGAGATTCCGGAAGCGGAGGTGCAAACGGGGACCGCTCAGAACAGCGTGGTCGGGGCGGCGCGGCGGGGTTCGGGCAGGGCAGCGAGCCCCGGCACCAGGGCCGCCACCTCCTGGTGGAAGCGCCGGGCCAGGGGCAGGGCGTCGGTGTTGTCGGGCGTGTGGACGAAGAAGAGCGGACGGCGGCCCTCGGCCAGCCAGCCTGCGACCACCTCCAGCCACGGCTGCCACCCCCGGGCCGTGGCCTCGGGGTCGTCGCGGCCGATGTAGCGCACGACGGGGCGGTCGGTGAGGGCGCCGGTGCGGCGGGGCACCCGGGGCTTGGAGGTCCACGCCTCGCGCTCGGCCTGGTCGGAGGGCGGCGTGGCGAACAGGGTGACGGTGTCGAAACCGACCCATTCGGCGTCGTGGCGGGCCAGCACCCGCTCCAGGGCCCGGGCCACCGCCGGCCGGGAGAAGAAGTCGGGGTGGCGGACCTCCACCGCCCACCGGTGGCTGGTCGGGGCCTGGGCCAGGAACCGGGACAGGTCGCCCAGCTGGGGCGGGCCGAAGGAGGCCGGCAGCTGCACGATGACGGGATCGGCCCGCTCGCCCAGGGGGGCCAGCAGCCGGCAGAACGCCTCCGTCTCGTCGGCCGCGTCCCGCAGCCGGCGGTCGTGGGTGACGGTGCGGGGCACCTTGAACGCGAAGCGGAACCCGGGGGGCGCCTGCTCGGCCCAGGAGGCCACGGTGGACGCCGACGGGGCCCCGTAGAACGTCGTGTTGCCCTCGACGGCGTTGCACCAGGTGGCGTAGGCGGCGAGCTGGTCGCTGCGCCCGAGCCCGTCGGGCAGGTGGCGGCCCCACCACGGCTTGTGGGCCCACATGGGGCAACCGACGTGGAGCTCGGGGGCGGCCGCCATGGGACCGGCGCGCTCAGTCCCGGCCCAGGGCACCCCAGGAGCCGGTGACCACCGGGGAGGTGCCCTCGGCCACCACGTGGCCGGCGTAGCTGAGCTGCACCTCGGCGGCGATGTGATCCACCCATTCGGCGATGGGGACCGTGGACCCGCCCTGGTCGGTGTCCCACCAGTCCTGGGCCACGTCGAGGTCGGTGCGGTGCACGGCCCGCTCCAACCGCCGGTGCTGGCGGCCCTCGGCCATCAGGAACGAGTCCTCGATCTCGACCACCGGGCTGGATCGGGGGTTGACGTCGGCGTCGTGCTCGTCGACCGCTCGCACCACCACCTGCTCCGAGACCCGCTGTCCGATCGCCGGGTCGAAGGGAGCGCAGGACACCATGAACTCGACCCGTAGCAGGCGCAACCCGGGGCTACCGGGCACGGGGACGACGCTGAGAACGGGATCGTGAATGGTGGGCACGGCCAAGACGATGCCACGAAACCGGTCGTTCCGGCACCCCGGGGCGGGGTCGGCCGCGGGATCGCCGGCGGCGCGGTTTGGGCCCGGCCGGCGCGGGGTACAGCCCTCTGGGTTTCACGGATGGTCGATTTCGGATGTGGCGATGGAACAGGAGCCGGTGAGGGTGCTGACCGCATTGCGGGGGCCGGTGGCCCGGGTCGGCGTGGCCGGCGAGATCGACGACGCCACCGTCGACCGCCTGGTGGACGCCCTGGCCGGTCTGTGCCAGCCGCCCCAGGAACGGGTGGAGCTCGATCTGTCGTCGGTGGACTACCTGGGCTCAGCCGGGGTACGGGCCCTGGCCCAGGCCGCCGACAACCCGGCGGGGGTGCCGGTACAGGTGGTGGGGGCGTCGGCCATCGTGCGCCGCGTCCTGGAGCTCACCGGCATCGACCGTCGGCTGTTGGCGGCCGGCCCGCCCGCCCCGCGCTCCCGGTGACGCCCCGCCCGGTGACGCCCAGCCCGGTGACGCCGTGACCTGGCAGGCGGTCGTCGATGCCGGAGGTGAGCTGGGCCGCGATCTCGACCGGGTCGACTGGTCGGCCACCCCGCTCGGCCCGCCCGAACGCTGGCCCGACAGCCTGCTCAATGTGCTGCGGGTGGTCGTGTCGTCGCGTTTCGCCATGTGGATGGCGTGGGGACCCGAGCTCACGTTCTTCTGCAACCACGCCTACCGGCGCGACACGCTGGGCACCAAGTACCCGTGGGCCCTGGGCCGCCCGGCCTCGGAGGTGTGGGGCGAGATCTGGGACGACGTCGGCCCCCGGATCGCCTCGGTTCTGGGCACGGGGATGGCCACCTGGGACGAGTCGCTCCGCCTCTACCTCGAGCGCAGCGGTTATCGGGAGGAGACGTACCACACGTTCTCCTACAGCCCCCTGGCCGACGAGAGCGGCGCCGTGGTGGGCATGTTGTGCGTGGTGGCCGAGGAGACCGAGCGGGTGATCGCCGAGCGCCGCCTGCGCACCCTGCGCGACGTGGCCGCCGACCTGGCCGAGGCGGCCACCGAGGACGACGTCTTCCAGCGCCTGGCCGCCACCCTCGATCGGGACCGGGCCGACCTGCCGTTCACCCTCACCTACCTGTTCGGCGACGACAGCGCGGAGCAGGGGGCGCGGCTGGTGGCCACCACCGGGCTGTCGGCCGCGCAGCAGCGGGCGCTGGCCGACGAGGCGGCCGGCCGGGGCCCGGGATGGCCGGTGCCCACCCCCGGCGGTGGGCCGCTGGCGGTGGCGGCCGACCGGTTCCCGCCGGTGTTGCGCCGCCTGTTGCCCGAGCTGGGTGGGGCTGTCCCGGCACGGGCCGTGGTGGTCCCCCTGCGGGCCCGGCCCGCCGTCCAGCCCATCGGGCTGCTGGTGGCCGGCCTCACCCCGTTCCGGCCGCTCGACGACGACATCCTGTCGTTCGTCGGGCTCCTCACCGACCAGGTCGACGCCGCCGTCACCACCGTGCGGACGCTCGAGTCGGCCCGCCAGCGGGTGGAGGCGCTGGCCGAGCTGGACCGGGTCAAGAGCCAGTTCTTCGCCAACGTCAGCCACGAGCTGCGGACACCGCTCACGCTCATCCTGGGCCCGTTGGAACGCATCCGGACCACGGTCACCACCACCCTGCCGGCGCTGGCCCCCGACGTGGAGACCATGCACGGCAACGCCCTGCGGCTGAGCAAGCTCGTGACCGATGTGCTCGACTTCTCCCGCCTCCAGGCCGGCCGGCTGCTGCCGGCCCGGGAGCCGGTTGACCTGGCGGCCGTCACCCGGGAGCTGGCCGAGATGTTCCGGTCGGCCATCGAGCATGCCGGCCTGCGTTACGTCGTGGAATGCGACGACGTCGGGGTGGTGACCGTCGACGCCTCCATGTGGGAGCGGATCGTGCTCAACCTGGTCTCGAACGCGCTCAAGTTCACCTTCGAGGGCGAGGTCTGCGTGCGCCTCACGGGCGACGGCGCCACGGTGCGCCTCGTCGTCCAGGACACGGGAGCCGGCATTCCGGACCACGAGCTGCCCCGGCTCTTCGAGCGGTTCCACCGGGTGGAGCGGAGCCGGGCCCGCTCCAGCGAGGGCAGCGGGATCGGGCTGGCGCTGGTGGCCGAGTTGGTGGCCCTCCACGGGGGGCGGGTGGAGGCCGACAGCGAGCTCGACGTCGGCTCCACCTTCACCGTCACCCTCCCGGTGGCTGCTCCCCAGGCACCGCCAGCCGGCACCGGCCCCGACCGGGGGGCGGACGCCGCGCCGGTGGCGGCGGTGGGCGCGGCGCCGGCCCGGCCCGGCCCGGGGATCACGCCGGCCGCCTTCCTGGCCGAGGCGGCCCGCTGGACGACGGGCGACACTGCGCTGGCCGCGGCCGCAGTGGGGGCGGTGGAATCGCAGGGACCGACCGGGCCGGAGCCGGAGTCGGAGGGCACGATCCTGGTGGTCGACGACAACGCCGACATGCGGGCCTACCTGGCGCGCCTGCTCGTGCCCCGATTCGTCGTGCACACCGCAGTCGACGGGGCCGACGCCTTCGACCAGATCCAGGCCCGCCGGCCCGACCTCGTGGTGTCGGACGTGATGATGCCGAACGTCGACGGGGTGGAGCTGGTGCGCCGGATCCGCAGCGAGCCGGAGCTGGCCGATCTCCCCGTGATCCTGCTCACGGCGGCGGCGAGCACGGCGGCGGCGGCCGAGGGGTTCGACGTCGGCGCCGACGACTACCTGGTCAAGCCGTTCACGGCCGAGAACCTGCTGTTGCGGGTGACGGCCCGGATCGCGGCCGGTCACGACCGCCGCCGCCGCATGGCGCTGGGCGATCTGCGGGGGCAGCTGGGGGCGGCCACCACGCCCGAGCAGGTCCTGGAGACGGCCGAGACGTTCCTTTGGGGTCACCTCGGCGCCGACATGAGCGGGTTGGCCCTCGTGAGCGACGAGCGCACGGGCACCGTCCGCCTCTGGCACCGGCCAGGTCTGCGGGCAGGGGTGGGGGAGCGCTACCGCTCAGGGACGACGGTGAGCCCCGCCCCCGCCTTCGTGGCCATCCGGACCGGTGAGCCGGTGATCGTGGCCGACCGGACAGCGATGGCCGACCGGTTCCCCGAGGTCCGGGCCGATCTGGCGGCGGCCGGTATCCAGGCTGCCGCCGTGCTGCCTCTGCGCACGGCCACGGGGATGGTGCGGGGCAGCCTGGCCGGCTACTGGTCGGGGCCCCGGACACTGGCCGGGCACGAGATCGATCTGCTGACCGACGCCGCCGGGGTGGTGGCCGAGGCCGTCGACCGCATCGCCACCGCGGCCCAGGAGCACCGCTTCCTCGTGGAGTTCCAGGAGCGTCTCCTCGAGATCGACCACCGGTCAACCGACGCGGTGGTGGCGGTGCGCTACCAGCCGGCCCGGAGCTCACTGGTGGGCGGCGACTGGTTCGACGTGATCACCCTGGCCGACGGATCGGTCGGGATCACGATCGGCGACGTGGTGGGCAGCGGTCTGCCCGCCGCCACCTCCATGAGCCAGCTGCGCTCGGCGGCCCGGCTGGCGGCCATGGCCCACCCCGATCCGCCCGAGGTGGTGACCATGCTCGACGCCTTCGCCGCCCGGGCCCCCGCCGCCTACTGCGCCAGTGCCCTCTACGCCCGCCTCCGACCCGACCATGTCCTGCGGTGGAGCTCGGCCGGGCATCCGCCCCCGTTGCTGGTGGTGGGGGCCGACGCCCGGTTCCTCGACGGGGGGCTGCGGCCCCTGCTGGGGTTCGGGGGCCACGACGCGATGACGATCGAGGACGAGGGGGCGTGGTCGGCCGAGGTGGCGCTGCCGCCGGCGGCGACCCTGCTGTTCTACACCGACGGGATGGTCGAGCGGCGGGGCGAGCTCATCGACGAGGGCCTGCAGCGTCTGGCCGCCGAGGCGGTGGCCCAGCGCCACCTCGGGCTGTCCCGCCTGGCCGATGCCCTCATCGCCGCCATCACCCCCGAAGACGGGCTACGCGACGACGTGGCCCTCGTGGCCCTGCGCACCGTGGGGGCCCGGCCCGAGCTGCTGGTCGACGCCTTCCGCTCCGACACCGCCGAGCTGGCCCCGGCCCGGAGCCGGTTCCGCCGCTGGTTGGAGGACGACGGCACCCCGCGGGGCTGGGTCGACGACCTGGTGCTGGCGTTCGGCGAGGTGATCGCCAACGCCGTGGAGCACGGCAACGCCAACGACAGCCGGAAGGTGATCGGGGTGGAGGCGGCCCGGGTCCACAACCGGATCGAGGTGAGCGTGACCGACGCCGGCACCTGGTCGGCCGACTCCAACAGCAGCCAGCGCCGGGGCCGGGGCCGGGGGTTCTCGATCATCAACGCCATCGCCGGCTCGGTCGACGTCGATCCCGGCCGCACCGGCACCACCGTCTCGTTCACGGTGGACATCCCCGCCGTCGAGCCTGCGCCGCCCGCGCCGTAGGCGCCCCGGCGGGGATGGGGACCCCGCCGGCGATGGGGAGCGGCGCCGTAGGCGCCCGGTGGGGTTGGGGTCCCCACCGGCGATGGGGAGCGGCGCCGTAGGCGCCGCGGGGGCGCCAGCCCCCTGTTACACAGAGATCTTGGCGTTGTCCCAGTTGAGGATGCGGTCGTCGGGGGTGAAGCGGACCATGCCCCGCAGGGCGGCGGCGTAGAACTCGGCGGTCTCCGAGCGCATCCGGCTCGACGAGCTGAACGGCGAGTACTTGCGGTCCATCTCCTGGTGGAACCGCCGGGTGGTCTCCTCGTCGAGGTCCTCCACCACCTCGGCCGTGCCGGTGAGGTGGACGGCTTTCAGGTCGGCCCAGTGCTCGCCCGACTCCACCAGGAACGAGGCCCGGGGGTTGTAGCGGATCCGCTCGAGCTTGCGGCCCCGGCTCTGCAGGTAGACCGTACGATCGAGGCAGGCGAACCACATGGGCAGGGCGATGGGGGTGCCGTCGCGCCGCAGCGTGGTGAAGATGCCGGTGTGGGCTTCGGTCACGAACGCCCAGCACTCCTCTGGCGTCATCCTCGGCGACGGCTTGGCGGTGGTCATCGTCGGCACCCCTCCCTGGTTGGCTTCCACCCAGCATGGCAGTCCGCGTAGGGTGGCGCATGGCTGAGCATGCGACGTGGGTCGAGGTGCGGGACGAGCCCCGTCACCGGCGGCGGTTCGAGACCGATCTGGTGCGGGTGTACGACGTGGAGATCCCGCCCGGCGACACCACGCTCTACCACCGCCACACCGAGGACACGTTCTACGTGGCGGTCAACGAGGCCACCGTGCGGGACCGGACGTGGGGCGAGGAGGGGGAGCGCACCGGCACCGCGCCGGCCGGGTCGTTGCTGTGCCGCCCCCACCGCAGCCGGCCCCTGATCCACGAGGTCCACAACCTGGGCCCGGGCGCCATGCGGCTCATCGGAGCCGAGACCAAGTCGACCCCGCCCGTCACCGCGGCGGCACCGCTGGAGGCGCCGGGCCACACCCTGTCGCTGGAGCGGGACCGGCTGCGGGCCTACGAGCTGGCCCTCGACCCGGGGGAGTCGACCGGCGATATCCACTACGGCTTCGCCGGGCTCACCGTGTTCCTCACGATCGCCACCGTGTCGGTCCGCACCGCCGAGGGCACGGTGACCACGATCCACGCCCCGGGCGACGTGGTGTGGCGGCCCGACCCGGTGACCCTCACGATCGCCAACGTCGGCGAGGAACCCTTCCGGGCGGCGCTCGGCGAGTGGCGCTGACCCCAACCAAGCGAGATCAGGAGCCTCAGCCACCGTTTCGGTAGCTCAGGCTCCTCAGAACCGACGGGGTTCGTCAGGGGCGGCGGGGGGCGGGGACCGTCGGCGGGAGGCGCTGGGCGATCTCGGCGTGGCGGCGGGCGATGGGCTCGTCCCACACCTCGTCGGTGAACAGCCAGAACTGGTCGGTCAGCACGGCGTCGTGCACCAGGTCGGCCACCTCGTCGGGCGGCTTGCCGTTCTCGATCATCCGCTTGACCACGTCGATGAACCGGCTGGTGCCGGTGTCGCGCCCGGGGCCGGCTCCCTCCACCTCGGCCGGGGCGGTGGGCCGGGGCGGGCGGCCGCCCGGACGGTTGCGGTCGGAGCTGAGGATGTTGGTGGCCACGAATCCGGGACACAGGCACGTCACCCCGATCCCGGGTGCGCCCGACCGCTTCAGCTCGTGGAACAGGGTCTCGCTCAGCGTCACCACCCCGTGCTTGGACACGTTGTAGGGGGCGCCCCAGGGCGACGAGGTGTGGCCGGCGATCGACGCCGTGGTCACCACGTGCCCGTCGCCGTGGGTGAGGAGGTGGGGCACGAAGGTGCGGATCCCGTGGATCACACCCCACAGGTTCACACCGAGGGTCCAGCTCCAGTCGTCCACCGTGAGCTGCCACGAGGGGCCGTTGGCGCCGCCAACGCCAGCGTTGAGGCACACCACGTTCACGGCGCCGAAGGCGTCGACGGCGGCGGCCAGCACCGCTGCATGGTCCTCGGCCCGGGCCACGTCGCACCGCACGCCGATCGCCTCGGCCCCGGCGGCCCGGATGTCGGCCACCGCCGCGTCCCGGGGGCCGTCCTCGATGTCGGCCACCACCACCTTCATACCGGCCCGGGCGAAGCGGTCGGCGAAGGCCCGCCCCATGCCCGAAGCTCCACCGGTCACCACCGCCGTGCGGCCCTCCAACGTCTGCATGGCCCGATCCTAGCCCGGCGGGTGAAACGGGGCAAGCGGCCGGCCGGGCGGTGATTCGGACAGGCCGCGGCGAGGTGCCTACGCTGGGCTCACAGCCGCCCGGGTCCGGGCACCGATCGAAGGGGAGACGCCGTGAGCAGCATGGTCCCGAAAGCAGTCACGATCACCGACGACACCATGCGGGAGGGCCTGCAGATCGAGAGCCCCGACATCCCGGTGGACGCCAAGCTCCTGCTGCTCGACGCCCTGGGGGAGACCGGGGCCAAGGTCATCTCGATCGGCTCGTTCGCCCACCCCAAGTGGACCCCGGCCATGGCCTGCATCGAGGAGATCGCCGAGCGGTTCGTGCCCAAGCCCGGCGTCACCTACACCGCCGCCATCTTCAACCAGAAGGGCTTCGAGCGGGCCGACCGCTTCTACCCCAAGATCGATGTGCGCACCCGGCGCTTCGGCCTCCACGTGGAGCTGTGCGACTCCTTCGCCCGCCGCAACTACAACCGGAGCCAGGCCCAGCAGATCGCCGGGATGGACGGGATCGTGCAGGCGGCGGCCGAGGCCGGTGTCACCTCGGGCTCGGTGACGCTGGGCAACCCGTTCGGGTCGAACTTCGAGGGGCCCTTCACCCTGCAGCAGCGGCTCGACATGGTGGGCCTGATGGTGGACAAGTGGCACGCCCGGGGGATCGATGTGGGCACGCTGGCCATCTCCGACGCCATGGGCTGGAACGCCCCCCATACCACCCGGGAGACGCTCACGGCGATCATGGAGAGGTTCCCCGAGATCACGAAGTTCCACATGCACCTCCACAACACCCGGGGGGCCACGATCGCCAGCTACTACGAGGCGCTCCAACTCGGGGTCGACAGCTTCGACACCTCGATCGGGGGCATGGGCGGCTGTCCCTACTGCGGCAACGGCCGGGCCGCCGGCCACGTGCCCACGGAGGACTTCGTGGACCTGTGTCACGAGATGGGGATCGAGACCGGCTACGACCTCGACAAGCTGATCCAGGCGGCCTGGATCGCCGAGGACGTGGTGGGCCACCCCCTGTGGGGCCACGTGTCCAAGGGCGGCCCCCGGCCCCGGGGCCAGAACGTGTACCCGGTCGACATGCCCTTCGTGGAGTCGCTCCACGAGGCGTCGCACTTCCTGCGGGGCGCTTCGGTGTACCACGGCCAGATCGCCCCGTGGGAGGCGGGCAGCGCCCTCACCGGTTGAAAGGCGGGGTTCAGCTACCACACTGGGCCCATGACCGCCGACCAGCTCACCGTGGCCGTGGCCCAGACGATCTCCGTGCCGGGGGCGGTGGACGAGAACGTCCGCCGCTCCGCCCTGCTCCTCGAGCGGTACCTCGAGAAGGGGGTACGGCTGATGGTGTTCCCCGAGTTGTCGCTGGTCGACTACGAGCTCGAGCAGTTCCACGACCCCGCCGTGTGGGTCACCGACGACGACCCCCGGCTCGACCCCCTGCGGGAACGGTGCCGGGACAGCTCGGTGTGGGCCGTGGTTGGGGCCGGGGTGCGGACCGGTGACGGGAGGCGTCTGCTCGCCTCGTTGGTGGTCGACGCCGACGGTGGGGTGACGGTGCAGGGCAAGCAGCACCTGCACGGCGTGGAGCGCGAGGTGTTCGAGGTGCCGGGAGAACCTCCGGCTCTGCTCGACATCGCCGGATGGCCGGCGGCGGTGGCCGTCTGCTACGACGCCGCCGTGCCGGCCCACGCCCAGGCCGCGGCCGACGCCGGGGCCGAGCTGTACCTCGTATCGTCGTGGTACGACGCCCACGAGTTCGACCGGA
>Ga0268299_1003692_pt1 | contig 13467 bp, 15 predicted proteins | sample NOBtaG_FD_193484 | JGI IMG/M metagenome (GOLD analysis project Ga0268299, IMG submission 193484) | Activated sludge microbial communities from bioreactor in Nijmegen, Gelderland, Netherland - NOB reactor | ecosystem: Engineered > Bioreactor > Aerobic > Activated sludge | place: Netherlands...
ACGGTACTTGGCGCCGGTGACGTTCAACGTGACCGGTGCTGAGCTGAACGGTTTTTGGTCCGGCCTGCGGTACGCCGCCGGCGTCGTCAATGACGAGCGAGAGGAAGGGGTGAACACCCCGGCGGTTAACCTGGACAAGAAATTCCAAGGGTTCTACGCTTGGGGAAACTACACCTTGTGGGACCACATCGTCGGAATCAGGTATATCAACACCAAAGCAAATTCCGACCAGCCCTCCCCGATCATTGATGGCCGGACTCGGCAGCAACTGGATGCAACTCTGAATCTCCGTTTTGGTAGAGGCCAGGTCTTACTCGGCTACTACTACAACTGGGATATTGGGGGAATCTATAAACAGGACCGGCGCAACTACCTCGTCGAGGGCATCCTGGAAGTGCTCCCTGAGAAGCTCTTCCTGGACGCTCGCTACGAGATGCAGGATACTGGGCTGGTGTCCGGCAGTCCCAACAATCCCGTGAAGGCCAACGGAACCATGGTGACTGCGCACGCCTCCTATTATGTGACGGGAAACGTGCGGGCAGTACTTGAGTTTACTAAGGTGAGCGGCGAAGGACTGGACGTCCAGCGGATCGGGGAACCCAACACCGTCGCGGCAAGCAGCCAAGAGCGTTACCTGGTCGGCATTCATTTCGCCTTCTAGCGCCCGACGACCATGCGGGTACCACATCGAAGGCAGTGGTATGCCCGACGCGGGTCAAAAGTGTTTGGCCAATGGTGCCGCTTCTGCATCGATCCGTGGTGAGGGCCGCAGGCCTCTAATGCTGTAGACGCATCACCAGTGAGCATGCAATCACGGCGGGATATCGACGGTGCTGAACAGCTGGCGAGCCCTGTTTTATAAGCGCTCGAGGTTTCTATGGACCATAGGACACATCATGATCACGGACAGATGTCCGACCCTCACGCTGGTCACCAGATGACGCGCGACCATCGGAGCCACGACCGCCACGCGGGTCATTCCGTGGCCATGTTTCGCGATAAATTTTGGTTGAGTTTCGCCCTCACCATTCCTACGGTCTTCTGGTCGCCCGAAGTCCAGCACTGGCTGGGTTACACGGCGCCCTCCTTCTCTGGCTCCAGATTTATTCCTGCCATCTTCGGCACCGCCGTATTCCTGTATGGGGGCCTGGTATTTCTGCGGGGAGCCCAGGGTGAGCTGGCCGACCGCAAGCCAGGCATGATGACGCTCATCAGTTTGGCCATCATCGTGGCGTTTGGGACGTCGCTGGCAGCGACAGTCGGTTTCTTCCAGGTCGAAGTCTGGTGGGAACTGACCTCGTTGATTACGATCATGGTGTTGGGCCATTGGCTCGAAATGCGCGCCATTTCCCAGGCTCAAGGCGCGCTCAATGCCCTCGCGGCGCTGCTTCCAGACACGGCCGAACGGGTCACCGGGGCGGACGTTCATACCGTGCCGCTGGCGGAATTGCGCATAGGTGACATGGTCCTTGTGCGGCCTGGAACCCGCGTCCCGGCGGATGGCGCCGTCGTCGAAGGCGCAGCCGATGTCGACGAGTCGATGATCACGGGCGAGTCGAGGGCAGTCTCGAAGGGACCAGGTGCCACCGTCATCGCGGGAACGGTGGCCGGCGGTGGCAGCCTCCGCGTCCGTGTGACCGCCGTCGGCGAACAGACCGCCCTCTCCGGCATCATGCGGCTGGTGGCCTCTGCCCAAGCGTCGAGTTCTCGCACGCAAGCCCTGGCCGACCGTGCCGCGGCCATGCTCTTTTACGTGGCGGTCGGCGCCGGCGCGATCACGTTCCTCTACTGGTGGGTGTCGGGGGATACCCAACATGCCCTGATCCGGACGGCCACGGTCCTCATTATTGCGTGCCCCCATGCCTTGGGGCTGGCGATTCCGCTAGTGATCGCCATCTCCACATCACTCGGCGCACGGAATGGTCTGCTCGTGAAGGACAGGTTGGCACTTGAACGGGCTCGCCTGTTGGACATGGTGATCTTCGATAAGACCGGCACGCTCACGCTCGGTGCGCCCGCAGTCACCAGCATCGCGGCTGCGCCTGGGACGTCGGAGTTCGACTTGCTTGCGGTAGCCGCTGCGGTCGAGGCCAATTCCGAGCATCCGTTGGCCAAGGCCATTGTCGAAGAAGCCAAACGTCGGGGTGCGCGCCAAATGCAAGCGGCCGCCTTCGAAGCGCTGGCAGGACGAGGGGCACGGGCAATGGTGGACGGCAAAGGCATTGCCGTCGGTGGACCGCGTCTGTTGGCCGAGGCCAAGGCCACGGTGCCTCCGGAGGTTGAGAAGGTCACGAGCGCTTGGGCATCGGAAGGACGAACCGTCTTGTCTGTCGTGACCGATGGACGATTGCTTGGAGCCCTTTCTGTAGAAGACGAGATCCGGCCCGAGTCCCGTGAGGCCGTCACCGACCTGCATCGGCTGCGTATTCGAGTTGCAATGATCACGGGAGATGCGAAACCTGTGGCGGAGTCCGTCGCCCGGCGCCTCGGGATTGACGAGATCGCAGCCGAGGTGCTGCCCGGCGACAAGGCGGCGGCCGTCAAGCGGTTTCAATCGGACGGTAAGCGGGTCGCCATGGTGGGAGACGGCGTGAACGATGCCCCGGCATTGGCCACCGCCGATGTCGGCATTGCGATCGGCGCGGGCACGGATGTGGCCATCGAATCCGCGGGCATCGTGCTTGTGCATAGCGATCCGCGTGACGTGGTCGGAGCCATCGAGCTCTCTCGTGCGACCTATCGGAAGATGATTCAAAATCTTGTGTGGGCGACCGCCTACAACCTGGTTGCTATCCCGGTCGCCGGAGGCCTGTTCGTCCGCTGGGGATTCGATCTCCCGATGAGCGTGGGCGCCGTCGCGATGAGCGCGTCCACCATCATTGTGGCCATCAACGCGCAATTACTTCGTCATTTGCCGCTGCGGCGTGAGGTTGTTAACAAGGTCTAGTGACATCACATCCACCTGCGGGGGCGAGAAAGCGATGCGGCGAACAGTGTCACGTCGGCTAAGCCTGTGAGATGTGGTTAGAAACGCCGGAGGATTTCCTGCCGCTTCTGCTGATAGTCGTTGTCGGTGATCAGGCCCTGTTCGTGCCAGGTTTTCAAGCAGTGGAGTTTTTCTTCGATTGTGGCAGCCGGAATCTCCCCTTCAGTCTGAGTCGAAGAAAAACTTCGGTCAGCTTGGGACCGGTCGGCAAGTACAGCGCCATAGGTAATTGACAAAACCGGTGCAGATGTCACGGCCATCGTCTTCGGACGGTCAGGATTCACGAGCGCGGTTTGGTAACGTCCGGGCACGAAGTGAAAATCGACTTCTCCAAGCGGGTGAAGCGGAGCGTCGCGGGCAGCCTCGAGTCTTCGTTGCGTTGTTGCAGGCCTGCGCGCATTTGCCAGCAAAACCAGGAGCTGATTGCCCTGGATGAGCAGACCGCCAGTGGTGACTAGGGGAATGCCATCCTCACGGGTCCGCCGTAGGGAAAAGAGCACCGTTTCATTGGGCTGGGCTTTAGCCAATGTAGCCTGGAGATGGGGAGCGAGGAGTTCCGCATCGTCATGAGGACAAGCCGGTTCCGGCTGAGGCTCTTGTCTCAGGATCCAATAGCTGAGAAAGCTGATCTCCGGATGAATCCTCACGGATCGCAAGAGTTTAGCGAGATCAGCAGCGGTCAGCTCAGCAATGTGTCCGCGGGGTTGGCCAGAAGCCTTCTCCTGAACCAACGGACTGTCTAACCGCACGAGGACGGTTGGGTCCTCGTAGACTACGGTTCGGGAAAATGTCGGCGCATTCAGACAGCCTGCAAGGAGCGCGGCGACGATCATGGCAGCAGGACCAGCACTGTCGTTCCGCAACGTCATCGTGATGCTCATCAGCGGCGACTATATGTAGAGGAGGGGAGGAGGACAATGGCTTGCTCTGCTCAGGTGACATGAACGCGAAGGAGTGGCATATGCTCACCGCCCAGGCGGTCGAAACCGGGTTACGTTCCAATTCGGAAACGGGGTTGACCGAGGCTGACGCTCGGCGTCGGCTTCTGGACCAAGGGCCCAACGAACTTCCGGAAGCGCCTCCACCCTCTCCATTTACAATTCTGTTAGGGCAATTTTCCAGTCTGATTGTGTGGGTCCTGATCGGAGCTGCGGTGGTCTCGGGTCTTCTTGAGGAATGGATCGATGCGGCTGCGATCGTCTCGATCATAGTCCTCAATGCAGTCCTGGGATTCGTGCAGGAGTTTCGCGCCGAACAGTCGCTCGCTGCGCTGCGAAAGCTCTCGGTCGCGACCGCGCGGGTCATCCGGGATGGGACAATCCGTTCGATCCCGGCCCGTGAACTGGTCTCCGGTGATCTCATTCAAGTGGAAGCGGGGGATCGCATCCCAGCCGACAGCCGTCTGATCTATGCCGCCAGCCTCCAGACCCAGGAAGCGTCGCTGACCGGCGAATCAACCCCCGTCCCCAAGTCGGCTGAGCCGATTTCTCAGACAGACGTGCCGCTGGGCGACCGCCACAACATGCTGTTTATGAGCACCGTCGCGGTCTCTGGCAAAGGGCGCGCCTTGGTGGCGGCAACCGGACTCCAGACGGAGCTGGGGAAAATCGCGGCGATGATCCGCCGTGAGGCGCAGGCCGAGCACGAAGAAACGCCGCTCCAGCGCCGACTCGAGCAACTTGGACACACGCTTCTGTGGCTCTCGTTGGCCATCGTCGCTGTCGTCTTCTTCTTGGGCATGCTCCGTGGGGTGCCACTGATCATGATGTTCCTTACGGCGGTGAGTTTGGCTGTCGCAGCCATTCCGGAGGGTTTGCCGGCGGTAGTGACGATCACGCTCGCCTTGGGAGTCACGCGCATGGTGCAGCGCCATGCGTTAATCCGGAGGCTGCCGGCGGTGGAGACGCTCGGATCGACCACGGTGATCTGTTCCGACAAGACTGGCACGCTCACGAAGAACGAGATGACTGTGACCACGCTGTATCTGGGCGGCGAACTATTGACGGTTTCCGGAGAAGGGTATGCCCCCATCGGCGATATTCGCTGGAACGGAGAATCCGTCAACGGAGGGCGCCATCCAGGCCTCATGGCATTGTTGCGGACAGGCCTGCTCTGTAACGGGGCCGAATTGACGCTGGAAGCGTTCTCCTGGAAAGTGGTGGGAGATCCGACGGAAGGGGCTCTTTTGGTCGCGGCCGCTAAGGCTGGGCTCTCGAAGGCGGATTTCGAGCGCGATAATGTGGCGTTAGGCGAGGTACCGTTTGATTCCGAACGCAAGAAGATGACCGTCGTCCGCCGCACCGTGTCCGGTCCGGTGGCGTACGTGAAAGGGGCACCGGATGTCTTGCTGCGCGATTGCACCGCGTGGATGACTCCTGACGGGAATAGCACGCCGCTGACAGAAGAGATCCGCCAGCGGATCCTCTCGGCGAATCAGCAACTTGCCTCGCAGGCTTTGCGCGTCCTGGGCGTCGCCATGCGCCCGTTGGAGGCCGTGCCGGACAGGTATACAGCAACTGCGTTGGAGCAAGATCTGACGTTCCTGGGGCTCGTCGGGATGAAGGATCCAATCAGACCGGAGGCGAAGGTAGCGGTGGCGGCCTGCCGGGCTGCCGGCATTCGGACGGTCATGATCACGGGGGATCACAAGGACACGGCGATCGCCATAGCGCAAGACCTGGGTATCTTGGACGCGGGTGCACAAGCCATCTCGGGGACTGAGCTGGACCAGCTGTCGAATGACGAGCTCGAGAAGCAAGTCAGCAGCATTGCGGTGTATGCCCGTGTGTCGGCTGAACACAAGCTTCGGGTCGTGCGCGCATGGAGGCGACGAGGGGCGGTCGTGGCCATGACCGGTGACGGGGTGAACGATGCGCCGGCGTTGAAGGCCGCCGATATCGGCGTAGCCATGGGCATCACCGGGACGGACGTGACCAAGGAAGCATCCGACATGGTGGTGACCGATGACAACTTCGCCTCGATTGCGGCGGCCGTGGAAGAGGGGCGAGCGGTCTTTGACAATATCCGAAAGGCCGTCTTCTATCTCCTCTCCTGCAACATCAGCGAGATTTTGCTCATGTTGCTCGCCGCGCTGCTGGGTCTTCCTTTGCCGCTGTTGCCGGTGCAAATCCTCTGGATCAATTTGGTCACGGATGGGCTCCCCGCACTGGCCTTAGCCGTTGATCCTAAGGACCCTGATTTGATGCGACGTCTGCCCCGGTCGCCGACGGAACGATTGCTGACCACACAGCGATTCCTCATGCTGTTCGTCCAAGGCTCATTTCTGGCCTTCATTTCGTTGGGGGCGTTTGTCTACTGCCTGTACGGCATGGACCTGAACCTTGAACGGGCTCGCACGTTGACGTTTACTGTTCTTGTCATGGCGCAACTCTTCCATGCCTTTAACAATCGCAGCGAGTCCCGATCGATATTCGAGCTGGGATTCTTAAGCAACACGCCGCTGCTCGGGGCCGTCGCACTGTCCATCATCTTGCAAGCTTCCATTGTGTTCTCGCCGCCTGTGCATGAGATCTTCAAAGTGGTTCCCTTTGATCCAGAACACTGGCTTCTCGCCGTCGGCGTCGGGGTCCTTCCGCTGGTGGCGATGGAGCTGTGGAAGCGGGCCAGATTTCCAAAAACCTTCCGTCCCTAAGAGGGTGGCCTGGTGGCTGTCAACAGTGAGACGATATTTCATGGCGGGCATTGAACGACCATCGATTGAGCGCCATGCCATGTCGCGGGTGCGCGATCTGTCATGGGCTTGCAGCGATCATCCGAACCCGCCGTGAGCCAGGTGCTTAAGAAGATGGATGCCTCCTGACGGGTTGCGAACTACCTGTCGCTCGGACAGATTGTCTCATGGACAATCCGTTGCTCATGAGGCGGCTTGCACATAAGCACATTAAGCCGCGCCTGTTCGGCTATGCTCTGTAGAGTTCCTGTTCGGCTTGTAGCCAATCGTCCCAAGCGTGACCGTCTTCCCGTCCACGTTGCTCGTAGATTTCATAGGCTCGTGCTGCAATCTGTGTACGTCGCTCGTCCGGTATCATTGCCTCGCTGACTGCCATGGGTTCAATGGATTTATCCCTACCGTGCGTCGACTTTGGCATATCACGAACGAGAGGGAATGTTTTTGGTTTGGATTCTTGTTTGAAAGGTACCGTCGTCGGCATATTGCACCTCCTGTTCCTGCTGGATGGGAATGAATTACGATCTGACTCAGCAAAGCTGCATCTCACCGACCTGTGACAGCGTATGGTGGTGTGTTGCACGCTGGTGAGCCACTCGGCCACACACACCAGACCCTATACCGGCCGGGACCTTCGAGCCTGAGTTGCATCTGACCGTTGCGACTCAATGGTCGATCTCCCCAAAACCCTGATTCCATGTCACTTCAGGACACACCAGCGTGATCTCGTCGAGCAAACATCCTGGCTTCTGGCTGATGATGTGTATGATGTCTTGAGTAAGGGACTGCATAGTGACTTGGTCGAGGCGTTCGTGCCGAAATGTGTCGGTATGTCTCGACACTGTGCTGGAGAGCAGGGCGCGTGCCAACACGTGCGATGAAAGAGAAATGTCAACAAATTCAGAGGGCTTAAATAATTCGTGGAGTGCCATCCTGGTTTACGAAGGGGGCGAATTGCCACAGGTGTAACGGGGCCACTGCACTCCCTAGGTAAAAGTTCCCCAATTTATTCAATGGAATTGTCACTGTCCAAATGGATGGACAGCAGACAGCGATCTGTGGGGCGAAATGTCGTCCGAGCATTGTGGACGGAGAGCCCCTCTTCATCACGAGGAGAGCGCAGCCGAGCCTCCTGGCAGTCCAGGTGTTATTGCGCTGGGCCCGCCAACGTCGCGCTGCGCGCGATTTTGTCGAGGATGGATCGATCCTCACCAAATTTACATAGCGCATCGCAGTGCTGACAGAGATCGTTGAAGGGAATGAACGCCAAAGAAATATCGGCGAGATCTCTACGGAACGCCGGGCGCGCAAACTGCGCCATGACCTCTTTCTCCCGTTGGCGAGGGGCCACTAGGTAGACCGTGCAGGTACAGTGGGGAATCGAGCGCACCAAATCCTCAAGACGGAGGATGCCGGAATAAATGGATGTGCTTTTTTCCACCTCAAACGCGCTGACGATTTCTCCAGTCTCCGGTCTCAACCAGATCACGTCGATCAGGCTCACGGTGTCCATGACATCCGATGACCAGCCCGCGAGAGGCAAGTCAGGCACGGTCAACAGGGCAAACGATTGACCGTCATACGAGCGATGCCGGTCATTGCGAGCCACATACACTGAGTACTTCAGTGCGCGCCCGATTTTGATGAGCAAGTATTGAATCCGCGTATGTTCGCTCTCCTCCTCCTGCTCCGACAGAACGTCTGCATGCCGCATGCGAGCAGCCTTCTCAGCCTTAGTCTTTTCGGCTGCCAGGACAACCTGCACATTGCCTTCAATGAGTAAGCGACCGGTCCCCAGCTCAAAGAGCAGGCCAGCGAAAGCGCCGAGATCTTTGGAGAGATGATCGCGCATAGCCGCGTTCGTGCGAACAATAACCTCGCGCATGGCCAGATAACTCTCCCACGAACCGAGTTTCTTGTTGTCGCCGAATAAGACATTGAACCCATTGACCATCGCGGTATTAAAGGGCGGAACGATAGTCGGATGCAAGAAATAGACGATGTTGGCTACAGCCGGTCCCAGACCTTTGATCTGTGCGGCCGCGAGACGGCTTATTTCGGCTAAGACCTGTTCCTCGCGCGTCGCCGTGAGGCACGCCTGGAGAAAGGCGGCAAATATGCGCTTGTTGTTCTCATTTTCATAGATGTCCGGAATGCGGAGTTTGGGCTTCCAGAAAAACGGATGAGCGGCCCCAACAAACACTTGCTTTTGTTCGGTAATGGCCGTGAGCACGACCTCCAGAGGGGATCCTTTGAAATCCGTGCCGAATGTTCCCGCCACAATACTATCGACGGTGTCCTGTACACCTCGTCGAATGGCACGGAAGGCTTTTAAGCGGTCCTGGCTGCTGATGAACCACGTATTGTAGACCGATTCTTGATCTGCCTTATAACGGTCGATGAGGGTAGTGAGCGCCGTCAAATCCATGCGTCCCTTCGAATGCTGAGGTGCAAGCGGCAATTAGGCTGCTGTCAAGCTCCGTGCAGGCACAGATTGCCCAGATTCAACGGGAAATTGTCAATATCACAGAGTCCGATTGTTCCAAACTTACGTCGCTATCACTGCCGGACCGGGCGTGGTCTGCCTCACCGAAGTTAGCAGACGGCAGCTGTTTGAGGGGTGAACGGCGAAAAGCGGTCCTTGGGGCCGTGGGCAGCATTGAAGGAAATCCCTCGGGCCGTCATGGTGGAAAAACTGGCACCACAAGATCGATTCGCGATGGTTCGCTACTCCTTGTACATGAGCAACTGGAAGCCGATGAGGAGAATCAGACTTGCCCAGACGAACTCCCAGGCATTCCTGTTCTGTGTCGCGGTTTCATGCAGGCGGGATCCTCGATGAGCGTTGTCTCCGACGAGTTTACACACGCCGGCAGCGACCGCCATGGTTCCCATCACCGTATGGTGAAGGGCGATGGTGTGGGCCGACGGATGCGGGCCATGGCTGTGCAGAAACAACATCGCCCCTCCCATGATGGCAAAGGCGGGGAGCGGAACAGCCCAGGCTGTGAGACCAATCCGCCGAAACCGCCGCACGAGCTCAATGGAGCCGACTACTATAAGCAAGATCGCATAGATCTTGTGTTGAGTCGTTTCCCAGTCTGGTGAAAAGAAGGTTTCAGCAAACGATCGGGGACCGATTGGCCAGGCATCGTGGTCGCTCCAAAGCAGCAGATACCCCCCGGCCCCAAACATGCTGAGAGGGAGTAAGAAACGGGCCATTCCTAGGAATCGCGACTTTGGGCTGCCCAGCATTTCGCTCAGTCCTATCAGAATGACGCTCCATCCGGCTAGATGGTGGTTGAACTCAGAATAGGCTTTGCCTTCCGGTGATCCCTCCCAAATGCCGGATTCCGTGGTAGTCGCGTCATGCTGATGTGAGAGCGTGTTCGTTGGGCCGGAGGCCATTGCGAGCACAAATGTTGACAGCTGGATAACGAATGGCAGGCTCAATGCAATGGGCTGTATGCCCAGAAGATATCGAGCTACTGTGGAGTGCCACTCGGTGCCGATCTGTCGCAGGAGCCTCCTAAGGCGGCTTATGTGAAACAATTGGATTCTCTGCGAAACGTTGTGCTGTAATTTCGACGTCAATTGCTCGACCTCTCTCGTTGAGCCACCCCTCAACGCAGGATTTTGCATAGTTGTACCGGGACATTATTTTTGAGGGATATGAGTTGCTGGGAGCTGGTACCATATTGGCTGCCGCATCGGATCATCGACGTCCCCTTGGCGGCAGAGATATGTGGCTGTCTAGTAGTAACTCGGCGGACACCCAGCGTCTTTTGCGAGAAATTCCATGGCTCCCCAAAAGTTTTCCATTGACATTTTGTGGTCATATAGTAACATCGAAAACTATGCTTAAAGTGGCTTTTGTGTGGTTTCTGTCTCTTCTCATATTGTGTATGCTTCCACTTATGGGAAGCACCCAGCACCATTCGGGTCACATTCACCATGACGACACTGCCTCTTGTGCTACGTGTATGGCTTCAGTCGACTTGTCAGCGATCTTTTTGCTGTTGAGCTTTCTAGGTCTTGCGACCTCGTTGGTCCATGTGCTTCCAAAGCTAGTAGCTCCGCACTCACCGTTTCACCCTCCGCGCTTCCAGTCTTAACGATTCTCTAACAGCTGTTGGCGGTGGCTGCCTTGAGAGAAAGGTAAGGCCGTCGTCATTTGCGCGCGTTCACTATGCGGCGGGACGCGTTGCGACATCGTTACACGGTTGGCTCGCCACTGCGGGATAGCGGCTCATGTCATCTATTCTTTCGTCGCGTGCCATTAAGGTGATCCTGCTTCTAGTGGGCGTGGTTACCTTGGGTGGTCTCGTCGTCCATATCGGTCCGGAAAGGATTTACCGAGCGGGCATGCGTCTCGGTGCTGTCGGTTTGACGGTTATGCTTGTACCCTCTACCGTGATGTACGTCCTTGATTGCCTCGGCTGGCAACTCACCTTAGGACGCCATAGAGCCGCTGTGCCATTTTCGACGATCGCCCAGATAGTCTACATTCTCCTTGGCATCGGCTTAGGCATCTGGGTCCTGGTTCCATCGGCACCTGCTGATCACCTGTCCGGCGTCGCTGCGACCATCAGTTTGGGTCTCCTTCTGTTTGCCACCGTCATGTTCATTGTCATTCAACGTCGAGGACTCTTCACGTTGCTGTTTAGGGGGCTTGAGAAATACCGGATTCGAGTCACAGCTCTTGAAGCCAGACGCGAAAAGTTCCTTGGCTCGATCAATCGATCGTGGTCTTTTACACCCGCAATCGAGCGTCCTTTCTTCTCTCTACCGGCGCGTTCTTCGGTGGCTGGTTGGTGGAAGCCCTGGAGGTCTATGTGATTATGCGTTACCTCGGAGAGCCGATCGATATTGTGACGGTACTGTCCATCGACGCCCTGACCACGTTCATCAAAGGAGGGACCTTTTTCGTCCCTGGAAGTATCGGAGCCCAAGAGGCCGGGACGCTGATGCTGCTGAAGGCCTATGGCTATAGTGACGTCACGGGGATGACATTTGCCTTACTGCGACGGATGAGAGAACTGATATGGATCGGCGTGGGAGTGCTGTGCCTGGCGTTCATGCTGCGGACAGAACGGTTCAGGGAACGAAGGAATTATTCTTAATCAGGCAGCAAGGGGAGAGGTCAATATGGCAAGCCGAATTCTCCAAATCATTCCCGCCGATGGCTGGAATGCCGTCTATGCCATTCGTCCTGACCGGAACAAGAATAATCCGGTCTGGATTGCTCGATTGGCTTGTTGGGCGCTCGTGGAGCAGGAAAGGGATCGATTGGTCGTAGGTCTTGATTCGACCCTCTCATTTTGTGATCAGGGCGACAACTTTCTTGGCTATTTAGCGCCGGGCAAGAAAGCCGACACGTGGAAGGAGAAGGCGCTTCATTATCTTCAGCATCCGGAAAGACATAAGCCCCATGTCTAAGGTCAAGAATACCGCCACGGATGGGGCTGTCTGTGGATGGCTTCCCGCACAAGGACGGCGTGAGGACGGATGGCAACGCTGCTGTTCGTTGAGGGTTTCCCGGAAACCTTTACGGATCAAGAGCTCTACAACCTTTTCGCTCTTCATGGGCATGTGATATCCGCCAGAGTGGTCAAGGGCCTGAGGGAAGAATCGCTTCGGTATGGATTTGTAGAAATGGCCTCGGAAGAAGAATCGGTAGGAGCCAGAAACGCACTCCACCGAACGTGGCTCGAGGGAAATCTCTCATCGTGAGCTTCTCCCAATAAGAGAAGCGTACACAAAGAAGGCTGAGTCATGAATGACTGGGAGACGATCACGGAGATCCATTCTGTAGTGGACATGTTCTGCGTGCCATATCGCGATGATTGGCGTGTGAGGAAAAGGAGCACGGGAACGACGATGCCAGCCTGCAGATCATCACCCTCTAGTTCATGTCAGCCGCAAAATCAGCTGACGGCAAAGTCCGCCATTGACAGGCAAACCTTCTGAGGCAAGGGATGACTAGCGCGAGCGTCGTGTTATTGCCGGGGTTATTTGCCGGCGCGTGGATCTGGGACCGCACGCGAACGTGCCTCTTGGCACAGGGGTATCGGGTGCTGGCGGTCCCTGACCCCCTTGCCTTGCTCGATCTTGGTTCCCCGCTCAGCGACACGCTGATCTCCGATTTGCGGGGCTATGTCACCCAGTACTTCGATCAAGGCCATATCGATAAGGCAGTACTTTGCGGAAATTCTCTCGGCGCATTGGCAGCGATGGACTTTGCCTTCCATTTTCCGGATCGCGTGGATGCCCTGGTGATCAGCGGCGCGCCCGGTCTACCGTCTCCTCAAAAACCTACGACGATCGCGTCACCAGCCGTCACCGTCGAATCCGCCTATGCCGTCGCTAACCTACTCTGCTACGACCGAGCTTGCCTGACCGACGAGAGAATCGAAACCACGTTTAAGCTTCTGGCTCATCGGAAAGTCCTCGTGAACATAGCCAGGGCACTCAGAGCGGCGCGGAACTATGACGTGCGCGGTATCCTTCCTCACCTCGACTGTCTTGTGTTGATGATTTGGGGAGTTCATGATCGCGTGACGCCGGTGGAGGAATGGGAACATGAAATTCGCCTGGTAAAACAGGGGACGCTGAGAAAAGTACACAATTGCGGCCATTGTCCCATGTTGGAGCAGCCGAACCAGTTCAATGCCTTACTCCTTGAGTTTCTGAACCAGTGCGCTGAAGCCAAAGCGACTAAAGGGGCCTGCTTTCCCAGGGGACGATGACGCGCACACCTGCAAGGAGGGTCCGGTTGGATAGACTGTATGCG
>Ga0268299_1003693_pt1 | contig 13465 bp, 10 predicted proteins | sample NOBtaG_FD_193484 | JGI IMG/M metagenome (GOLD analysis project Ga0268299, IMG submission 193484) | Activated sludge microbial communities from bioreactor in Nijmegen, Gelderland, Netherland - NOB reactor | ecosystem: Engineered > Bioreactor > Aerobic > Activated sludge | place: Netherlands...
GAATCTCGATATGCAAGGGCATGGTCGTCGTCAGGCCCCGGATATGGCCCGAAACCACCGACACTGCGCCAAACTCGCCCATGGCCCTGGCATTGCAGAGAATCACGCCGTAGATCAGTCCCCAGCGGATCTTGGGCAGGGTAACGCGCACGAAGGTCATGAGGCCACTGGCGCCGAGCGTGATGGCCGCCTCCTCCTCGTCGTTGCCCAGCTGCTCCATCAGCGGGATCAGCTCCCGGGCCACGTACGGGAAGGTGACGAACAGCGTCGCGAGGACGATCCCGGGCAGCGCGAAGATCACGTCGATGTTCCGCTCCTGCAACCAGGCCCCGAACCATCCCTGGGCGCCGAAGAGCAGCACGTAGACCAGGCCGGAAATGATCGGCGACACCGCGAAGGGCAGGTCGATGAGCGTGATCAGGAAGGCCTTCCCGCGGAACTCGAACTTGGCGATCGCCCAGGCGGCGCAGATGCCGAATACCGTGTTCAGGGGCACGACGATCGCAGCCGTGAGGAGCGTCAGGCGGATGGCGGCGCCGGTGTCAGGGTCCTCGAAGCTGGCCAGGTAGGCGCCGATGCCCTGGCCCAGCGCGGTGGCGAAGACGGCCGCCAGCGGCGCGAGCAGCACGGCGACCAGGAAGCCCAGCGACAGGGCGATGAACGACCAGCGGACCAGCAGCGACGAGACGGTCCCACGGCCCGGACGGCGGGCGATCCCGGCGGAACCGCTGGCGACGATGCCGACCATCAGCGGCGCGCGGCGACGAGCCGTCGCCGGCCCCAGGCCTGGACGAGATTGATGGAGAGCAGCAGGAGGAACGACATGGCCAGCATCACGAAGCCCAGCGCGGCCGCGCCGTTGTAGTCGAACTCCTCGAGCTTGATCACGATCAGCAGCGGAGTGATCTCGGTCTTCATGGGCAGGTTGCCCGCGATGAAGATCACCGACCCGTACTCCCCGACGGCCCGGGCGAAGGCGAGGGTGAAGCCGGAGGCCAGGGCAGGGAGTACCGCCGGAAAGATGATGCGGCGGAAGATGTAGAAGGGCGTCGCGCCGAGGGTCTCCGCCGCGTCCTCGAGGTCACGCTGCACTTCCAGCAGCGACGGCTGCACCGAGCGCACGACGAACGGCAGGCCGATCAGCGTCAGCGCCAGGGTGACGCCCAGCCACGTGTAGGCCACCTTGATCCCGTAGGGCTCCAGGTACTGGCCGATCCAGCCGTTCTGGGCGAACACCGCCGTGAGCGCGATGCCGGAGACCGCCGTGGGCAGCGCGAAGGGCATGTCGATCATCGCGTCCAGCACCTTGCGGCCGGGAAACTCGTAGCGCACCAGGGTCCAGGCGACGATGAAGCCGAAGAAGGTGTTGATGAGCGCGGCCACGAGCGACGCGCCGAAGGACAGGCGGTACGACGCCAGGGCCCGCGGGCTCATCACGACGCTGACGAAGTCCGACCAGCTCATGCTCGCCGTCTTCAGCACGAGGGCGGCCAGCGGCAGCAGGACGATGGCGCTCAGGAAGAAGGTGGCGAAGCCCAGGGTGAGACCGAAGCCGGGCAGCACGCTGGGTTGGCGAAACCCGTTCATGCCAGCAGCACCGGCCAGCCGGGCGACTGGGTGAGCAGCGCCTCGAAGTTCTCAGGCAGCGAGCCCGGCTCCGGCAGGCCCAGCACCAGCATCTGCCCGGGCTGGCTCCCGAGCTCCCGGAGCAGTTCCTGGATGCGGTCGCCCAGGCGCAGTTCGGTTCTGACGTCCAGCCCGTGGCCCGCCTGGGCCTCGGAGCGCACGTCGAGCAGCTGCCTGACGCCGGCCGTGCGCGTGCGCTCGGGACTGCCGCTCGGCAGGATGCCGAGGAAGACCGCTTCCGCCGGCACGTGGCGCAGCAGGCTGGCGGTCATGGCAAGGGTGGCGCGGCGGGCCACCTGGCCGGCGAAATGCACGACCACCCGGCCGGGCGCCCCCGCGTCCTCGGGCAGGCAGAGCACCGGCGTCACGCCCCGGTCGAGCAGGTTGCGCACCCTCGCCGGGCAGCCCGGGCCCGCGGAGACGACGGCCACGCCGCCGGGTGCCGGACCCGGGACGGGCGGCTGCGACTCGAGCCCCGGCTCGACCTGGGCCGAGAGCCGGGTCTGCATCCGGGCTGCCAGGTCGGTGAGCCAGGGATTCGCCAGGAGTGCGTCAGCGGCTTCCCGGGACCCGGCGCACACCGTGAAGCTCGAGAGGGGCGTGGGGAGCACGTGGATGCGCCGGGTGCCGACGGCCACCAGCTGACCCGGCGCCAGGGGAAACGCCCGCTGCTCCGGCTGGGTCCGGGTCACGTCGATCCACACCGGGGCCGTGGTGCTGGCCGGGGCATCGTCATTTCGTCCGGAATCCTCCGCACTCATCCGGATGCGCAGCCGCTCCAGCGCGCCGGTGAACTGCATGTCCTCCACGTGGCCGTAGCCCAGGAAGCTCGTGGTCAGCTCGTCACGGTCAGCGGCGAGTTCGGCCTCTTCGGGGCGCAGCATGGCGACGACTTCCTGTTCGCGCCGGTACGCAGGGCCGGCCTCGGGCCGCCGACCCGGCAGGGCGCGCGGGCCGGACTCCGGGCTGGAGCGGACTTCCCGGCGCAGGATCAGGTTGGCGGCGCCCAGGAACGTCGCCACGAAGCGGGTGGCCGGGCGGCTGTAGAGCTCGGTGGGCTTGCCCGCTTCCAGGAGCCTGCCCAGGTGCATGACGCCGAGCCGATCGCCCAGGGCAAAGGCCTCTTCCTGGTCGTGGGTGACCAGGATGGTGGTGATGCCGAGCTCCCTCTGCACGGAGCGGATCGTCCGCCGGAGTTCCTCGCGGATCTTCGCGTCCAGCGCGCCGAACGGCTCGTCCAGCAGCAGGACCTTGGGCTTGTGGGCCAGGGCCCGGGCCACGGCGACGCGCTGCTGCTGCCCGCCGGAGAGCTGGGTCGGGAGCCGGTCGTCCATGTCGGCAAGCCCGATGAGCTCGAGCAACTCCTTACGGCGCCGCACGCGCTCGCTGGCCTTTTCGCGGCGGACCCGCAGGGCGAACTCGATGTTCTCGCCGACGGTCATGTGCCGGAACAGCGCGTAGTTCTGGAATACGAAGCCCACCTCGCGCTCGCGCGCCGACACCTGGGTGACGTCCCTGCCGAACAGGGTGATGCGGCCGTGGTCGACCTCGGTGAGGCCCGCGATGGCGCGCAGCAGGGTGCTCTTGCCGCTGCCGCTGGGGCCGAGCAGGACGAAGAACTCGCCTTCGGCGACTGCCAGCGACACGTCGTTGACGACCGGGTTGCCCTGGTACTGCTTGGTGACCTGGTCGAGGGTGATGGACATGGGCCGAAAAGGATACCGGCCTGCCGGTAGCACCGTCAGTTATGAACCGGTTACAAAGAGGTCGGCGCTCCTAGGGCGGCAGCGTCTGGCCGCGGGTCTCGACCACCCAGGGTATGAACAGCAGGCCCACCAGGGGCACGAAGGCCACGGCGAAGAGGGCGTTGAGGATTACTGCCGGCGCCCCGGCTCCGGCCGCAGCGACCGCGCCGACGACGAACGGGCCCGTAGCAGCCACCACCCGGCCTATGTTGTAGCAGAAGCCGGAGCCGGTGGCCCGCAGGCGCGTCGGGAACAGCTCGGGCAGGTAGTAGGTGAAGCTGCCGAAGACCCCGAAGACGCTGAGGCCGATGAAGAAGTACATGTACAGGCGCACCTCGTTGGGGATATCGAGCCCGAAGGTGGCCATGAGCGAGAGCGCCGCAATGCCGAAGTAGATGGCGAACATGGGGCGGCGGCCCAGGCGCTTCGCGAAGGGCACGGTCAGCAGCGTGCCGATGAGGCCCCCGAGGTTGAACGCGGTGGTCGCTATCGTCTTCCAGCTCTCGACGAGGGCGCTGGTCGCCGTCCTGTCCAGGCCCAGCTGGGCCGCCTCGACCTGGGCCAGGGTCGCGCTGACCACCGGGATGAAGGCATTGCAGCTCCACCAGGTCAGCAGCGCGACGAAGGTCATCAGCAGGGCGCTGCGGGTCCGCGGCCAGAAGACGGGACTGAACAGCTCCCGGATGCGGGGTGGTGCCCCCGACTTCGCCGTGGCCACCCAGCGTTCCGGTTCCTTGACGTACAGGCGCACCAGCAGCGCGGCGGCGGCGGGCAACAGGCCGAACAGCAGGACGAACCGCCAGCTCGTCTCGGGGCTGTCGGTCATGAGGTTGCCGGCCACCAGCGCGTTCACGCCGGTTGCCAGGAACAACCCGAAGGGCGCTGCCGTGTAGAGCAGGGCGCCTGCCTCGACCCGTTTGTCCTCGTCCACTACCTCGGCAACCATGGCAGCACCCGCCGCCCATTCGCCGCCTATCCCGAGGCTCGCGATCAGCCGGCAGGCGGTGAGTTGCCAGATATCCGTGACGAACGCGCAGGCAGCCGTGCCGACCGCATAGAGGACCATCGTGATCATCAGCGTGCGACGGCGGCCGAAGCGGTCGCTGATGGGGCCGAAGATCACGCCGCCGACCGCCCAGCCGACGAGGAAGAGTGAGGTGAGCAGACCCGTCCAGTACAGGGTTGCTGACCGTGCCTCCGGCGAGCCCAGCGGGAGGCCGAGCAGGGTAGGCACGGCGTTGGGCGCCACGTAGTTGAACAGGAGACCATCGAAGACGTCGAAGCCCCAGCCGAGCCAGGCGGCGGCGAGGACGGTCCACTGGTAGCGCGTGAAACGGAGCATTGGCACCGGATGGTAGCAGCACCCCGGTGGCAGCCGGCGCGGTTCTGCGGCCCTCCGCACCGCCTTGACCTATCCCCCTGGAGGGGATAAGAATGGATGCCACGAAGACTGCCGGAGCCCCGCCATGTCCGCCGCCAAGACCGCCACCCACCAGCCCGGCCACGACGCCGTCACCCATCGCACCCACCGGGACGTGGTCAACCGGCTGCGGCGCGCCACCGGCCACCTGCAGACGATCGGCGGCATGATCGAGGGCGGGCGGGACTGCGCCGACATCGCCCAGCAGCTCCACGCCGTGATCCGGGCGCTGGAGGAGGCCAAGTCCACCTTGATCCACGATCACATCGAGCACTGCCTCGAGGACGCCATCGGGCCGACGAGCCGGGACCAGCGGGCCACGATCGAGGGCTTCAAGAAGATCAGCCGCTACCTGTAGCGGCCAGCCGGGAGCAGGCAGCATGGCGGGTTGGCGCAACGCACTGGACTGGCTCGGCTTCGGCGAGAAGGGCCACGCCGTCGGCCACACCCACCATGGTCATGGCCACGACGGGGGCCATGGCCACACCCACGGTGTCATCGACCCCACGATCGCCACGACCGAGCGGGGTATCTGGGCCATCAAGTGGTCGTTCGTCATCCTGGCCGCCACGGCCGCGTTCCAGATCGTGATCGTCCTGCTCTCGGGCAGCGTCGCCCTGCTGGCGGACACCATCCACAACGTCGGCGACGCCGCCACGGCCATCCCGCTGTGGATCGCCTTCGCGGTGGCGCGCCGCAGGCCCAGCGACCAGTTCACCTACGGCCTCGGGCGGGTCGAGGACCTGGCCGGGATGATCATCGTGGCCCTGATCCTCTTCAGCGCACTCGTGGCCGGCTACCAGACCATCGATCGCCTGATCAATCCGCAGGAAATCCGCTTCCTCGGGGCCGTGGCCGCCGCGGGCGTCATCGGTTTCATCGGCAACGAGGCGGTCGCGGTGTTCCGCATCCGGGTCGGCCGCGAGATCAACAGCGCGGCGCTCATTGCCGACGGCTATCACGCCCGCGTGGACGGCTTGACCAGCCTCGCGGTGGTGGGCGGCGCGACCGGCGTCTGGCTGGGTTTCCCGCTGGCCGACCCCCTGGTGGGCGGCCTCATCACGATCCTCATCTTCGGCATCGTCTGGCAGTCGGCCCGCGCGGTCTTCACGCGCGCGCTGGATGGCGTCGAGCCGGAGTTCACGGCGCTCCTGCGCCACACGGGGGAGCACGTGCCCGGTGTCCGGGGCATCCAGAACGTCCGGACCCGCTGGATCGGCCATCGCATGTACGCGGAGGCAGACGTGGTCGTGGACGATTCGCTGCTGGTGCGGGAGGCGGCGATCATCACGGAAAACCTCCAGGCCCAGGCAGCGAAGCACCTGCCCGCGCTCGCCTCGCTACGGCTGGCCCTGGCTACCGGCGTCGATCCGGAGGAAGCGGGCAGGGCCAGGGACAATCCGGCGCCACCGCACGATCACGGCGAAGCCCACCACGCCGACCACGATCACAGCGAGCACGGCCACGCCCACTGAGGCCGCGGCAGCTAGTGGCCGAAGTCCAGGGTGTGGCCGGACCGTGCCTCGGCGGGGTTGAAGCGCAACGGCCGGCCATCGCGCAGCCAGACCCGCACGCCAAGCGCGAACACGGCCAGGTTGGCGAGGCCGGTGAAGACGACGGGGCCCGAGATCATCCAGTGGTCGAACAGGTAGCCGCCGACGAAGCTGGTCAGCAGGATGCCGAAGGCGCCACACAGTCCGGCGAAGCTGATGACCGAGCCCCGCACGTTGATCGGCGTTTCCTGGCCCAGCAGCGCCGTGACCGTGAGGATGACGCTCATCTGGCCGATGCCTGTGAGCACCGCGCCAGCGTAGCCAAGCGGCGTGAAGGGGTTCTCCTGCAGGCCCAGGAGGATGTAGCCGATGCCCGCGATCAGCAGGGCTGCCCCCACGCAGAACAGCCGGTGGAAGCGGTCGATCAGGAAGCCCGATACCGGTGCCCACAGCAGCGACGACAGCTGGATGGCCAGGATCATCAGGCCGGCCTGGCGGAAGGCCATGGCGGCGTCCATGCCCTGGTCGCGGCCGGCCTGGTTCAGCCACAGCGAGACGAACACGGCAATCAGCGTGAGATCCGCCCGCGCCACGAACGAGCCCGCGTAGCAGACCATCAGCCGCGGATTGGCGAGGCCCTGGCCCATGCCCACCTGGAGTGCCTGGACGAGGCCCACCTTCTGGGCGCGGCCGGTGGGCGTCCCACCCTTCAGGCCCAGCTGCATGATCACCGCAGTTATGACCGCCAGCGCGGCCATCACGAGCAGCATGTAACGGCCCGCGTCGGCGGAAGTTGCCCCCTGGGCCTGGAACAACGCCGGCAGCTGCGGCAGCACGAGCCCGGCGGCGAGCGCCACCCCGAGGCCATTGAGCAGCCCGGTGACGCCGGACAGCTTCCCCCGGGAGGTCTCGGCGGGGTAGTCAGCGGCGGTGACCGCGATCATCACGCCTGCGGTGCTGACACCCACGGCGTACACGAAGCGGTACAAGTAGAGATCGGCGACGCTGTCGGCAGTCGCGTAGAGCGCAAAGCCGACACCTGCGACGAAGACGCCGAAGGCGTAGAGTGGCCGGCGGCCGATGCGCTCTGACAACGCGCCCACGATGTTGATGATCGCGAGGGCGACGATTTCCTGCATCGTCGTGAGGAAGCCCGTGATCCGGCCAATCTCGTCCGGCGGCGCGCCGACGATCTCGCTCAGCACGTAGGGCTGGGCGATGCTCAGGAAGGCCACAATCGGCATGATCATGAAATTGAGGTACAGGAAGGTCCACGCATTGCGACCGGAAATTCCGGGCGCGAACTCGATCGGGCCAATGCGGTAGTTGAGTCCCGGGATCAACGGCGGTCCTTCCGGCGGGAGAGAGGGAAAAGGCTGCGGCACTCTGAACGGGCCTCGCCAAACAAGTCAACCACTGCGGCGACCACCTAATGCCCGCGCTTATGTAGAGGCATGGTCATGGTTTCGCGCCGGAACCCGCGCCGGATGCGGGTCCGGGAATGCACGCGTACCGGGGGTGGCGGCTTTGCGGCCGCTCTGGCAGGGTAGGCTAACCATGCGCAGAGTCCGGCCCATCATTGGCGTCATCTCGGACCGGCGCACCCTGGGGCATCACCCCTTTCAGGTGCAGGGCGAGAAGTACCTCGCGGCCGTCGTGGTCGGGGCGGGCGGCAATCCCGTGGGCCTGCCGGTGCTGGGGCCGGACCTGGACGAGTCCTTCGATCCGCTGGAGATCCTGGACTCCCTCGACGGCCTGCTGCTGACCGGTTCGCCGTCCAACGTCGAGCCGCACCGGTACCAGGGCGTCGTGAGCCGCGCGGGCACGCTGCACGATCCGGAGCGGGACCACTCCTCCTTCGCGATGATTCCTGCCGCGATTGCCCGGGGCATGCCGCTGTTCGCGGTCTGCCGCGGCTTCCAGGAGCTGAACGTGGCGTACGGCGGCACCCTCCATCAGGAAGTCCACAACGTTCCCGGCAAGCTCAATCACCGGGAGGACAAGAACGCGCCGCTCGAGGACCAGTACGCCCCCGTGCACGAAGTGCGCTTCAGGCCTGGCGGCATGCTGGCACGGATCACCGGCAAGGTTTCGGCCACGGTGAACTCTGTCCACTCGCAGGGCGTGGACCAGCTGGGCCCCGGCCTGGTTCCCGAGGCCACGACCCCGGACGGCCTGGTCGAGGCGGTGACGGCAGGCAATGCACCGGGCTGGGTGCTGGGCGTGCAGTGGCATCCGGAGTGGCGGGTGGCCGAGAACGAGGTTTCCATGGCGATTTTTGGGGCGTTTGGCGACGCCTGTCGGAGTTACCGCGCATGAGTTCCATGAATGAGGAAGAACTTCGGCAATGGCTCGTCGACAACAAGATCGACGAAGTCGAGGCCGTGGTGGCCGACATGGCGGGCGTCGCCCGGGGCAAGTACATGCCCGCGCGCAAATTCACGGAGCAGGGCGGCATGCGCCTGCCCGAGTCCGTCTTCATCCAGTCGGTGACGGGCGAATACATCGACGATTACCTGGAGGACGGGGTCATGAACCCCGCCGACCGGGACATGGTCGCCAGGCCCGACCTGGACACCCTCCGGCTCGTGCCGTGGGGCGAGGAGCCCACCTGTTGCGTCATCCACGACTGCTACACGCAGGAGGGCAAGCCGGTGGACATCGCGCCGCGCCAGGTGCTGCGGCGGATCATGGGCATGTTCCGGGACAAGGGCCTCGTGCCGGTGGTGGCGCCGGAAATCGAGTTCTACCTCGTCAAGCGCAATACCGACCCGGACTACCCGCTGGAGCCGCCGATCGGCCGCTCGGGGCGCAAGGAAACGGTGCGCCAGCCCTACAGCATGGATGCGGTCGACGAGTTCGAGCCCTTCATCGAGGACATATACGACTACTGCGAGATCCAGCGACTGCACGTGGACAACCTGGCCCACGAGAGTGGCACGGCGCAGCTGGAGATCAACTTCCAGCACGGCGATGCCGTGGAACTGTCCGACCAGATGTTCCTCTTCAAGCGCACGATCCGCGAGGCGGCGATGCGCCACGAGATCTACGCGACGTTCATGGCGAAGCCCATGGAGAACGAGCCGGGTAGCTCGATGCACTGGCACATAAGCCTGCGACGGAGCGACGGCACCAACGCCTTCTCGAACGCCAACGGTTCCGAGAGCGACGTGTTCCGCAACTTCATCGGCGGCCTGCAGAAGTACGGCCCCGAGACCACGATCTTCCTGGCACCCTACGTGAACTCTTACCGGCGCTTCACCCGGTTCATGTCGGCGCCGATCAACCTCGAGTGGGGCTACGACAACCGGACCGTCGGCCTGCGCGTCCCGCAGTCGGACGCCGACAATCGCCGCATAGAGAACCGTATCGCCGGCGCCGACGTGAACCCCTACCTCGCCGCTGCCGCGTCGCTGGCCTGCGGCCTGCTCGGCATCGAGGAGAACCTGCAGCCCGGCGTGCCGGAGCAGGGCAACGCCTACAAGCGCCCCTTCGCGCTGCCGGGCAGCCTGTCCGACGCCCTGGATCGCCTGGAGCGCAGCGACCGGCTGCGGGCCCTGCTGGGCGACCGCTTCGTGAAGATCTACAGTGCCATGAAGCGGCAGGAGTACCAGGCCTACTTCGAGGTCATTTCGCCCTGGGAGCGCGAGTTCCTCCTGTTGAACGTCTGAGCAGTCGAATGGGCGTGCGAATTCTTCCTGAAGGGCGGCAGTCATGACCGAGAACCTGGCCAGGTGGCAACAAGAGGACCGGGAGCACTTCCTGCACCCGTTCACCGACCACCGGCAGCTTGGCGAGAAGGGCACGCGGGTCATCACCCGGGCCGAGGGCGTCTACATCTGGGAAGAGTCGGGGCACAGGATCCTGGACGGGATGTCCGGCCTCTGGTGCGTCAACCTGGGCTACAGCCGGCGGGAGCTGGTCGAAGCGGGCTGCCGCCAGCTCGGCGAGCTGCCCTACTACAACAGCTTCTTCCAGTGCACCCACCCGCCCGCCATCGACCTGGCGCGCGAGCTCTGCGCCCTGGCGCCGCCCGGCTTCAACCGGGTCTTCCTGACCAACTCGGGGTCCGAGGCCAACGACACCAACATCCGCCTCGTCCGTTACTACTGGGCGCTGCAGGGCAAACCCGACAAGCAGGTGATCATCGCCCGGCGCAACGGCTATCACGGCAGCACGGTCGGTGCCGCGAGCCTGTGCGGGATGCCCTGGATGCACGCGCAGGCGGGCCTGCCCATTCCGAACATCCTGCACATCGAGCAGCCCTACTGGTTCGGCCTGGGCGCCGACCTGGACCCGGCGGAGTTCGGTCGCCGTACCGCCCGGCAGCTCGCCGCGACCATCGAGGAAGTCGGCGTGGAGAAGGTGGCGGCCTTCATCGCCGAGCCGGTGCAGGGCGCCGGCGGGGCCATCATCCCCCCGGACTCCTACTGGCCGGAGATCCAGAAGATCTGCGATCACTACGGCATCCTCCTGATCGCCGACGAGGTCATCACGGGGATTGGCCGCTTCGGCCACTGGTTCGCGACCGAGCACTACGGCATCCGGCCGGACCTCATCACCTTCGCCAAGGGCATCACCTCCGGCTACCAGCCGCTTGGCGGCGTCCTCGTCTCCGACCGGGTGGCCGACGTGCTGGTGGAGAAGGGCGGCGAGTTCTACCACGGGTTCACCTACTCCGGGCATCCGGTGGCCTGCGCGGTGGCGCGGGCCACGCTCAAGGTGATGCAGGACGAAAGGCTGGTGGCCCGCGTGCATGACCACGTCATTCCGGCCTTCAGCAGCCGCCTGAAGAAGCTCGCCGACCACCCGCTGGTAGGCGAGGTGCGTTCGGCGGGCCTGATCGGCGGCGTGGAGCTGGTGCCGCGCAAGGACAGCCGGCAGCGTTTTGCCAAGGAGCTGAAGGCGGGGGAGCGCTGTCGGGACTTCTGCATCGAGCAGGGCGTGGTCATGCGGGCCGTCGGCGACACCATGATCGTCGCGCCACCGTTCGTCACCACCGATGCCCAGCTGGACGAGCTGGTGGACAAGGCCTGGCAGGCCCTCGACCTCACCCAGCGGGCGCTGGGCAAGGCGCGTTAGCAGGAACCATGGAGGAGCATGCGTCCTCCTGGTACCTCGCCACTGCCCGGGGCCTGACGGACCACCCGCCCCTTGCGGGGGCGGCGACGGCGGATGTCTGCGTCATCGGTGCCGGCTACACCGGCCTGTCCGTCGCCCTGCACCTGGCCGGGCGCGGCTACTCGGTCGTGGTGCTCGAGAGCCGGCGGGTCGGCTGGGGGGCTTCGGGGCGCAACGGGGGCCAGCTCGGCACCGGGCAGCGCCGGGAAGAGAGCGAACTCGAGGCCCGCTTCGGCCCGGCCACCGCCCGTGAGCTGTTCCAGCTGGGAGTAGCGGCCCGCGACCTCGTCCGGGATCTGGTCAAGCGCCATGCCATCGACTGCGACCTGACGCCCGGCCAGGTGCTGTGCGCGGCCCGGCCCGCTCACCTTGGCGACCTCGAGCGGCGCTCGGCGAAGCTCGCCCGGGACTATGGCTATCCCCATCAGCGGGTGCTGGACCGGGCGGAGCTCCGTGCCATCGTCGACAGCCCGGCCTACCATGGCGGTGTCCTCGATTCAGGCGCGGCCCACCTCCATCCACTCAACTACGCGCTGGGCCTCGCGCGCGCCTGCGTCGCTGCGGGCGTGCAGATCCACGAGCAGTCACTGGTCACGGGCTACACGGGCGCTGGCCCGGGCCCGGTCCGGGTCCTTACCCGCCAGGGCGAAGTCCGGGCGCAATACCTCGTCCTGGCATGCAACGGCTACCTGGGCGCGCTGGAGCCGCGCATTGCCGACAGGATCATGCCGATCAACAACTTCCTGGTGGCAACCGCCCCCTTGGAAGCCGCCGCCCGCCCGATCGCCGACCCGGCCTGCGTCCACGACACCCTGTTCGTCGTGAACTACTTTCGCCTGTCCCCGGACGGCCGCCTGATCTTCGGCGGCGGGGAAACCTACACCCGGCGACCTCCGGCGGACCTGAAGGCGTTCGTCCGGAAGCCGATGCTGCGGATCTTTCCCCAGCTCGAGGGCGTGCGGATCGACCATGCCTGGGGCGGCACGCTGGCGATCACCATCAACCGCCTGCCCCACTTTGGACGGCTTGCCCCGAATGTGTACTTCGCGCAGGGCTACTCGGGCCACGGGATCTCGACGGCCACCCTGGCTGGCCAGCTCATGGCGGAGGCGATCGCCGGCACGGCCGAGCGCTTCGACGTGTTCGCGCGCCTGCCGCCCCCGGCGTTCCCCGGCGGGACGCTGCTGCGCTGGCCCGGCCAGGTGCTCGGCATGCTCTGGTTCGCCCTGCGCGACCGCCTGTAGGCGTCGCGCAGTCCGGTTTGGCGTTTATACTGCCGGCCTCGACGCTGCTTTTTGCCCAGGGGGACGCTCCGCATGAATCGTATCCTGCAATCCAAACTGGCCGGCATGGGCGCTGCGGCGCTGGTCATGGCATCCACGACCGCCCAGGCCGAGGTCAGCTCTACCCTCACCATTGCCTCGGACTACGACTTCCGTGGCATCACCCAGACGGCGCTGGATCCCGCTTTCCAGGCCAGCATCGACTGGTCCGGCGAGAGCGGCCTGTATGCCGGCCTCTGGGGCAGCAACATCGACTTCGGCGAGGATGGCGCCGAGGGCGTCGACCCGGTCGACCTCGACATCGAGCTGGACCTGGTCGTCGGCTACGCCGGTTCTTTCACCGAGGACTTCGGCTACGACGTGGGCGCCACGTACTACAAGTACCTCGGCGACAACAACAGCGACGTCGATTTCGACTACTACGAGGTCTATGCCGGGCTGAACTACAAGATCCTCTCCGGCGCGGTCTGGTATTCGCCGGACTTCAGCAATTCAGGGGAGGAGGCCTGGTACACGGAGCTCAACGCGGAGATTCCGCTCCCCGCCGAATTCACCCTGAACCTGCACGCCGGCTACAACTTCGGTGACTACTGGAAGCCGGAGAATTCCGACGGTTTCTATGATGAGTTCTACGACTACTCCGTGGGCCTCGCCCGGTCCCTCGGCCGTTTCGACTTCGAAGTGAAGTACATCGACGGCAGCGACCTGGAGAATGCCGACTGCTCGCGGTCCAGCGTCCAGTGCGCTCCGGAGGACGTCTTCTCCTCCGAGAGCAAG
>Ga0268299_1003694_pt1 | contig 13463 bp, 13 predicted proteins | sample NOBtaG_FD_193484 | JGI IMG/M metagenome (GOLD analysis project Ga0268299, IMG submission 193484) | Activated sludge microbial communities from bioreactor in Nijmegen, Gelderland, Netherland - NOB reactor | ecosystem: Engineered > Bioreactor > Aerobic > Activated sludge | place: Netherlands...
GCCGCCGACGTCGCCCATCGTGCCCAGGTCGCCGCCGGAGCAGAAGGCCCGGCCCGATCCGGTGAGCACCACCGCCGCCACCGACTCGTCGGCCTGGCACTCCCGCAGAGCCTCGGCCCAGTCGGCCAGCATCACGTTGTGGAAGGCGTTCAGCTTCTCCGGACGGTTCAGCGTGATGACGGCGATCGGACCCGACTTCTCGAACAGCAGCTCGGCCATAGGCCTCCGATCTTGTCAGGCCCCAGCCGAGGGGAGCCAGCGCGGCGCCGTGGGCTACGATGCCCCAAGCCACCCGGGGGGGAGTGACAGCGATGGCCACTGGTCTGGTGTTCCATGAGCGGTACCTGTGGCACGACACCGGCCACGGCTGGGTGGTGCCCAACGACGGGGCCGTCGTCCAGCCTTTCGAGCACCCGGAGAACCCCGAGACCAAGCGGCGCATGGTCAACCTGTGGCGGGCCTGCGGCCTGCTCGACCAGCTGGTCGACATCCCGGCCCGGCCGGCCACGTCGGCCGAGATCCAGCGGGTCCACAGCGCCACCTACGAGGCCCACATCCGCGACCTGTCGGCCAGTGGTGGGGGCGACGCCGGCGGGCTCACCCCGTTCGGCCGGGGCAGCTACGAGATCGCCCTGCTGGCCGCCGGGGGCTGCATCGCCGCGGCCGACGCCGTGCTCGACGGTGTGGTGACCAACGCCTACGCCCTGGTCCGCCCGCCCGGCCACCACGCCGTGCCCGAGTCGGGCATGGGGTTCTGCCTGTTCAACAACGCCGCCATCGCGGTGAAGCACCTGCGGGAGCAGCGGGGTGTGGGCCGGGTGGCGATGGTCGACTGGGACGTCCACCACGGCAACGGCCAGCAGACCGTGTTCTACGACGACCCCTCGGTGCTGACGATCTCCCTGCACCAGCACCTGTGCTTCCCGCCCGACTCGGGCTACGTGGCCGACAACGGGGCCGGGGCCGGCGAGGGCTACAACCTCAACATCCCGCTGCCGCCGGGGTCGGGGCACGGCGCCTACCTCGACGCCTACGAGCGGGTGGCGGTGCCGGCCCTGCACCGGTTCCGGCCCGACATCATCGTGGCCCCCTCCGGCTTCGACGGCGGCGTGTTCGACCCGCTGGGCCGGATGATGGCGTGGAGCGAGACCTTCCGGCTGATGACCCGCATGCTGAAGGGGGCGGCCGACGAGCTGTGCGGGGGCCGGCTGCTCTTCACCCACGAGGGCGGCTACTCCGCCCCCTACGTGCCGTTCATGGGGCTGGCCGTGATGGAGGAGCTGACCGGCATCGACTCGGGCGTGGCCGACCCCTACGCCTTCTTCGCCGGCACACTCGGGGGCCAGGAGCTGGCGCCCCACCAGAAGGCCGTGGTCGACGAAGCGGCCCGCCTGCTCGAAAGGATCCACTGACGATGACGTCCACACCGCAGGATCTGGAAGCGGCCATCGAGTCCAGCCGGGCCGGGGTGGTGGCCGTGGCCAACGGCGACCACACGGTGATCATGAGCCAGTACTCCGAAGCCGACGACATCACGATCGGCAACCCGTTCGGGCCGTTCGCCAAGGGTCGTCAGGCCACCGACGCCACCATCGCCAACGCAGCGGCCCGCTACGCCGACGGCGAGCTGACGGGCGTCGACCGCATCTCGCTGCACACGTCGGACACCCTGGCCGCGGTGGTGGAGGTGGAGCACATCCGGGCCAAGCTGGGCGGGGCGGCCGAGCCGTCCGAGGTTGCGCTGCGGGTGACCACCGTGTTCCGCCGGGAGCCCGACGGTTGGAAGATCGTCCACCGCCACGCCGACCCCATCACCGCGCCCCGGGCCACCGAGTCGTTGGTACAGGGCTGACGGCGCAGCCGTCCCGGTGGGTGGGGCCCCGCCGGGGATGGGGAGGCCGCTCGCGGCCGTCAGGGGCGCGAGCCCCCGGAGATCACAGATTCAGAGGTTGGGTGGGGGTGGCGAGGATCTCGGGATCGTCCCAGTCGACGCCGGGCACGTCGATGTACAGCTCGACCTCGTTGCCGTCGGGGTCGTGGACGTAGAGCGAGTGGGTCATGCCGTGGTCGCTCTGGCCCACCACGGTGACGAGGTCCGGGTTGGCTTCGAGGCGGGCCTTCATGGCCCGCAGCTCGTCGTCGGTGGTGCCCACCTTGACGCCGAAGTGGTACATGCCGAGCCGGCGGCCGGCCGGCAGGGGAGCGGCCTCGGGGCCGACCTCGATCAGCAGCAGGTCGTGGTGGGTGTTGCCGGCCCGGAAGCCGGCGGCGGGGAAGCGGTTGGGCCGCATCCGCACCGGCCACCCCAGCACGCCGTTGTAGAACGCCACCGAGCGCTCCAGGTTCGACACGTAGAGCACGATGTGTCCCAGCTCCTGCACCCGCACGTCTTCGGTGCCGGCCGGGATCGTGTGGGTCACCGTGTTGGTGGGCGCTTCACTCATGATGCCCAGGCTACGCCATGGCCTTCCCCAGCGCCGGCGCCGGAGCGTTGGTGTCGGGCTTGCGCCTGCTCCAAGAAATCTTCGGGGCGGTTCGGTGCCCCCGCCCGGAGTGTCCCGTCCGACATCAAGATGTCTCCACCCCTGGAGACCCACCGCTCCCGGGCTCACTGTCACACCGCCTGCGTAAGGTTGGCTCATGGATGAGCTCGCAGTTCACACCTACGTCCTATCCGGCACCGGCGGGGTGCAGCCGCTGCGTGGCCGAGCCCTCCGGTTCGTCCTGCTGGACGAGCTGATGCAGCGGGAGGACGGCATGACCGTGGCCGAGATGGTCGACACGCTGGTGCTCCGCCACGGGTTCGATCTCGGCGGTCGGGCGTCGAAGATCATCTCCGATGCGTTGCGGTGGGAGACCCGCCGGGGTCGGGTGGTCCGGCTCGGCCGGGGTCGCTACCGCTTCGTGCGGGCCGCCCGTTCCACCACCCGACGCATCGGGATCCTTGCCACCCGTTGCCGTGCCTGGGCTGTCGCTATTATGCGGCGCCAATCAATAGTGCCGGTGCTCGTTGCGGGGCGGCTCGCCACCGTCGGGGTCGCCGGAGAGGTGCCCAAGCCGCCGTGGGGCGATTTGAGGTGGCTCCGCAACACGTGATCGCCTTGTATTGTCCGCTCACAGCGGACATCCGTGAGCTGTGATCACGGGGCCGGGGCTGGTCGGTGGGCGACGACGAAGCGGTGGTCACTGCGGAGGCGGTAGCCGCCGTGCCCGTCGCGGCAGGGTTCCAGCGCCTCCAGCAAGGCCGGCCGCAACACGTCGGCGCCTGCGGCCAGCAGGGCCGGGACGGCGGGGCCGGTGCTGGCGATCGCCCGCCAGGCGGTGTCGTCGTCGGGCCATTCGATCATCGACACCCGAGCCCCCGACTCGGCCACCTCGAACCCGGCGGCGGCCAGCATGGCCTCGGCCACGCCGGGCACGGCGATGTCGTTGAGCCGACGCATCGAGGCGAGGTGGTCGGCTGGGGAGTTGCGGGCGAACACCCGGAAGCAGCGGGCCACGTCGAGCGGCGGCCCCTGGCCCCAGAACGAGATCCCGATCCGGCCGCCCGGGCGCAGCACCCGGTACGCCTAGTCGAGGGCGCCCTGGCAGTGGCCCCAGACCCCGTTGACCGACAGCACGGCGTCGAAGGAGCCGTCGGCCCAGGGCAGCTCGAACATCGACCCCAGCCGCAGATCGGCCTGGGGGCAGCGGGCCCGGGCGATGGCCACGAGGTCGTCGGCGGCGTCGATGCCGGCCACCTCGGCTCCGGCCCCCTGGGCCAGGCGCACCGCCCGCCCGGCCCCGCAGGCCACGTCGAGCAACCGGCACCCGGGTCCCACGCCCACCGCCGGGAACAGGGCCAGGAGCACGTCGGCGGCGTAGTGCTCGAACAGGCAGGCCCAGTCGGCGGCGGCATGGCCCCAGGCGGCGCCGGCCTGCCGCCAGTCGTGCTCGGTGGTGGTCATGGCCCGATCGTGGGCCGCCACGGCGGTGACCGGGTCAAGAACACCTGCAGAACAGCTGAAGACGGCATCTAGGGCCGCTCGTCAGCTCGTCTCCACGCACCTCGCCCGCAACGGGCGCAAGGTGCGGCGTATGAGCAACACCGACACCGAGACCCCCACCCCCAACGGCGTGAACGTGGCCGCCCTGCTGGGCGCCCGCCAGGCCCTCACCGACGCCCCCGAAGCAGCCATGTTCACGTGGCGGGCCAGCTGCGAGTGGGTGAACGGCACCCACAGCCGCACCACGATCGACACCTTCGCCGGCCTGGGCGACGAGCACCGCCACCGCCAGCCGATGACGGTCGACGGCGACCACCCGGAGCTGTTCGCCTCCGAGGACAACGGGCCCACCCCGCCCGAGCTGGCGCTGGCCTCGCTCGCCGCCTGCCTCATGGCCGGCGTGGCCACGGTGGCCGCCAACCGGGGCGTGATCCTCCGCTCGGTGCGGGCCGACCTGGAGGGCGGTGCCGACCTGCAGGGGGTGCTCGGCATCGACCCCGACGTCCGCAACGGGTTCGAGGCCATCACCGTGACGTTCACCCTCGACGCCGAGAACGCCTCGAAGGCCGACCTGGAGGCCATCGTGGCCCAGAGCCAGAAGCGGTCGGCCGTGTTCGACATGCTCACCAACCCCACGCCGGTGACGGTCCGGGTCGCCTGATGCAGCACACCGGCCGCGCCGGCCATCACACCGTGGTGGTGGTGGGCGCCGGGCAGGCGGGGCTGGCGATGAGCTGGCACCTGACGGCCCGGGGCATCGACCACGTGGTGCTGGACCGGGGGGAGGTGGCGCAGGCCTGGCGCCGCGAGCGGTGGGACTCGCTGCGGCTCCTGACACCGGCCTGGCTGTGCGAGCTGCCCGGCGCCCCCTACGACGGCGACGACCCCGAGGCGTTCCTCACCGCCGCCGCCACCGGGGATCTGCTGGCCGCCTACGCTGAGGCCATCGGGGCCCCGGTGCTCACGGGGCAGACGGTGGTGGAGGCCCGGCGGACGGCGGCGGGCTGGGAGGTGGCGACCGCCACCGACCGGTTCACCTCCGACGCCCTCGTGGTGGCGACCGGGGCCGCCAGCGACACCGCCGTGCCGGCGTGGGCCGCCGCCCTGCCACCCGGCATCGAGACCGTCAGCGCGCTCGAGTACCGCAACCCGTCGGGCCTGCCCGAGGGCGAGGTGCTGGTGGTGGGGGCGTCGGCCTCGGGGGCCCAGATCGCCGACGAGCTGGCCCGGGCCGGCCGCCCGGTCACCCTGGCGGTGGGGGAGCACGTGCGGGTGCCCCGCACCTACCGGGGCATCGACATCCACCGCTGGCTCCACACCGTCGGCCACCTCGAGGAGCGGTGGGACGAGGTCGACGACATCGTCCGGGCCCGCCGGTTGCCGTCGTTCCAGCTCATCGGCACCCCCGAGCGGCGCGACCTCGACCTCACGACCCTGGCCGGCCTCGGCGTGCAGCTGGTGGGCCGGGCCATGGCCCTCGACGGCCACCGCCTCCTGTGCTCGGGCGGGCTGGCCCGGGAGGTGGCGGCGGCCGACCTCAAGGCCGGGCGCCTCCTGCGCCGCTTCGACGAGCATGCCATCGCCGCCGGCCTCGACGTCGAGCTCCCACCGCCCACCGAGCTGGAGCCCACTCCGATGCCGGCCCACGCCGTCACCGAGGTCGACCTCCGCCGCTTCTCGGCCGTGGTGTGGGCCACCGGGTACCGGCCCCGGTTCGCCTGGCTCGACCCCGCCGCCTTGGACCGCAAGGGCCGGCTGGCCCACGACGGCGGGGTGGGCGCCCTCGACGGGCTCTACGTGCTCGGGCTGCCGTTCCTGCGCCGCCGCCGGTCGAGCTTCATCAGCGGGGTCGGCCCCGACGCCGCCGACCTCGCCGCCCACCTCCACACCCGGCTGGGCAACCGGGTGGGCGATCGCCGGCGGGGGCGGGTCAGAGACCGTCGGTTGGTCGGCCCAGGAGCACCTGGCGGGTGCGGTTGATGAGATCGGCCATCGGCTGCCGGGCCCCGGCCAGCAGCAACTCGGCGCTGCGGTCGGCTCCCAGCTGGTCCACCAGGGCGGCCCGGGCCTCGAGGGCCAGGTCCCGCAGGGTGGCCATCACCGGGGGCGAGGCCATGGCGGCCCGGCTCTCGATCGCCCCCACCAGCTCCAGGGCCAGCGCCGGATGGCCGATGCGGTCCAGGGCGAACACGCAGCGGGTGAGGGTGTGCCACTGGTGGGGCCACTCGCCGGCCCGGTACCAGGCGTCGACCATCTCGGCCAGGCCCCGGCACCCGGCCTCCACCTGCCCCAGATGCACCAGCAGGCCGCTGGCCTCGGTGTGGGCGAAGGCCCGCATCCAGCGGTTGCCGGCGGCCCGGGCCAGGCGCTCGGCCCCGGCGAAGGCGTCGAGGGCGGTGCGGGGGTCGTCGATCGAGAGGAAGCCGCGGGCCACGGCGGCCGACGCCAGGTCGGTGGGGGAGCCGGTGCGGGCCGCGATCTCGGCCGCCCGGTCGGCCAGGCGGCGGGCGTCGTCGTAGTTGCCGCCGGTGGAGGCGAAGCCCACCGAGCCCATGTAATAGGCGTGGACCAGGCGGGAGGCGTTGCCCGACGTCTCGGCCAGGGCGAGCTGGGTCTGCATCTCGTCGAGGCCGGCGTCGATCTGGCCGATGGTCGACAGCACGTTGGCCAGCACCCGTTCCACCAGGCCCGACGGCTCCACCCCGAGCTGGCGCTCCCGGTCCCGGGCCTCATGGGCCAGGGCCAGCGCCGCCTCGAACTCGCCCCGGACCCAGGCCCCGTAGGCCCGGACGCCCAGCAGCTGGGGGTACGACGGTAGGTCGGTGCCGGCGCCCGACGGGTCGGCCGCCACCACCTGGCCCACGTGGTCGGCCCAGGTGAACACCTCGTAGCGCATGGAGCGCATGGCGTACTCCCGCACCGAAACCACCAGGTCGAAGGCGGCGGGGAGGTCGCCCACCTGGGCCAGGAAACCGCTGGCCGCCCGCAGGTCGGCGAAGGCGCCCTCGGCCCGGGCCACGGCCGCCGCCTCGGCCGGGGTCTGCAACCCGGCGCCCACGTCGCGGGCCACGGCGGCGAAGTGGGCGGCATGGGCGGCGAACAGGGCCACGCTCCGCCCGCCGTCGAGCCGGCTCCGCCCGTAGTGGCGCAGCGTCTCCAGCAGCTCGTAGCGGGTGCCGCCGCCCGGGGGGTGGCGTACCGCCACCATCGAGCGCTCGGTCAGGCGGGCCAGGTGGTCGACGACATCCTGGTCGGCGGGGTCCTGGCCCGGCTGGTCATCCTCGTGCCCGCACACCCGCTCCACTGCCGCCAGGTCGAAGGGGCCGGCGAACACGGCGAGGTCGGCGAACAGGTGCCGCTCGGCCGGAGCCAGGAGGTCGTAGCTCCAGCTGATGGCGTCCTCCAGGGTGCCGTGGCGGGGATCGGAGCCCCGCCGCACGGCCCGCAGGAGCCGGAAGCGCTCGTCGAGCCGGCGGGCGATCTCGTGGACGTCGAGCGCCCGGGCTCGGGCCGCCGCCAGCTCGATGGCCAGCGGGATCCCGTCGAGGCGGCGGCAGATCTCCAGCACCGCCGGGGCCGTACCCCGGTCGAGGGTGAAGGGGCGCCGGCCCGCCCCGCCCGTTCCACGAACAGGGCCACCGCCGGCAGCCGGCCGACGGCCTCGGGGTCGAGGTCGGCGTCGCTGACGGCCAGCGGGGGCACGGTCCACACGTCCTCGCTGGCCACGGCGAGCGGTTCCCGGCTGGTGGCCACGATGGTGATGCCGGGGGCGGCCCGCAGGATGCGGTGGACGAGGGCGGCTAGCGGCTCGATGACGTGCTCGCAGTTGTCGAGCAGCAGCAGCGCCCGGCGGGCCCGCAGCACGTCGATCACGGCCTCGTCGATCGAGGCCTGCTGGCGGGTGTTGACGTCCACCGCGGTGGCGAAGGCGGCCAGCGTGGCCCCCTCGTCGACCACGGTCACCAGCTCCACGGCGTAGGCCCCGTCGGGGAAGCGGTGCTCCACCCGGCGGGCCAGCTCGAAGCCGAGCGCCGTCTTGCCCACGCCCCCGGTGCCGGTGAGGGTCACCAGCCGGCGGTGCCCGACGGCCGCCTCCAGGTCGGCCAGCAGCTCGGCCCGGCCGATGAGGGGCACCACAGCTGCCGGGAGCCGGCTCGGCCGCTCGGGCCCGGCGCCGGTCGGATCGGCGTCGGTCGGGTCGCCGAAGGGTCCGTCCACGAGGGCCACGAGCTCGTAGCCCCGGCCGTGGACGGTGCGGATCACGTGCTGGGCCGTGCCGTCGTCGCCCACGGCCTGGCGGGCCGAGCGGATGCGCGACGTGAGGGCCGACTCGCTCACGAACCGGGTGCCCCAGATTGAGTCGAGCAGCTCCTCCTTGCGCACCACCGTGCCCCGCCGTTCGAGCAGCAGCTCCAGCAGCGAGAACACCTGCGGCTCCACGTGCACCGGCGTGCCGTCGCGCAGGAGCACCACGCGCTCGGTGTCGAGCACGCAGCCGGCGAACCGGTAGATCACACCGACCACCACCCCCAGCCCATCACGGTTCGCGACGCTAGCCGATCGGGGGCCGCGCCGAGGGGGGATTCAGCGGGGCAGCTCGGCGATGTCGGCCATGACCTCCAGCGTGTGGGCGTGGCTGGTGGTGATCGTCATGCCGGTGATGCCGGTGTCGACCCAGGCCTGGAACCGCTCCCGGATCCGGTCGGGCGTGCCCACGAGGCAGGCCTCGTCGATGTACTCGTCGGGCACGGCGTCGGCCGCCTCCCGCTTGCGCCCGGCCAGGAACAGCTCCTGGATCTTCTCCGCCGCCTCGGGGTAGCCCCGCTGGATCATGTGGTCGTTGTGGAAGTTGAAGCCCTTGGCCCCCATGCCCCCCACGTAGAGGGCGATGCCCGGCTTCTGGGCGTCGAGCGCCTTCTGCACGTCGTCGGTCACCATGACCGCCACCATCGGCTGGATCTCGAAGTTGTCCCAGCTCTTGGCCCGCCCGTCCTTGGCCGCCCGGGCGAAGCCGGCCTCCACGTGGGGCTTCCACTGGGGCCAGCGCTGGGGGGTGAAGTGCATGGGGAACCAGCCGTCGCACAGGTCGGCGGTCAGCTTGATCGTGTCGGGCGACGCCGCCCCCATCCAGATCGGGAGGTCGGGGTTGGTGTGCAGGATCGACATCAGCGGCTTGCCCAGCCCGATCGAGCCCGGCCCCCGGTAGGGGAGCTGGTACTCGGGGCCGTCGTGGGTGACGGGCTCGTCCCGGGCGAAGATCTTCTTCATGATCTGGATGTAGTCCTTGAGCCGGTAGTACGGCTTGCCCCACGGCTCGCCGTACCAGCCCTCCACGATCTGCGGGCCCGACACGCCGAGCCCGGCGATCACCCGGCCCCCGCCGGCCAGGGCGTCCACCGTCTGGGCCTGCATGGCGCACATGGCGGGGGAGCGGCCGGCCAGCTGCATGATGCCGGTGCCGAGTCGGATCCGGCTGGTGTGGGCGGCCAGGTAGGCGAGGGGGGTGATGGCGTCGGACCCGTAGGCCTCGGCCGTCCACACCGAGTCGTAGCCGAGCTCCTCGGCCTGCTTCACCAGGTCGACCGGCAGCTCCATCCGGGCCCCCGAGTAACCGAGCATCAATCCGAGCTTCATCGCTGTCCCTCCTCGGCCGCCACCCTATTTGCTCACCGGCCCCACCCGCATCTCGCTAGCCTTCGAAGCAGTCCGCTCTGGCCACGCCGACGCCGGAGATGAGGGGGGCGATCATGCGCAAGACCGAGTCCGCCAAGGGCCTGACCGTGCAGGCCGTGGCCGGCACCCACGCCGTGCTCCTGGGCTTCGACCTCGACGGCCTCGACGCCACACCGCCGCCCTCCGACCTGCTGGGCTTCGGCATCCGCCGCACCGACCACACCGAGGACGAGCGGGCCTGGCTGCGGGGCCTCAAGGTGTTCCCCTCGGTGGTGCCGGCACCGGCCCCCGGCGACACCTACTCCCTGCGCCGCCACCCGATCCAGGGGTTCCAGTGGGGCGACTACACGGCCAAGCCCGACCACACCTACACCTACCGGGTGGCCGCCCTCCACGGCCGGCCGGCCTCGCCCGCCATCGGCGCCTGGGTCGACGTCACCGTCACCACCGAGGCCGAAGACAACGGCGTCCACGGGGTGTGGTTCAACCGGGGGGTCGCCGCCTCCCAGGCCTGGAACCGGCGCTTCGGCGACCCGGCGGTGGAGCTGGCGAACCCCCACTCCTCGGCCTGGGCCTGGCTGTCGCGGGGCCTGGGCGAGTCGTTCCTGAACCTGTGCGGCCGGGCCGCCGACGGGCGGTGGAGCCTCCGGGGCGCCTTCTACGAGCTCACCTGGGCCGACGGCCTGGCCGCCCTGGCCCTGGCCCGGGACCGGGGAGCCGACGTGCAGCTCGTGGTCCACGGTCGGGACCGGGACCGGGTGCCCGCCCCCGGCGAGGACGACAGCGACGTGAAGAACAACGACCGCACGGCGGCGGCCAACGCCGCCGCGGTGGCGGCGGCCGGGGCCGACGGGATCGTCACCTGGCGCCGGGCCCCCAACAAGTCGAGCCTGCAGCACAACAAGTTCCTCATCCTGCTGCGCGAAGACGAGCCGGTGGCGGTGTGGACCGGGTCCACCAACCTCACCCTGGGCGGCGTCTACGGCCACGCCAACGTGGGCCATCTGGTGTCGGACCCCGTGGTGGCGGCCGACTACCTGGCCTACTGGCGCCAGCTCCGGGCCGACACCGCCACCGGCGGCCTGCGCCTGCGCAACGAGCACGACAACCCGGTGGGGGCGGTGCCCGGCCCGGTGGGGGCCGTGTTCTCGCCTCGGGCCACGTCGAGCGACCTGCTCGATGGCTACGCCGCCCGGTTCGACGGCGCCCGGTCCAGCGCCCACATCACCGGCGCTTTCGGGCTCCACAAGATCTTCCGCAACGTGCTCTCCCACCCCCGGCCGGTGCCCCGTACGGTGCTGCTCGACAAGCGCCCCAGCGGCGAGCAGCGCATACCCACCGTCGACGAGAACGTGCGGGTGGTGTGGGGCGGCCACCTCACCCGGGGGCTGGGCCAGTGGGCGGCCGAGCGGCTCACCGGGTTCAACGGCCACGTGCCCTACGTGCACCTCAAGGTGATCCTCGTCGACCCCCTCACCGACGCCCCGGTGGTGATCACCGGCTCGGCCAACTACAGCGACAACTCCACCTTCGACAACGACGAGAACACCCTGGTGCTGGCGCCCGCCGGCACCTCGCCGGCGTTCGAGCCGGCCGAGGTGGCCCGGGTGGCCGACATCTACCTCACCGAGTACGAGCGGATCTTCAGCCACCACGTGTTCCGCTCCTTCACCGACCCCGACCCGTCGGCCGTCGCCACCGCCGGCCGCTTCCTGGCCGAGGACGCCTCGTGGGTGGAGCGCTACCGCCAGGGCTGGCGGGCCAACCAGCGCCACCTCTTCGCCGGGACGAGCTGACGCTCCTGGGCAACTCCCGTACGAAATGACACTCAACCGGGTCGCTACGTAGTCTGGAGACCAGGTCTGGCGTACGCGATTCATCAGCCCGGGCACGCCAGCCGGGCTGCGAGAACAGAGGGTTGGTGCCATGCGCTACTACTCATGCGACTCCCACGTGGTGGAGGCCCGGGAGGTCTTCGAGGGTCTGGAAGACAAGTTCGGCACCCGGGCCCCGCGCGTCGAGCACAACTACAACAACAAGCCGGGCGACTGGATCGTGCTGCCGGGCACGGCCCCGGTGCCGGTGGGCCGGCTCGGCATCGCCGGCAACCGGCTCGATGACCCCAAGACCACCGAGCGCATCGCCCGGGGCTACGAGGGCCTCAACCCCGGGGTGAAGGACCCCCACGCCCGGCTCGACGAGCAGGTGCGGGACGGCATCGTGGGCGAGGTCATGTACCCGTCGCTCAACATGTTCACGTTCGGCATCAAGGACCGTGACGTGGTGCAGGCCGTGTTCGAGCGCCACAACGACTGGGTGCTCGACTACTGCTCGGTCAACCCCGAGCGCCTGATCGGCATCGGCTGCCTCGGCCTGCCCGACGTCGACGTGGCCCTGGCCGAGATGGAGCGGTCGGCCACCCGGGGCGTGCGGGGCTTCGCCATCCCGGCCCACGTGTCGCCCGACCGGCCCTACAACCACCCCGACTACGACCGCTTCTGGGCCGCCGCCCAGGACTTCGGGGTGCCGCTGACCATGCACATCTTCACCGGCGAGACCTTCGACGGTGGCATGCCCAAGCACTGGGGCACCCCCGGCGGCACGATCAAGGGCTACACGCTGGCCCACACCACCGCCGTCAACACCATGATCGACCTGATCTGCGGCGGCGTCGTGGAGCGCTACCCCCGGCTCAAGTTCGTCATCAGCGAGTTCGAGCTGGGCTGGCTGGGCCACACCCTGCAGCGGATGGACCACGCCTACTACCGCACGCCGAAGTACGCGGTCGACTATCTGACGATGAAGCCGTCGGAGTACTTCCGGCGCAACTTCTACGCCACGTTCGAGGACGACGAGGCCGGCATGGCCACCCGCCACCTGATCGGCATCCCGAACCTGCTGTGGGGCAACGACTACCCCCACCACGACTCGATCTGGCCCCACTCGATGGAGTCGCTGGCCGCCTGCTTCGCCGACGTGCCGGTCGACGAGCAGGAGAAGATGGTGTGGTCGAACACCATCGACCTCTACGACATCGACACGTCCAAGCTCCCGGTGCTGGCCGGCGCCTAGCTCGAGGCTGAGCCGTTGAAGCTGGGCATCGTCTCGGACCTCCACGCCAACGCGGCGGGGCTCGCCGCCGCCCTGGCGCGGATGGGTCCGGTCGACGAGCTGCTGTGCGTGGGCGACCTGGTGGAGGAGTCGCGCTTCTCCAACGAGGTCGTCACCCTGCTGCGAGACCGGGGCGCCCGCTGCGTGCTCGGCAACCACGACCTCCAGTTCCTGGCCGGCTGGCACCGCCGGGGCGGCCAGGCCACGGGGGCCGACCCCGAGCTGGTGCAGTGGTTGTCGGAGCAGCCGCTGCGGGTGGACCTGGAGGTGGCGGGCCGGGTGCTGGTGATGACGCATGCCAGCCCGTGCGAGCCCTACACCCAGTACGTGTACCCCCACTCGCCCGAGCTGCAGCGCCTGGCCGAGGTGGAGGCCGACTACGTGGTGATCGGCCACACCCACACCCGCATGGCCCGGGAGGTCGGCTCGCTGCTGGCCGTCAACCCCGGGTCGGCCGGGCTGGGCCAGGACCCGGCCAACGGCAAGCAGCTGAGCTACGCCGTGCTCGACGCCGCCACCGGCCACGTCACCTTCGACGACTACCGGGTCGAACCGCCCCGAAATTAGGAGCCTGAGCCGTACTCAGTACGGCTCAGGCTCCTAATTTCGCTCAAGCCCGGCTGGGGAGGCGGACGGTGCCCTGGCCCCGGGCCGACACGTCGCCGTGCTGGTTGTGGGCCACCTGCTCGATCT
>Ga0268299_1003695_pt1 | contig 13459 bp, 17 predicted proteins | sample NOBtaG_FD_193484 | JGI IMG/M metagenome (GOLD analysis project Ga0268299, IMG submission 193484) | Activated sludge microbial communities from bioreactor in Nijmegen, Gelderland, Netherland - NOB reactor | ecosystem: Engineered > Bioreactor > Aerobic > Activated sludge | place: Netherlands...
CTGGCAGTTCGTCAACGTGATCTCCCCGACCCGTTCCTGTCGGCCTTGGGTGTTCGTCAGATAGTCCACGAGGGAGACCACATTGCTCTTCCGCAGGGTTCGCATCGGCACATGTTTGATGATCATGGGCCTGGGTCCTTCTCTGACCTGGTGCCTGAACTCATCATGGGTCCGGCCTGCGGCCGAAGGACTCGCTGCATCAGTGCCACCATCTGATCTTGCGTGTGGTCGATCTTCTTCAACGTCTCGCGGATGGTGCGGGCATCAATCCCTCCGACGGACTTCTCATTCGAGAGCCAGAGCTTCAGCAATCCGCCCAAGCGCCCAAGATCCCCATTGATCTTGACCAACTCCTCCACCTGGTGATGATCCACAATGCTCCGGATGGGATAGCCCATGCCGACGCGCAAGAGATAGGACGACTTGCTCAATCCGGTCGAGCGGGCTTGCTGCTCGATGGTCTCCCGCTCCTCTGGGAAACAATAGACTTTGATCGGTTGGGAGTCTTTACGATTGGTCTTCTGTCGTGGCGTCATGCGTCGCCCATCTATGTATGGTGGTCTTCAACCGTCTGCTGCCTCGAACGAGAGACACCCCGTTGAGCGCGCAGGCGCGAAGAAGGGAATGGTGAAGGGTGGTGCACCAGGTTACTGGTGGGCCCCATTCACCTATCCTGCCCCGCTGTTCGACATTCTTATTCTATGTAACAGGACTCATGCACGTCTGACAAGTGTTGTTTTATATAGATTAAACCTGTTTTATACTGTATAGGTATTTCTTACAGCTTGTTTGTGCATTGTTTTAGCGTGTACGTTCTGACTGTCATGACGGAGGCACATGGAACCGCGGTTGTCGGCGCGGATTGCGGAGCGCGTCAAGCAGCACCCGGCGTCACCCCGTGAACGCAATCGTGCCGTCTTTCTCGCGTTGCTCCCGGAGATTCGCCAGGCCTTGGATGAGGGGTGGGCCGTGATTACGATTTGGCGGACGCTGCACGCGGAACAGAAAATCGGTTTCAGCTATCAGGCCTTTCGGCTGTACGTCAACAAGTTGATCCTGACGCCCGCGAGAACCAGACCGACCTCCCCATCCCTGCCGCGCGAGCCAGGCTCCGCGAAAGGAACCTCAGGCTTTACGTTTAATCCCGTTCCCAACAAGGAGGAACTCATCTAATGGCAGCCATTCATCTGATCGTGCAAGGCAAGGGTGGTGTCGGCAAATCCATGATTGCGGCGTTCATCGCGCAGTACAAACTGGGCAAAGGCAAACTCCCGCTCTGCATCGATACCGATCCGGTCAATGCGTCGTTCGAGGCCTACAAGAAGCTCAACGTACAGCGTCTCGCGATCATGCAGGGGGATGAGATCGATCCGCGCAGGTTCGATCACCTCGTGGAGCTCGTCGCGAAGACGAAAGTGGATGTGGTGATCGACAATGGCGCGAGTTCCTTCGTCCCCCTCTCGGCCTATGTGCTGTCGAATCACGTGCCGGCCTTGCTGCGCGACATGGGCCATCAGTTGATCGTGCATACGGTGGTCACGGGTGGACAGGCCTTGCTCGACACGCTCACCGGTCTGACGCAGCTCATCCGTCAGTTCCCGGCTGACGTCCCCTTCGTCGTCTGGTTGAATCCGTACTGGGGGCCGATCGAGTTGGAGGGAAAATCCTTTGAGCAGATGAAGGCCTATCGGGAGCACAAAGATCGGATCTCGGCCATCATCCCGCTCCCGGATTTGAAAAAGGAAACGTTTGGGCGCGATCTCAGCGACATGCTGCAAGCCCATCTCACCTTTGAGGAGGCCATGGCCCTCTCCTCGATCACGATCATGGCGCGGCAACGGTTATCGATCATCAAGACGCAGCTCTTTGAACAGTTCGCCGCGGTGCCGGTGTTGTGATGGGCGACGATCCCACCGACGACTTGCTCAAGGAAATTGCCTCGAAGCATGGCGTGGCGCTGGACCGAGCGGACCCGATTTTGATGGTGCAGACGATGCACATACGGTTGTTGGCTGAGAGCCAGCACGCGCACCACGCCCTGCTTGAGGAGTATCGCAAGACGCTCGAAGCCTTACTCGATCGATGGAGCACGGAGACGACAGCCAAAGCAGAACGGATCGTCACGGCATCGCTCGCGGCCACCACAGATACCATGAAGACGCAGATGGCGACGACCACGACGGACCTGGCCAGCACCATCCGGAAGGAAGTCACCGAGGTATTGGAAACGACCGAGATGCGAATGCGAAGGGCCACCACCGTGGGGTACGTGAATCTCCTCGCAGCACTCGTGACCTTTCTCTCAGCCGTCGTGGTCTATTGGACGCTCCGCCCCTAACCCGCGAGACCACCCCAACAGATTGTGGCGACATCCGCACAGAACCGATGCCTAAGGATTAGGCAACGTGCTCAATCGGTCTTCATTCGCGAACATTCAGAGCCACTGCTCGATCTGTTCACACGGTTATCCCCAAAACATGGGGACAGTGGGGTGGCTCGTAGACCGAGCATCCGCGCCAGCCAATGGTCTGGAAAGCTGGCACGCCTACAGCGCTCCATTCGCCGCATTCAGAATTGGGCGTCCCCGCCCCGTCGTGGGTGAGGGGCGGAAAACGCACTAGCAAGAAGGAACAGGAGTCATGATTCCCTCCCCTCCTCCCTGCGGTCCCATCGCACCAGCGCCATTCCTCCTCAGCCTTTCGGCGCGGATAACGCGTGAGGATAGTGCCTGGCGATGATCCGGTTCAGCCGTTGAATCAGATCCGGTCTTTTAAACATCACATGCCCATTGTGATTCTTAAAGAGCCGAATGGAGAGATAGTCATGCTCGGCGAGCTTCGGCCACGCTGCGGTGCTCTGCATCGCATCGGCAATGAGCCGATAGGCTCCTCTCCGGTGATCGGCCTCCGGCTTGCCATCATAGAGATGAAAGACGCGGAGCAGATCGTCCAGATGATCGGTCTGCTGCATATTGGCGCTTCCGTAGGAAGTCAAATACGTCATCACGATGCGCTTCCCAAATTTCTGTGGGAGATTTGTTTTGTAATCCCACGAGAGACGGCGAAAGCACTCAATCACCCCCTGCTCGAACATGTCCACCCGTGAATCATGGAGCGTGGCAAAAGTGGCGTGAATCGCCTCGCGCGTGAGTTCCGGCACCTTCTCTGCTCCGATTTGCTCATCCACCTCCTTTCTCTTCGACGCGGACATCATGGACCGCAGGCCAGAATCCTGTAAGAGTGTCGTCCATCCGCCGGCATCGAGACAGGCTTGAAATGTCTCCAACAGCGTCGTTCTATTCGAACATTCCCCAGTCATACGGAGACCGTGACCTCGCCACCCGCGGGCCATGGAGAGATCAGGAAATCCGAGCCGTGCCGCCGTTGCCAGGGCGTGCGCCTGCTCCAATTTTTCCAATGCCTCTTGAAACAAGATCAGGACCGCCTCCCGTTGCTGCAACAGATTGGCAATGCTGAGACTCGGGATCAGTTCATTTTCTTGTCCTGCGTCACCGTCCGGGCTCACAAAGATGGTCTCCGCTTGGGTCGTCATGCTGGCGTCCTTTCTGTTCCCACGATCGGACTCTCGTCTGGAATCTGAAACGGGCCGACCCAGGCGCCCGGGTGCGCCTTTGCGGTGAGGTCGGCCATAATCTGGTCTTGCACGGCTCTATCGACGCCTTGTTGTGTCCAGTAGGCCCGTGCGTGTCGTTCGGTCTCGTCCATGATCACTCCTGCATGTCGAAAAGAAGACACGGGGGCCTGTCGCTGGCAGTCTGGACACATCGCAAAGACTGTGTCGACGGCGGCGGCGTCTTTCTCGTCGTCAAGAAAGGTCGTCCCTTCATCGTGGAGCCTCACGCGCGTGGTCATGGTCACGGTAAACGGTCCCCAGCTCTGGCAGTCTGGACAGTGCCAGTTCTCGCCCTCTTTCGTATTCGCTGATTCATCGATCCTGTTTGCTGTCATGATGCTGTCCTTTCTTTCTTGTTTCCAACTGTTATCCTGTTCCATTCGTGTCATCCGTCATCAGTACTTCGACCTGCCGTCTTACCCCTCCCCGTATAACCAGCCTTCATCGGCGAAGGAGACGTGCCGCCCCTCCCCCATCACGATATGATCGAGCACACGAATACCCAGTAACTCGCCCGCGCTGACGAGTCGTTTCGTTAAGGTGCGGTCCTCCAGGCTTGGTGTGGGATCACCGGAGGGATGATTGTGCGAAAAAATCACGGCTGCCGCGCTCATGCACACGGCGGCTTTAAACGCCTCACGTGGATGGACGATCGAGAGCGTGAGGCTTCCGACCGACACGACCTGATAGCCGATGGGGGTGTTCTTCGCGTCGAGGAACACCACGACGAATTCCTCGTGTGGTAGCCCCTCGAAGTGGGCGCGGAGCAATCTCGACACATCGGATGAATCCGCAATCTTAGGTGCGCCATACAGGGCCGAATGAGGTTCTTTCACCACCTGCAGCCGATAGAGGGGGATACAAACTGACGTGGTGCCCTGCTGGCCCTGGTTTGCTGGTACGATCTTCTTCGCCATCTTCTCGCCTTTCCCGTTTGTGTGATGCGTGGTCAGGGAGCCAGAACGAGTGCGGCCGTTCCGACTCTCGCTTGTTGGCCTACCGTGAATATTTCTCGGTGAGATACTTGCGATGGGCCATCCGATCGAGCTGCGCAATATTGAGGTTCATCCGATCGCAGAGATGACGGAGGTCGGAGAGCAAATCGGCCAGCACTGTGTCGACCGAGGCGCCCGGCGCCCGGAGAGCCGCCACGCGATAGTAGGCCAGCGCCTGCGCGGCTCGATCCGCTCGGATCGCATTCGGGTGTCTTTTTGCTCTTCGAACATTCGCCCGATACATCGTGCCTGTGCTCATCGTTCGTTCCTTTCTGTTGGACTGTCTCCCCATGAGAACAGCCACCCACGAGACCAACGGCCACAGCGCGTCGACCGGCCCACCGGTCTCTTTCACGAACATGTGTTGCGCCTCTCACGCACAGCAGGAGGCGCAACACCATCTCCGAATCTGTGGCCACGGACGCGTGCGAGCGTGACAGCCCTCCGGGCAGTTGGCTGGTGCGGTTGCTGTCGGGAGTGCCACACACCGTGGGGGGCGAGGGAATTGGATGGAATGGAAAAAGAGTCAGCACGGTCGAGCCGCCGCAGGCGACACGACGGTGCTTAATGAGAGGCACGGCGCTGGCGCGGTGCCACCATACTGGTGGAACGTGCCAACACACTCGTGGGTCAGGATCGGAGAGATCAATTATGGAAAAGGAAGGGAAAACGGGTCTGATCAGACAAGGCCGACGAGCGAGCGAGGCCCGCCGGCCCTGTTGAGCGAATCAGTCGATCGCGCGAAAGATCAGGCCGGCCTCGGGATGATCGCCTGCGAAATCACGCAGCAAATGGAAGTACTGGGTGATCCGAGGACCACGTGGATCGTCTTCCAACAGGAAGGATAGGTGGCTGAACGTGTAGAGGGACACGATGATCCCGGCGGCATCGCCCGAGACCGTGGCGTCAAAGTAATTGCCCGCATGAATAAGGTGATGCCTCACATGACTTGGTGCGAGATAACACCCGCCGTTGCTCAAGTCATAGAAGTGCCAATAGCCGCCGGTGTAGCTGGGACACAGCTTGGCAAACTGTGCGTACACATAGTTCTCGACCGTGAGCATGTGCGTCCCAAAGTGGCGCGGCAGAAACGTGAGCCGGTCCTCTTCCGGCACCAGGGTCGCCACGATCGCTTGTTGTTCGTTGTTCAATGGTTTCATGTCAGTCCCTCCGAGTTGTCCCCGGCGGAATTGCCTGGGTGGAGGGTCTTCAGCACACCGAAAGCGCAGGAGTCAGGGCCGTGTGAAACACGCTCGCGAGCACGAGGTAAAGCCGCGCGCGGAGGCCTTGACACCAAGACCGGTGTGATAGCCTCACGACACACAGGCACGCACGTCCCCTCCCCCTCCTGTCTGTCCGCGGTCTTTCACCCACCGATGCGTGAGGTAAGCTCGAAAAAGTGGACGCCTTCAACCTACAATCTAAGGGCTGGAGGTGTGAAATGGAACGGATGCCGCGACAGCAGTATACGAAGGAGTTCCGGGAGCAGGCGGTGCGGCTGGTCTTGGAACAGCAGGTGACGATTCCGGAGGCAGCCCGGCGCCTCACCATGTCAGGCAGGACGCTTGAGCGCTGGGTGGGTCACGCTCGGCAGGGCCAGCTCACCACGCTGGGGGAGAGCCGACGGCCCGTGACGGAGTTGGAAGCAGAGCTCTCCCGACTCACACGCGATCTTGCCGAAGCGCGGATGGAGCGCGACATCTTAAAAAAAGCCACCGCGTCCTGTGCGAAGGCGCAGCTGCCCGGTACGCGCTGATGAGGACGCTGCGTCCCCACTATCCACTGAGTCTGTTGTGCCGAGTGCTGGCGGTGTCTCGAAGCGGCTACGATGCCTGGCAGCATCGGCGTCCGTCGAAACGCGACCAGGAACATGCGCGGCTGGAAGTGGCGATCCAAGCTGCCCCTGTGCGCACCCGGCAGACGTACGGCCCGGAGCGGCTTCAAGCCGAATTGCGTGCCGACGGGTTCCCCGTTGGGATCGGGCGCATCAAGCGGCTGCGCAAGAAGCTGCGTCTACGGTGCACACAAGTGCGCCGGTTCACGACCACGACGGATTCGAAGCATGCATGGCCGGTGGCGGAGAATGTCGTGGCCCAAACAGTTGTTGCCACACGCCCGAATGAGACCTGGGTCACCGACAGCACGTACGTGCCGACCGCAGAAGGCTGGCTGTATCTCGCCGGCATCAAGGATCTGTTCACCTGTGAGGTGGTCGGGCATGCCATGGGGGCTCGGATGACGACGGACTTGGTGCACGACGCCTTAAGAAAAGCGGTGGGGGCGAAGCGCCCACGCCCAGGCTTGATCCACCACTCCGACCGTGGGTCCCAATATTGTGCCCACGCCTATCAGGAGCAACTGCGGCAGTTCGGCATGACCGTGTCTATGAGTCGGAAGGGCAACTGCTATGACAATGCGCCGATGGAGAGTTTTGGGGGGACGCTGAAGAATGAACTGGTGCATCACCGGCGCTACGAGACCCGTGCACAGGCTCACCGCGAGATCTCGGAGTACATCGAGCTGTTCTACAACCGTCAGCGGCGACATTCTCGGCTCGGCAATCGCTCGCCTGCGGCATTTGCCCAGCAGTGGGCCCGTCACCAGTCGGCGGCGTGAGACTGTCATGCATGGCGTCCACTTGACAACCGGGGTCATAATCAACGCGGTCAACGCGAGTGTACACGCATAGCCCCTCACATTTGTTTCAAATGCCACGAAACATGGCACAAAATCTGTCGGTGAGTCCGGTCGATCTTACCATACGCTGCGGTCTACGTCGACGCTCCGACAAGTGCTCATGAGGTGTATAGGGTCAGTTTTCCCATCGCAGCAGCGTCAACGCCCGCTTTGGGTCGAACTGAGACAGTCTGCCCGACCTTCCGCAAGCGTCCGCTTTCATGGTATCTGACACTGTCTGTCAGATCGGATGCCGACTATTACATTTTTTTTCAGAACTGGCCCTTTGATTTATGGTGCCCGTCTCGAATAGTCGGGCAGGACCCTCTTCGGTTGCCCTACCCAGCCGTCAAGTTTGTGCTTTTTCCCTTCGCGTTGGAAAGCCGCAACTAACGCTCTCGCTCGAGTCGTTCGAATACGTCGACTCAACGCAAGTTCTCGAACCTCCGCCATCACACGGTGTCGAATCGATCGACTAAAACTGTCGATCACTTTTTTCCAAAATGGCTCATAGGCCTGATCGCGGTATCCCACAAAATCATATATTTCCTTTAGCGCATACGCCCTGTCTTCATTCTCTGCGGTGACCATGAGTGCGGACGTAGAGGTGTCGTCCTGCTGGACGATGACCTCCCGTACTGGTCCACGTTCAATCTCCTGCAACTTTTCCCGCTCTTGTTGGTACACTTCATGCCATGTCGGGCCCGCTTCCCAGACAATCATATATTCCTTGGTCTTTGATGGCATGAGGTCCAATGACCACTTCCCAATAAATCCTAGCTTGAGCAGCTCATCATGAGCTGGCTTCAGTTGGCGCCGAATTTCTGAAATAGCTCGCAACTTTTTCAGACTAAGGTTCATAGATAATTCTGCATACGACTCACTCGCAGCTCCACGTCCGACCCGAAACAAGGCATGCAGATGTTGGTAGAGAAGTTTGGTCAGATCACGTTGTAACGCCCAAAAGATCCGTTGATCCTGGATATGGCAATGGAAATTATTGAGATTGGCCCAATACCAATCCGCAAGGCGAATCTGATGCGTCCATTGTCCTTCGCTCCGATCACCAGCTGACATCTCCTCTCGATCAATCCGCTCGAAGATATGGACCCCTGTCTCCGCACGTCGGCCTTTCGAATTCTTGCGATGTTCTTGCAACACTAGCCCACTAAGCCGATCGAGAAAATCACGCACTTCCTGCTGGCGATCACCATTTGGCGTTCGACCTGTTAACCGTATCAACTCACGACCGCTAATTCTTAAGACATCCGGGACCACACTTTCCCGTTCCCACATCATAGTCAGAGCACGTTCGAATGCTCGAAAATATTCCAAGTCTAAGACCGTCGGGTATCCCCATTTGGCACTGGGCATGATTTCAATCTCGACCTTGCGAGGATGACCATCTTTTTCCATGACTCTCGTGACGACCTTTGAGAGGGTATCTGGACTGACCTTTCCTTTTCCCGGTAGCTGCCACATAGGTATTTCGGAGATCGAGACCTCTGCATGGATCAATCCGTCCAAGGCAGGAGGGGTTTTATCTTTCTTTTGAAGAGTGGTGTCCATCAGCGTTGACGTAACGTATTCTTCTCTTTAACGTAAGGGTTTACGTAGGAAAGACATGGTGAGAAAAAGAGGTGAAATAACCTCCTGATATTGTTTCCAATTTCGGTAGAAAGCAATTGTTTCAACCCTCTCACTTTGTCCCAAACCTCTACGGCTTTTGTGCCAACCCTCCCACAAGCTCCTTGCGTGAATCCTCTCACCCTTGTTTCAACCCTCTCATAGAGAACCCGTTTTCTTGTTCGGAACCTCTCGGCTGTGGATAAAGACGTCTGTAACGAGAGGCAGCCTCAGAATGGCACAGTGAAAAACCACGTGCAAAAGAGTACGGATATAAAGGTTTGTGAAGAAGATGAAATGTTTTTGGCCATGCAAAAAAGTATAAATTACGAATCAGGCCTTCAATAATGAGAGGGTTGGAACAAGAGTCTCCCTATGAAACATTCCCACGAGGAAGTGGCAACATTCGAGAATGGAAAGTACACAAGTCTGTCCATCAGGGCAAAGGGAAGACAATACGGTCACGAAGAGGCAGTACGTTGAAAATTATCCAAGTGCTCTTGGGCCTTCCGTAATGCTTCTTCAATAAGTCTGATGTCATGGGAACGGTTTGGATGAAAACGAATGACAAGCCTAAAAGGACCCTCGGTTCCTCGAGCATCGAATCGAACCGATTGAGCCCCCTGATTGGTGCGCGGAACGCGTGTCACTTCCTCTCGAATCCGCCGAGCTGTCCATCCGCCCTCGATGGCTTGGCGTGCCACCTTTTGCAATCTGATGAGATTGGAGCGTAATGGAAGGAGCTCCTGAACATGTGTCAAGGTCAATGGAGATCCTGCCCCGAGTGTGAGCTCAATGATATGTTCCGGAAGGTCGAGGACTTGGAGTGCACGAGTAATCCGGGCCTTATCACAGCCGAGCCGTTGGGCCAATTCGGATTTTAAATAGCGGTGCTGTTCAATCAGGCGCTTATAGCCTTTTGCTTCCTCATAACCGGTCAGTTCCTTGCGGAGAAGATTGTCGATAAGGGCTTCGGCGGCGGCCATTTCCGTATTATCACGACGGATTAGGGCTGGGATCGTCGGCTTTCCAAGAATTTGACACGCTCTCCAGCGCCGTTCACCTGCCACAATGTGATAGCGGCCGTTGGCTACAGGACGAACATGAATGGGGGTACGGACCCCAAACAACCGGATATTCTCCAGGAGCTCAGGATCTGGCTCAGCATGGAGCCTTGGTTGATCCGGGCTAGGATCTAGGAGATCAAGTCTGAGATTATGGACACGCTCTTCTTCCGATGGAACAAAAGCCGGCGTATCGACAGCAGAGCTTGGGAGATCTGTTAATGGGGGACCAGCGACTGGAGTAAGTGGGGCGCTTAGTGTGACCTCAGAGGTGACATGTTGAGTCGCCGAGGGAGGAGGGATCTTAGCTGTAGATGGGGAGGACGTGAGCGATGGTCTTGACTGTGGTGAGTGGGCCGGGACTCCGAGCGTTTCAGCAAGGACGTCGTGGATGGCCGTCTCATTGGTAATACCCAACCCCATCAAAGCTCTGCGACTTTGTTCCTCAAGCTCCTGCCGTTCCTTGGATACTCGGTGCTTCCCACTCATCAGCTCACCACGGCCTCAGTGGAGGTTGATTCTGATTCAGTCGCTACTTGGGTCTCCAAAATGTCTCTTTTCTTGCTGGCTTTCGACACGCGCGATAAGACTTCAGCGGCAAGCCCGGCATAATCTTCAGCGCCGGACGCTCGCAATTCCTGTTGGAAGATCGTCTTGTTCACCATGATGGCCTTACCAAACTCTGTATTCTCCCGAATGATGGTCGCAAAAACCTGATCTCCGAACGTATCCCGCATGGTCTTAACGATGGTCTTCGCCACGTTTGTACGCATGTCGCACCGGGTCAGAAGGTACCCCAATAGCTCGGTCTTGCGCTCAGTTTTCACGACGTTGACCTGTTGAACTTTGTTTTGTAAGGAGCGCAGCCCGTCCAGGGCATATTTGTCGCCGGCTGCAACAGGCACAATGACGTAGTTTGCTGCATACAAGGCATTGGACATAAAAGTGCCGAGATTCGGTGGGCAATCAATGACGATCATTTCGTAGTTATTAAGTAAGGCAGACTGCCGAAAAGCAGCGTCTAAACCAAGCAATGCACGTGGTGTTCCCTGGATGTAACTCTCTTGTTCAAAAAGATCGATATGGGATGGAATGAGGTCCAGATTCTTGGTGGAGGTTTCCACGATGGCTTCATCAAGCACTGCAGTGCCACCAAGGACATGGGCGAGCGTCGTCTGGCCTTTATAATCTCGACGTTCATGAGGGAATAGTGTAGCTGTGAGGTTTGCTTGGGGATCAGCATCGACCACAAGGTATTTTTTCCCTTTGCTGCTGCGAGCAAGGCCGGCGGCGAGATTCGCCGCTGTTGTAGTCTTCCCTACGCCACCTTTATGGGTGGCTATTGCGACTATCACCCCCATCGCAGACCTCCTAGTTATGATAAAAGTAGACTAGTAGTCATTGGAGTATAGAATTCAAATAATAAAGTCAAGAGGAAATACGTGTACAAATCGTAGTAGACCGCTAATTTAACCCTTCTTATAGGGCCAATTAGACTCATGAGTAGATATATTCATCCAGAGTGAGTGCCCTACTTATGATAATAACGAGGCCCGAGTTACCCAACAGTAGAATGTCACAGTATGAGACGTTCATGATTCCACGGATATACCGTGCATCGCAATGCGGTTGCGTCAACGCAACATGAGAACATTAGCCAGCTTCAACTTGTGATTCCCCGTAGCTTGCTACGGGGATCCCCTTCTCTGGTACCCTCTGGCGCATGGCGGATCAGAGGGACAATGAGGTTCGCAAGGGGGCGCACTGTGCATGGCAAATCCACTACCATATTGTGTTTCCGGTGAAATACCGCAAGGCGCTGCTGGATGAGGAAGTGACCGCAATTATTGAGGACACGGCAGCAGAGATTGCGGAACGATTTCCGATCGAGATGGAAGCGATTGGGACGGACAAGAATCACATCCATCTCCTCTGCAGTGCACACCCGAAAATGGCTCCAGGACGAATTGTGCAGATATTCAAGAGCATCACGGCTCGGGAAATCTTTCGACGGAAGCCGGCCGTCAAACGAGTGCTGTGGGGCGGAGAATTTTGGACCGATGGGTACTATGTGGCGACGGTGGGGGAGCGAGCGAACTGGCAGACGGTCGAGCGGTACGTACAGCGGTAAGGCCAACCCCGCGATGATCTCCGGCAGCTCCACATGTTTTAGTTCTGTGATACCCCGCAGCTTGCTGCGGGGAGCTTCATTTGTAAAAATACATAACGAAATTATGATAACTTTATTCAAGTACAAACTATAAATAGATCGTAATTATGATTGTCATTCCAATGAATATTTAGCAGTTGTGTTGACGCAACTCGACTGCTTTCCGGTTTCGACTACATCCCGCCTCTGTGACTTAAAGGAGGACGCAAACCAGAGGAGACTTAACTTACATAGATGAAGTTGGTGCGGTATGTGAAGGTCTGCCTGCGTGATGTCATCGATTTAAAATCGTGCTGATAAACTAAAGAATATGACTATAGTTTAATAAACAATTTTAAGCCTAGAAAAGTTAAATTAGTGAAGTTAAAAAATGAAGGTTCGTTTCAGATAATGTCCCAATCCTTGAAGCGAGAGGTGATTCTCCACCGTCCAGTCAGGCGTATAAAAGCTAAATACTTATAGATCTTCGTTTCGGTTTCAGGAGGAATCTCGAAACCTCCTCTCTTCATGTCGCCCAGAAGCTGATGGGTATCGTCGAGTAGCGCCTCACGGACCTCAGGTTCGGCAGTGCGGATTTGCGAATCGAGGATCGCAAGATCTTCTGCGGTGAATTGGTGAAAACGATGGATCATAGTGTCCGGAGAAATATGTGGGCTCGTGTCAGGCGAAAAAAGTCGCACTTCAAATTGACCCTTAAGAAATTGGCGTGGACGAACCGTAATCTTAAGTAAGCCAGCCGTAACCAACTGTTGTCTGGCTCGAAGTGCATTCTTTCCGCGTGTGCCCACCCATTGCGCCATATCGGCAATCGATGCTCTCACCTGATTGGTGCCACATCCGTGGCTATGTCGAAGAAACTGTAAGTAGAGGATCTGTTGATGAGAGGGGAGCGCACGAAAATCGGGATGGTCCAATGTCTGGCAGACGAGTTCTGAAAACCGAGCCGGATTGAAATCAGGTGGTTCCGGTCGAGTCGTTGGCACCAGTTGGGGAACAGATTCCGACTCCTCAAAGTCCTTCGCAAGTGCTTCTTCGTCAAAGACTTCGGTATGTTTCACGATGTCCATTAAGGCCTCAAGAGTCGACGTAGTCATAGTTCGCGTATCACACCTATACGTATCAAGTCAATTACTTATCAAGAATTTCATCTGTCATGCGTCAAAATTTATGGTATCCGGGATGGACTCCTTCTCGGATACCTTGCCATTTGGGAGGGGAAGGGGTAGGGTGGGGAGGACAGAGGAAAGGCCCTGAAAATCGGGGCACAAAGCAATCGTCTTATGGTGTGTGGGAAG
>Ga0268299_1003696_pt1 | contig 13456 bp, 13 predicted proteins | sample NOBtaG_FD_193484 | JGI IMG/M metagenome (GOLD analysis project Ga0268299, IMG submission 193484) | Activated sludge microbial communities from bioreactor in Nijmegen, Gelderland, Netherland - NOB reactor | ecosystem: Engineered > Bioreactor > Aerobic > Activated sludge | place: Netherlands...
ATCTCCGCCTTCTTGCTGGCACCGGTGGAATCGCTTGCGGTGAGCGACACGAGCCGGGGGCCGGGGGAGGCATCGGGGGGGACGCGCCACTCGAGCCGGCGACAGTTCTCGCCGCGCGGCTGACCGTCCACCGTCCACGCGCACGATGTCCTGTCGCCACGCCCGAGGTCCGCGTCCTTCACCTCCGCGCCGACCACGAGGGTCTTGCCAGCCTGGATCGCGCGCGCCGGCAGGGTCAGTTTCACTTCCGGCGGGGAGTTTCGGCTGTCGATCTCGACCGTCCAACTCGCGTCGACGGCGACACCCGAGGCGGGGTCGGTGACCGTGAGCTGCAACGAACGCACACCCGGGCGGTCGCCGAAGCCGGTCTTCAGGAGGAAGCTGCGCTCGCTGCTCACCGGTGTGCCGTCCAGACGCCAGGCGAAGACGGGGGCATCGCTGTTTTCGACCTCGGCCGAGAACTGGCGCGACTCCCCGCTGGTCAGACGGGTCGAACCCGCCGGAGGGTCGACGCGGGAGAACGCGACCACTGCCCGCCGCTCCGCCCCGGGCGCGCCCAAGCCGATCGTCGCTGGCGCGCTGGTCGGTGGCGCGTCGGCTGCCGGCGCCTTCACGTCGGCGGCCTTGGCCGTCGGCACAGCGATCACGGGTTCCGCCGCGATTGCAGCGGTGGGCGCGACTCTCTCGCCGTCTGGGTCACGCGCCACCCGCTCGTCGGCGCTACCGCCTCCGAACTGCGAGCCGGTGACCGCCCCGAGGGCGAACGCGGCGACGATGGCCAGGATCGCAGCCCCGCGCAGAGCGAGCTTGGGCGGCGCCTTCGCCGTCGTCTCCGATACAAGGTCGCGAGCTGGCGCCGACGCCTCCACGCGCGGGGCCTCGGTCGAGAGAATGAAGTACGCGGGAACGGTGCGCGCCGCGGGGCCGAAGTCGAGCAGGGTGCGCCCGTGGGCGAACGCCGCGCCGAACTCGCCTTCGAAGAGCACTTGGACGTCCTGCGACTGCCGGAAGACCTGGGCCGCGTCGAGGTTCGGCATCGATGCGACCAGGACGAAGCGCTCGAGATACGGATCCCAGGCGCGCCAGAGATGTCCCTTCTCCTGCGGACCGAGGTCCTCGATTGCCTCGTAGCGGCCGAAGCGGCGGAGGATCTCGCCCGGATAGCTGATCATCGGTTCGGACCCCCAGTCGCTAGCCGACGTGCCCCAATGCTACGGTGACGTTGTCGGGCCCGCCGCGGTCGTTGGCGAGAGTGACGAGATGGGCGCACGCGTCCTTGGCTTCGAGGTGCTCCAGCGCCCACGCGAGCTCGGCATCCGTGACCTGGCCCCACAGGCCGTCGGAGCAGAGGAGGTAGATGTCACCGCCTTCCACCCCGACTCCCGCGATCACGTCCACCTCGATCTCCCCGTCCCCCCCGAGCGCGCGCGTGAGGACGTTCTGGCCGTCGCGCACCGACGGCGCGATGCGCTGGGTCGAGACGGCCTCCGCCCAGACGGAATGAACTCGCGTGAGACGACTCAGATCTCCGCCGCGGTAGCGGTAGACGCGCGAGTCGCCCACCTGAGCCACGGCCGCCTGACCTGCCACCAGCGCAAGCGCGGAACAGGTCGTGCCCATGCCCCTCCTTCCCTTCTCGAAGGCGGCCCGGTGGATGCGGCGGTTGGCCTCGCGCAGGGCTTCGCCCAGCGATTCGTCGGGGCTCGAGGGGCTGCCGAAGTACACCTCGGCGACGGTCTCGATCGCGATTCGGCTGGCGACCTCGCCGCCCGCGGCTCCTCCCATTCCGTCTGCGACGACCAGAAGAGAGCCGCGATTCCCGGTTGGATCCGCGACGCAGAGGACGGAATCCTCGTTGCCAGAACGAACCCGCCCCGTGTCGCTCAGGTGCGTCATCGTGACCCGCATCTCGACCATCGATCGCGGCGTGTCTAGCACGCTTCCGCGGCGGGCGTCCATGAGCCTGCAGACAATCCTCGACATCGACCTGGAAAGCCCATTCGGCCGCACCCCGATCGCCGGATCCCTAGTCAATCCAGTGCGACCGGACCTCCGCCCCGATGGTCGCAGCGAGCGTCCGTCCGCTGAATGACATCAGCGTCTGGCGATCAGGGCGGCGCCACCGGACATCCACCCGGGAACCGCAGAATGTTGTGATTCGCACGGCCGAGCTCGCTGGCGCGAACGCAGCCGTCGAGATTGAAGTCGGCGGCCGTACAACCGGCCCTAAACCCAGCACAGCCGGTGGCGACACCACCTGCGACGCCTCCCGGGCACGGACCGCATAGGAGCATCGTGGTGTTGATGCGGCCGATGTCGCTGGCCGTGACCGAACCGCTGCTGTTGCAATCGGCGAAGCACCCCGCGGGACTCGGGGCCCGTGTCGGCGGCACGGTCGACATGGTGGTCGGCATCGCCGTGGCGATACGAGTCGGTTGCGTCGTTTCGGGGGGCGACGTCTGGATCGGGGTGGCGGTTCGCGTCGCCTCCTCTGCGGTCGTGATCGTTGGCTCAGGAGTCGTCGCCCCCTCCGCTGCACTCCAGGACCCGGCGCCCCAGGTCGACTCGTTCCAGCGGAGCGGCGGCGCAGCAGCTGCGTGCTCCGCGGGCGCCATCGTGGTCAGGATCGCGAGGCCGAGCGTCAAGAGCGGGATCATGGCAGCCTCGCGACGCATGCACTGCCGTCGGACGGCCCGCGAACGGGCCTTGCGTGCCGGGGCATCGGAGAGGGGATGCGGCCGTCCATGGCCGTCGGAGCCTGAGCTCAGCACCGTCCCATCCGCCTTGGTGCGGCTTGCCGTGCGCATGGCGACGACGGGGACTCAGAACGGGTAGGGCGCGATCGTGTTGGGAGGCCTGAAGGTGTTCTGCGGCGTCGGTGTCACCGAAGGCCGCGCCGTAGCGGTCTGAGCCGCGGCGACGGTGGCAGTGGCGGCTTGCGCGGCGGTGGCCCTCGCGGCCTGCCGCGCGGTCTGCGTGGCGACGGCTTCTGCGGCCCACGTCGCGTTCGGAGTATAGGTGGGCTGCGGCGTCGAACTCGGGAACGGGGTCCGTGTCGGCACCGGGTCTGAGCCTGGAGTCGTACCCCCGGGAGGCTCATCGGTCGACAGGAGGCTTCCGCCCATCACCGACACCGCCCCAGAGCTGATGTTGCCGACGTAGCGGTAGTTGAACGAGCGCTCGAACCGGATCGGCGGAATGAAGAGCAGGAGCGCGTCCCCCCAGTAGCAGAGCCGCTTGAGCTCATCGTCGCACAACACCTCTGACTCGAACCATTCGCCATGCCCTTCGCTGAGACTCACGAAGCTCGTGTGCCCGTCGATCTCCAGTTCAACGCCCGCGAGCGGCGGCTCGTATCTCCTGCACGAGGACCAGCTCGCAGCGATGGACATGACCACGCCCGGGCCGGGAGCGGGAGTGTCCGGTAGCGAAGGCAGAGGCTGCGTGTCGTCGCAGCTCTCCAGGCCGCGTAGGGAAGGACCTCCGGGTCCCCGGACCCTCGTCCAGGGAATCACCCGTAACGTCGATCCCAGACCCGCCGTGGTGGCTACGCTGACGTTGGCGGCGAGGTTCGCCACCGCGTCGCCGACGGCGCGAAAGTTCGCGTTGACCTGGTTGGCGTCTGCGATCTCGCCGTTGACGAACGTGTGGGGCACCTCGACCGCCCGAGAGAGAGCGGGCGCGATGCACGTCAGCGCGAGCACCACCAGGCACTGGTGGGCCGTGCGTCCTACTCTCCCCCCTTCTGGCCGCTCCCGAAGTAGTCGGCGCGCAGCAGTCGGGTCGAGGTTATCACTGCCCAGAGGGGCCATCGGAACCTCAGCGCTGCCGGCTGAGCCGCTCCGCGGCCATCCGGACGCTGAAGCTGCCCGTGCTCGCACCGCTCCCCCCCTGGCCGGCGACGATCTCCGTCCAGTCGGCTTCGATCTCCGCCTGGCAGTTCTGCGCGCCGCCGCAGTTGCCACTGAAGCGGATGGGGAGGGTGAACACCGCAGTCGAAGGCGACCGGCCGGAGTCGGCGACCAGGTCCCCGTCGATCGTGACGGTGCATCCGGACTCGGACTCCGAGGCGAACTGGGGCGCCGTGATCACCCCCGCGCTGTCGACGCAGCCACTCAGGACGTCGGAGGCGCAGTCGGTCAGCGTGACGAAGTTGCCCGCTTGCTCGACATCGACCTCGCACGCGCCGCCCAACGCACCGATGACCTCGAGCAGAATGTCGTCGATCTCGGCGGAGCAGGTCGAGTCGCCCAGGAACGCGTTGGAGAGGAGCCAGGTGCCGCCGACGTCCGGCGGCGGCGGGGTGGTCGTGGAGCAGCTCTGCCCGCCGCCGTCATCTCCGCCGCAAGCGGAGATGAAGAGCGAGACGACGAATAGTAGGCCGAGATAGCGCTTCATTGCCGATGCCTCCCTGTCGAAGTGGCGGCTGCGTATCGCCGCTGGTCCCCAACCGTCAAGTTGGGGATTTCCCTTACGGCAGCTTGGCAGTTCTCTCCTCCCGCGACTCGCTGAACCCGTACCCCGTCGCGCGCCCAGCCTGGCTCCGGAAGCTCGACTTCTGTATCCTGCCCCGGTGGATAGTCGCGATCTGGTGCAGTCCTGGTTGCGTGACGGGCGCGCGCGCGCCGAGGCGGGCGCTCTGTCGCTCGCTCCCTCCAGCGCTGGCGGTCCGGGCGAGAAGCTGCGGCGCGCGTACGAGTGGATCACCAGCGCGGCGATCGTGTCGCCGTACCATGACATGCAGTTCGGCGAGGAGGTCCCGATCGGGCGCGAAGCCGACGGCTTTTCCCCCGTCGTCCTGGCCACGCGCGGCTACTCCTCCTACGTGCTCCTGCCGCTGCTCAACCTCGCCACCTCGCAACGCCTGCTGTTCGTGGGGGCGCCGGGCCGCGGCAAGACCAGCATGGCGATCCTGATGGGGCTGCTCGCCGGACACTCGCTCGCCGAGGTCAAGCGCTCCGTCCAGCGGGGCCACCCGCAGCTCACCATCCCCGACCTGCTCGGCAGCCCGCTGCCGAGCGAGATGCTGCGGGCCGAGGACCCGAGGGCGATCAAGGTCGCCTGGCGTTCGTGGCTCACCATGCGCGTCAAGATCATCGACGAGTACAACCGCATCCCCACCAAGACCCAGTCGGCCCTGCTGTCCCTCATGGCGGAGGGCTACGCCGAGATGTTCGAGCAGGTGGTCGAGTGCGGCTGGAGCGCCTGGTACCTGACCGCCAACGACGATCTCGGCGGCGGCACGTTCCCGGTCATCGAGGCGCTCAAGGACCGCATCGACATCGTCGTCCGCTGCACGCCCTTCAACTCCCATTTCCTCGACACCCTGCTCGACCGCGTCCGGAGCGCGCGCCGGCCGCTGGAGTGCGTCCCCGACGACGTCGTCTTCACCCCCGCCGAGCTGCAGCAACTCGAGGAGGAGATCCGCGCCCTGCCGCTGCCCGATGCCGTGCGCGATGCACTCGGCTTCTTCGCCGGTCAGCTCGAGTTCTGTCGCCGCGCCTCGGACCGCCTCGAGTTCATGACCAAGGACACCCTCCACCTCGCGGGCTTGCGCGTCGGGCAGGTGTGCAACGAGGACTGCCCGCTCGACAAGCAGGTCAACCTCTGCAGCCGCACCGAGAACGGCGTCTCGGCGCGCGCCTACCAGACCCTCATCCTGTTCTCCAAGGCGCTGGCCTACTTCCGCGGGCAGGCAGAGGTGAGCCTCGAGGACGTGCGCCAGATGCTGCCCTGGATCCTGCACGAGAAGCTCAAGCCGAACACCGTCAGCGCGTACTTCCAGCGCCCCGAGAATCAGTCGCTGCTGAGCGACAAGGTCGGCTGGATCCAGCGCATGTTCGACGAGGCGGTGGCGCACATGGCCGCCTGGGCACCCCGGCGCGCGCCGGTCGCCGAGCTCAAACGGCGCTTCGACCAGTCGGTATCCCTGCGCTCGCTCGTCGAGATCGAGGCTCGGGTGGCGGAGCTGGAGCAGGCGATCCGCGCGACCCTCGCCGGCAGTGAGATCAACGGCACCGCGTACGAGGACCTGGTGCTGCTCAAGAATCTCCACGCGCGCTACCTCCACCGGCTCGATGCGCTTCCGCGCGACCGGCGGAGCGCGCCGTGAGCGCGGTCGACGATGCCGTCGGCCGAGCGGCCGAGGTTGCACGGCGCCGCTTTGCGGCCTGGCAGGGTGACGTCTTCGCCGGCCTGGCCCTTCCCCGCGCCGAGCTCCTGGCGGACGCCCCGGCGGGCGACGTCGAACGAGCGATGGTGCTCGATGCCTATCTTCGCCTGCTCGCCGAGGGGGTGGGGCAGGGCTACGTCGGGCCCGCGCCGGAGTCCTCCGAGGCCGAGCCCGCAGGTCTGCTGCAGCGTCTCCTGCTCGACGTCCTGCCGCCCCGACTTGCCAGGCTCTCCGCCCAGCACGCGCTGTCGCTGCTGGCGCGCGCGTGGAACATCGGCGAAGGCGTGGAGCGTTCGCCGCGGTGGATGTCGCGCATGGCGAGCGCGCTGATCGCCGATCCGATCGACGCGGACAGGCTCGAGGAGCAGGTCGCGACCGCGCTCGCACCCCTGCTCGACCAGCCCGCGCGCCGGGCGCGCTTTGCCGGGCCGTTCGTCGTGCGCGTGCTCGACCTTCGTCCGACGCTGGACGCCTTCCTGCCCGGGGCGATGCACGTCGCCACGCCGGCCCTGGTGTGCGTCCACGACCGCCGCCGCGCCGGCGTCCACCTGCCCGTCGTCCTGCTGCCCGGGGACCCGCCGCGCGCGCTCGCGCCCGCCCCCTGTCCCGGGATCGCCGACGGTGCCGGAGCCGGCGCGCCCCGGCCGGCGCTGGCGTTCGCGCCGGAGAGACTGACGATCGAGCGGAGCATGGTCGAATTGCCGACCGTCGCGGATCTCCACTCGATAGTCGCCCTCGAAGCAGGCTTCGTCGTCGTCGCCGCGCTCGACTCGCAGCGGTTGTGGATCGCGGAGGCGGCGGCGTGAGCGGCGTCGATGCCGAGATCGCGCCGGTGATGGACGCGGTGGCGCGCGCCTGGCCGGCGGCGCAGGAGCGCTGGGCGCGCCTGGTGCGTCTGGCGCCGCCCGTGCCGGACCCGGAGGAGAACCACCTCGCGCGCATCGACCTCGGCATACGCCAGGTCTTCGTCGGCGGGCGGACCATCTTGCAGAAGCAACTCGACCCGGACTGCATCGAGGCGATTCTGGCGCACGAGATCGGCCACCATCTGCGTTACCCGGGCACGTTGCTGGTGTCGGCGCGGCTGCGCCTGATGGAGCGGCAATTGGTGCCGTTCGAAGGCTCCGCCCTGGCGAACCTGTTCTGCGACCTGCTGATCAACGCCGAGCTGGGCGATCGGATGCGGAGCGCGCTGATCCGCATCTACCAGTCCTTCCACTCTTCGCCGAGCTGGGGGCGCGACCGCGGGTTTCTCTTCTACCTCGCGATCTACGAATCTCTCTGGGCCCTCGCCCCCGGCACGCTGCTCGGCGCGCCCGCGGCGGAGGCGATGACGAAGGCGTTTCCGCACTACACCGCCGACGCCGACCTGGTCGCGCAGGACGTCTTTCGCCTGGGGCCGAACCTCTATACCCAGTTCCTCTTCTTCCTTTCGGTCATGATCCGCTACGTCGACATTCCCGCCCAGGAGGGCGAGGCGCGCGTGGTCGAGCTGCTCGAGTGCGACAGCGGCGAACCCTCGCCGGAGGACTGGGCCGAGGCCCTGACGCCGACCGCGGCGGAAAGGGAGGCGGTCGACCGCGCGCGTGCGGAGGGCTGGCTGTCGGCGCAGCAGGCGGACCGGATGAGCGACGAGGAGTCGCTCGCCCGCCGCGTCGCCTCGCTCCCGGGCCAGATGGACGGTCACGCCGACGGCGTTCCCGAGATCATGGCGGCCTACTATCGCCGGCGCGCCGAACGGCACCTGATCGCGCCGCCTCCCGAGCTCGTCCTCGGCGACGCGATCGTACCGACGACGCTGGAAGAGTGGGACGTCGGCGATCCGATCGCCGAGATCGACTGGATCGCGACTCTGCGCCTGCGCGGCGCCGAGCTCGGCGGCATCGCGCCGCTGCGGCGCGAACGCCTGGCGGAGTGCGAGGGGGCCGACGTGCCTCTGTGGAGCTGCCAGCTCGAGCTGTACCTCGACGTCAGCGGCTCGATGCCCGACCCGCGCCGGCAGCTCAATCCGCTGACCCTGGCCGCGCTGGTCCTGGCGATGGGCGCGATCCGCGCCGGTGGCTCGGTGCGCGCGCTGCTCTTCTCGAGCGAGCACGTGCGCCTGTGGGACTGGTGTCGCTCCGAGCTCGACCTGTCGCGCTTCCTGATGCACTACATCGGCGGTGGAACCACGTTCCCATTCGACGTCCTGGAGGCGTCGGTGCGCGAGGGCGGCACGGGTCGCCCGGTGCGCGTCGTCATCACCGATTCCGACTTCGACCGCAACCATGACAGCGACCCGCGACACGCCGCCGTATTCGCCCAGGCGATCGACCGCTCGGGACCGATGGTGCTGCTGCTGCACGCGCCGAGCGCCGACATGATCGCGCGCTTCACCCGCGCCGGAGCGCAGGTCGTCCCGGTACGCCTGTTCGACGACTTCCCGACGGTCGCGGCCGCTCTCGGCCGTGCGCTGTTCGACGGAGGAGGCCGGTGACGCTCTGGGATCGACTGCGGGGTGGTGGCGCGGCGGCCCCCGGGGCCGCAGGCGACGACGCGCGGGTGGCGCTCGCCGCGGTCGTCAGAGCGCTGACCGAGGCGACGGCGCGGGGCGCCGACCCCCTCGATCGCGAGCTGTTGCGCGCCCGCGTCGGCGATTTGGCGCGCACGCTCGGCCTCGCTCCGATGGCGCGCGAGCGCTTCGAGACCGTGGCGGCGGAGCTGGACGAAGCCGCGGATGCGCGCCTGGCCCTGCTGCTGCGCGCGGCGGAATCGGCCGATCTGCAGCCGGCGCTCCGTGCTCGCGCTGCCGGCGCGTCCGCAGGCCTGTACGAGGCCGCCTTCTTCGGCCTGGCAAAGAGCAAGCCGCTGCTCACCCTGGAGCTGTTGCGCGACAGCCCCATGCGGGTCGAGGAGCTCGCCCGCGCCTGGCTCGCTGCGTTCGGGGTAGCGATCGAAGGGGAGTCGGCGGAGGAATCGTCCGCGCGCCTGGCACGGCTCGACTACGCCCGGCTCCTCGACGAAGCCGAGCGCGCCAAGCGAGCCGCGGCGGAGCGCATGGCGGAGCTGGAGAAGCGGCGGCAGGAAGCGGAGCGTCGCTCGGGGAGGTCGAAGTGGTGAGGCCGCGCGATCTGTCGCGCTATCGCTTCCATACCGGCGCGCCGCTGCGCCGGTTGGGCGAGGACGAGGCGCTGCCGGTGCTTTTCCGCGATCTCGGCACGATCGCCCTGGCCGAGTTCGTGCGCGCCGGCCTGCGGCGCTTCGCCGGCCCGTGCACGCCGCTGCTCTATCTGCGGACGCTGCGCTACCGAGAGCCCTTCGTCGATCACGAGAACACCGGCCGTCTGGTATTCCTGCGCCCGCGCGAGCTCGAGCTCTGGCACTCGGGCGTGCCGGAGGTCTTCGTCGCGCCGGCCGAAAGCCGCGTCGACGCGGAGTCCGTCGCTCTGGTGCCGGAACTGAGCCGCTTGCCGGCGGTCGCAGCGGCCGCGCCGCAGCTCGAGTCGCGCGCGGCGCTGCGCGAGCTGCTCGGCGGGCGAGTGTACGACGAAGCGTGTGCCGGTGCGCTGGCCGATCTGGAGCGACTCAACCGCGAGCTGGCGGAGGTGGAGCGGACCGCCGAGCCTTTGCGCCGGCGCTTCCAGTCGCGCGACCCCCGGCTGCGTGACCAGGCGCGCGAGCGGATGGCGGCGTTGGGCATCGACGAGGCCGATCTCTGCACCTGCTGGCACCACATCCCTCGCCCGCGCCGGCGAGTGCTGGTTGAGCGCTTCGACGCCCTCGCTCGGATGGAGAGCGCGGCTGAGGAGGCGCGGGCGTGAACGCCTCCGCCGGGCCCGAGGCGCGCCCGAACGCCTGGGCGGAGTGCCGCTTCCTCTCGTGCAGCGTGTTGCCGGTGCGCATGGCCTGCGACCTGCGCTGCCCGTTCTGCTTCTCGAAGTCGTCGATCAGCGCGCTGGCGCACGAGCGGCGCTCGATTCCGGAGGGCGCGCTCGAGGAATACCTTCGCTTCGCCGCCGCCCGCGGCGCGACCCGGCTGGTGGTCACGGGCGGCGGCGAGCCGTTGCTGCGGCCGGAACTGGTGCTGGCGATCGTGCGCCACGCCCGCAGGCACTTCGACGAGGTGACCTGCTTCACCAACGGCACCCGCCTCACGCCGGAGCTGGCGCGCCGATTGGGCGATGCCGGCCTGTCGTATCTGTGCTGGTCGCGGCACGCGGTCGCGGACGACGACAACCGCGCCCTCATGGGGCCCGGGGCGCCGCTGGCGGACGCGTTCCTCGCCGCCGCCGCCGGCCTGCGGGTGCGCGCGACCTGCGTCATGACGCGCGGCTGGGTCGAGAGCCGCGACGATGTCGCCCGCTACATCGATGCGCTGAGCCGGCGGGGCGTGCGCGAGTTCACCTTCAAGCACACCTACACCGCGTACCCCTCGTCGCACTTCCGCGGCGGGCGCCACGACCGCTGGGCGGAGGCGCACCGGGTGGACGAGGATCCGTTCGAAGGGCAGGGCACGATCATCGCGTCGCTTCCCTGGGGGCCGGCGATCCGCCGGATTGGAGACGTACAGGTATGCTTCTATCGCGAACCGACACCGCAGTGGGAACTGGACAACCGGATCTGCCGCTCGAGCAACCTGCTCTCGGACGGCCGCGTCTATGCATCGCTGGAGGACGAGCGGAGCCTGTTGTTCCGGCTGCCCTGCTGAACGAGGTCGTCCGCCCGGAGTTGGTCGAGACCTTCCGCCCGCTGCTGCCGGTGGGGTACGACGCAGGAGTCGACGCCTACCGCGCGGCGGTAGAGTCACTCTCCGCCGCCGATCTCAGCCGGCACTACACCCAGGGGCTCACGTGGTTCCACGAGACCTTCGTGCCCGCGTTGAAGGATCGCCTGGCGCAGCTCTCGGGGGGCGCCTTAGAGCTCGACGACTTCGTCGCCGTCGCCGCCGGCAGCGACTGCGACTTCATCAGCCACCTGGTCGAGGCGGTGTCGGCTCGCGCGCCGGTGCGCATCTATCCCGGCGACTGGTTCGGCTTCCGCGTCGGCTGTTCCGAGCCGGAGCGCGTCGCCTTCGCGAGCGACGGCCGGGGGGCGGCGCTGGCCTGCGTGTGCGTGCCGTCGGTGCGCAACGGCCGGCTGACCGAGGAGATGCTCGCCTTTCTCTCCGCGGCGGATGCGTGTCTGCTCAACCTCAACCTGTACCCCACCCTGCCCGCCTCGGAGCGGGCGGCGGTCGCGCGGGCGCTCGCGCCACTGTTGGAACGCGCCGTCCTCTCGATCAGCTTCTCGCGCGGCTTCGGCCTGACCGCGTCGCAGTTGGGGGTGGCGCTGGTGCGGCGCGACCATCCTCTGCTGGCCCGCCTGCGCGGGGCGTGGGAGTGGCACACCTACTTCTTCAACGCGCTGGCCGCGCGCGCCTTCCTCGCCCTCGACCTGGACCGCACCGCCGCCGTCGACCGACAGCGGCGCCGTTGGGTCGGCGACTGGCTGCGCCGGTGCGGACTGCCCGACATCGACGAGGGCAGCTACTACGTGCGCTCCTTCACCCCCGACGGCGAGTTGGCGCCGCATCTGCGGCCGCTGCAGCGCGGTGCGTCGGGAGAGATCGTACGCCTCTGCTTCAAGCCCCCGCAGGTGTGAGGGGCCGGGACGATCGGGGGGACGGATGATCCCGGGGCCGACGTTGGTCATTGCCTGTCCGCGCTGCGGCGCTGCCATTCGTCGCCGGACTCTGCTCACGGGGAACACCAGCGGCGCGGAGTACTGGACGGACGGCAAGCGGGTCGCGCCGATGCTCCCCGCGCTGCCCACGATGACGCGCTGCCAAGCCTGTCGGGCGATCTTCTGGCTGGCGGAGGCGCCGCAGCTCGGCGGGCGTGTGGCCGTGACCGGCCGGGTCGGCACGCCTCACGACCCCGCCTTGGACAGTGCGCCGTTCGCTGCGCACCTGGAGGCTCAGGACCTCGTCGAGGCGATCGAGCTCGGCCTTGGCTCGTCCGCGCCGAAGGAACGTCAGCTCAGGACGCTGCTGCTGTGGGCTGGCAACGATCGCACTCGCTGGCCACAGATGCGGTGCCAGCCTCTCGCGGACGGGTTGGCAGACGAGAATCGGCGTCGGTTGGCACGGCTGCTGGACCTCGAGACACCTTCGGACAGGCTTCTCGCAGCCGAGTTGGCTCGTGAGAGCGGCCTCTTCGAGCGCACGCGGGAGTTGGCGGGCCCGTCCGCTCCCGCGGACCTCGAAGAGGCGAGGTCGTTCATTCTTCACCTCGCCGCGATCGGCGCGACCAAGGTGGCCAGGATACCGGTGCGCCCGTTGCGATGAGGCGCCTTTACGAGAGGCCGGTCTGACGAGTTTCGATCAGGGGGACAGGCGGGCCAGGTAGTCGCGCAGCGCAAAGACGTCGGGCAGGGGTTCGACGAATTCGACCACGGCTCCCTCGCGGGGGCGCCGCTCGAGCCCGAGGCAGAGCAGGGCGATGCGCTCGATCTCGGGATCGACCCGACACGAGATCCCCGCGAGGATCGGCGCGAGGCTCTCCGCCACGACCAGCCCCGCATCCGCGAAGGTGCCCCCCGCGCGCAGGAAGTAGCGAGTTCCGGAATCGGCGACCGGGAGGAGGGGGTGGAAGCCGGTCGTCGCCTCGATCAGCAGAACACCCAGTGACGGAATGTCGGAGCACTGCAGAAGGGGATTGTAGGCGCGGGTGGTGAGCAGACCCGGCAGCTCGTGCTGCTCCGCCCGTCGGGCGCCGGAGGACGGATCGATGATGCGCACTCGACCGCCGTCGAGAAACAAATTGTCCGGCTTGATATCGCCGTGGAAGGGTAGCTGTCCGCTGTCGCGCAGCGTGCAGAGTACGTCGGTGAGGTCGCGGATGCGCCGCACCGGAATCGTCTCGCCGGAATCCAGCAAGTCGCGCCAGGTCGGTGCCTCCACCCATTCGCGGGCGAGGTAGGCGCACCCGTCGGAATGACCCGATTCGACGTGCGCGGCGAATGCGGGATGTTCGATCGAAGCCAGCAGGCGCGCTTCACCTTCGACGGCCTCGTTCGGCGAGATGTCCTCGCCGAGTGCGGTGTGGGGTGGGAATGCCTCTGCTGCGAAGGGGCGCGTGCGACCGGACCCGGCAGCGCTGCGCCGCGCGACCTTGAGCGCTACGCGTGTGTCGCCGCGGCGAGCTTCGAAGACATCGGCGTGGACCCCTCCGCCGCAGAGACGCCGGATCTGATAGTGCTCTGCCAGCGTTGGCGGGACGTCGGACGGCGACCTCTGCATGGTTGCCTCTACACCGTCAGGGGTCA
>Ga0268299_1003697_pt1 | contig 13453 bp, 5 predicted proteins | sample NOBtaG_FD_193484 | JGI IMG/M metagenome (GOLD analysis project Ga0268299, IMG submission 193484) | Activated sludge microbial communities from bioreactor in Nijmegen, Gelderland, Netherland - NOB reactor | ecosystem: Engineered > Bioreactor > Aerobic > Activated sludge | place: Netherlands...
TTCTGGATCTAAATCAGCGATTTTTTGTAGTACCTCTAAGGCTCTTTTGGCTTGTCCGTTACGTTTATAGGCATCAGCAACAATTAAATACTGCTGACGAGCATCAACAATTAACCCTTGTTTTGCATAAAGATCGGCTAACTTTAAGGACGTTTCAAAGTTGGATGGTTCTAACTTACTGATTTTCTTATACATAGCAATGGCTTTTAGGGTAAAGCCATTTTCACGATAATTTTCTGCAATACGAGAAAAATTTTGAATTGCTTCTTCTGTTCGGCCAGCACGAACACAAAGATCCCCTAAGGTGTTAATCATAGTAAGATCATTAGGGTCGGCATCGACAATCTTTCTATATTCGTCTATTGCAGCAACGATTTTTCCTTGCTGGACATATTTCTCAGCCGATTTTAATACCTTTGCTTTATTGAATGACATACTCCGGCCGCTCCGCAGTGAAGACTAGTTTTTGAGTTGACTGTTTTATTAAGGGTTTAAGGCTAAAAACTAACATACAGATTGCTCTATTGTCAACCGCTTTGTCTAAAACGCTAGAAAGCCAAAAGTGTAGCATTTAGCCATCTTTAGGGTTATTTTACTATCAACTAACAATTAATGGTAAAGTAGGTTGTAAGTCTAATGTTTCTACTCCCCGAAAACTACGACGATGAATATCACACGGGCCATATTTACGTAAGCTATCTAAGTGTAAGACAGTTGCATATCCTACATGCTTTTCAAATCCATAATTAGGCCAATAGAGTGCATAATTATACATTAGTTTATCTCTAGCAACTTTAGCAACAATTGATGCAGCAGCAATTGAAACAGATAAACTATCACCTTTGATAATAGCTTGTTGTTTTATTTTGAGTTTTGATAATGCAAATCCATCTATTAAAAGATAGTTAGGGGGCAATTTTAAGTTTGTTATGGCCTTGGTCATTGCTTTTAAGCTAGCTTGATGGATATTAATTTTGTCTATTTCTTCTGGAGAAACTTCAGCAATTGAAACAGCTAGGGCTGATGCTTTAATTTCTACTGCTAATTTTTCTCTTTGTTTTTGACTCAAACGTTTAGAATCATTTAACCCTTTAGGTATATTATTTAGATCTAAAATCACTGCCGCGGCAAGGACTGGCCCCGCTAATGCACCTCGGCCAACTTCATCAACTCCAGCAATCAAATTAAAACCATCAATTAATAATTTTTGTTCTATTTTATCTGTACAAGTATTTACCATATTAAGCTTTAAGCTATTTATCTAAATTTTTATGTTGCCAACAATAACCAGGTTTTTTTATTCTACGTTGGCATTTTTTGCCTTTACGGGTTTTAGCACCACATAGTCGTTCTTCTTCAACAACAAGTTTACTTGCTAAAGGTTTACTATCTACAAAAGGCATAGGAGTAGGTGAAACCCTAGCAGTTATATCTAGTGACCTATTGGACATACAAATATTTATTAGTATTATTGGAAAAATAATATTAACCAAAAAAATTAATAAAATTTTTTTTAGTAGAAAGCTTTTTTCCAATTTTTTAATACATTTACTACAAAAATAGCTATAAAAAAATATTTTTTGCCAGAAATATTTTTTTATTAGTTTTTCTCCACAATCACAACAAAAATTACTTTTATATAGCTTAAACATAATAATCTCCATTTATTGATAAGTTAATTATTTTTTAGCAATAGACGGAAAATTTTGTTTAAAGCGAAAATAAAAAAGCCGAGGTTTGAAACCTCGGCTAAATAAGATTTCTGTAGTATAGACTAAGTTATTGAGCAACTACACTAGCAGGAGAAGAAGAAATTCCATTTGGATTTCGGACAGTAATAGTAATTGATGAACCTGGACGTGCTAAATCACTAATACGTTGTCCTGAAGATCCAACAACATTTCTTCCCACTCTAAATCTATTACCATTGTTGGTAAGACTTAATGGGAAGGTGCTATTACCTATAACAAGTACTGCCCCTGGTTGAATGTTAGAATTAGTAGAGAAACAAGTAAATCTACCATTAGCAATTGTTGGGTTAAAGAGAACTGGTGGTTGACCAATTGTAAAGTTAGCTGAACTATTACCCATACCAACATTGTTATTAGTATCTCTAACTAATACTTGAACTCTAGCGGCTGTTGTTTCTATGCCATTTGGAGCAATAGCATTAAAGTTATTTTGACCACTTTGTGCTATTCCACTACCAATAGTAGTATCAAAACTACCACCACCATTAGTAGAAAGTCTAATTTCAAAGTTAGCTACTGCAATATTATCTGTAGCACTAAAACTAACCATAAATGATTGTCCTGCGGCAACAGCTAAACCTGCAGAAGGTGAAAGAACTTGTACTATAGGAGCAACATTATCTGTACCACTTCCAGTAAGCGGGACGCTTAAAGTTGGCTTTTGAGTATCATTAGTAGACATAACTAATGTGGCATTCTTAGGCCCTGGGCTAGAAGGTGTAAAGCCAACTGTAATTGTTCCTATTGTGTTTGCTCCTATTGTTACAGGAGCAACTGTGATAACAGAAAATCCATTACCACCAGAAATAGACATAGAGCTAATAGTAAGAGGTGCAGTACCATTATTACTAATAGTTACGGCTTGTTGTGGAGCAGCTTGACCGGTTGGTACTAAACCAAAATCAACACTTGTTGTAACAAGGTTAGCTGATGGAGCAATACCATTACCTAATAATGTAATAGTTTGTGTTGGGACATTAGAAGCAACAGCTACTAAACCATTAGCAGCACCTGGTTGACCAGGAGTAAAGGAAACTTGGAAAGTAGTTGATTCATTTGGCCCTAGGCTTAAACGTGCTGGAGCAGTTACAGAAAACCCTTGATTTGCACCAGCTTGGACAACTGGATTGCTTAAAGTTAATGTAGCATTACCACCGTTTGCTAAAGTAATTGATTGTGTTGCTGTAGTATTAACAGGAACATCTCCAAAGTTAACGTTATTAGGTTGTATTCTTAAAACAGGTGCTGGAGGATTAACTGCATTACCAGTTAATGGAACACTTACAGGAGTATTAGAAGCACCAACGCTGGAAACTAATAATGTACCTGTTTGAGGCCCTGTAGGTGTAGCTATACCTGGAGTAAACGATAAAGTAATCACATTACCTTGTACACCAACAATGTTAAATGCAGCACCACTTGTAGCAGCAAGAGCAGCAGTAAAGGTAAAGGTAGTATTTGGAGGTTGGCAACCACTATTAGTAACAGTAACTGTCATATTTACACTGCTACCAATATTAACCGTACCAAAATCTACTGAGGCTGGAGTAACAGCAATAGTAGACTGACATCCATTACCTGTTATATTGATTGATGTTGTCCCTGTACAGCTATTTGAAATATTTAACGTTATACTCTGGTTAGTATTATCCGTTGGTGTAAATGACACTGTAAAGGTTTGCGTTTGGCTAGCTCCTAAAGTAAATGGAAGGCTAGGTAAACCACTTAAAGCAAATCTAGCATTATTTGCTGAGAAAGCTATATTAGTAAAGGTAATTAATGAGTTTGAAGTATTTGTTAAAGTTACTGTTTGATTACTTGTAGTGTTAACAGGAACATTAGCAAAAGTTATTGGGCTAGGTGTTGCAGTAAATGAACATTGACCAACACCACTAACAAATTGAGGCGTTACACCAATAGAGAAAGGAGAAGTGCTTCCATCACCTGTTGTAATTGTAGCAGTTAAAAATACTGTTGGCGTTTGTACAGGTGTTAAAAATGGAGCAGGAATAATTAAACTTGCTGACCAATCAACAGCATTGTTATTTACTGGATTTGGTTGGAAGGAAATTACACCATTTAAGAATAATTGCCCCTCTGCAAACTGATCTAATGGATTACCTAAAGGAGCATTAAACTCTGCACCTCGTTTGCTTACAAATACTTCAATTACAGCATTGTTAATATTACCTGGTACACCATTATCTAAGAAATTTGCTGTACCTTTAATTGTTGTTTGACCAGTGCTGGTAATAGTTATAGCAGAATCTATTTTAATTAAAGAACTTAGCGCATTTGGAGAGGTAGGAGCAATAATTTGCGCATTATTCATATTTTCATTACCAGCCAACCCAAAAATATTTGGTGTAGTTGGGGGAACATCTGGAGGATTCAAGAAAATATTGTTTTGGGTAAATGTATTAAAATTACCTGGTACACCAGTAGTGCTAGTAAGATAAGTAATACCACTAGTTGGTGCAAAAGGAGGTGTAGTAGCAGGATTAGGTTGTAGTGGTGATGCTGTATCATTGTTAAAAGCAATGTTATTGTTAGCAATAACATTAGCAAAAGCAGCAAAACCAACAAAAATACCACCACCTTTATTACTACGTGGTGCTGGCATTGCTGGAGTGACCGGATCAAACGGCGCACCAGTGCCTAAGTTATTACCTCCAATATCATTAAATTGAATGACATTGTTATTTGGGTTTGGAATCCCTGCAACACCTACAGTACCTATGTTACCTAATATAATACCAGGGCCACCATTACCAGAAATTTGGTTAAAGTTAGCACGTTGTGTACCACCAATAGTATTCCCATTAGCAGCACCAGTAAATGAAATACCTGCACCAAAATTAGGTATTTGAACTGAACCTGTAGAATTAACACCGATTCTGTTAATAGCAACAGTATTAAATTGTGCTTGTGTATCTCCACTGCTTAAAGAAATACCATTACCAAGACCTATAGGAGTAATACCCATAACACCATTACCTGAAACTAGGTTTTGGGTGACAGTGTTAAATTTAGCATTTCCTACTGTTGATAAACCAATACCATCTAAAACATTAGGTCTAGCCATTTGACCGCTAGGATCTATACCAATATTACAATTTTGAATAGTTACACTGCTTGTAATATTATCTCTAACATTAATTCCATAGCCTAAATTACCACCAATAGTACAATTAGTAATTCTGTTACCAGTAGCACCTGATTGGATACGCATACCATCTAAACTATTAGCAATACTTAAGATAGTACCAGGAACTAAAGTAGTACCAACTCGGTTAATACCAATTCGGTTATTATTAAAAGTATTATTTTGTGGAATAGGAACTTGTATAGAAATACCATTGACCAAAATACCATTTTGTGCAGCAGTACCTATAAAGTTATTTGACACGGTGCTGTTAGAAGAGCCACTTAAGACTATGCCATTACCATTAATTGGGCCAGGGGTAATAGTATCACAATCTAACCCTATGTTATTTGTATTAATCATATTACCGTTACTATTAGAAACAATACCATTGTTTGGAGTATTGATAATAGATAAACCTCTAATAGTACAGTTAGGAGCAGATGAAGTGATAACAAAACCACCACCACTTAAAACAACTCTTGGGCCTAAAGTGTTATTAACACCACTTGCTGTAGTTGTATTAACTACAGTGCCATCAATCATAGTACTAGGAGCTAGAATTGGTGGTAAGTCGCCTGTTAAAGCAATAAACCAATACATTTGGCCGTTGGCTTGTGGCCCGCAGAAAGAACGAGTATCAGACTCAACGTTTACATTAGTTGGGCCTGAAGTGCTAGATAAAGTTTGGAAACCAGCACCTTGATTTATAGTTCCATTAACTAAAAAGTCATTATTTAAGGCTGTAATAGCTTCACGTAAGCTTATACCTGTACCGCCGCCTCTTGCACCAAGTGGGCCAAGTAAAGCATTTAATTGTGCAGAGGTACAGCTTGGACAATCATTTTCATCAAATAATGTGGATACTTGAAGAGTAATTACATTAGGTTGAATAGCTAAAACGTTGTAGCCGTCTTGTTTAGCAATAGCAATACCATCTCGGCCATGCATTCTAAAATTACCACTAGTTATTAATGCTGCACCGCCGTCAACATCCATTGCTAAAGGAGCAGAAAAGTTACGACCTTTTTCATTTAAGAGTACAGAAACTTGGCTACTATCTTGGCTAATAACAGCTAAATCGGCTAAATCATCCCCATTAAAAGTACCAGAAACTAGCCCTTTGACTCCTTGACCAGCAGCAAAGCTTTTTGGTTTAGCAAAACCTTTTTCTAAACGATTGTTCCAAACCATTACCCTATCAGGAGTAGAAATTGCAAGGTCTGGGAAATGATCACCGTTTAGGTCTGTAGTTAACATACCTGTAACAGTATTGCTATTTTCCAAACGACGTTCCCGACCAAAGTTACCTTTTCCATCACCATAAGTAATAGAAACACCTGAATTGCTAGCAATAGCTAAATCCAAGAAATAGTCATTATTAAAATCAGCTATTTTAACATCAGCTAAACGACCTAAATCTTTTGGAGTAATAACTTTAGCTTCAGCTTTTTCTAAATCTCCATTACCACGAAAATAACGAAGGTTACTATTAGCTTCATCTAATAAAATAACATCATCAATACCATCATGGTCAATGTCTGCAACAGCTAAAGCAGAAAGACTGCCACCTACATTAACAACTGGCCCTGTGGTAAAGGCTCCTTGTCCATTGCCATAGAGCAGCGAAAAAGTCCCTGCTTCGGCATTGGCAGTAATAACATCTTGGAAACCATCTAGGTTAAAATCGCCAAATGCCATTGCTTTTGGTAAATCGTTACCCATTGGAAAGCTAGTGGCTAAAGAATCTAAACCATTAGAATTGCCTAAGCGTACACGTAATTCATTTCCTCTATTAGTAGAATAGGTAGAAAGTAAATCTGGTGTACCATCATTATTAATATCAAACCTTGCTAATGTAAGTGCTTGACCAAGACTTTCTGGATTAGCGTTTAAGGCTTCTGGTAGGTCTGCTGCATCTTCAAATTGAAGATCTTTATGTCTACCACTTACATGCAAAGTAATCCTAGCCGGGCTAGTTTTTGAAGCATCTGCTGATGCGCCCGCCGCACTAACCTTTCCTTTGTTGGGCGTCAGGAGCAAAAAAGATACTCCGACAAAAAAGCAGGCTAGGGTTAATGCAATAACCCAAAATTTTCGCTTGCTCCTCATTTATTCTCCTCCTCGTTTTATAGTAACTGCGCTTTATTACTACAGTTACCAAAACAAAATTTAACTAATTTAACTTCTTGATAAATTTACAACTTTTTACAACTTTTTGCCTGCATACTGCTAAGTTACAAGTTTATGAAAATGCTGCTGCAAATGTCAAATTTAACCCTCTTACTATCTTTGGAAAGTAGTGGGTAGTGACGCTATCCCATTGGGATTAGTAACAATTAACATTACTGGTACACCTTGAGGAATGGCTTGTGTTAAGGTGATCCCGCCTGGAGTACTAGAAGTCCTCTTTTTAACTACAAATCTTGTACCTGTATTGTTAAGCGTAGTAGCAAAAGTTTCTCGGCTACTTCCATTAACTATAGTTAATGTAGCACCAGTAGCAATATTTGAATTAGAAACTAGGAAAGTCAATTTTCCTTGCTTAAATGTTGGCCCAAGTAATATTGGTCTTATTCCAACTGCAAAATTGTTGTCTGAGGCATCCATTCCAATATTTCCTACCCCATCACGAGCAAGAACTTGAACTCTAGCAAGCCCTGTATTTAAGCCCATTGGAACACTCCAAACAAAACTATTAGCTGTACCAGATAAACCTGTAGTAATTACTAAATTAAAAGTACTTCCTCCATCTGTTGAAAGGAAAATATCATGTGAAATTACTGCTACATCATCCATTGAAGTCCATTGAATATTGAATGTATCACCTGCGGTAGCTAATTCTCCCCCGTTAGGACTAGTTACTCTTACAACTGGTGCTGCTTGATCTGCAATCATAAAGCTAGCACTAACGCTGTTATTAGCTTCATTAGTTTCTGTAATTAGATTTTGTGGGTCAGCAATCGCCCCAATAAATACTTGTCCTGGGTTAACATTATCTGGAATAGAAAAACTAGCACTTAAAGTAAGTGTATCACCTGCATTAGTTGGATTGCTGGTAAGGGATGTTAATAGTGGATCTGTAGCGGTAATGGTTGGATCTGTAGAAAATCTAATTTCTACTGCTACTCCTTGAGTTGGTAAACTTCCCCGATTAGCTAATTGTAAATTAGCCATTACCATAGTACCTGCTCCACCTCGATTAGGAGTTAAAGTTAAGTTTGTTAAACTAATATCTACCAAACCACCAACAGAAATTGTTCCTGTAGCAGTGTTGTTCATTTCATTTGATTCTATAACTGTGTTTCGAGCATCAACAATCACACCTACAGTAAAGCTTCCTGGCAAAGTAGCATTTGGTATAGTCGTATCAATAGAAAATCTACTTACATCACCAGGTCTAAGCATTGCTACCTGTTCCATTCTAAGTAAGCTATCATCTGCATTACCAAAAATAGGATCTGAAGATAATCTAATTTCTGTAACATTTGCCGCAGCATTATCACTACCTTGATTAGATATAGTAAATTCCACTCTTAAGCTATTTCCAGGATTAGCACTAGTGGGTGTAACTCTAAAACCACTAATTACTAAATCTGGCATAGAGTTAACAGTTATCATAGTGTTAGCTGTATTATTAGTTTCGTCCGATTCTGTTACAGCCACACCAGCATCAGCAATTATTCCAATAAAAAATTGTCCTGACATTAAGGTCATTGGAATAGTTACCATTTGTGTAAATGGTTGTGTAGCTTGTGGGCTAAGAACAGGTGCTGTTACAGAGGCTAAAACTGTATCTTGAGCATTTATAGTGTTATCTGTGGATAAAACTATATCTTGGCGAGTAGTACCAGCAGTTGCAGATCCTTGATTAGCTAAAGTAAATGCCACTTGAACCATACCACCAGCATTAACCGTTGTAGGGGTAACTACTAGCATTCTAACTACTAAATCTGGCTGACCTCCACCTAATTGAAAAACAGCAGAAAATTCTGAAGTATTACCCATAGAATCTATTGTAGTTGCACTTACTACAATGTTTGGGCTAGAAGTAAAAGTAGCTGTAAACATTCCTTGTGCATTAGGAGTAGGTGAAGCAACAAAGGTTTGACCCTCTCCAAAACCTGTAGGGTCGCTACCTGGAACAGGTAAAGCATTAGTAAATATTTCTACTCTAGCAGTCATAGGATTAGCAACATCAACTGTACCTGTAACAGTAATTGAATTTCCATTATTAACAACGGACGTAATTTGTGGAAAATTTATTAATGTGTTAGGGCCATTATCTACATCATTATCGTCATTTGCTGTTGGCCCGTTATTACCTAAATCTATACCTAAACCAACATTACTAAAAATAGAGTTACGAGTAATAGTATTTCTATTTACTCCATTTCCAGTTATCGTTTGTCCAACAGTAACACCATTACGAGAATTAAAAGCAACAACATTAGCTGGGCCTACAGTATTAATGCTTGCGTTATCAGCAAACATTACACCTGATAACGCATTCCCCCGAGCAGCATTATTACTAAGCACCCCAATAAAATTTCCTGCAACAGTGTTATTGTTTGTACCACTACCCAAAAAATTTATTCCATTACCTAGATTACCACCAATAATGTTAGCTGTGTCTGAAGTGTTCATGCCAATCATATTAGCTTTAGCACCTCCAGCAACCATAATCCCATCACCTAAATTAGGCAGTTGATTACGGCTAGTATTAGAATCTAACCCTATAATATTTCCTGCAACCAAGTTATTATCTGAACCTATTCCATTAATTACAATACCCGTAGCAATATTACCAGAAATAATATTACCTGTAGCTAAAGTTCCTCCAATTATACTTCCATTTGAAGCAGCTAAAATGCTGATACCATTTAGATTACCTGCTGCAATGGCTCCTGTTTCATCTGTTCCAATAAAACAATTATTGACTGTAGTAGAACGACTAGCAGCAATAACAGAAATTCCACTGCCTCCAAAAAAATTACGAATATTTATAGATTTTACTGTACAAGAGCTAGCACCTATTCTTAAACCATCTGTCATACTAGGTGCCAAACTACCATCCAGAACTATTTCCGGGCCTGCTGGATTAGTATTTTCCACAGCAGTTTGTGTTGTGCCATCAATACTAGTTGTGGCTTGCGTAATTGTTGGGAGTGCTGTATTTACCCTAATAACAAAAACTGTTCCATTAAAGCCTGGGTCTGTTTTTGGAATGTTAAATTGTATCATTGTGCCAGCAGTTTGATTGGCAATTGCAATTGCTGCTCTAAGTGAACCTTCTCCACTATCTGCCGTGTTTGTCACTTGTACAGGAGCTAAAGGTATTATTTGTGTTTCACTAAATGTTTTTTGATTTGCCGTAACTGTTGTGTAACTAGAGTTTAAGAAAGCTAACGAAATAGCTAACGAAAAAATAGCTATTAAAATAAATAACTTGGTCTTCATTGTTTTCACTCCTAAAAGTTTTTAAGTTACCCAAAGCAAATACCAAGTTGGCTACTTTGTAGTCAGTTTTATTGTTAAATCTTATTTTAGCCAGATATTTTATTATAAGGTTAGGGACTTTAGACGTAAGAAAGCATTTTCCGTGCCAATATAAGAAAGGAAAAAAGTAGATACAGTATATAGAGCCAACTATTTAATTTTCAATAAAATAAACTTAGTTGATACTTTTTATTGCTAAAAGTTTTATTGCTTAAATTTAAGAGAATTTGTCTACTTTATATACAAACAAATGTATACATTCTAACATAATAAAATTTAATGCTATTGTTTACCTTTAACTTTTAAGAAACATTAAAAGCCTAGTTGACACCTTTAGCGAGCGAAAGTTATATTCATTTTTTAGAAATATTTCAAGCGAAAATTTCAGAAAAAGCATAAAGAAAATTTGTCTAGCAAAACTATAAATTTTTTAGTTTTACTAAACAAACTGAAAACACAAAGGTAAGTTTATGAAAAAGCTATTTTTAACGGTATTTTTAATGTTATTGTTTCTTAACACCTCTTTAGCACAAGAAATAAATGAAACAGAATTTTTTCCTTTATCAGAAGTAAAACCTGGCTTAAAAGGTGTGGGACGCACTATCTTTGCTGGAGATAAAACAGAAGAATTTGAAGTAGAAATACTAGGCAAATATCCAAGCATTGTTGCCCATCCTAGTCGCTCGGTCATCATTATGCGGCTTAAAAGCCCACAAACAGACCGTAGCGGCGTTTTTTCAGGTATGAGTGGAAGCCCAGTATTTATTAATGGAAAACTTCTTGGAGCAATTGCTTATAGTTTTCCGCTCTCAAAAGAGCCTATTGGAGCAATTACCCCTATTCAAGATATGTTATCTGTTTTTTCAAATGCTGAACAAAGCGTTGAAGAACGTTATGATGCTGGCATGTCATTTCAAGAGCTTGTAGCAGCAAGCGTAAATCCCAATTTTAATATCAATAACAACTTTAATACTGCAAATAGCTTTAGTTTTACTCAACCTAAAATGGCTTTAACTCCTCTTCCAATAGATACCCAAGCTATTTTATCCGTCCCAGCTTTAACCCCATTTTTAGGGCAAAATTTGATGCCAATTGCTACACCTTTAGCCGTTAGTGGTATTGACCCAACAGCATTTCAATATTTCGCTAATTATTTTCAAGCTCTAGGCTTCCAACCAGTTTTAGCTAGTGGAGCAAGTTCTAAAGGATCAATACAAGCGTCTAATTCAGATACATTAACACCTGGTAAATCTATCGGTGTAGAACTAGTTAGAGGCGACTTAAGCGCGGCTGCTTTTGGTACAGTCACCTGGCGCGATAAAGATAAAATATATGCTTTTGGACATCCTTTTTTTGCTCCCGGCGGAATTGGTGGTAGCACATTACCTATGTCAGAATCTAGTGTAGTTACAATTGTTCCAAGCATTTCAAATTCTTTTAAGCTAGGTGTTAGCGAAAAACTAGTTGGTGCTATGGTTCAAGACCGCGCTACAGGAATTTATGGCCGATTAGGTGTTGAAGCTAAGTTAGTACCCTTAAAAGTAAATATCACCACTAGCCGAGGAAAAAAACAGACTTACAAAATGGAAATTGCCTCAGATCCTTTTCTAACACCTCTTTTGGTACAGTTTTCTACATTAAACTCTATTGTAGCCACTGAACGAAGTTTAGGAGATTTAACTATTAATTTAGAGGGAAAAATTAAAGTAAAGGATCAACCACAAATTAGCTTTGGTAATAGTTTTTCTGCGGCTAGCTCTTATTTTTCAGCAATACTTTATGCTGGCTATCCAATTTCAACCCTTTATAGTAGTGGTTTTCCTGTAGATGTAGAAGAAATTGAAATAGATATTAAATCTAATGACCGTCGTGCTAGTGGGTCTTTGCTACGTGTTTCTCTTGATAAAACAGAAGTTAAAAGAGGAGAAAAAGTTTTAGTACAAGCTTTTGCTCGCAACCAAAAGGGAGAAACCTATATAGAAAAAATCCCTGTCACCATTCCAATGGATGCTCCTTTGGGCAAGTTAAATTTAACTATAGGTGATGGAACTGCAATGGCCGTTTTAGAACAACGCACTTTAATCAATGCTAACCCAAAAGATCTAGCCGCTTTAGTTAAGGCTATTAGCAATTTACCAAGAAACGACCGGCTATATGTTAAGCTTTATTATCCTGACACAGGCGCAATTATCAATAACCAAGCAATGCCTAGTCTTCCGCCTTCAATGATGGCTACTTTAGACTCTGATCGTTCAACTGGCGGCTATCTGGCTTTACCTGTTGCAAATGTTCTTACTCAAGAAGTTCCTCCAGCTAGTTTTCTAATTGGTGGTCAACAAACAATTACTATTAAAGTGGTGCAATAAAAGAAATATTAAACAATTAAAAATATTAAAACTCTTATGCTAAAAGCTTAAGCAGAAAGGAATTTATCTTGAAAACAATAAAAATAATAGGCTGTGTTTTAAGTTTATTATTAACAACTAACTTAGCCCTAGCTTTAGGAGGGGTAGCTTTTTGGGAAGTTGATAAACTAACAGATATTCAAAAAGGTGATCTACAAGGTGTCTCAATTTCTGATGATGGGTTAATAAGCCTTTCGCCTGCATTTAGCGAGATTTTTAACACCGAACAACCTTTTATTTTTGCAACTGCCACTGACATATCAGGAAATATTTATCTTGGTACAGGTCATGACGGACGAGTTTATAAAGTAGATAAAGGCGGCAAAGGCTCAGTCTTTTTTGATTCCTCAGAACTAGATATCACCGCCCTAACAACTGACAAACTTGGCAATCTTTACGTCGGTACTTCACCAGATGGAAAAGTCTATAGCATTAACCCTGATGGCAAGGTTAAAGAGTTTTTTGACCCTGAAGATAAATATATTTGGTCTCTTGCTTTTGATAAAAACGGGGATCTTTTTGTAGGTACAGGAGATAAAGGAGTTATTTACAAAGTAGACTCTCAAGGTAAAAATAGTGTTTTTGCTAAAACTAATGAAAAACATATTATTTGTCTTACTCCTGATAGAGATGGTAACTTGCTAGCTGGAACT
>Ga0268299_1003698_pt1 | contig 13450 bp, 11 predicted proteins | sample NOBtaG_FD_193484 | JGI IMG/M metagenome (GOLD analysis project Ga0268299, IMG submission 193484) | Activated sludge microbial communities from bioreactor in Nijmegen, Gelderland, Netherland - NOB reactor | ecosystem: Engineered > Bioreactor > Aerobic > Activated sludge | place: Netherlands...
CCGCGGTCCCAGCGATCCGGGGCAGGTGCGCTCGCTCTGGCTGGTGCTGCACGGCTACGGGCAGTTGGCGATCGACTTCCTCGACCGCCTGGGCGCCGTGGACGACGGGACGCGGCTCCTGGTCGCGCCCGAGGCGCTGTCGCGCTTCTACGACGCGAGCGCCCCGCTGCAGTCGCACGCGGAGGCCGCCGTCGGCGCCAGCTGGATGACGCGGGAGGACCGGCTCGAGGAGATCGAGGACAGCATGGCTTGGCTGGATCGGGTCCATGCGGAGGTGCGGCGCAGCGTCACGGACGCGCCCCTGACCGTGCTCGGATTCTCGCAGGGTGCCACGGCCGCGTCGCGTTGGGTGGCCCGGAGCACCGTACCTGTGGCGCGCCTCATCTGCTGGGGTGCGGGCGTGGCCCCGGAACTCCCGGTGGGCGCCGGCACACCGTTGGCGCGGACGCCGTGCACCATCGTGGTCGGGACGCGGGACCGGTTCGTGTCGGGTGAACGCGTGGAGGCCGAGCGGCAGCGGCTCACCGCGGCCGGACATCCGGCGCGCTTCGTCGCGTTCGAGGGCGGGCACCGGCTCGACGACGCGACGCTGCGCGCGTTGGCCGCGGAGACCTGAGCGCGTTCAGCGCTGGCGGAAGCGGTCGAGGTCGCGCCGATCGCGCTTGGTGGGACGACCGCGGTCCGGGTCGAGCGCCGGGGCGGCGCTGGTGAGCTGCCAATGCAACTTCTCGCGCGCGGCGCGCGAGGCGTCGGTCTCCGCATACAGCCGCGCCGCCTCCGGCGCGGAGCCACGCCGCTCGGCCGTGCCGAGGACCGTGAGGATGTGTTCGTAGGGGCCGAGGCGGACACGCACCTCGTCGCCGGGCTTCACCGTCTTCGCCGGCTTGGCGCGGTCCCCGTTGACCTGTACCTTGCCGCCGTCCACGGCTTCAGTCGCCCGCGACCGCGTCTTGAAGAAACGCGCGGCCCACAACCACTTGTCGATCCGCACGGGAGTGGCGTCGAGGGGAGCATCACGGGGATCGCGACTCATCGGAGGGAAGCTAATGCTCGGGCGATTCGAATGGCGGCACTCGGCGCGATCCGCGGCGCGGCGCATGCCGCGCCACCGCGCATCGGCGGTCACGCCGCTGCTGGTGCTCTGTGTGGCGGGGGCCTGCGCGTCGGAGCCTGCGGGCGAGCGGGAGGCGACGGCCGCACGCGAGGCGCTTGCGCAGAGCGAGACCACCGCGACGCGGGCACGCGCGCTGCCGGCGACCGGCCTGTGGAGCGAGGCGCATCTGGTGGATCGCCTGCTGCGCGCGGGGGTCTCCCCCCGGGTGGTGGAACCTGCACCCCGCGGCCCGGCGTGGATGCGCCGGGCGCCGGTGGTGTACCGCGCCGGCGGGGGTGAAGTCTATGCATGGATCTACACGGATTCGCTCGAGCGTCGCGCGGTGACATCCACGCTCGACCCGGCGACGGCCACGCCCGCCGGCGCGGTGCCGCCGTTCGCCGCGCCGATGCGGTTCGTGGCGCAATCGAATCTTGCGGCGGTGATCGTCGGCGGCTCCGAGACCAACCAGGAACGCATCGCGCTGGCCCTGCAGGCCGGGTTGCCCGTCCAGAAGCCGTAGTGGAACCGCGTCGGTGCGGCCGGCGTAGTGAGCGGGCTCCCTCCCGGCCCTGCGCCGGCTCCCACTTCCTTCCGAGGTCGTCGTGTCCGTCGTCCGTGTGATCCGCGCCGCCGTTGCGCCGCTGGCAGTCGTCGTGTGCGCTGCGCTCCCGCTTGCGGCGCAGTCCCTGCCCACGCCGGAGCAGCTCGCCGCGCGTCATGACTCGCTCATCGGTGGCCGCGCGGCGCTCGAGGCGCACAAGTCCGTCCGCATGGTCGGTACCTTCGCCATCCCGGCGATGGGTGTCGAGGCGCCGCTCGAGATCAACAAGCTGCGGCCCAACAAGTACCTGTTCCGCACCACGCTCGGCCCCATGGGCGAGATCCTCTCCGGTTACGACGGGGCCAACGCGTGGCAGATCCAGCCGGGCCAGGCGCCGGCACTGGTCACTGGACCGGCGGGCGAGCAGATCCGCGAACAGGGCGACTTCTTCGGTGACCTGCACGACTTCACGCGCTTCAAGACCGTGGAGACCGTGGACGCCACCGAGATCGACGGGAAGAAGGTCTACCGGGTGAAGATGACGCGCGCGAACGGCGACGTCGTCATGGAACACTATGATGCGGAGTCGGGGTACAGCATGGGTGGCGTCATGCTGGTCGAGACTCCGATGGGGAAGATGGAGACGCACTTCTCCTACGGTGACTACAAGACCTTCGGGCGCCTGCGCATGGCCACGCGCGTGGTGCAGCGGAATCCGCAGTTCGAGGTCGTCATCCAGGTCGTCAGTGTCGAGTTCGATACCCTGGATGACGCGGCCGTGGCGGCTCCCGAGGCGATCCGCGCATTGATCAAGCCGTAGTCCGCGGGACGGTCACCCCCGGTTCCCTTGGCCCGGTCGTTCCGCCAGACTTCAGGCTCCACACTTCGACAGGACACTCAATGATCCGCACCCTCCTCAAGTCCGTGATGGTCCTCGCGCTCGCCGCGCCGGTCGCCGGCGCGCAGGCCATGGACCACAGCAAGATGGGCAAGCCCAAGCTCGACGCCGAGCTGACGGAGCACTTCAAGGGCATCACGCTCACCGACGCGCAGATCAAGCAGGTGCTGGAGATCAAGCACAAGGCGCACGAGAAGATGGACGCCATCAAGAAGGGCGCGAAGGACCCGAACGAGCCGACGGTGAAGGCGGCGCTGCAGAAGGAGATGGACGGCGAGCATGCCGCGTTCAAGGCGCTGCTCACGGCCGATCAGGCGAAGGTGTTCGACGAGAACATGAAGGCCCATCACAAGGCCGAAGCGAAGGACGGCAAGCACGACATGAAGCACGACATGAAGCACGAGGCCGAGAAGCCCGCGACCAAGAAGCCGTAAGTCGACGTCGCAGGCTGGTGTTGGGGCGGGGCGCCGAGGCGCCCCGCCCCTGCCGTTTGTTGGACAGCAGTATGACTTGGAACCTGTTCGGACTGCCTGGAACCTCAGTAACAGGCCGCGCGTTGAAAGGCGACAACATCACTCCGGAAACGTCGCCTCAACCGAAATGGACCCGACACCGATCCCACGGCACGTCACTCAGTGGCTCGCCGCGCGCCTCGGCACCGAGACCACCGACCACGCCTGGCGCAGCGACCTTGCGCGGCTCGAACCGATTCCGGCACTCGCGGCCCCGGTCGCCGACCGCATCGTCGAGGCGGGCCGCCGCGCCAACATCGCATACCTGAGACGCGACGTCTCCGCCGCCGAGTGGGCGACGGAGCTCGCGGCGCTCGTCCCGCCGGTCGTGATGGTCGCCGACCATCCCACACACGGTCTCCGCGTCGCCGTCCTCGACACCCATCAGCACGCGCGGTTCGTGGTGCGCGAGGTCGGCAGCCACGACCTGCACGAGTCGCAGGTGCTGGACGCCGCGCGCCTGCACGACTGGCTGTCCGCCGGCGGCGCCGTGACCGTGCTCTTCCCGGCGCTGGTCACCGCGGAGCACAAGGAGCGCACGCCGCTCGAGCGCTTCGCCGAGTTGCTGTACCAGGAGCGCGCCAACATCGGCCTGGTGTACGCCTACGCGACGCTCGTGGGCCTCTTCAGCCTCACGCTGCCGCTCGGTGTCCAGGCGATCATCGGCCTGGTGTCGGGCGGCCTGCTGCTGCAGCCCGTGGTCCTGCTGATCGGATTCGTCCTGCTGGGCACGTTGGCGACGGGTGTGCTGCAGGTGCTGCAGCTCGCGGCGGTGGAGTCGATCCAGCAGCGCATCTTCGCGCGCTTCGCGCTGGAGTTCTCGCTGCGGGTGCCGCGGGTGGGGCTGGAGCAGACCTGGCACGAGGACCTGCCGGAGACGATGAACCGCTTCTTCGAGGTGGTCACCATCCAGAAGAGCCTCGGCAAGCTGCTCACCGGCGCGACGACGGCGCTCCTGCAGGTGATCTTCGGCTTGCTCCTGCTGACGTTCTACCATCCGTACTTCACGCTGTTCGGTGTGGGCTTGGTCGCGATCCTCGCGCTCATCGTGCGCATCACCGGTCCCAAGGGCCTGGAGACCAGCCTGAAGGAGAGCACGTACAAGTACCGCGCGGTGCACTGGCTCGAGGAGGTCGCCCGTGCGGTCACGACGTTCAAGGCCGCGGGGCGGGCCACGCCGGCGCTCGCGCAGATGGACGCCCACGTGAGCGGCTACCTGCGGTACCGGCAGCGGCACTTCCGGGTGCTCGTGACGCAGGCGATGGCGGCGATCGGCTTCAAGGTGGTCGTGACCGGTGCGTTGCTCATCCTCGGCAGCGCGCTGGTGATCGACCGACAGATCACGCTGGGGCAGTTCGTCGCTGCGGAGCTGGTGATCGTCACGGTGCTGGCGGGCATCGAGAAGCTGGTGAACTCGATCGCCGAGGTGTACGACGTCATCACCTCGGTGGTGAAGCTCGGCCACGTGACCGATCTGCCGCTCGAGCGCGCGGTGGGGCAGGCGTTGCGCGCGGGCCCGGGCATGGCCGTCGCGCTGCAGGACGTGGGCTACCGCTACGCCGACGCGCCGCGCGATGCCTTGCACGGGGTGACTCTGGAGGTGGCGTCCGGGGAGCGGCTCGGCATCGTGGGCTCCGATGGTTCGGGTGAGTCGACGCTGCTCGCGGTCCTCGCCGGCTTGCTGCCCAGCTGTCACGGCGTGGTCACGTACGACGGCATCACGCAGCGGGACATCGATGCGGCCTCGCTGCGCGATCGCACGGGACTGATCCTCGCCACGGCGCCGTTCTTCGACGGCACGGTCGAGGAGAACATCGCGCTCGGGCGCGCCGGCATCGGACCGGTGGAGGTGCGCGCCGCGCTCGAGCGCGTGGGGGCGGCCGCCGAGGTGCAGGCGATGGCACAGGGCGCGCAGACGCTGCTCGGCAGCGACGGGCGCGGCCTCCCGTCGTCGCTGCGGGTGCGGCTGCTGGTGGCGCGCGCGATCGTCACGCGGCCGCGCCTGCTGCTCGTCGACGAGTGGCTGATGAACGTGGAGCCCGACACGCGGCGCGAACTGGCGGCGGTGCTCACCGACCGCGCGGCGCCGTGGACCTTGATCATGGTCTCGCACGCTCGCGAGCTCCTGGAGCGCTGCGACCGGGTGCTGGTGCTCGACGCGGGAACCGTGCGCGCGATCGGTCCGTGGCGCGACGTGGCGCGCGATCCGTTCGTCGCGGCGATGGTGCCGGGCAACGGCGGGAGGCCGTGATGGCGGACCTCCTGGATCCCCTGGCGCGCGGTCCGCGCCTCGAGTCGGTGCGGCTGCTCGCGCGCCCGGCCTCGTTCCGCACGCTGCGCCGCTGGCTGCTCGCCGTCGCCGCGACCGTGCTGGTGGTGCTGTTCCTGCCCTGGCAGCAGAACGTGCAGGCCATGGGCGACGTGACGGCGCTGCGCCCGGACGAACGGCCGCAGCAGGCGGTGGCGACGGTGGGCGGGCGGGTGATCGAGTGGTTCGTCGAGGAGGGCGCGCAGGTGTCCGCCGGCGACCCGCTCGTCGCGCTCGGCGAAGTGAAGGAGACCTACCTCGATCCGCGCGCGCTCGACCGCACCGGCCAGCAACTGCGACAGAAGCGCATGGCGGTGTCGAGCAAGGCGGAGAAGGCGGCGGCGCTGGCGCGCCAGCGCAGTGCGCTGGACTCGGCCTGGGTGTTCGCGGTGCAGAAGGCGGACAACCGGATCGCGCAGCTCACGGCGACCCTCGCGGCGGCCCAGCTGGAGGACTCGCTGGCGGCGCTGCAGCTGGCGCGGGCGCAGGCGCTGTTCGCGGACGGGCTGCGGTCGCGGGCGGAACTCGAGGCCGCGCGGCAGCGCGCGCAGCGTGCGTCCGCGCTCGCCACCGAGCAGGCGGCGGCGCTCGGCACCGCGCGGGCGGAGCGCAACGGCGTCGACGCGGACTATCGCGAGAAGATCGCCAAGGTCGAGGGTGACCGCAGTGCGACGCTGGCGGAGGTGGCGGAGGGCGAGGCGGAGGTCGCCAAACTCGCGATGGGACTCGACAACCTCTCCGAGCGGCAGGGCCTGCTGATCGTGCGGGCGCCACGCGATGGCATCGTCGTCCGTGCGCTGCGTGGCGGCACCGGCGAGATCGTGAAGGACGGCGAGGCGGTGGCGAGTGTGCAGCCCCTGACGCCGCAACTCGCCGTGGCCCTCCGCGTGAGCGCCCGCGACGTCCCGCTCGTGCGGATCGGCGACCCCGTGCGCCTGGAGTTCGAAGGCTGGCCCGCCGTGCAGTTCAGCGGCTGGCCCAGCGTGGCGGTGGGTACCTTCGGCGGCCGGGTGGCGGTGATCGACCAGTTCGCCGCGCCGGACGGGACGTATCGCGTGCTGGTGAGCGCCGACCCGGCCGACCAGCCCTGGCCGGCGGAACTTCGCCTCGGCTCCGGTGCGCGCGGCTGGGCGTTGCTGCGCGAGGTGCGCGTGTGGTTCGAGCTCTGGCGCATGATGAACGGGTTCCCGCCGGCGCTGCCGCAGGATGCGGCGGCGAAGAAGCCGTGAGCGTACGTCAGCGCCTCGGCGCGCTGGGTGTCGCGATGTGCACCGTGTCGCTGTTCGCCGCGGCGCCGCTGCACGCCCAGCCGGTCGCACCGCCCGATGCCACGCTGTCCCTCGGCGCCTTCCTCGAACGGGTGCGGCTGCACCATCCGCTCGCGCGGCAGGCGCTGCTTGCGGAGCGTCAGGTGCGCGCCGAGGCGCAGGCGGCGCGCGGGGCGTTCGATCCGTACCTCAGTGCGACCTGGGACATCAAGCGCTTCAAGGGCATCGGCTACTACGACGAACTCGACGCGCGGGTCGTGGTGCCGACGCCGTGGGGCGTGGACTTCAAGGTCGGCTGGGAGCGCGCGGCCGGGCAGATCATCAACCCCGAGCGCGCGACGCCCGGCGAGGGCCTGCTGTCGGCCGGATTCAGCCTGCCGATCGGTCCGCGCGTGCTCACGGACGAACGGCGCACGCAGCGGCGTCAGGCGGAGCTCGCGGAGGCGGCGGCCGAGGCGGAGCGCGAGGGCACCCTGGTGCGGCTGCTCCAGGCGGCGGCGCGGGACTGGGGTGCGTGGTACGAAGCCGAGCTGCGCTCGACGATCGCGCGTGACGGTGTCGCGCTCGCGCGGTTCCGCTACGATGCCATGCGCCGTCGGGTGGAGACGGGGGACGCTGCGCCCATCGACAGCACCGAGGCGCTGGCGGAGCTGGAGCGCCGCGCGGTCGCGGAAAGTGAGGCGCGCGCGAGCGCGACGGCGGCTCGCTTGTCAGTGGCCGGGTATCTCTGGCGCCCGGACGGCACACCGGTCGCTGCGACCGAGGTGCCACGCCCGGCGGATCCGTCGGACGCGGATGAGGCGTTCCACGTGGGCGAGGCGGCGATCGCGCGCGCGATCGCGACGCATCCCAACGTGCAGAGCGCGCGCGCACGCTGGCTGCAGGCCGACGCGCAGCGGCGCCTGGTGGCGCTGCAGGTGCTGCCCAGCGCGAGTGTGGACGTCAGCGCGCTCGCGGCGGGCCGCCGGTTCAGCGACCTGCCGGGGTTCGACTCGGTGTTGGACGAACACAAGGCTGGCGCATCGATCCGCGTGCCGCTGCTCGGGCGGCGCGAGCTCGGGCGCTGGCGCGCGGCCACGCAGCGGGCCGAGGCCCTGGGTTGGGAGCGTGATCGTGTGCAGAACGAGGTGCGCCTGGCGGTGGAACGCGCACTCGTGGACCTGCGGGCGGTGGAGGAGCAATCGGCGCGGCAGGCGCGCGTGGTGACCGCTTCGCAGGCCCTGCTCGACGCCGAGATGCGGCGGTTCGAGGCGGGGGAGAGCTCCTTGCTGCTCGTGAACCTCCGAGAGCGGGCGGTGCTCGACGAGCGGTTGCGGCAGGCGAGCATCGCCGCGCGGCGTACGGCCGCGTGGGGCGCTCTCGCGGCGGCGATGGGAACGGTTCGGGTGCTTACGGGTGAAACAGGCGAGTCGTCCTCACGGTAGTACCGCCACCAGTTCCCCACGACACCACCACACCCGCCCATGTCCCCGCACGCCGCACGTCACGTCGCCCTGTTGCTTGCCACCTCTCTCGTTGCGACGCATCCGCTGGCGGCGCAGGAGACCGCCCCGGCGATGGTCCCCGGTCCCATCTCCATCCCGGTGGGCCTGCAGATCGGCATCCCGCAGGGCGAGTTCGCGCAGGGCGTGAAGGTCGCCGGCGGGTTCGGCGGCGGACTCATCTACGCGATGAACGGCGTGGTGGGGCTGCGCACTGACCTCGGCGTGATGATCTACGGCTCCGAGCGGCGGCGCGTGCCGCTCGGCGGCGGTGCACTCGGCCTCATCAACGTGGACGTCACCACCACGAACTCGATCTTCGGCGGCAATATCGGCGCGCAGGTCGGGCTCCCCGGCCCGACCGCCAAGCCGTATGTCGGCGGCATGATCGGCTTCTCGGCCTTCACCACCACGTCGTCGGTGGAAGGGTCCAACTCGAGCAACGTGCCGTTCGCGTCGTCCACCAACTCCAACGACGGCACCTTCGCCAAGACCGTGCTGGGCGGGTTCTACATCCCCATCGCGAGCGGCCGCGCCATGCTCGACCTCGGTGCGCGCTACACCTGGAACGGCGAGAAGGTGCGGTACCTCACCGAGGGTGACATCGTCGAGGACAGCAATGGCGACCTGATCGTCACGCCGCGCGAGACACGCGCGGACCTGCTCACGATCTTCATCGGGGTCACGTTCCGGCCGTCGCTGTCGCGTCGGAAGTAGCCCCGACGACGCGGCCGCGCCGCCCTCAGTCGTCGCCGAACGAGCGGCGGTCGCGCTTCTGCTGCGACCGCCGCTTCTTCGTGTCGAGGCGCGCCTGCTTGGAGGCGCGGGTGGGCTTGGTGGCGCGCCGTACCTTGGGGATCACCAGCGCCTGACGCAGCAGGGCCGCGAGCCGCTCGAAGGCCAGCTCGCGATTGCGCGCCTGCGACCGCGTGTCGGCGGCGACCATGCGCAGTGCACCGCGGGAATCGAGTCGGGTGGCGAGGCGCTCGCGCAGACGCTCGCGCGTGGGCTCGTCGAGTGCGCTCGAGGTCATGGGATTCCAGACCACCTCGATCCGCGTGGAGGAGGTGTTCACGTGCTGTCCGCCGGGTCCCCCGGCGCGCGTGGCGCGGACCTCGAGTTCGTCGGCGGGGATCGAGAGGCGCGCGTTGACGCGCAGCCGACCGGCGTCGGTCCAGAGCGAGGAGTCGTTCACGGTCCCATCCACTCGTTGCAAAATGCCACGGCGGTCGTCCTTGTGGGGTCCTTGCGCAATGCAACACCGCGCGGGCAGCGCCTCCATATAGGAGCAGGTCGGTGAGTCCACTCCCCAGCGCGGCAGACGAAGAGGCCTACGTGGTGCTCGCACCGCGCCGGCTGCTGCGTTGGATCTACCTGGTCCGCATCGCCGTCGCGACGGCGAGCTTCGGCGCGGCGCTGCTGCTCACGCTGTTCAGCGATCCGCTCAGCACCTTCATCGCCACGGTGTTCTTCGTGACGGCGATGGCGCTCACCGCCCTCTCGTTCGTGCGGACGGAAGTTAACCGGATCGAGCCGTCGCCGGCGTTCCTCTACCTGCAGCTGGTGCACGACCTGCTGCTGATCACGTCGGTGGTGCACCTCACCGGCGGCGCCGAGTCGCAGTTCTCGGCCCTCTACATCCTGGTGTTCGCGGCGGCGGCGATCCTGCTGCCGATCGGCAGCTCGCTGCTGCTCGCCATGCTGGGCAGCGTGCTGTTCGTGGGTGACGCGTTCTTCGTGAGCGAGGGCGACCTCTCGGGCTCGCTGGTGCTGCAGCTGGTGGTCTTCACGCTGGTGGCCGTCGGCACGGGCTACATCGCCGCGCGCCTGCAGGAGGCCGGGCTCGGCCGCGCGAAGTTGCAGGCCGAGCTGGCGCGCATGCAGCTGCGGGCGGCGGACATCCTCGCGAACATCCGCGCGGGCATCATCACCGTCGACGAGCGCGGTCGCCTGCTCTACGCGAACCCCGGCGCCTCGGCGCTGCTCTCCATCCCCCTCGACCGCCTGATCGGGCAGCCGGTGCTGGAGACGCTGCGCGAGAACTCGCCCGGCGTGGCCGACGCGCTCACGGAGCACATGGCCGAGGGCAAGGTCACCAACCGCAAGGAAGGCATCCTGCGGCGCAGCGGGCGCACGGTGCCGCTCGGGATCACGACGACCTCTGTGAGCGGGGACCTGCGCGCGGAAGCGCGGGCCACGACGGCGATCTTCCAGGACATCTCGGACCAGAAGCGGATCGACGCGCTCAACCTGCGCGCACAGCGCCTCGAGGCCGTGGCGGAGCTCAGTGCCTCGCTCGCGCACGAGATCAAGAACCCGTTGGCGAGCATCCAGAGCGCGGTGGAGCAGATCGGCCAGCGGCCGCAGGCGTCGCCGGACGAGCGCACACTCGCCGCGTTGATCGTGCGGGAGTCGGGGCGGCTCTCCCGCCTCCTGTCGGAGTTCCTCGACTTCGCGCGTGTGCAGGTGGCACGCCGCGACCGTGTGGACCTGCGCACGGTGGTGCAGGGCGCGGCGGCCCTCGCCGGCACGCATCCGGACCGCGGCGAGCACGTGCGGCTCTCGCTGGCGCTGCCGGACGACCCCGCGCCCATCACGGGCGACGAGGACCTGCTGCACCGCGCGATGTTCAACCTGATCCTGAACGCGTTCCAGGCGAGTCCCTCCGACGGCGAGGTCTTCGTGTCGTTGCGCGCGGTGCCCGCCGACGCGCGCCCGGCGGGCCTGACCACGCCGGGGGCCTCGTACGCCCTCGAGGTGCGGGACACCGGCAGCGGCATCCCGGCGGAGATCGCCGATCGCATGTTCGAGCCCTTCGCCACGACCAAACCCGGCGGCAGCGGACTCGGCCTCGCCATCGTCCACCGCGCGATCGAGGCGCATCGCGGCGTGATCCTCGTCGATACTGACACCGGGGGCACGCGATTCACCGTGCTCCTTCCCCAAGACCCCATCACGCTCGGAGAACTCGCGTGACGCCTCGTGCGACCCCACCCTCGGTGCTCGTCGTCGACGACGAGTCCGGGATCCTGCAGACCCTGGAGATCCTGCTGCGCGCCGAGGGTTTCACGCCGCACATGGCGCAGGGCGGCAAGGCGGCGCTGGAGAAGATCCCGGCGCTGTCGCCCGACATCGTGCTCTCGGACGTGCGGATGCCGCAGGTCACCGGCGTCGAGGTGCTGGCGGCCGCGCGGGCGCACGACCCGGACGTGCCGGTGATCCTCATGACGGCGCAGGCCACGCTGCAGACGGCGATGCAGGCCGTGAACGAAGGCGCCTTCTACTACATCCAGAAGCCGTTCCGCAACGACGAACTCGTCGCGATCCTCAAGCGGGCGGCGGAGCACCGGCAGCTGCGGGTGGAGAACACCTCGCTCAAGAAGGAGATCAAGAAGCGCGAGCGGCGGGCGGCCGGGGCCCCGATCGGCAACAACCGCGCCTGGCTCGAGGTGCTCCGCCTGGCCGAGGCCGTCGCCCCCACCGAGTCCACGGTGCTCGTCACCGGCGAGTCGGGCACGGGCAAGGAGGTGGTCGCACGCTACATCCACGACCTCTCCGCGCGCGCCGACTCCACGTTCCAGTCGATCAACTGCGGCGCGCTGCCCGAAGGCCTGCTCGAGAGCGAGCTCTTCGGCCACGTGAAGGGGTCGTTCACCGGCGCCGTGAAGGACAAGGAGGGCCTGTTCGCGGCGGCGTCGGGCGGCACGTTCTTCCTCGACGAGATCGGCGAGACCACGCCGGCGACGCAGGTGAAGCTCCTGCGCGTGCTGCAGCATCGCGAGGTCATCCCGGTGGGTGCCACCGACCCGGTGCCGATCGACACGCGCATCATCGCCGCGACCAACCGTGACCTCGAGGAGGAGATCCGGCGCGGGACGTTCCGCCGCGACCTGTTCTACCGCCTCAACGTCATCGCGGTGCACCTGCCGCCGCTGCGCGACCGCGCGGACGACGTGCTGCTGCTGGCGGAGTCCTTCCTGCAGCGCACGGCGGAGCAGCGCGGCGAGACGCCGCGCAAGCTCTCCGGCGAGGCCGCCGAACTGCTGCAGGCGTACCAGTGGCCGGGCAACGTGCGCGAGCTGGAGAACGCGATGGAACGCGCGGTGATCCTCTCGAGCGGCACCAGCATCGGCGTGAGTGCGCTGCCCGAGCGGGTGACGGAACGGCGCAGCGAACCCCTGGTGACCGACCGCGCGACGCCCAACCCCACGCTGGAGACGATCGAGCGGGCGTACATCCAGTTCGTCCTGCAGAGCGAGCAGGGCAACAAGACGCGGGCGGCCGAGGTGCTGGGCATCGACCCGTCGACGCTGCACCGCAAGTTGGCGCGCTACGGCGAGGTGACGTGACCTCGCCGACCCCCGCCCCGCCCGCGGCTGCGCCGTCCTCGCGTTGGGCGGTGGTGGAGCAGCGTGCGCCCTGGATCGCGGCCCTCGTCGCGCTGCTCGCCGCGCTGATGACGATGACCTCGGATCCGATCGGCGTGTTCAACGACGACGGCATCTACCTGCTCACCGCCAAGGCGCTGGCGGAAGGGCAGGGCTACGTGTATCCGCACCTGCCGGGTACGCCGCCGGCCATCCACTATCCCCCCGTGTGGCCGATGCTGCTCGCGGCCGTGTGGAAGGTGGGGCCGGCGTTCCCGGCGAACATCTCGTGGCTCAAGTTGATCAACCCCTTCATCCTCGCCGCCGCGGCCGCCCTCACCGTGCAGGTGGGGCGGCGCCAGTTCGGCCTGCCGTGGTGGGTCGCGACGTCGGTCGCGGTGGCGGCGACGGTGAGCGTTCCGATGCTGCTGCTCACCAACCTGCTGCTCTCCGAGCCGCTCTTCCTCGCGCTGCTGCTCCCCACGCTGGTGGTGGCCGAACGGATGGTGCGCGAGGGCGGGGTGCGGGTCGCCGTGCTCGCGGCGGTGCTGGTCGCGCTGTTGGTGCTCGTGCGCACGCTCGGCGGCGTGGTGCTCGTCGCCGGGGTGATGCTGTTGGTGTGGGAGCGGCGCTGGAAGGAGTGCGCGGTGTTCGCGGTGGTGACCGTGCTGCTGCTCCTCCCGTGGCAATGGTTCGTCTGGCAGGCCTCCCCGGGGTTCCCGGACGAGCTCCGTGGGTCGTACGGGCCGTACCTCGAGTGGGTCGTCGGCGGGTACCGCGACAGCGGCTGGGCGTTCGCGCAGGCGGTGCTGGCCAAGAACATCGAGGCGACCTGGCGGATGATCGGGGTGCTCACCTCGCCGACCACGGAGGGCATCTGGCGGCACCTGTCGGCGGGGCTGGCGCTGGCGAGCTTCGCCGCCGGCATGGTCGCGCTGGCGCGGCGTGGACGGGCGCCGGTGACCGTGCTCGGGCTCGG
>Ga0268299_1003699_pt1 | contig 13449 bp, 12 predicted proteins | sample NOBtaG_FD_193484 | JGI IMG/M metagenome (GOLD analysis project Ga0268299, IMG submission 193484) | Activated sludge microbial communities from bioreactor in Nijmegen, Gelderland, Netherland - NOB reactor | ecosystem: Engineered > Bioreactor > Aerobic > Activated sludge | place: Netherlands...
ACCTGGGGGCGGTCGCCGCCGCCGCCACCGCGCCGGTGCTGCGCGACGAGCCCCTGTTGCATCCGCTCCAGGTGTACGAGAGCCGCATGCGCGGCGCCGACGCCTGCGCGCTGGTGGTCGCCTGGATGACGGACGACGACCTGGCCGAGGCGGTGCGGGTGGCGCGCTCGCTGCACATGACCGCCGTGCTCGCGGTCGCCGACGCGCGCGAGCTGGCCCGCGCGCTCGACCTCGACCACGTTCTGATCGGGGTCCTGCCCCAGGGCGACGACGGTGGCGTCGACCTCGACCGCACGGCGCGCCTATCGGCGCTGGTCCCCGCGCGGCGCTCCGTCCTCTCGCTCGGCGAGCCCCGCCGCCTCGCCGACTTGCGCGGCATCGCCGATGCGGCCGTGGTGGCGCGCGCCCTGATGGGGCGCAGCGACCTCGGCGCCGCCATCGAGGAGATCGCCGCGTGAGCGCGGACGAGCGGCGCGTCGTCACCCAGGCCGCCGTGCTGGTGCCGGTCTTCCACGGGCTGCAGGGAGCCGAGGTAGTGCTGACACAGCGCTCGCAGCACCTGCCGACCCACCCCGGCCAGGTGTCCCTGCCCGGCGGGCGCTTCGACGCCGGGCGCGACGAGTCGCTGCTGGCGACCGCGCTGCGCGAAGCCGAGGAGGAGATCGGCCTGCGCCCCGGCGACGCCGAGTTGCTCGGGGCTCTGCCGCCGGTGGCGACGATGAGCTCCTCGTTCGAGATCCACCCCTTCGTCGCGCGCGTGCCGCCCGCGTACGTCTACACCCCCCACAACGGCGAGGTCGCCGCGGTCTTCACCATGCCGCTGCGCGAGTTGCAGAACCCGGCCCTGGCGGTCACCCATCGCTGGAGCGCAGCCGGGGTGGAACTCGAGGTCCCCGGGGTGCGCTACGCCGGCCACCTCGTCTGGGGAGCCACGCTCCGGATCCTGGATTTGTTGGCTCGCTCAGACGTGCTATCCAGGGGCCTGGCGTGAGCCCATGAGCCTGCCTCCGGTCACCACAGTCCTGTTCGACGTCGGCAACACGCTCCACCACCTCGACCACGAGTTCATCGCCGAGGTGATCACGCGGCACGGCCGCCGAGTCTCGGGCCGCGAGGTCGCGCAGGCCGAGTACACCGCCAAGGCGGCGATCGACGCGCAATTCCGCGCCCGCCGCGAAGGCACGGACGCGAGCCGCCAACGCTCGTACTACGACGCGATCATGGATCGCCTCGGGGTCGCCGAGGGCGTCCGCGCGGCGATCGAACGCTCGTTGCGCGAGGAGAACCAGCGCGACTCCCTCTGGCGCGTGATGCACGGCGACACGCCCGCCGTCCTGAGCGACCTCGAGCGCCGCGGCTACACGCTCGGCGTGGTCTCGAACGCCGACGGGCGCGTGCCCGCCGCGCTCGCTGCCAGCGGCCTGGCGCCGCGCTTCGCGACCATCGTCGACTCCCACCTGGTCGGCGTGGAGAAGCCCGACCCGCGCATCTTCGCCATCGCGCTCGAGGGGTGCGGCGCGCGGCCGGACGAGGCGATCTACGTCGGCGACATCTACGAGATCGACGTGCAGGGCGCCCGCGGCGCCGGCCTGACGCCCGTTCTCCTCGATCCACTCGGGGGCTATGGCGAGGTCGATTGTCTCCGCATCGACCGCCTGGCCCAGCTTCTGGACCTCTTGCCACCACTCTCGCGGGAAGTAGCAGAATAGCCGGACCGATCCGGGGGGAATTAGTGCCCCTTCAGGATCGGGTTAGCCGATTTGGTCCGCAGCAGCAGTTGCCCAAGGAAGGCGCCTCTATAAGGTGACGCGAACCATGCAGGTGTTTCACCGCAGCACCAACACCTTTGCGCGACTGAGCATCTTCGGGAGTCTCTTCGCGGTGGCCGCCGCTGGATGGGGTCTGGCCGAGATCAATCGCTCGGCCTACGTGACGCAGGCGCAGGTCGCGCGCGAGCAGCCGGTGCCCTTCAGCCACAAGCACCACGCCGGCGAGCTCGGCATCGACTGCCGCTACTGCCACACCTTCGTCGAGCGCTCGTCGAACGCGGGCGTACCGCCGACGCAGACCTGCATGAACTGCCACGCCCAGATCTGGTCGGACAGTCCGACGCTCGAGCCGGTGCGCGCGAGTTGGCGGAACGACGAATCGATCCGCTGGGCCAAGGTCTACGACCTGCCCGACTACGTCTACTTCAACCACAGCATCCACATCGCCAAGGGCATGGGCTGCGCGAGCTGTCACGGGCGCGTCGACAAGATGAACCTCACCTGGCAGGAGCCCTCGCTGCACATGGAGTGGTGCCTCGACTGTCATCGGGCGCCGGAGAAGTACGTCCGCCCCCGGTCGGAGATCTTCAACATGGATTGGCAGGCGGACGATCAGGTCGCGCTCGGGGCGCAGTTGGTGCGCGAGTACGACATCGTCAAGCGGACGGACTGCAGCACGTGTCATCGATGAACGAAGAGAGAGATCGCGCGGCGGGAGCCGCTGGCGAGGCGCCGCAGCTCGACATCGCAGCGTTGCGCGAGCGCGCCGCCGGCGAGAGCGGCAAGGCCTACTGGCGCTCCCTCGAGGACCTCGCCGAGACGCCCGAGTTCGTCGAGTACCTGCGCCACGAGTTCCCGCGCCAGGCCGCCGGCCTGCTGCCCGACGTCGACCGCCGCTCGTTCCTGCGGCTGATGGGGGCGTCGTTCGCGCTCGCCGGGCTGAGCGCCTGCACCCGGCAACCGCCCGAGGAGCTGGTGCCGTACGTCCGGCAGCCGGAGCAGTTCGTCCCGGGCGAGCCCCTCTACTACGCCACCGCCATGCCGCTCGGCGGCACCGGCATCGGGCTGCTGGCCGAGAGCCATCTCGGCCGCCCGACCAAGCTGGAGGGCAACCCCGAGCACCCGGCCAGCCTGGGCGCGACCGACGCACTGGCGCAGGCGTCGATCCTCGGCCTCTACGATCCCGACCGCTCGAAGACCATCAACAGCGCCGGCGAGATCCGCACCTGGAACGCCTTCCAGACCGCCTTCCGCCTCGCTCTCGCCGCGCAGAAGGAGAAGGGCGGCGCGGGTCTGCGCATCCTGAGCGAGAGCATCTCCTCGCCGACGGCGGCGGCGCAGCTCGAAGAGATCCTGGCGCAGTACCCGCAGGCGCGCTGGTACCAGTACGCGCCCGTCAATCGCGACGGCGCGCGCGCCGCCGCCAAGGCCGCGTTCGGCGCCTACGTCGATGCGATCTACGATTTCGGCCGCGCCGACGTCGTGCTCGCGATCGAGGCCGACTTCCTCGACTGCGGCCACGGACACGTGCGCTACGCGCGCGACTTTGCGCGCCGGCGCCGGCCGACGACGCCGCTCGCCAAGGGCGCGCCGATGAACCGGCTGTACGCGGTCGAGAGCACGCCCACCAACACCGGCGCCGCGGCCGATCACCGGCTGGCGCTCCGTCCCGCGGACGTGGTCGAGCTGCTGGCGGGGGTCGCCGCTCGCCTCGGCCTGCCGGCGAAGCCCGACGAGGCCGCGATTCGCCCGCACGATCGTTGGCTCGCGGCCGTGGTCGCGGATCTCCAGAAGCACCGCGGCAAGAGCCTGGTGGTCGCCGGCGACAACCAGCCGGCGATCGTGCACGCGCTGGTGTTCGCCATCAACCGGGCCCTGGGCAACGTCGGCGCCACGGTGCGCTACATCGACCCGGTCGAGGCGCGGCCGCAGGAGCAGACCGCCTCGCTGGCACGGCTGTGCGAGGAGATCGACGGCGGCGGCGTCGACGTCCTGCTGATCCTGGGAGGCAACCCCGTCTACGACGCCCCCGTCGACCTCCGTTTCCGCGAGCGGCTGGAGAAGGTGCCGCTGCGCGCGCACCTGAGCCTGTACGAAGACGAGACCTCGCGGCTCTGCCACTGGCACGTGCCGGAGACGCACTACCTCGAGAGCTGGAGCGACGTCCGCGCCTTCGACGGCACCGCGACCATCCAGCAGCCGTTGATCGCGCCGCTCTACGACGGCAAGTCGGTGCACGAGGTTCTGGCCGCCTTCTCCGACCAGCCGGCGCGCACCAGCTACGAGATCGTGCGCGCGCACTGGCAGGCGGCGCAGGGCGGCGGCGACTTCGAGGCGTTCTGGCGCAAGTCGGTGCACGACGGCGTGGTCGCGGACACCGCTCGCGCGCCGCGCGACGTCTCGCCGGTCGCCGACTGGGGCGCGATCTTCGCCGCCGCCGAGCAGGCCAGCCCCGACCGCAGCCGGCGCGCCGACAGCCTCGACCTGCTCTTCGCCGCCGACCCGACCGTGCACGACGGCCGCTTCGCCAACAACGCCTGGCTGCAGGAACTGCCCAAGCCGATCACCAAGCTGACCTGGGACAACGCCGCCCTGCTCGCGCCCGCGACGGCCGAGCGCCTGGGTGTCCGCAACGGCGACGTCGTCGAGTTACGCCTGGGCGATCGGCGCCTGGAGGCGCCGGCCTGGATCGTTCCCGGGCACGCGCCGGAGGCGGTGACCCTGCACCTGGGCTACGGCCGCACGCACGCCGGCAAGGTCGGCAACGGCACGGGCGTCGACGCCTACGCGCTGCGCCTCTCGACCTCGCCCTGGGCCACCACCGGCCTCGAGATCCGCAAGACGGGCGAGACCCGCGTCCTGGCCTGCACGCAGAACCACAGCAGCATGGAAGGGCGCGACATCGTGCGCAGCGCCTCGCTGGCGGAGTACGAGAAGGACCCGCACTTCCATCACGTCGGCACGCACGCGCCGGGCCCGAAGGACTCGCTCTACCCGCCCCATCCCTACGACGGCTACGCCTGGGGTCTGGTGATCGACCTGTCGTCGTGCACCGGCTGCAACGCCTGCGTCACCGCCTGCCAGGCGGAGAACAACATCCCGGTGGTCGGCAAGGAGCAGGTCGAGAACGGCCGCGAGATGCACTGGATCCGCGTCGATCGCTACTACAGCGGCGCGCTCGACAATCCGGAGACGCACCACCAGCCGGTGCCCTGCATGCACTGCGAGAACGCGCCCTGCGAGGGCGTCTGCCCGGTGAACGCGACCGTGCACAGCGGCGAGGGCCTGAACGACATGGTGTACAACCGCTGCGTCGGCACGCGCTACTGCGCCAACAACTGCCCGTACAAGGTCCGCCGCTTCAACTTCCTGCTCTACCAGAACTGGACCGACGAGACGCTGAAGATGCAGCGCAACCCCGACGTGACGGTGCGCAGCCGCGGCGTGATGGAGAAGTGCACGTACTGCGTGCAGCGCATCAACTACAGCCGCATCCAGGCCAACCGCGAGGGCCGCAAGATCCGCGACGGCGAGATCCAGACCGCCTGCCAGCAGGCGTGCCCGGCCGAGGCCATCACCTTCGGCGACATCAACGACAAGGCCAGCGCCATCGCGCGCCTGCGCGACGAGCCACGCAACTACCAGTTGCTGGCCGACCTCGGCACGCGGCCGCGCACGACCTACCTGGCGCAGATCAAGAATCCCAACCCCGAGCTCGAGGGAGCGGCATGACCGGCGGCACGACGCGCGAAGACCAGGCGCCGATCATCGGTCCGGGGCACACGCTCCGCTCGGTGACCGACAAGATCAGCTCGGTCGTCCTGGCGCAGCAGACGCCGAAGGGCTGGTACGTCGGCTTCGGCATCGGCTTCGCCCTGCTGATGCTGCTGCTGGTGTCGCTCACCTACCTGATCCTGATGGGCACCGGCATCTGGGGCATCAACAACCCGGTCGGCTGGGGCTTCGCCATCATCAACCTCGTCTGGTGGATCGGCATCGGCCACGCCGGCACGCTGATCTCGGCGATCCTGCTGCTGGTGCGGCAGGACTGGCGCACCTCGATCAACCGCTTCGCCGAGGCGATGACGCTCTTCGCCGTCGCCTGCGCCGCGATCTTCCCGCTGGCGCACATGGGTCGCCCGTGGCTGGCGTACTGGCTCTTCCCGTACCCGAACACGATGGCGATGTGGCCCAACTTCCGCAGCCCGCTGGTCTGGGACGTGTTCGCGATCGGCACCTATGCCACCGTGTCGCTGCTGTTCTGGTACGTCGGCCTGATCCCCGACCTGGCGACGCTGCGCGACCGCTCGCAGACTCGCACCGGCCGCTTCGTCTACGGCCTGCTGGCGATGGGCTGGCGCGGCTCGGCGCGCCACTGGTTCCGCTACGAGACCGCCTACCTGCTGCTCGCCGGGCTGTCGACGCCGCTGGTGGTCTCGGTGCACACCATCGTCAGCTTCGACTTCGCCGTCGGCATCATTCCCGGCTGGCACGCGACGATCTTCCCGCCCTACTTCGTCGCCGGCGCGATCTTCGCGGGCTTCGCGATGGTGCTGATCATCGCCATCCCGCTGCGGCGGGTCTACGGCCTCGACGACTTCATCACCATGCGCCATCTCGACAACATGGCGCGCGTCATGCTCGCGACCGGCATGTTCGTCTGTTACGGCTACATGATGGAGGCCTTCATGGCCTTCTACAGCGCCAACACCTTCGAGGAGTACATGATCCGGAACCGCTTCGCCGGACCGTACGCCCCCTGGTACTGGCTGCTGATCGCCTGCAACGCCGGCTCGATCCAGTTCCTCTGGTTCGAGAAGGTGCGTTCGAACACGCTGGCGCTGTTCGCGATCGCCTGCGTCGTCAGCGTGGGCATGTGGCTCGAGCGCTTCATCATCGTCGTCACCAGCCTGCACCGCGACTTCCTGCCGTCGTCGTGGGGCATGTACTACCCGACCTTCTGGGACTGGTCGACGTACATCGGCACCATGGGCCTCTTCCTCACCCTGCTGATGCTGTTCATCCGCTACCTGCCGATGATCTCGATCTTCGAGATGCGCACGCTCGTGCCCGAGGCCGAGGTCAAGCCGCTGGAGGAATCGGGCGAGGAGATCGCATGAGCGCCGCGCACGAGAGCACGCGCAAGCCGCGCCTCTACGGCATCATCGCCGAGTTCAGCGACCCCAACGACCTGGTGGTGGCGGCGCAGAGGACGCACGAGGCCGGCTACCGCCGCATCGACGCCTTCACGCCCTACCCGATCGAGGAACTCGCCGAGGCGATGGGCATCCACCACACCATCCTGCCGCTGCTGGTGCTGATCGGCGGCATCATCGGCCTGGTGGGCGGCATCAGCCTGCAGTACTGGACCTCGGCGGTCGACTACCCGCTCAACGTCGGCGGCAAGCCGTTCTTCAGTTGGCCCGCCTTCCTGCCCGTGACCTTCGAGACCACGGTGCTGCTGGCGGCGCTGACGGCGGTGTTCGGCATGCTCGCCCTCAACGGGCTGCCGATGCCCTACCACCCGGTCTTCAGCGCGCCGCGCTTCGCGCTCGCCTCGCGCGACCGGTTCTTCCTCTGCATCGAGGCTTCAGACCCGAAGTTCGATCTCGACGACACCACGCGCTTCCTGCAGCGGCTGCAGCCGCGGGCGATCTCGGAGGTGGAGGACTGATGGAGCCGCGGAGGAACGCCGCTGGTCGCGGCTGGACGCTCGCGCTCTCCTGCGCGCTGCTCGTCTTCGCCTCGGGCTGCCGCCAGGACATGCACGACCAGCCGAAGTACCAGGCCTACGGCGCGAACGGCTTCTTCGACGACGGGCGCGACATGCGCCCGCCGCTACCGGGCACGATCGCGCGCGGCCACCTGGACGCCGACCCGCTGTTCTTCGCCGGCAAGGTCGACGGTCAGCCCGCGACGGCGCTGCCCATGCCGATCACCCAGCAACTGCTCGATCGCGGCCAGGAGCGCTACGACATCTACTGCTCGCCCTGCCACGACCGCACCGGCTCCGGCGAGGGCATGATCGTGCAGCGCGGCTACCGCAAGCCGACCTCGTTCCACGACCCGCGCCTGCGCAGCGCGCCGGTCGGGTACTTCTTCGACGTCGCCAGCAACGGCTTCGGCGTGATGCCCGCCTACAAGGCGCAGATTCCGACCGCCGATCGCTGGGCGATCACCGCGTACATCCGCGCCCTGCAGTTGAGCCAGAACGCGACGCTCGCCGACGTTCCGCCGGTCGAGCGCGCCAAGCTGGACGGCGCACCCCAGGGGAGATGAAGAGGATGAACGGCATTCGCCTCAGCTCGGACCATCCTCTGCACCGCGTGCAGAAGGTCGGCCTCGCCGTCGGAGTGGTTGCCCTGGCCGCCTGCGGCGCCGGCTGGATCTGGAGTCCGGACCAGTTCTTCCGTTCCTACCTGGTGGCCTATCTCTTCTGGAGCGGCATCGCCCTCGGCTGCCTGCCCATCCTGATGCTGCAGTACATCACCGGCGGCATGTGGGGGGCCGTGCTGCGGCGCGTGCTCGAGTCGGGCACGCGTACGATCCCGCTGATGGCGGTGCTGTTCCTGCCGATCGTCTTCGGCATGCACCATCTCTACGAGTGGACGCACGCCGACGTCGTCGCCCAGGACCGCATCCTGCAGCTCAAGGCGTCCTATCTGAACGTGCCGTTCTTCCTCGCGCGCGCAGCCCTCTACTTCGCCGTCTGGATCGCGGTGATGGCGCTGCTCAACCGTTGGTCGAGCGCGCAGGACGAGAACGACGACCCGCTGCTGGGCAAGCGCCTCCACTACGCCAGCCGCGCCGGGCTGCTGCTGTACGCCCTGACGATGACCTTCGCCTCGGTCGACTGGGCGATGTCGCTCGAGCCGCACTGGTACTCGACCATCTACGGCATCCTCTTCATCGGCGGCCAGGTGCTGAGCGCGCTCGCCTTCTCGATCCCGATCGCGGCGCTGCTCGCCGATCGCTCGCCGCTGGCGGAGATCATCTCCGCCGACGTGTTCCAGGACTTCGGCAAGCTGCTGCTCGGCTTCATCATGCTGTGGGCCTACTTCGCCCTCTCGCAGTTCCTCATCACCTGGTCCGGCAACCTGCCCGAGGAGATCCCCTGGTACCTGCGCCGCACCGGCGGCGGCTGGCAGGTGGTCAGCATCGTGCTGATCCTCTTCCACTTCATGCTGCCGTTCCTGATCCTGCTGTCGCGCGACCTCAAGCGGAACCCGAAGCGGCTGGCGATCGTAGCGGCCGGCCTGATCGTCCTGCGCTTCGTCGACGTCTTCTGGCTGATCACGCCGGCGTTCTCGCCCGCCGCGATCACCTTCCACTGGATGGACCCGCTGGCGGCGATCGGCCTCGGCGGGCTCTGGCTCTACTTCTTCGTCGGCCAGCTCAAGGGGCGGCCGCTGCTGCCGGTGAACGACCCGGCGTTCGCGGGGTGACCATGGCGCACGCGAACCCACCCACCCCGCTCGGCCACGAGACGCGCGACATCGAAGCGCGGCCGATCGTCTACGTCAGCGTGCTCGGCCTGGGGGTCGCGCTGCTGTTCGCGGTCGCGATGTGGTTCCTGATCGACTTCTCCGCCGAGTACCAGGCCGAGGTCAGCCCGCCCGCCAACCCGCTCGCCGCCACCTTCGCCCGCAAGGAGCCGCCGGCGCCGCGGCTGCAGGCGCACCCGCTGGCCGACCTGAAGACGCTGCGCGACGGCGAGGCCGCGGTGCTCGGATCCTACGCCTGGGTCGATCGCGGCGCCGGCGTCGTGCGCATTCCCATCGCTCGCGCCAAGGAGTTGCTGGTGGCGCGCGGAGGGGCGCGATGAACACGCGCGCAGCCGGCCTCGCGCTGATCCTGGCCCTCTCGCTGGGGGTCTCGCCCGCGCTCGCGCAGGACGGGCGGCCGGAGATCCTGCAACGCGCCGGCATCGACCAGAAGCTCGACGCGCAGATCCCGCTCGACCTGACCTTCCGCGACGAGAGCGGTGCGCCGGTGCAACTGAAGAGCATCTTCGGCAGCAAGCCGGTGATCGTCAGCCTCGTGTACTACGAGTGCCCGATGCTGTGCACCATCGTGCTGAACGGCATGGTGAGCGCGATGCGCGCGATGTCGATCGACGTCGGCACGGACTTCGAGGTGCTGACGGTCAGCTTCGATCCGAAGGAGACGCCGGAGCTGGCGGCGGCGAAGAAGGCCACCTACCTGGAGCAGTACCGGCGCCCGAGCGCGGCGCGGGGCTGGCACTTCCTCACCGGCGACGAGGCCTCGATCCGCGCCCTGGCGGACGCGGTCGGCTTCAACTTCGAGTGGGACGAGCGCATGCAGCAGTACGCGCACGCCGCGGGCATCGTCATCGCCACGCCCCAGGGGCGGGTGTCGCGCTACTTCTACGGCGTCGAGTACTCGCCGCGCGATCTCCGCCTCAGCCTGGTCGAGGCGTCGCAGAACCGCATCGGCTCGCTGGTCGACGCCATCCTCCTCTACTGCTTCCACTGGGATCCGCTCACCGGGCGCTACAGCCAGTTGACGATGAACGCGATCCGCACCGGCGGCGCGGTCACCGTGCTGGCGATCGCCGTGGGAATCTTCCTGATGCTGCGCCGTGAGCGGGCGCACACCGGCGCTCCGCTCGGAGCCCTGCCGGTGAAGGAAGCCGGACGACCCTGACCATGTTCGAAAACTTCCCCCTCTTTCCGCAGCAGGCCTCGACGCTCGCGTCGAAAGTCGACGGGCTCTACTACTTCCTCATCCTCGTCAGCCTGTTCTTCGGGATCCTGATCGCGTCGGCCGTGATCTACTTCGGCGTCCGCTACCGCCGGCGCTCGGCCACCCAGCGGCCGGCGGAGATCCACGGCTCGCTCGCGCTCGAGCTGGTCTGGACGCTGATCCCCTTCGGTATCGCGATGGTGATCTTCGGCTGGAGCGCCAACATCTACCTGCAGATCATCCGCCCGCCCGACGACGCCATGCCGATCTTCGTCGTCGGCAAGCAGTGGATGTGGAAGCTGCAGCACCTCGAGGGCCGGCGCGAGATCAACGAGCTGCACGTGCCGGTGAACCGGCCGGTGAAGCTGATCATGACCTCGGAGGACGTGATCCACAGCTTCTTCGTGCCCGCCTTCCGCATCAAGCAGGACGCCGTTCCCGGCCGCTACACCACGCAGTGGTTCGAAGCGACCAAGGTCGGCACCTACCACCTCTTCTGCACCGAGTACTGCGGCACCGAGCACTCCGGCATGATCGGCCGGATCGTCGTCATGGAGGAAGCCGACTACCAGAGCTGGCTCGCGGGCGACGGCGGCCAGATGCCGCTGCCGAAGGCCGGCGAGGCGCTCTTCACCCAGCTCGGCTGCGCCAGTTGCCACGCCGGCACCTCGGGCGCGCGCGGCCCCGCGCTGGCCGGGCTCTACGGCAAGAAGGTGCAGCTCGCCGACGGCCGCACGGTGGTCGCCGACGAGACCTACCTGCGCGAGTCGATCGTCAACCCGCACGCGAAGATGGTGGCTGGCTACCAGCCGATCATGCCCACCTTCCAGGGGCTGGTGAGCGAGGACGGCCTGCTGCAGCTCCTCGCCTACATCAAGTCGCTCGGCGAGGAAGCCGCGGCGAACCCAGCCAACGACGGCGGCGCCGCCGCGGCGCCGCACGGGAGCTGAGCGTCCCATGGAACGCATCAACTACCTCAACAACAACTACGGAATCGCCTCGTGGCTCTTCACCAAGGACCACAAGCGCATCGCCATCCTCTATCTGGTGTCCATCACCGCCTTCTTCTTCCTCGGCGGCATGATGGCGGTGCTGATCCGGCTCGAGCTGCTGACGCCGGCCGGCGACCTGGTGAAGGCCGACTCCTACAACAAGCTCTTCACCATGCACGGCATCATCATGATCTTCTTCTTCCTGGTGCCGTCCATTCCGGCCGTGTTGGGCAACTTCCTGGTGCCGATGATGATCGGCGCACGCGACCTCGCCTTCCCCCGGCTCAACCTGATGAGCTGGTACGTCTTCATGATCGGCGGCATCTTCTCGCTCTACGCCGTGGTCACCGGCGGGGTGGACACCGGCTGGACGTTCTACACGCCCTACTCGACCGCCGCCGCCACGACCAAGGTCATCCCGACCGCGCTCGGCATCTTCGTCACCGGCTTCTCGTCGATCCTCACCGGCCTCAACTTCATCGTCACCATCCACCGCATGCGGGCCCCCGGCCTCACCTGGTTCCGCCTGCCGCTGTTCATCTGGGCCAACTACGCCACCAGCCTGATCATGATCCTCGGCACGCCCGTGCTGGCGATCACCATCGCCCTGGTCGGCCTCGAACGCGCCTTCCACATCGGCATCTTCGACCCCACCCTCGGCGGCGACCCGGTGCTCTTCCAGCACCTCTTCTGGTTCTACTCGCACCCCGCCGTCTACATCATGATCCTGCCCAGCATGGGCGTGATCAGCGAGATCATCTGCTGCTTCTCGCGCAAGGGGATCTTCGGCTACAGCTTCGTCGCCATCTCCAGCCTGGCGATCGCCCTGCTCGGCTTCCTGGTGTGGGGCCACCACATGTTCGTCAGCAGCCAGTCGCCCTACGCCGGCCTCATCTTCTCCGTGCTCAGCTTCGCGGTCGCGATCCCGTCGGCAGTCAAGGTGTTCAACTGGACCGCCACCCTCTACAAGGGCGCGATCTCGTTCGAAGCGCCGATGCTCTACGCCATGGGCTTCATCGGCCTGTTCACCATCGGCGGCCTCACCGGCTTGTTCCTCGCCTCGCTCGGTCTCGACGTGCACGTGCACGACACCTACTTCGTCGTCGCCCACTTCCACTACATCATGGTCGGTGGTGCGATCATGGGGTACCTGGGCGGCATGCACTTCTGGTGGCCGAAGATCACCGGCCGCCTCTACCCCGAGGGCTGGGCGCGCATCGCCGCGGCCGTGGTGTTCCTCGGCTTCAACCTGACCTTCTTCCCGCAGTTCCTGCTCGGCTACCTCGGCATGCCACGGCGGTACTACGCCTACCCCGACGAGTTCCAGGTGCTGAACGTGATGTCGACCGCCGGCGCTTCGATCCTCGCCGTCGGCTATCTGCTGCCCGCCTGCTACTTCCTCTGGTCGCTGCGCTACGGCCCGATCGCGGGCGGCAACCCGTGGCAGGCGCGCGGGCTCGAATGGAACACCCCTTCGCCGCCGCCGACCGAGAACTTCGACCAGACCCCGGTGGTCACCGAGGAGGCCTACGCCTACGCCCTCCAGGAGGTGAAGGTTGGCTGATTCGTCGCTCGCGCTGCAGGAGCACCTGGCGCACCAGCACCAGTTCGACGACGCGGACCAGCAGCGGGACGCGTCCACCCTCGGCATGTGGGTCTTCCTCGTCACCGAGGTGATGTTCTTCGGCGGCGTCTTCGCCGCCTACGTGGTCTACCGCGCCAGCTTCTCCGGCGCCTTCGGCCACGCCAGTAACCACCTCGACATCCGCCTCGGCGGCTTCAACACCGCCGTGCTGCTCGGCAGCAGCCTGACGATGGTGCTGGCGATCTACGGCTGCCAGATCGGCAGGCGCGCGGTGTTCGTCGGCAACCTGCTGGCCACCATCGCCCTCGGCCTCGTCTTCCTCGGCGTGAAGGCCTACGAGTACAGCCACAAGTTCCACGAAGGGCTCGTGCCGGGGCCGTACTTCACCTACGCCGGC
>Ga0268299_1003700_pt1 | contig 13440 bp, 12 predicted proteins | sample NOBtaG_FD_193484 | JGI IMG/M metagenome (GOLD analysis project Ga0268299, IMG submission 193484) | Activated sludge microbial communities from bioreactor in Nijmegen, Gelderland, Netherland - NOB reactor | ecosystem: Engineered > Bioreactor > Aerobic > Activated sludge | place: Netherlands...
CAACGCTGACTGGAGAGCCGGATGCGGGAGATCCGCAAGTCCGGTTCGGAGGGAGGGGGAGCGCGAGAGCGCTCTCCCTACCCCTATGGATCGTTCGCGGCCCATCCACAGCGGCGCTTCACGCCGCACTCCAGACGGCTCGCTGACGCTCGCGCACCTCCCACGCACATCCCGGCCCGATCTTCATCCCGCCGCATCTCCGTTCATCTCCGTTCCCCCGTTCCCTCTGCCGCGCCCCTCGTCTACCTTGCCGCGCATGTCGGATGCGCTCTACCATCGCGACGGCGACCTCTTCCTTCCCACCGACCTCGCGCGCGGCCCGTGGTCGCCCGAGGCGCAGCACGGTGGGCCGCCGGCGGCGCTGCTGGCGCGCGCGAGCGAGCGCTTCGAGGACGGCGAGCGCATGTTCGTCGCCCGCCTCACCATCGAGCTGCTGCGGCCGGTGCCGCTGGTACCCCTGGCGTTGCGCAGTCGCTTCACGCGGCCGGGGAAGAAAGTCCAACTGGTCGAGACGTCGATGCTAGCGGGCGACACCGAGGTCGCGCGCTGCACCGCGTTGCGCATCCGCCGCGCCGACGTGCCGCTGCCCGACGGCCTGCCGCAGATCGCGCCGCCGCCGGGGCCCGACGCCGGCGCGAAGACCACGTCGCCGTGGGCGGGCACGCTCGGTTACGTCGCCTTCCACAGCGATGCCGTCGAACATCGCTTCGTCGAAGGCGGGTTTCTCCGCCCCGGCCCGGCGGTCGACTGGATCCGCCTGCGCGTGCCGCTGGTCGCCGGCGAGGAGACGCCGCCGCTCTGCCGCGTCGCCGCCGCCGCCGACTTCGGCAACGGCGTGAGCTGGATCCTCAACCGCCTCGACGGCTACGCCTTCATCAACCCCGATCTGACGATCTACCTGCATCGCCAGCCGCGCGGCGAGTGGGTCTGCCTCGACGCCGTCAGCCACGCCCAGCCGCACGGCGTCGGCCTGGCCGAGAGCCGGCTCTTCGACCAGCACGGCCCGATCGGCCGGTCGCTGCAATCCCTGCTGCTGGAGAAGAGCTGACTCTGGAGTGGGGCGGTCACCGCCGCTCTGGATTCTTCGGCGAACGATCCATAGCGGCGGTGACCGCCGCACTCCAGATTTCCCTTCCGCCGCGATGAGAGCTAACGGCGGGGACAATGCAAACACGCGAGCTCGGTAGAAGCGGTCTGCGGGTCTCGGCCATCGGCCTGGGCTGCATGGGGATGTCGGAGTTCTACGGCCCGAGCGACGAGGCGGAATCGCTGGCGACGATCGAGCGCTCGCTCGACCTCGGCTGCACCTTTCTCGACACGGCCGACGTCTACGGCCCGCTGAGGAACGAGGAACTGGTCGGGCGCGCGATCCGCGCCCGGCGCAAGGAGGTCGTGCTGGCGACCAAGTTCGGCATCGTGCGCGACCCGAAGAACCCACAGGTGCGCGGCTTCAACGGCAAGCCCGAGTACGTGCGCTCGTCGTGCGACGGCAGCCTGAAGCGCCTCGGCGTCGAGGTGATCGACCTCTACTACCTGCACCGCGTCGATCCGGCGACGCCGATCGAGGAGACCGTCGGCGCGATGGCCGAGCTGGTGCGCGCCGGCAAGGTCCGCTACCTCGGCCTCTCGGAAGCCGGCGCCGAGACGCTGCGGCGCGCGGCCAAGGTCCACCCGATCGCGGCGCTGCAGTCGGAGTACTCGCTCTGGACGCGCGACCCCGAGGACGGCGTGCTGCAGACCTGCCGCGAGCTCGGCATCGGCCTGGTCGCCTACAGCCCGCTCGGCCGCGGCTTCCTCAGCGGCGAGATCAAGCGCTTCGAGGATCTCGCCGCCGACGACTTCCGGCGCTTCTCGCCGCGCTTCCAGGGCGACAACTTCGACAAGAACCTCGCGCTGGTCGGGCGCATCCGGGAGATGGCGGCGGCCAAGGGCTGCACGGCGTCGCAGCTCGCGCTCGCCTGGGTGATGGCGCAGGGCGACGACGTCGTGCCGATCCCGGGGACCAAGCGGCGCAAGTACCTGGAAGAGAACCTCGCCGCCGCCGAGGTCGCGCTCTCGCGCGAGGACCTGGCCCGCATCGACGAGCTGGCGCCCAAGGGCGTCGCCGCCGGCACGCGCTACCCGGAGGCGTACATGAAGTTCGTCAACGCCTGAAGGCCACGTCGGGTTTCGAGCACACTGCGTGCCAGGGCGGGTCAACCGCTCCCTGACGGTCGCGGCTCCGCTTCGGGTGCCGGGCGCGCGCGCGCCAGGCGCGATCGGGCGCGACTTCGGAGCCGCGACCGTCAGGGAGCGGTCGGCTGCGTTCCAACACCTGGCCCCGCTGTCCGCTGGCGTGACGCGATGCTACAACGCGCGGATGCCTCCGCAGTTCATCTTCACCATGAAGGATCTGCGCAAGATCACGCCTCAGGGCAAGGAGATCCTGCGCGGCATCTGGCTGTCGTTCTACCACGGCGCCAAGATCGGGATTCTCGGCGCCAATGGCGCCGGCAAGAGCACCCTGCTGCGCATCATGGCCGGGCTCGACAAGGACTTCGCCGGCGAGGCCTTCCCGGCACAGGGCACGCGCATCGGCTTCCTGCCGCAGGAACCGGTGCTCGATCCCAAGAAGAACGTGCTGCAGCACGTGGAGGAGGCGGTCGCGCCGACGCGCGCCATCCTCACCCGCTTCGAGGAGGTCTCGATGAAGCTGGGCGAGGTGAGCGACGACGACGAGATGCAGAAGCTGCTCGACGAGCAGGCGCGGTTGCAGGACCAGATCGACGCCGCCGACGCCTGGGAGCTCGACCGCCACCTCGAGATGGCGATGGAGGCGCTGCGCCTGCCGCCGCCCGACGCCGACGTCACCCGCCTCTCCGGCGGCGAGCGCCGCCGCGTCGCCCTCTGCCGCGTGCTGCTGGAGCAGCCCGACATGCTGCTGCTCGACGAGCCGACCAACCATCTCGACGCCGAGTCGGTCGCCTGGCTCGAGCGCCACCTGGCCGAGTTCAAGGGCACGGTCGTCGCGGTCACCCACGACCGCTACTTCCTCGACAACGTCGCCGGCTGGATCCTCGAGCTCGACCGCGGCGCCGGCATCCCCTGGGAGGGCAACTACAGCTCCTGGCTGGAGCAGAAGCAGAAGCGCCTGGAGCAGGAAGAGAAGGAAGCCTCGTCGCGCCGGCGCACCCTCGAGCGCGAGCTCGAATGGGTGCGCATGGCGCCGCGCGCCCGCCACGCCAAGGGACGCGCCCGTCTGACGCAGTACGAGCAGTTGCTGGCCGAGAACGAGCAGGCGATGGGCCGCATCGAGCAGGCGCAGATCACCATCCCGCCCGGGCCGCGCCTGGGCGACCTGGTGGTCGAGGCCGAGGGCGTGTCGAAGGGGTACGGCGACACCCTGCTGATGGAGGACGTCAACTTCCGCCTGCCGCGCGGCGGCATCGTCGGCGTGATCGGCCCGAACGGCGCCGGCAAGACGACGCTCTTCCGCATGATCACTGGGCAGGAGAAGCCCGACCAGGGCGCGCTGCGCGTCGGCGACACGGTGGTGCTGTCGTATGTCGACCAGAGCCGCGAGGCGCTCGAGGGCGAGCGCAGCGTCTGGGAGGAGATCTCCGACGGCGGCCGCGAGCTGGTGATGGTCGGCAAGCGCGAGGTCAACTCGCGCGCCTACTGCGCCTCCTTCAACTTCAAGGGGCCCGACCAGCAGAAGAAGGTGAAGGATCTCTCCGGCGGCGAGCGCAATCGCCTTCACCTCGCCAAGCTGCTCAAGAGCGGCGGCAACCTGCTGCTGCTCGACGAGCCCACCAACGACCTCGACGTCGACACCCTGCGCGCGCTCGAGGAGGCGCTGCTCCAGTTCGCCGGCTGCGCGGTGGTCATCAGCCACGATCGCTGGTTCCTCGACCGCATCGCCACCCACATGCTGGCCTTCGAAGGCGACAGCCGAGTGGTCTGGTTCGAGGGCAACTACCAGGACTACGAGGCCGATCGGAAGAAGAGGCTGGGCGCCGAGGCCGAGCAACCGCACCGGATCAAGTACCGCAAGCTCGGGCGGTGAGGTTTGCCGCCGTCCGCCCGGCGCGATGTCTCCGCGAGCTCCCGACCTCCGTGGGCTCCGTGTATAAGGAGCGCCATGCGACCACGACCTCTTCTCTTCACCGTCCTCCTCCTCGCGGCGCCGCTGCCTCGGGCCTGGGCCGACAGCGTGGCGACCGTGGAGGCGATCAACGGCTCCCCCTCGGTCGAGCGCGGCGGCAGGCGCGAGGCGCTGCGCGCCGGCTCGCAACTGGCGGCGGACGATCTGATCGTCACTGGCGCCGGCGCGAAGGCGCGCCTGAAGCTCGCCGACGCTTCGGTGCTCGACATCGGTCCTGAGACCCGCGTGCGGCTGGGCGCGCTCTCGCTCGACGCCGAGACGCGCAAGGGACGGCTCGCGGTGCTCGCCGGACGCTTCCGTCTGGCGGTGGCGAAGTTCCTCGGCGCCACCGACTGGCAGGTCGAGACGCCCACCGCCGTCGCCGGCGTACGCGGTACCGTGCTCTGGGGCGACACCCAGCTCGACGCGATCTGCTCGCTCGCAGGCCACATCGAGGTGCGCACCACCAAGGGCTTCGCCGTCGCCGAGGTCGGCCCGGGGACCTGCGTGCGCGACATGGCGAAGGAGAAGGTCGATCCGTTCCAGCCCACGGCGGAGCAGCTCGCGGCGTATCTGAAGGAGGTCACGCTCGAGTGAGGAGGACGGACCTGGCAGCGATTCGGAGCCGCGACCGTCAGGGAGCGGTTGGCCACGTACCAGCGCGACGCCAACCGCTCCCTGACGGTCGCGGCTCCGAGGTGGTGCCTCGCCCAAGTTTGCACCTCTCCCCGCGGTTGTGGTGATCTCGCGCCCATGACCCTGCACGACGTCACCCTCCACCACCGCACCTGCCCCCTGTGCGAGGCGATGTGCGGCCTCGAGGTTCAGGTCCAGGGCGAGCGCGTCGTCGCCATCCGCCCGGACGAGAGCGACGTCTGGAGCCGCGGCTTCATCTGCCCCAAGGGCACGACGCTCGGCGATCTGCACCACAGCCCCGACCGCGTGCGCGCACCGATGCTGCGCGAGGGCGAGCGCTGGCGCGAAGTGAGTTGGAACGAAGCGTTCGCGCGCTGTGAGGAACTGCTCGCCGGCGTGCTTGAGCGGCACGGCAAGCAGGCGGTCACCTGCTACATCGGCAACCCGACGGCGCACGGCTTCCATCTCTCGCGCTACGTCGGCCTGTTCATCGGCATGGCGCAACTGCCGACGCTGTACTCCGCCGGCACCGTCGACCAGTGGCCGAAGAACCTGACGTCGATGTTGATGTACGGCGGCATGTGGACCATCCCCACGCCCGACATCCAGCGCACCCACTACTGGATGATCCTCGGCGGCAACCCGCAGGCCTCGCAGGGCAGCCTGCTCGCCTGTCCCGACGCCCTCGGCGAGATCGACCGCATCCGTGCCCGCGGCGGCCGCACCGTCGTCATCGATCCGCGTCGCACCGGTACGGCGGAGCGCGCCGACGAGTGGCTGCCGATCGCGCCCGGCACCGACGCCGCCTTCCTGCTCGCGCTCTGCCACGTCCTGTTCGCCGAGCAGCGCGTCCGCCTGCGCCACCTGGAGGGGCGTGTCGACGGACTCGAGACCGTCCGCGCGCTGGCCACCGACTTCCCGCCCGAGCGAGTGGCACCGGCGTGCGGCATCGGCGCAGACACCATCCGCCGGCTGGCGCGCGAGATCTCCGACGCCCCCTCCGCCGCCGTCTACGGCCGCATCGGCACCTGCACGCAGGAGTTCGGCACGCTTGCTTCGTGGCTGGTCGACGTCGTGAACATCCTCGCCGGCAACTTCGACCGGCCCGGCGGGCTGATGTTCGGCCGGCCGATCGCCTGGCCGGTCGCCTCGCTGCCCGATCCGCAGTGGGTGGGCGGCGTCACCTTCGGCCGCTTCCGCTCGCGCGTGCGCGGCGTGCCCGAGATCCTCGGCCAGTTCCCGCTCTCCTGTCTGGCGGAGGAGGTCGCCACCCCGGGCGAGGGCCGGATCCGCGCCCTCATCACGATCGCCGGCAACCCGGCGATCTCCGCGCCCGACGCCGGCCGGCTCGAGGGCGCGCTCGGCCAGCTCGAGTGCATGATCAGCGTCGACAACGCCCTCAACGAGACCACCCGCCACGCGCACGTCCTGCTGCCCGGGCATTCCGCGCTGGAGCAGCCGCACTTCGACGACCTGATCGCGATGTGGGCGGTGCGCAGCGCCGGGCGCTTCTCGCCCGCGGTCTTTCCGCCCGACGACCGGCCGCAGGAGTGGGAGATCCTCGCCACCCTCGGCGGCCTCTGCGCCGGCATGAAGCTGGCGGAGATCGACCTGGGCGCGATCGACGACGGCTTCTTCTCGGCGCTCTGCGCCGCCAAGGGCATCGATCCGGCGAAGGCGCTGCCGCTCTACGACCAGCGCGGGCCGGAGCGGCTGCTCGACCTGCAGATCCGCAGCGGTCCGTTCGGCGACCGCTACGGCGAGCGCCCCGACGGGCTGACGCTGGAGAGCTTCCTCCGCCGGCCGGAGGGCATCGACCTGGGGCCGATGGTGCCGCAGCTCGACCAGGTGCTGGCGACCCCCTCGGGCAGGATCGATCTCGCGCCCGCGCACGTGGTGGCCGACGTACCCCGCCTCGCCGCGCGCCTCGAGCGCGCGCGCGAGCCGCTGGTGCTGGTGTCGCGCCGCCACCTGCGCTCGAACAACTCCTGGCTGCACAACGTCGAGGTGCTGGTGCGGGGGCGCGATCGCTGCACGCTGCTCATCCATCCGGAGGACGCCGCCCGTTGCGGCGTCGCCGACGGCGCTCGTGCGCGCGTCTCGTCGAAGGCCGGCAGCGTCGAGGTCGCGGTCGAGGTGAGCGACGAGATGATGCCCGGGGTGGTGTCGCTGCCACACGGCTGGGGGCACGACCGACCCGGCACGCGCCAGGCTGTCGCCCGCGCCCACGCCGGCGTGAACAGCAACCTGCTCGCGCCCGGCGACCTCATCGATCCGGTGAGCAACAACGCCGTCGTCAACGGCATCCCGGTGCGCGTCGAGCAGGCGTGATCTGGAGTGCGGCGTGAAGCGCCGCTCTGGGTGGCTTCGCCGACCCATCCAGAGCGGCGCTTCACGCCGCACTCCAGACGCTTCGCCACCCGCTCGACATTGAATCCAGCAGAACGGCTCTGCTGTCGTGCCAGGGCGTTACTGGGAGAGCGGAAACGTCTCCGCCACCACCCGCCGGAACTCGGCGGCGTCGGCGGCGCGGTTGATGGCGTTGCGGAAGGCGGCGACGCCGGGCACGGCGGGCAGGTAGCGGACGGCGAACTTGCGCATCAGGATCGTGCCGCGCGGGTCGCCCTCGAGATCGGTCATGGCGGCGTGGTGGCGCAGCAGCATGTCGCGCTGCTCCTCGGCGGTTGGCGCCGCCGGGATCGGCTCGCCGCGCAACGCGGCGCTGATCTCGCGGAAGATCCAGGGGCGCGTCAGCGCGGCACGCGCGACCATCACTCCCGCCGCGCCGGTGCGCGCCAGCGTGTGCAGCGCGGACTCGGCGTCGTGGATGTCGCCGTTGGCGATGACGGGGATCGAGACCGCGTCGACCACCTCGGCGAGCCGGTCGAGGTGGCAGGGCTCGCCGTAGTTCTGGTCGGCCGTGCGGCCGTGGACGGTGACCGCCACCGCGCCGTTGTCCTGCGCCGCGCGCGCGACCAGGGGCGCGGTGGTCTGCGCCAGCGACGGGCCGAGGCGCATCTTGGCGGTGACCGGCACCGCGCCGGCGCCGCGCACGGCCGCGGCCACCATCCGCCCGACCGTGGTCGGATCGCGCAGCAGCGTCGCGCCGGCGCCGTGGCGGCCCATGATGCGGCGCTTGGGGCAGCCGAAGTTGAGGTCGACGAGCGACACGCCCAGATCGGCCACGCGTCGCGCCGCCTCCTCGATCAGCGCCGGCTCGCGATCCCAGAGCTGGACCCCGAGCGGACGGGCCTCGTCTTCGACGCCGCGCAGGCGGGTCGGGTCGATTTTGCCCTCGACCCAGCCGCCGGCCCAGACCATCTCGGTGAAGATGAGGCCGCAGCCGCCCAGCTCGCGCAGCGAGCGGCGGAAGAGGCGGTCGGTGAAGCCGGCGATCGGCGCGCTCAGCACGGGCGTGTCGAGCGAGAGCGGCCCGAGCCGCAGCGGCTGAAGAGTCACAGCTCCCGGCATTCGGCCCTGGTCGGCTGGGTGCGCTCGCAGCGCATGCTGTTGGTCATGCCCGAGGCCAGCAGCGCGCAGGCGTTGTTGACGCCCGTTCGCACGCCCTCCTCGCGCGTCTTGCCGGTGACCGTGCGGCAGACCTGCTGGCCGTCGAAGGCGATGCAGACATCGCACTCGAACTCGGCGACGTGCATGCTCGAGTACAGCACGAAGCCGATGACGGGCACGAGCACGACGAGGGCGGCGATCGTGCTGGTATGACGGCGGCGTTTCGGGCTATCCATTCGCTTCCACGCGTACTGCCCCGACGGTATGCCTGTCCTTCAACGCTAGTGAAAGGAGACGCCATGATCACCGTCATCGCGACCATCAAGGTCCAGGCCGGCCAGGAGGCCAAGTTCCAGCAGGAGGCCGAGAAGATGATCGCCCACGTGAAGGCCAACGAGCCCGGCACGCTGAGCTACGTCCTGCACCGCTCCAACTCCGACCCGACCGAGTTCCTGTTCTTCGAGACCTACGACAGCCAGGAGTCGCTCGCCGCCCACGGCGCCAGCGAGCCCATGCGCCACTTCTTCGGCGCCGTCGGCGGCCTGGTGGACGGCAGGCCGGAGATCAAGATGTACTCGGAGCTGGGAGGGAAGAAGTAGGCTCGACACGGAGGACACGGAGGTTCGGAGGTCACGGAGACGCGGCGTAAGGACGAGAGGGTCCTTCTCACCCAGCTGCCTGCCTCCGTGAGCTCCGGACCTCCGTGCCCTCCGTGTCGAAGGATCTCGCAGACTCCCATGAAGCGGTTCGGCCTCGACTTCGGCACCACCAACTCGTCGCTCGCCTGGGCGCGCGACGACGGTGAGATCGCCTTCTGCGACCTCGACCCGCGGGCGGTGAATCCGCGGGTGCTGCGCAGTCTTCTCTACTTCTCGCTCGAGGAGCGCGGCTTCGTCGTCGGCCGGCGCGCGATCGACGAGTATCTGGCCGAGAACATGCAAGGCACGCTGATCCAGTCGATCAAGACGTTCCTGGCGACCGAGAGCTTCCAGCAGACCTGGATCAACGATCGCTACTGGCGCCTCGAGGATCTGATCGCGGTGATCTTCCGGCACGTGCACGCCGTCGTCCGCCAGCTCACCGACGACGAGGACGTCGCCCTGGTCATGGGCCGGCCGGCGATCTACGTCGATCGGCCCGAGCGCGAGGCGCTGGCGCACGAGCGGCTGCGGCGCGCGGCGCAGCTCGCCGGCTTCTTCGACATCCAGTTCCAGTTCGAGCCGGTCGCCGCCGGCCTGGCCTACGAGGCGACGCTCGAGAAGCCGGAGCTGGCGTTCATCGCCGACCTGGGCGGCGGCACCTCCGACTTCACCGTCATGCGTCTCGGCGCGGGCACGCGCGGCGACCGCCGCGAGGACATCCTCGCCAGCGGCGGCGTGCAGGTCGCGGGCGACTCGTTCAACGCCCGCGTGATGACGCAGAAGCTGGCGAAGCACTTCGGCGACGGCACGACGTTCCGCTCGATGGAGGGTCGGCAGATGCCGTTCCCGAAGCAGCTCGTGCACCAGCTCGGGCGCTGGCACGAGGTGTCGTTCCTGCGCGGGCCGCGCACGCGCGACCAGCTCGAGCGCATCAAGTGGACCTCGAGCGATCCGAAGCGCATCGAGCTGCTGGAGGAGTTCGTCGACGGCAACTACGCCTTCTTCCTGTTTCAGGAGATCGAGCGCGCCAAGAGCGAGCTGTCGGCGTCGGAGCGCACCGTCCTCCGCTTCGACAAGTACGACATCCACATCGAGGAGCCGATGACGCGCGTCGAGTTCGAGGAGCTGATCGCGCCGGAGCAAAGGGAGATCGAGCGCTGCATGCGCGCCGTGCTCGAGCGCAGCGGCTGCCGCGCCGACGACATCGGCGCGCTCTTCATGACCGGCGGCTCGGCGCAGATCCCGGCGGTGCGGCGGATGTTCGCGCGCGAGTTCGGCGAGGAGAAACTGCGCTCGCAGGACTTCCTGACCAGCGTCGCCTATGGCCTCGGCGTGGTCGCGCGCGACATGACGGTCAGCGGCTCTCGTCTGGGATCGGAGGAGGCGTGACGGCCGCCGCCGCGAGCGGCGGCATCGGCTTCGGGCGTCGCCTCTTCATTCGCCAGAGGAGGGGCGCCGCAACGGCGACCACGGCCAGCAGAGCAACCTGGATGGCGATCAGCGTTGCGCCGTGACTGGCGCCGCGCCAGACGAACTGCTCCTCGAAGAAGTCGAGCGCGACCCAGCCGAGCAGGATGCCGAGCACCGCTTCGTACTCCTTCTCCGCCGCCAGGCGCCAGTCGAAGCCGTGGGCTGGCGAGAGCGCCGCGCGCCAGTGCGACATCTGCGGCAGGAAGCGGTTGTGGTGCACGCGCATGTAGTCGGCGTAGTCGGGGCCGAGATCGCTCGAGGCCACGAGCTGGTGCTCCTCGCGCCGGACGACGACCGCGTACAGCGCCGCGAATGCGGTTGCGCCCGCCAGCGTCGCCCAGGGGTTGCCGAAGACGAGGAACATGCCGCAGACGATGAGGAAGTTGCCGGCGTAGAGAGGATGGCGCAGGAGCTTGTACGGGCCCTCGGTGCGGATGCGGAACATCCCGGGAACCGCGTTGGCGCCCCAGGTCCAGAAGCGCAGCGCCTCGCCCGCGAACGCCAGCAACAGTCCGAGCAGGTCGAGGACGAGATCGGCCCGGTCGCTGCCGAGCGCCTCCACCGGCTGCAACCACCACAGGGCGGCGCCGATCAGCGGATAGGGTGCGAAGCGGCGCAGGCGGCGCAGGAGGCGGGCGTTACCCATGTCGCCCTCAGGAGCCGCGGAACTTCGGCTCGCGCTTCTCCATGAAGGCCATGATGCCCTCCTGGAAGTCGTTCGAGCGGAACAGCAGGAGGAGCTGCATGAGCACGTGGTGGGTGTGCGACTCGAAGTCCTCGCTCAACCCGTGCCGGAAGAGGCGCTTCATGGCGCGGATGCCGAGCGGGGCGTTGCCGGCGATCTTGGCCGCCCAGCGGTGCGCCTCCTCCATCAGGGAGTCGGCCGGCACGACGGCGTTGACCAGCCCGAGATCGAGGGCCCGTTGCGCGGGTAGATCGTCGGCGAGGAAGCCGATCTCGCAGGCCTTGGCCCAGCCCACCAGCCGCGGCAGGTACCAGGTGCCGCCGCTCTCCGGCACGATGCCGCGCTTGGCGAAGCCGGGCAGCAGCTTGGCATTGTCGGCGATCAGGCGCATGTCGCAGCCGAGGGCGAGGTCGACGCCGTAACCGGCCGCCGGACCGTTGATCGCGCACAGCACCGGCGTGTCGATCATGTGCAGCACGACGGTGGGGATCTCGCGGGTGTCGAAGTGGGCCGCGCCGCCGCCGGAGGACAGCACGCCGGCGCCGCCGATGCCCTTGCCGGAGGCGGCGTCCTTGAGATCGAGCCCGCTGCAGAAGCCGCGGCCCGCGCCGGTCACGATGATGCAGCGCACCGCCGGATCGCGGTCGGCGTCGAGCAGGGCGGTGGTGAACGCCTCCAGCATCTCGAAGCTGATCGCGTTGAGGCGCTCGGGGCGGTTGAGGGTGACCACCGCGACGTGGTCGGACTTCTGGTAGAGCAGATCGAGCATGGATCCTCCGTGGGCGGGCAGTCTGGCACAGCCGTCGGCCTACCCCAAACATCGGACGCGCGCTGGCCCGCGGGAAGCGCAATCGGGCACGACATGGGAGCCGCGACCGTCAGGGTTACCATGTAGGTGTGCGCGGTGAGGGAGAGAAGAAGAGTGACGTCGCTCGGGGTTGTTTTGCGCCCCACCCCGCCGCGGCCCTAGGGCCGGTGGGGCCCGGCCGCCCCCGCCCCGCGTGGCAGAGAGAGGGTGGACGAGCAAGCGAGATAGAGGGAGCCTCCCTTGATCAACGTGGTCCACGGAGACCGTGGCCGACAACGCCGTTCGAAGACGGCAACAAAGGAGGCTCCCGTGACAAAGAAGCTAGTCCTGAAGAGCAGCGAGACGCAACCTCGATTGGCCACGGCCCGGCCAGAGGCAGGGGAGCGAGTGATCATCGCGACCGACCTGTCGCGCTCGAAATGGGTGCACGCGATACGGTGGCGGGGCGATCGCCGGCGGGTGGTGACCACGCCGGGGGAGCTCCACCACCTTCAGGCGCTCGTGGCGCAGTACGGCCACTGCTCGGTGGAGCTAGTCTACGAGGCTTGCGGGTTCGGGTACGCGATCGCCTGGTGGGCGCAGAAGCAAGGGATCCCAGTCGTGGTGGTCGCACCGAGCACGATCGAGAAGGTGCCAGGGTCGCAGGTAAAGACCGATCGCCACGACGCCCATTCGATGGCGCTGGGTGCGGAGAGAGGGTTGCTCAAGGGGGTGTACGTCCCGACTCGGGAGCAACACGAGTACCGTCAACTCTCGCGCACCTACACGCAGGCCCTCAAAGACCGCAAGCGTCAGCAGACCCGGGTGCGACTTCTGATCCAGGAGCAGGGGCGCGTGGCGCCAAGGAAGCTGAGTTGGTGCAACTACAAGGCCTGGCTGAGCACGCAGAGTCTGCCAGAGCCAGTGAGCGTTTGTATCAACGAGCTGATCGGGTTGCGCGAGGCCGCCGAGGCCAGTCGCGCTCGGACGGAGAAGGCACTACGCGCGGTCTCACGCCTTGCGCAGTACGCCCCGCTGGTCGAGGCGCTCTCTGCTCAGGGAGGCGTTGGCAGCTTGACCGCGATCCGCTTCATCCTCGAGATCGGCGACATACGGCGCTTTGCCACTGCAGACTCGCTGCCGCACTTTCTCGGACTCACGCCGAGCGAGTACAGCACGGGCGAGTCGGTTCAGCGGGGCCGCATCCGACGTTGCGGCCCCAAGCAGGTCCGCAGCTGGCTGATCGAATGTGCTCGGCAGATCGCTCAGCGGCAGCTCGACCCCAAGCTCGCAGCATCCTACCACCGCATCGCCCAACGCAGCGGCGACAAGCGCGCGATTGTCGCCGTCGCACGCAAGCTCGCGATGAGGCTGCGCGCGCGCTGGCTGGAACTCGAGGCTTTGCCAGCTTCCGCCGACGCCGCCTGATTCGCTCACCTGTAACCGTAGATCCCTCAGCCTGGGTCGAAGAGTTCGAGTGCCTGCGCGTACCGCTCTTGTCCTACCCCCGTCCGGGGGTGACGCTTCAGAGTTTTGCAGCGCTCGATCCATCCTCAGCGACGAACAGTAATCTTGTGACCACCCCTTT
>Ga0268299_1003701_pt1 | contig 13438 bp, 9 predicted proteins | sample NOBtaG_FD_193484 | JGI IMG/M metagenome (GOLD analysis project Ga0268299, IMG submission 193484) | Activated sludge microbial communities from bioreactor in Nijmegen, Gelderland, Netherland - NOB reactor | ecosystem: Engineered > Bioreactor > Aerobic > Activated sludge | place: Netherlands...
CCGCATGGTGGGCATTGCCTCGCGCGCGCGTGAAAGTGGGTAGAAGAATGGGTAGCGCGATGCGTTCGCTGTTCGTGCGATCGCAAACGGCTGAATTGCTTGATGAAAGCGATTGGTATCTGGCGGAGAGGGAGGGATTCGAACCCTCGATACGGTTGCCCGTATTCCGGTTTTCGAGACCGGCGCGATCGACCACTCCGCCACCTCTCCGCGGGTCGTGGTGCGGGGCTGCTTAGTGCAAGCCGCGGGCCAGGGCAAACGTCTGTTGCGCCCCCTGCCCGGCCAAGCGCGCGGGGCCCGGCTAGCCGGTTTCGCTCATGAGCCGCGCGTTGCCGCCGGCGGACGTCGTATCCACGCAGAGCGCGCGCTCGTTCGCGAAGCGCAACAAATAATGCGGCCCGCCTGCCTTCGGCCCGGTGCCGGAAAGCCCCTCGCCGCCGAAGGGTTGGGAGCCGACCACCGCGCCGATCATCGTCCGATTGACGTAGAGATTGCCGACGCGCGCCTTGGCGCGGACGAGATCGGCGGTTTGGCGGATGCGGCTGTGCAGCCCCATCGTGAGGCCGTAGCCGGCGGCGTTGACGCCATCGAGCAGCGCGGGGAACTCGTCGCCCTTCCAGCGTACGACGTGCAGCACGGGCCCGAACACTTCTTGTTGCAATTGGTCTGGCGTATCGAGCGCGACGATCGCGGGCGCAAGGAACCAGCCGTTGGCGTTCGCGGCGGACGCATCGGCGCGCCAGACGATGCGAGACTTGTTTGCGGCAAGATGCGCTTCGATTTTCGTGCGCGCGGCTTCGTCGATCAGCGGGCCAATGTCGGTCGCGACATCTCCGGGATCGCCGATGCGCCACGCGGAGGCGGCGCCCGTGATCATTTCGAGCATGCGGTCGGCGACGTCGTCTTGCACGCACAGGAGCCGCAGCGCCGAGCAACGCTGGCCCGCGCTTTGAAACGCGGAGATCAGTACGTCGTCGGCGACCTGTTCGGGGAGCGCTGACGAGTCGACGATCATGGCGTTGATGCCGCCGGTTTCAGCGATGAGCGGTGCGATCGGGCGCGTTTCATCTTCCAGCAGCGTGCGCGCGATGCGGCGCGCGGTGGCGGTCGAGCCGGTGAAGGCGACGCCGGCGACGTTGCGATCGGCGACGATGGCGCCGCCGGTCTCGCCGTCGCCGGGCAGCAGGTGGAGAACGTTTTTTGGCACGCCGGCTTGGTGCAGCACGCGCACGGCGGCGGCGGCGATCAACGGCGTTTGCGGCGCGGGCTTGGCAAGCACGGCGTTGCCGGTGACGAGGGCTGCGGCGACCTGGCCGGTGAAGATTGCGAGCGGGAAATTCCAGGGGCTGATGCACGCGAACACGCCGCGGCCCGCGAGCGTGAGTTCGTTGAATTCGCCAGTGGGCCCCGGAAGCACGTCCGGCGCGAAGAGCTTTTCGGCTTGCGCGGCGTAGTAGCGGCAAAAATCGACGGCTTCGCGCACTTCGGCGATCGCGTCGGGCAGCGTCTTGCCGGCTTCGCGCACGGCAAGCGCGGCGAAGAGATCGGTTTGCTGTTCGAGGGAATCGGCGGCGCGGCGCAACGCATCGGCGCGCGTCGCGACCGGCGTTGCGGACCATGACGGCGCGGCGGCGGCAGCGCTTGCAGCGGCGCGCGCGACATCCGCGCGTGTCGCGTTGACGACCGTGCCCGCGATGCGCGTTGTATCCGCGGGATCACGCACGGGCTTTGCTTCGCCACTCACCTCAACGCCACCTATGATCGGCGCCGCGGTGTGACGGCCATGCCAATGCGCGGCGACTTTGGCCTGGAACGCGGCGAGCGTTGCACGGTCCGTCATATCGATGCCTTGCGAGTTGGTGCGTTCGGGCGCGTAGAGATCGGCGGGCTTTGGAATCGCGGGATGCGAGGTGAAGTTGGCGGCGCGCACGGCGGCGACTGGGTCCTCCGCGAGATGCTCTGCGGGCACGTCTTCATCGGCGAGCTGGTGCACGAAGCTTGAATTGGCGCCGTTTTCGAGAAGACGGCGCACGAGATAGGCCAAGAGATCGCGATAGCCGCCGACGGGCGCGTAGATGCGGCAGCGCAGATCGCTGCGTTCGGACAGCGCCTCGTACAGCGCCTCGCCCATGCCGTGGAGACGCTGAAACTCAACGTCACGCCGCGCACCGATCCATTGCAGCAGGATCGAGACGGTCATCGCGTTGTGCGTGGCGAAAGCCGGCGCGATGCGATTGGCGGCGAGCATCGTGCGCGCGCAGGCGAGATAGCTCACGTCCGTCGCGGCTTTGCGCGTGAAGACGGGATAGTCCGGCAGACCTTGCTGCTGGGCGCGCTTAATCTCCGTGTCCCAATACGCGCCTTTGACGAGGCGGACGGGAATGCGGCGCCTGGTCCGTTCGCCAATCGCACTGACGGTCTCAAGCACAGCGCTGGCGCGCTTTTGATACGCCTGCACAGCAAGCCCAAGACCATCCCAGCCAGCAAGCTGCGGCGCGGCGGCGGCGCGCGCAAAGATATCCAGCGAGACCTCGAGGCGCTCGGCCTCCTCCGCATCGACCGTGAGGCCAACGCCGCCGCGCGCGGCGGCCTGCGCGAGTTCGACGAGGCGCGCGGTGAGCTCCGGCACGGCGCGCGCTTCGTTAGCAAGCGAATAGCGCGGGTGAAGCGCGGAGAGTTTCACGGAAACAGCATGGCGCTGCATCAGCGGCAGATCAGTTTGCACGCGCGCGACGTGGACGATCGCGTCGAGATAAGACGCGAAGTAGCGCTCAGCGTCCGGGAACGTGCGTGCGCCTTCGCCCAGCATGTCGAACGAGCAGAGGCCGTCATCACCCGCGCGATCAAGCGCTTCTTCGATCGTGCGGCCGAGCACGAAATGCGCGCCCATGAGCTGCATCGCGGTGGAGACGGCGCGCAGAACGAGCGGCTCGCCCGCGCGGCGCACGAGGCCGCGCAGCACGCCGCCGCGCTTTGCATCCATCAGCGCGCGCGTGAGCACGAGGCCAAGCGTGGCGGCGTCCACCGGCAGCGAGCCGGCTTGCCCGAGATGCGCTTCCCAGCGCCCTTCGCCGACCTTGTCGCTCACGAGGCGCGCCGCCGTATCGCCATCGGGAATGCGCAAATAGGCTTCTGCCAGCGCGAGAAGCGCCAAGCCCTCCTCCGTGCCGAGCGCGTACTCCTGCAGGAACGCATCGATCCAGCCGGGCCCGCGCGAAGCACGCACGGCGGCGATAAGCGCGAGCGCCGTTTCGCGCGCGGCAGCGCTCTCCACGTCCGACATTTGCGCACGCGGCGCGAGGGCTGCGAGCACCTCGGGCTCGGGCGCGCGGTAGAGCACGGTGAGCGCGGAGTTCGTCATCGCGACGCGCCGCGCGCGGTGACCGGCCAGATATCGATCAGCGTATCGCCGCGCACCACGTGGAAATAATCGTAGAGATTCACCGTCGGGTCGCAGTGCGGGCTGGCGAGCGTGACGATGTCACCGAGCGTAAGGCCGCTGTCTTTCGCGACGATGGCGCCGTGTTCATCGCCCATGAACGCGAACGCTGCGCCTTCAGGCGCGCCAGAGATGATCGCCGGCGGGCCGCCATCGGTGGCGAGCGCTTTGAAGCCCGCGTCGATCGTGACGAGCGCCTTGGCGTTCGCGCTGATCACGCGCGCATCGACCATCAGCGCGGTTTCGTAAGGCGCGGCGCCATCGCCGGTGAGATCGCAATCGTTGTACTGGCGATCCATGAAAACGTAGGAGCCAACTTGCAGTTCGGTGAACACGCCGAGCGCGGCGTCGATCCGGTGTGTGCCAGTGCCGCCGCCGGTGACGATGGGCGCCGGCGACCCGGCTTCCTTCAGCGCATCGAGCACGGTTTGCAGATACGCGGTGCGTTCTGCGATCGCGTCACGCCGCTCTGCGAACGCTTCGATGTGCTGCTGGCTGCCGCAATAGAATTGCACGCCGCCGAACCGGAGGCTGGGCGCAGCGCGGATCGCTTGCGCGAGCGCCACAGCGTCGGTTGGTGATGCGACGCCGGTGCGGCGAATGCCGGGATCGACATCGACGAACACGGTGAGCGGCTTGCCGTTCATCGCTTCCGCGAGCGCGGCCACGTTTGCGGGGTTGTCCGCGACGACGGCGAGATCCGCGAGCGCTTCGTTGAGCGCCGCGAGGCGCGCGATCGCGGGCGGCGAAACGACGGGCGATGTGATGAGAATGCTGCCGACGCCGCCCGCCTCCGCGAGCATCTCCGCCTCCCCGATCTTGGCGCAGCACACGCCAGCCGCGCCGGCGGCGATTTGGAGGCGCGCGACATCGGCGCTCTTATGCGTCTTCGCGTGCGGGCGCAGACGCACGCCGTGCTCCTGCGCGAACGCAGCCATCGTCGCGATGTTGCGCGCCAGCGCGTCCGCGTCGATCACCAGCACGGGCGTGTTGAGCGCCCGGCGGGAGCCTTGTTGGCCGATGAGATGCGCATGCAGGCGGCGATCGTCCATACTTACCTCGGCGTGACGCCAAACAGCGCGCGCAGATGCGCGTTCGCGAACTTCGCTTGCGGATCGACGCGGTCCCGCACGGCGCGGAAACGCGGCGCTTGCGGACAGAGCGCATTGATCTCATCAGCGCGCAATGTGTGGCGCTTGGCCCAATGCGGGCGACCGCCATGCGCGCGGAAGATTGGCTCAGCCTGCGCAAACACCTTCGCGAACGGCATCTTCGCGTATTGGTGCATGGAGATAGAGCTGCCGGGGCCCTTGTTGAACGGGCTCAGCCAGATGTCATCAGCGGCGGCGATGCGGAACTCGAACGGGAATGTCACTGGCGCGTGGGCGGCGCGGATCGCGGCGAGCACTTCGCGCAGAGCCGGAAAGCCCGCGGCGCGCGGCAGTTCGTATTCCATTTCCTCGAATCGCACCGTGCGTTCGGACGGAAAAATCTTGTAGGCGGGACCGACGCGGCGACTTGCGCCCGAAGCGCCCATCATGAAGCGCTGCAGCGACGGGATGAGAAACGGCGCAGCGGCGCCAACATCGCAGCAGAAGCGGAAGATCGACTCGTCCATGTCAGACGGCTTGTGCGGCTCGCCCTCTTCGGCGGTCACGTCGAGCGTTTTCAGGATCACGTCATCGGCGTACGGAAACATCCAGAATTCGACGTGCCGGTGTTGCGCGGAAAGCTCGCCCCAGCGCGCTTCGACCTCCGCGAGCGGCGCCTTGGTGATGCGCTCTTCGAGGCGATATGTCGGCACGCAAGCGATTTCGATCTGCGTGACGACGCCGAGCAGCCCCAGCGAAAGGCGCTGCGCCTCATAAAGCTCCGGATCGTTCGCCGGGTTCGTGGTGACGATGGATCCATCCGCAAGCACGAGGCGAAAGCCGCGCGCGATGGTGGAGAGCGAGCCCAGCGTATCACCGGTGCCGTGCGTACCGGTGGCGATGGCGCCGGCGAGCGCCTGTGGGTTCACATCGCCCTGGTTCGGGAGCGAAAGCCCGCGCGCCCAGAGCGCCTCGGTGAGCCTTGCGAGGCTCCAGCCCGCCGGCGCCCAAACGCGCCCTTCGCCATCGCCGGGAGACAGCTCGCCCTCCAGCGCGTCGAGCGACACGAGCACGCCATCGGTCTCGCACAGCGGCATGAAGGAATGGCCGGCCCCCGCGACGCGCAGCGCCGTCGCGTCGCGCACGATGTCTTGAAGCTCAGCCTCGGTGCGTGGCCGCGCGAGCGCACGCGGGCTCGCCGAAACGCTGCCGGACCAGTTGCGCCATGCCGCCATGCGCGCCTCCTTGAAGCGCGTCCGCGGCGGGGTCAATGCGGGGCTGACGGGGGCGTCAAGCAGGCGTGCTGCTGTCGTCCCCTGGCGGCAGGCGTGGTATCCTCCGGCATGACCGCGCTGGGCGTTTTCCTGTTCGATACGGCGATTGGGCGCTGCGGCTTGGCTTGGAGCCCGATGGGCGTTTGCGCCGTGCAATTGCCGGAACCGACCGAAGCCGGCGTGCGCACCCGGCTGCGCCGGCTGGCGGGCGATGCGCCTGAGGGCGCGCCGCCGCCAGAGGTCGCAGCCTGGATCGATGACATCCGCGCGCTGCTCGCGGGAGAGCCCCGCGATCTCCAGCACGTGCGACTCGATCTTGGCCGCACGCCGGCGTTCCATCAGCGCGTCTACGCCGTGGCGCGCGCAATCGCGCCGGGCGCCACGCGCACCTATGGGGAGATCGCAGCGGAACTCGGCGAACCAGGCGCGGCGCGCGCCGTTGGCCAAGCGATGGGCCGCAACCCCTGCCCGATCGTGATCCCGTGCCACCGCGTGCTCGCGGCAGGCGGCAAGACGGGCGGGTTCTCCGCGCCGGGCGGCGTCGACACCAAAATGCGCATGCTAACGATCGAACGCGCGCGCACTGCTGACCCCACGCTGTTCGCTGAACTGCCGTTGATGGCGCGCCGGAAGCGCTGATTTTGCGCCCGCCTGCGCTTATGTGCGGATGATGCGCCCCCAGGATGTGCTCTGCCCGCGCCCACAAGGGCTCTACGCCCCCGGCGCCGACGCCTACATCGATCCGGTGACCCCGGTTCCGCGCGCGATCGTCACGCACGGCCATGCCGATCACGCACGCGCGGGGCACGGTTCCGTGCTCGCGACGGCGGAAACGCTCGCGATTATGGCGGCGCGCTATGGTGCGGACTTCACGCAAAATCGCCAAGCAGCGCGCTACGGCGAAGCCGTGCGCATCGGCGATGCGACGGTGACGCTCCATCCCGCGGGGCACGTGCTCGGCTCGGCGCAGGCGGCGGTCGAGCAGAACGGCGTGCGCGTTGTCGCCTCAGGCGATTACAAGCGGCGGCGCGATCCGACATGCGCAGCGTTCGAGCCGGTGGCGTGCGATGTGTTCATCACGGAAGCGACGTTCGCGCTGCCGGTGTTCACGCACCCGCCGACGGAAGATGAGATCGCCAAGCTGCTCCGCTCGGTCGCGATGTTTCCCGAGCGCGCGCATCTCGTCGGCGCCTACGCGCTCGGCAAGGCGCAGCGCGTGATCGCGCATCTGCGGGAGGCTGGCTGGGACCAGCCGATCTATATTCACGGCGCGCTCGCGGAGCTGAACGCGCTCTACGAGGCGCATGGCGTGCAGCTCGGCGAGACGCGCTTCGTGACCGACGCGACGAAGGCGCAGCTCAAGGGCGCCATCGCGATTTGCCCGCCTTCGGCTGTGCAGACGCCTTGGGCGCGGCGTTTTCCAGAGCCTGTCACCGCGTTTGCTTCGGGCTGGATGCGCGTGCGCGCGCGGGCGCGCCAGCGCGGCGTGGAGCTGCCGCTGGTGATCTCCGATCATGCCGATTGGAATGAGCTGACGCAGACGATCCAAGATGTCGGCGCGCCGGAGGTCTGGATCACGCACGGCGAAGCCGATGCGCTGGCGCATTGGTGCGGGTTGAACGGCGTCCGGGCGAAGCCCCTGCACATGGTGGGCTATGGCGATGAGGGCGAGCCGGCGCCGGAGGCCGCGTGAACCGGTTCGCCGCCCTCCTCGATGCGCTCGCATATGAGCCGCGCAGACTCGGCAAGCTCGCACTGCTCGAAGCGTATTTTCGCGAAACGCCCGACCCCGATCGCGGCTACGCACTGGCGGCGATGACGGGCGCGCTTGCGTTCAAGCACGCGAAGGCCGGCCTCGTGCGTGATTTGGCAGCGACGCGCACCGATCCGGTGCTGTTTGCGTTGTCATACGACTTCGTCGGCGACCTTGCGGAGACGGTCGCGCTGATGTGGTCCCCCGGCGATGCGCCGCGCGCGAATGCGCCGCTGACGCTCTCGGACATTGTCGCGGAGCTTCGGCTCGCGCCGAAGGATGCGCTGCCCGCGCTGGTGAGCGGATGGCTAGACCGGCTGGACGAAAACGGGCGCTGGGCGCTGTTGAAGCTGATCACCGGCGCGCTGCGCATCGGCGTCTCCGCGCGCCTAGCGCGCACGGCGCTGGCGCGGCTCGGCGACGTGACGGCGGACGATATCGAGGACGCCTGGCACGCGGTGACGCCGCCTTACGAAGACCTGTTCGCCTGGATCGAAGGGCGCGGGACGCGGCCGGGTGGTGAAGGCGCAGTGCGGTTTCACCCGCCGATGCTCGCCCATGCGCTGGATGAAGCGGCCGATTTTGCGCTTCCGCCGCACGAATTCGCGGCGGAGTGGAAATGGGACGGCATCCGCGTACAAGCCGCAGCAGGGCGCACGGCAAGCGGCGCGCACGTCGTGCGGCTGTTCTCCCGCGCGGGCGAAGATATCTCCGCGAGCTTTCCCGACATCACCAGCGCGCTCACGTTCGACGGCGTGATCGACGGGGAGCTGCTGATCCGGCGCGATGGGCGCGTGCAGAGCTTCAACGAGCTGCAACAACGCCTCAACCGCAAGAGCGTCACGCCGAAGCTGATCGCGGAGTTTCCGGCGTTCATCCGCGCGTACGATCTGCTCTCCGAAGGCGGCGCGGATTTGCGCGAACTGCCGTTTCTGGAGCGGCGCGCCCGGCTTGAAGCGTTCATCGCCGCGCACCCGCACGCGCCGCTCGATCTTTCGCCGATGATTGCGTTCGATAGTTGGGAGGAACTCGCTGAGGCGCGGCGCGATCCGGCGACGCACGGCGCGGGCGAAGACGCGGGCGCGGTGGAAGGCGTGATGGTGAAGCGGCGCGAGAGCCCCTACCTCGTCGGCCGCCCAAAGGGCCATTGGTTCAAGTGGAAGCGCGATCCGATGAACGTCGACGCCGTGCTGATGTACGCGCAGCGCGGCCACGGCAAACGCTCGTCCTTCTATTCGGACTACACGTTCGGCGTTTGGCGCGAGGGCGAGGCCGGACCAGAGCTAACGCCGGTGGGCAAGGCCTATTTCGGCTTCACCGATGAAGAGCTCGCGCAGCTCGACCGGTTCGTTCGCAACAACACGGTCGCGCGCTTTGGCCCGGTGCGCGAGGTGACGCATACCGCAGAGGAAGGCTTGGTGCTTGAGGTTGCGTTCGAGGGACTGCAGCGCTCGGGCCGGCACAAATCGGGCCTCGCGATGCGGTTTCCGCGCATCGCGCGCATCCGTTGGGACAAGCGCCCGCACGAAGCCGACCGCATCGAGACGCTGGAGCGAATGCTAGCTTGACGCGCGCGTGAAGCGGTTCGATCCTCCCGCACAAAGATCGGGAGGCCCACATGAACGACCGCGTGAAGATTGACCTGAAGGATGGCGTGGCCGACGTGCGTCTTGTGCGCGCCGACAAGATGAACGCGCTCGATGACGCGATGTTCGGCGCGCTCGTCGAAGCCGGCGAGCATTTGAAGACGGCGAGCGGCGTGCGCGCCGTGGTGCTTTCGGGCGAAGGGCGCGCGTTCTGCGCCGGGCTCGACATGGGCAATTTCGGTGCGATGGCCTCGGGCGACCGGCGCTCGCGCGATGCCGTCGCCGCGCCGCCTGCGCGCACCGAACGCGGCGCCAACCGTGCGCAGCAGGCCGTGCTGGTGTGGCGCGAGGTGCCCGTGCCGGTGATCGCGGCGGTGCATGGTGTTGCGTTCGGCGGCGGCTTCCAACTCGCGCTCGGCGCCGACATGCGTTACGTCGCGCCCGATACGCGCATGGCGATCATGGAAATCAAATGGGGCCTCGTGCCGGATATGGCGGGCTTCATCCTGATGAAGCATCTGGTGCGCGAAGATCTGCTGCGCGAGCTCACCTACACCGGACGCATCTTCAACGGCGAGGAAGCATTCCGGCTTGGGTTTGCGACGCGCGTCTGCGCCGATCCGCTCTCGGAAGCGCTCGCAACGGCCGCGGAGATCGCATCAAAGAACCCGCACGCGCAACGCGCCAATAAGCGCCTGTTCGATCTCGCGGCGACGTCAACCGATGAAGGCGCGATCCTGCGGCTCGAATCGAAAGAGCAAGGCGCGCTGATCGGCTCCCCCAATCAGATCGAGGCCGTCATGTCGAACATGCAAAAGCGCGAGCCGAAATACGCGGAAGTCTAGCGAGCCGCCAAGCGCGCGACGAGATCGGCGGCGAACGCCGACAGCGTATCGTCGCGCGCGCCCATCACGATGATGCGGTCGCCTGCGCGCGCCTCCGCGATCAGCGCGTCGCCGCAGGCCGAGCGCTCGGGAATGGCGCGCGCATCGCGCCCGACTGACCGCACGCCCGCAGCGATATCTTCGCTGGTGACCGCGCGATCGACGGTGCCGCCGAAATACGCCGGATCGGGTAGGATCAGCAGGTCCTGCGCGCCGAGATTATCGGCAAAGCACGCGATGAATTCGTTGCGCATTAAGCGCAGCGGACCGAAGCCGTGCGGCTGGAACATGATGAGGAGCCGGCCCGGGAACGTGTGCAGCGTCGCGAGCGTCGCGGCGATCTTGTCCGGGTTGTGCGCAAAATCGTCGATCACGGTCACGCCGCCGGCCGTCCCGATCACGTCGAGCCGGCGCTTCACGCCAGCGAATGTCGCAAGCGCCGCAGCCCCTTCGGCGAGCGGCACGCCGGCAGCCTCCGCCGCAAGCAGCGCCGCGAGCGCATTCGACACGTTATGCGCGCCCGGCATGCGCACGGTCACGCGAACTGGCGCGCCGCCACGCGGAACAGCATCGAACGATACGCCATCTGGCGCGGGCGTGATGTTGCGCGCGAGGAGATCGGCGCTTGCATCGCTCAGGCTGTAGGTGCGCGCTTTGCCGGGCGGGAGCTGCGCGCCGAGCGCGGCGGCTTCGCCGTTGTCGAGATTGATCACGGCCGTCTGCGCTTTGCCGATGAAGTCTCCGAACAGGCGCCCGAGCTCGTCCATGCTTTTGTGATCGAGAGCGACGTTATTGAGCACCGCAATCATTGGCGCATAGCGCGCGATCGAGCCATCGCTCTCATCCACCTCGCTCACGAAGGCCGGCCCCGCGCCGACGAGCGCGCTGGCGAACGGCGCATCGGGCGTCGCGAAATTCTTCATCACGGCGCCGTTCATCACCGTGGGATCGCGCCCCGCGGCGTGAAGGATCCAGCCGATCATGCCTGTTGTGGTCGACTTGCCGCTGGTGCCGCCGATGGCGATCGGCAGCGCAGATGCGTTGAAGAGCTCCGACAACAGCTCGGCGCGGCCCTTCAACGTCGCGCCCACGCGGCGGGCGGACACAACATCCGGCACGGTCTCTTCCACCGCCGCCGAGGTAACGACGATCTGCTCGGCGCGCGTGACGCCAGACCCATCCTGCGGGAAGAGCGCGACGCCGCGGTCCTGCAGGTACGCGAATTTCTGCGCCAGCCGCCCCTGGTCGAGCGAGCGATCCGATCCCGCGACCTCCGCGCCCCGCGCCCGCACGATCAGCGCAAGCGGCAGCATGCCGCTGCCGCCGACGCCGCAGAAAAAATAGGATTTGTTGGGACTCATGGGCGAACGGTATGAAGGGCGCGCGTCACTGACAAGTGAACGGTGCGGTGCGCTGGCGCGGTTTGAATGGTGAAAAGAGCATGAAGATCGCCATCGTAGCGCCGGGCGTGCGCATTGAGTCGCAGATGGCGGAGGCGGTTGAGGCGATTGCGCAGCGCGCTTACGGGGCGAACGCGCCGGAGCTTGTTTTTCATCCGCAATGCTACCTTTCAGCCGGCCACTTCGCGGGCGACGATGCAGCGCGGCTGAAAGCCTTCGTCGAGGTTGCGAACGATCCTTCGGTTGACGCCGTTTGGTTTGCGCGCGGCGGCTATGGCGCGTGCCGGATCGCAGAGGCGGCGATCGCGCAGCTAAGCCCGCTCGCGCGGCGCAAAACCTATCTTGGGTACAGCGACGCTGGCGCGCTGCTTGGCGGGCTCTATCGCGCTGGCTTTTCTCACGTGGCGCATGGGCCGATGCCTGTCGAAGTGATCCGCGAGGGCGGCGAAGCATGCGTGCTGCGCGCGCTGCGCTTTCTGGTGGAGCGCGCGGGCGATACGATCGAGCCGAGCGTTTCGCGCGAGACGCCGAGCGCGGCGTTCAACATCATGATCCTGCAACACATCCTGGGCACGCCCCTGGAGCCTGACCTCGCTGGGCACGTGCTTATGCTCGAAGAGGTCGGCGAATATCTCTACCGGATCGACCGCGCGCTCTTTCACATCACCTCAAGCGCGAATGTGCGCCGCGCGGCGGGCATTCGCCTGGGGCGCTGCAGCGCGGTGCCGAAGAACGATCCTGACTTTGCCGCGAGCGAAGAAGACGTGATCCAATATTGGTGTGCGCGCGCGGCGATCCCCTATTTGGGGCGCGCCGATATTGGGCACGATATCGATAATAAGGTCACGCCGTTTGGCCGCTGGCCGGGCTGATCTTGTGCGGGGCTGGCCGCCAAACTAAGCCAGACCGCAGCGGGGGAAACGCGATGCGGCGGACATTTCTAACGGCGGTTTTGGCGCTCGGGCTTCTGGCCGGGCCGGCGGCGGCGCAAGAGCTGCGCGCGGACCAAACCGCCTTTCGCGCGATCTACGAAGAGCTCGTCGAGATCGACACGTCTGCGAGCACGGGTTCGTGCACGCGCGCGGCGGCGGCGATGGCCGCGCGCCTCACGGCAGCAGGGTATTCGCAGCGCGATGTTCAGGTCATCGTGCCGGAAGGATCGCCGGACGATGGCAACGTCGTCGCCGTTCTCCGCGGGCGCAATGCGCGCGCGCCGGCGCTGCTGCTGCTCGCGCATATCGATGTCGTCGATGCACGGCGCGAGGATTGGGCGCGCGACCCGTACACGCTGATCGAAGAGAACGGGTTCTTCTACGGCCGCGGCACAGCCGACGATAAGGCGATGGCGGCGGTGTTCGTCGATCTGATGGTGCGGCTGCGCGCCGAGGGCTATCGGCCGCGCCAAGACATCAAGATGGCGCTGACCTGCGGCGAGGAAACCTCCGACGCCGTGAACGGCGTGCGTTATCTGATCGAGCATCACCGCAACTGGGTGCAAGCGGGCGTCGCGATCAATGAAGGCGCTGGCGGGCGGCTCGATGAAGCTGGCAATCGTATCGCGCTTGAAGTGCAGGCGGGCGAGAAGGTCCACCAAGTGTTCACGGTGGAAGCGACCAATCCGGGCGGGCATTCCTCACGCCCGCGGCCGGACAACGCGATCTATCAGCTGACCGCGGCGATGCAGCGGCTCGCGGGCCACAACTTCCCCGTCGCGCTGAATGACACGACGCGCGCCTTCTTCCGGCAGATGAGCGGCATCGTCGGCGGCGAAATGGGCGCGGCGATGGCGCGCGTTGCGCAAGATCCTGGCGATGCCTCCGCGCTGGCGATCGTCACTGCCGAGCCTGGATATAACGCTATGCTGCGCACCACCTGCGTGGCGACGCGGCTGGACGCTGGGCATGCGGCCAATGCGTTGCCGCAACGCGCGCGCGCGACGCTGAGCTGCCGCATTCTGCCGGGCCAATCGATCGAGAGCGTGCAAGCTGAACTTGCACGCGTTTTCGCCGAT
>Ga0268299_1003702_pt1 | contig 13434 bp, 15 predicted proteins | sample NOBtaG_FD_193484 | JGI IMG/M metagenome (GOLD analysis project Ga0268299, IMG submission 193484) | Activated sludge microbial communities from bioreactor in Nijmegen, Gelderland, Netherland - NOB reactor | ecosystem: Engineered > Bioreactor > Aerobic > Activated sludge | place: Netherlands...
GAACGCGACGACGAGCGTCGCGACGATGATTCGACGCCGGGATGTCGGGGAGCGGGTCATGGCCTACTGCCCTTTCTTGAGGTCGAGCACGAGCGTGGTCGCGAACAGGAACACGCCCATCACCGAGAGGAAGAAGATCAGGTCGCGAAGGTCGATCACGCCCTTCTTGATCTGGTCGAAATGATTGAGGAAGCTGAACGAGGCGATGAGCTCGACCATGCCCGAGGGCAACAGGCTCGAGGCGAGGCCCAGCACGATGTTGGTGCCGCCGAGCGTGAACAGGAAGCAGATAGCGGCCGCCAGCACGAAAGCGATGACTTGGTTCTTGGTCGAGGCCGAGAGGCACGAGCCGATCGCGAGATAGGCGCCGGCCATCAGGAAGCTGCCGATGTAGCCGGCGAGGATGGCGCCATTGTCGGGTTCGCCGAGATCGTTGACCGTGAGCCAGAACGGGAAGGTGAGGATGAGCGCCACGCCTGCGAACACCCAGGCCGCCAGGAACTTGCCGAGCACCGCGTCCCAGAGCGAGACGGGCAGGGTGAGCAGCAGTTCGACCGTGCCGGATTTCCGCTCCTCGGCCCAGAGCCGCATCGAGATCGCCGGGATGAGGAAAAGGTAGAGCCATGGGTGGAAGGTAAAGAAGGATTCGAGATCGGCCTGGTTCCGGTCGAAGAAATTGCCGATGTAGAAGGTGAGGGCACCCGCCAGCGCCAGGAACACGATCAGAAAGACATAGGCGACCGGCGTGGTGAAGTAGCCGACGAATTCGCGCGCGAATATGGCTCGAATGTTGCGGAGGCTCATGCGCGCGCTCCTTCGGCCGGAGCGGCGGCGGCGCGCGTGATCTCGCGGAAGACGTCCTCGAGATGGCCGCGGGCGAACACGATGTCGTCCACCGGCCATTGCTTGTCGCGCACGAAGCCCTCCACGGTCGAATAGATCATCTCGCCCGGCTTGGGCAGGATCTGGATGCCGCCCGGCACGGTCTCGACCGTGGCGACGCCCGGGAGTGCCACCAGCATCTGCTGCGCCGCCGCCGGGATCATGCGCATCTTGAGCGTAACCGCCTGATGGGTGCGCGAGCGCGTCTCGAGGTCCTTGGGTGTGCCGTCGGCGACGATGCGGCCGGCGGCGATGATGATGGCGCGGGTGCAGATCGCGTCCACCTCCTCGAGGATATGGGTCGAGATGATGATCGTCTTCTCCGGCGCCATCTCGCGGATGATCTCGCGCACGTCGTGCTTCTGGTTGGGGTCGAGGCCGTCGGTGGGCTCGTCGAGGACCAGAACTTCCGGGTCGTGCAGCAGCGCCTGGGCCAGCCCCACCCGGCGCTTGAAGCCCTTCGAGAGCGTGTCGATCGGCTGGTTGTAGACCGATTGGAGCTGCGTCATCTGCACCGCACGGTCGATGCGCCGCTGCCGCTCGGCGCCCTTCAAGCCGCGGATGCCGGCCACGAAGCCCAGGAACCCCGCCGGGGTCATGTCGACGTAGAGCGGCGCCCCTTCGGGGAGATAGCCGAGCCGGCGCTTGGCGGCGATGGGATTGCGTTCGACGTCGTACCCGCACACGGCGGCCCGGCCCGCGGTGGGCGCCAGGAAGCCGGTGATCATCTTCATGGTCGTGGATTTGCCGGCCCCGTTGGGGCCGAGAAAGCCCAGCACCTCGCCTTTCTTGACGGTGAAGGTGAGGGAATCGACCGCGCGAATGGGGCCGAAATCCTTGGTCAGAGATTCAACTTCGATCATCTCTTGCGGCCGCCGCTGATCTTGGGGTGTCGTGCTGTGGGCCCGGGCGCGATCGTTGTCCGTCGCCAAGGCCCGGGTATGCCCGCCGAACCCGGAACCGGGCCCCGGGCGGGCGGCTAGACAGATGGTCGGCGGCCCGCCCTTGTCAAGCGGAAAACCCCACCGGGACCGACGGTTAATGGCCGCGCTTTGCGGCGGACTTGTGACGGGCGGGCCGCCACGGCGCCTCAGCGGATGGTACGGATCGTCACGCCGATCTGGAGCTTGGTCCAGGCGCGGTCCGCGGTCATGATTTCGAGACCGCGCAACTTGGCGAGCGCAAGGCAGGCGCGGTCCGCCAGCGACAGGCCGGCATCGTGCGTAAATCGAATGAGGCGCGCGCATTCGATCGCCTGCAACTCGTCAAACGGAACAACTCGATATCCCAGATCCGCGCGGAGCGACCGGGCTACATCCATCGTCTGCCCGCCACGAACCAGTCGCGATGTCGCTTCGGCATGATTGACGGCCGACACGAGGGCACCGCGCGCCGCGGCTTGCACGGCCGATCCGCCGGGCTCGCGGTTGTAGACGGCCAGAATGGCCGAAGCGTCTAGGACAAGCTCAGTCATCGCGCCGCGTTCTCGATCGGAGAAATTCGCGTTCCTCCCGTTCGAATTCGGCGCGGCGCTCCGCGATGAGCTCGTCGGCCATGCTCCCCGGTCTGCGACGCAGCTCGACCGTCAATCGGTCGATATCGCGCGCAGCCGCATCGAGGCTCATCAAGATCAGTTCGCCGGCTTCGAACCGCCATGGAATGCGGCGCGAAGGGAGTGCATCCAGCGCCTTCAGCAGGCCCGGCGAAAGCTCGATCCGTCCCCGATCGTCGACCTGAAATATTCCGCAATCCAGCGATCCGTTCTCCTCGGCGGCGTATTCGCTCCGGGCAGGGGATTCGGAGACGCCGGCGGCCGGTGCCGCGTTCGCATGCAGGCCCGCGCGCGGCGGCGGCTGGGTGAGCACGTTGCGCACATGCTGATACCCCTTGCCGAGGAATCCGGCGATGTCGCTTCGCGAATATCCGGCGGCGCTCAACGCTCTGATTTTCGTGGCCGTCGTCGCATAATCCGCGCTCAACGCCGCCATGCGCCGACGCTGCGCGACATTCTTCGGGGGCTTGGGTCGATATTGTGCCACGGAACCGGCCGTGCGATATAACTTACCTTATCTAAATGATGGATAAGTTAATGTCAACGCAAGGGCAGGCGCCACCGCGCGCCTAACCGGTCGTTGCCGCGCGGCCCGCCCCTGCCGACATCGGATTCCGCGGGGCGATGACACACGATAGAATGTCGTCATGATCGAAATGAAAGCGCACGAGACCATTGCCGCGCGACTCTCCGCGTGGCTTCGAACCATCGCCCAATACCTGCGCGAGATCCCGCTATTCTTCTGGTACGTCGCGAAGCGCTACTGGAACGACTACTGTTTCCAGAGCGCGGCGGCGATGAGCTACAATTTCCTCTTCGCCGCGATTCCGATGATCGCGGTCGGCCTCGCCATCCTCGCCGCCTTCCCGGTGTTCGACCAGATACGCGTCGGCTTCCAAAGCTTCATCATCCAATACCTGCTGCCCCAGGCCGGGCAGGATTTCGGCCAGGCGCTGGACGAGTTCTTGCGCAACACCCGCAACCTCACGGCCTTCGGCATCGTCGCGCTCGCGATCACGGCGATCATCCTGCTCGACACGATCGAGACGGTGCTGAACCGCATCTTCCGCCAGAGCCAGGTGCGTCCGTTCGTGGCCCGCGTCACCATGTATTGGGCGATCTTGACCTTCGCCCCGCTGCTGGTCGGCGGCAGCGTCGCGCTGTCGGCGATCGTGTTCAAGGACGGGGTCGTGAAATACGATCTCGGCTGGCTCACGGCGACGCTCGTGTGGCTGACGCCGTTCCTGCTGATCCTCGCCGCGTTCATGATGAGCTACGTCGTGATCCCCTACCGGCGGATTCGCTACCGGTGGGCGTTCGTGGGCGGGGTGATCGCGGCGGTTCTGTTCCAGGCGTTGCGCTGGGGCTTCGCGCTCTATGTGGAGGCGTTCCCGTCGTACAAGACGCTGTACGGAACGCTGTCGATCATCCCGATCTTCCTGCTCTGGGTGTATCTCGCCTGGTGCATCGTGCTGTTCGGCGCGGAGGTCGTGGCCGCATTCCCGGAATGGCGGCGCCGGCCTGGCGCCGGCACGGCCAAGGGCTCGCAGCCGGCCCGGCGCCTGATCGCGACGCTGCTGATGCTCGAGCGGCTTTATTTCGCGCGCAACACCGGCGCGCCCGTCAGCACCGACAAGCTCGCGGACCTGGCGGCGGAGGCGCTGGCGGATTCCGATCGTGGCGCGGTGCAGGCGATCCTCGACCGGCTCGCCCGTGACAAGGTCATCGGCCGGGCCGAGCCCGGCGGCTGGTATCTGGCGCGCGATCCCGAATCCGTGCGCCTCGCCGCCTTGCTGCAAGGCCTCGATCTCGGGCTCGACGCCGGCGAAGACCTCGCCTTCGTCCGCACGGCGTGGCGCGCGCGCCTTGCCGGCGTGCTGGCCGCGGCGGGGGCCGCCGAGCGCGCTTCGCTCGACATCGATCTCGACACGCTGTTTGCGCCCGCCGGCGCCGCGCCCCCGCGCGCGGCCGCGCCGGAGGCGGGCATCGAGCCCCTCAAACGCAAAGCGGCGGGCTAAATGGCCCGCCGCTCCGCGTGTCGCGCCGTGGCGGGCGCGGTTAGCCGACGAATTCCCAGCTGCCGTCCGCGTTCTTGCAGCGGCGGCCGTTGACGGTTTCCGTCTTGCCGTCCTTCAAGGTGATCGTTTCCTGGAAGTTACGGCACTGGCGGCCGTCATTGCCCGCATAGGTTTGCGAGGTGGGCGTCACGGTACCGCGATTGCCGCTTTGGGGGTTGGTCCAGACTTGCTGCTGGCCGACCGGGCCGCTCTCGGCGGCGTAGGTGGCGGTCTGCGCATACATCTGACGGTCGCGCTCGTCGAGGCGGCGGCCGATCTCGCTGCCGATGGCGGCACCGAGCACCGCGCCGATGGCGGTGGCGGCGATCCGGCCGCTGCCGCGGCCGACCATCGAGCCGGCGGCGGCGCCGAGCGCGGCGCCGGCAATGGCGCCGGTCGTCTGGTTGCTGGTTTCGCAGCCGGCGGCAGTCAACGCCGTCGCCGCGACAAGGCCCAAGGCCATCATGCGCATCTTCTTTACCTCATCGTTGGATTTCAAAGGGTTGCCTGAAGCCGCCGCAGCCCTGCCGGAAGGCTTCGCCTGCCCGTCAAGGTTACGCGCGGTGTGATCCCCACGTGCCGCCCGCTCGCCGGTCTTCTGTCCGATCATTATGGCAAAACAAAGCCGCCCCGTCATCCCGATTGCGGCATGGTTGATGATCGGGTGGACTCGCGCCCGGCTGTGGCGCTGCGACCGGTTCGCGTTTATCAAAGCGGCGCTTTTGTCTCTCGATGCATGAGAATTCGGCCGCCGATGTCGATCACGCCCACCCGCGATCCGCTTGAGCTCTTCGAGGCTTGGTTCGCCGCGGCGCGCAAGAGCGAGCCCGCCGAAGCCAATGCGATGGCGCTCGCCACCGTCGATGCCGCGGGCCGGCCGAGCTTGCGCATGGTGCTGCTGAAGGGCGCCGATGCGCAGGGCTTCGTCTTCTATACCAACTACGAAAGCCGCAAGGGCCGGGAACTGCTAGCCACGCAACGCGCGGCGCTGTGCTTCCACTGGAAGAGCCTGAAGCGCCAGATCCGCATCGAAGGCGCCGCCGCTCCGGTCGCCGACGACGAGGCCGACGCCTATTTCGCCAGCCGCGACCGCGGCAGCCAGGTCGGCGCCTGGGCCTCGCTGCAATCGCGCCCGATGGAAGGGAAGTTGCAGCTGATGGGACGGGTGGCGAAATTCGCGGCCCAGTTCGGCGTCGGCGCCGTGCCGCGCCCCCCGCACTGGTCCGGTTTCCGCATCGTCCCCGAGCGCATCGAATTCTGGCAGGACGCGCGCTTCCGCCTCCACGACCGGCTCGTCTACGAGCGCGTGGGGGAGGGGTGGACGACGCAGACGCTGTATCCCTGACCGGCCGCCGAGCTTAGGTCACGGCCGCGCCCCAATTCGGCGGGAATCGGCGGCGATGGTCGCGGGCGTCGATTCGGCGGCGGGGACAGCATGAAGTCGCGATTTTTTCGAGCATTTGCGGCGGCGGCGATCGTCTGGCTGATCGGCGCCGCGCCGGGCATGGCCTGCAGGTGCCAGACGAACGCGAGCTTCTTCGAGGTCGCGCGCGCCGGCGCCGTCGTCATCCGCGCCGTCGTCTTCGAACATAGGACCCTGGATCGCGGGTTCCGCCCCGACATCGCGACGCACATGGAACTGCGCGTCCTCGATGTGTTGAAGGGCTTCGTCCCGGGCGAGCGCATTCTCGTCGCCGGCGATGTCGGCAATCTCTGCCGGCCCTACGTCGCGCGCTTCCCCAAGGGCACCGAATGGTTCTTCGTCCTCTCCCCGCGCGCCGCGCTGCGCGACGGCATCCCGGAATTCGCGATCTCCATCTGCGGTGCGCATTGGTGGCCGGTGACGGACGCGACGCGGGAAAAGGTGCACGACGAGATTTCGCGGAGCCTCAAGTGAAGTGGGCACCATGCGCGGGAGTTTTCACGATCGGACTCGGAACGCCGTCTTGAAAACGCGAATGCGACTCTCTCGCACATAAATCTTGCGGATTGCGGCCACGTGCGCCTTTGCGCGAATGCGTGCGCGTCTTAGATAGGCGAAATGCACAGCGTCTCGGATATTGCGGCCGATGCCGCTTCGCCCGCGGTCGCATCGCGGCTGATGCGGCGGGCGACGGTGGCGTCGGTCGCAGCGGCGCTGGTGCTGATCGCGGCCAAGCTCGTCGCGTGGTTCCTGACCGATTCGGTGGCGGTGCTCTCGACGCTGGTCGATTCGGTGCTCGATCTGGCGGCCTCGGTGCTGACCCTCTTCGCCGTCTATCACGCCGTGCAGCCGGCCGATGCCGAGCACCGCTTCGGTCACGGCAAGGCCGAGGCGCTGGCGAGCCTCGGGCAATCGGCTTTCGTCGCCGGCTCGGGTTTCTTGCTGCTCATCGAGGCGATCCGGCGCGTGTTCGAGCCGCGGCCGATCGGCTACGAGGCGGTCGGCATCGCGGTGATGGCGTTCTCGATCATGGTGACGCTCGGCCTCGTCGCCTATCAGCGCCACGTCATCCGCCGCACCGGATCGCTCGCGGTCACGGGCGATTCGCTCCACTACGCCGGCGACATCCTCATCAACGGCAGCGTCATCGTGGCGCTCGGGCTCAACTGGCTCTGGGGCTGGCGTGCGCTCGATTCGGTGTTCGCCGTCGGCATCGTCCTCTATCTCCTCTGGAACGCCTACCAGATCGGCCGGGTGGCGCTCGACCAGCTCATGGACCGCGAATTGGCCGACGAGGATCGCGCGCGCATCGTCGCCATCGCCAAGGACCATCCCGAAACGCGCGCGGTGCACGATCTGCGCACCCGCCGCGCCGGGCTGGACACGTTCATCCAGTTCCATCTCGAGCTCGATCCGAACATGAAGCTCAACCGCGCCCACGCCATTGCCGACGAGATCGAGGTCAAGATCCGCGCGGCCTTCCCCAATGCCGAGGTCATCATCCACGAGGATCCGGCCGGCTACGAAACCGAGGCGATGACCGGCGCCGCCGCGTAGCGTACAACGCCGGTGCTGCCGGCCCCCGCGAACCGGTCCGGCGGCCGAGCGTTGGATCGGGAATGGATCAAGCCGAGATCGTCGCCTTCCTCGAGCAGCCCGCCGCGCATGGCGGCAGTGGGCCGGTCGAACGCATCGACACGCACATCTCCCACGTGTTCCTCGCCGGCGACCGGGTGCTGAAGCTGAAGCGCGCGGTGAAGCTCCCCTATCTCGATTTCTCGACCCCGGAGGCGCGTCGCATCGCCTGCGAGGCGGAGATCGCCGTCAACCGGCGCACGGCGCCCGAGCTCTATCTCGGCGTCGTGCCCGTCGTGCGCCGGGCAGATGGCGTGCTCGCCCTCGACGGACCCGGCACGCCGGTCGATTGGCTGGTCGCGATGCGCCGCTTCGACCAGTCGCTGCTGTTCGACCGGATGGCGGAACGCGGCGCCTTGACCGAAGCCCATGTCGTCGCGGCCGGGGACGCAATCGCGCGGTTCCACGATTCGGCTGAGCGCACTACCGGCGGCGCCGACACCATGGCGCGCATCATCGCCGGCAATCGCGAATCCATCTGCCGTGCCGCCGTCCCACGGCCGCTTTCCGCCGAACGCGCCGACGCGCTGCACGCCGCCTGCCTCGGCCGCCTCGAAAAGCTTCGCGCCCGCCTGGACCGGCGCGGCGCCGAAGGCTTCGTCCGCGACGGCCACGGCGATCTCCATCTCCGCAACATCTGCCTCGTCGGCGGAAAGCCGGTGCTGTTCGACGCCATCGAGTTCAATCCCGCGTTCCGCCGCATCGACGTGTTCTATGACTTCGCCTTTATGCTGATGGATCTCGTGCATCGCAGGCTCGCCGGCCATGCCAATCGCGCGCTCGAGGCCTATGCCGCCGCCACCGGCGACATCGCCGGGCTCGAAACGCTGCCCTTGTTCATCGCGGTGCGCGCGGTGATCCGCGGCCACATCGCGGCGACCCAGGCGCGCCAGGTCGGGGGCGACGATTCAGGTTGGGCCGAGTCAGCCGCCTATTTCGCGCTGGCCGAACGCGCGCTCGCCCCGCCGCCGCCGCTGCTGCTCGCGATCGGCGGGCTCTCGGGCAGCGGGAAATCCACCGTGGCGCGGGCGATCGCGCCCGGAATCGGCGCCATGCCCGGTGCGCTCCTCTTGCGCAGCGACGTCATCCGCAAGCGCCTCGCCGGCGTGGCGCCCGAGCAACGCCTGCCGGAAAGCAGCTACACGCCGGCTTGGACCGACCGGGTCTATGACGAAATGATGCGCCGTGCCGGGGCGGCGCTTGGCGCCGGACATGCCGTCATCGTCGACGCCGTCTCCGGCAATGCCCCGCATCGAGCGGCACTCGAAGACGCGGCGCGGCGGAGCGGGGCGGGGTTTCTCGGCGTCTGGCTCGACGCGCCGCTGCCGGTACGCGAGGCCCGGGTCGGCGCGCGCGCGGGCGACGCCTCCGATGCCGATGCGGCGGTGGCGCGCAACCAGAGCGAGCCGGCGAATCTCGATTGGCGGCGCATCGATGCCGGCGGCGCTCTCGCCGTCACGCTCGCCGGTCTCGAAGCCGCGTTGCGGGCGGCCGGCCATCCCCCGCGCGCGGATTGATCTCGGTCAAGGCGGCGCGGCTCCACACTCTTCATAAGGCGAAGATATTGTGCGAGGGCGCGCCATGCTGACCTGGGAAGACTGCCTCGGCATGTGCGAACTGACCGAGGAAGAAGTGCGCGCGATCGCCGTGCACGAGCATATCCCGCTGATGGCCGCGGCCGAGCTCGGGAGCTACCTCGTACACACCGCGCACGGCGTACCGCGGATCAGCCGCATGATCCTCGACGAGATCCGCGCCGCCGGCGCGCGCGGTGACACAGTCGAGGCCGCCAAGCTCAAATCGGTGCTGCGCCAATTCGTCGAAACGCACCGGCCGGCGCCGATGGCAATGCCGCCGGCGTGCTGCTGCGGGTGAAGGCCCGCGCCGTGCGCAACTAGCGCGCGAATCCCTTCGCGTCCTTGGGCTGCGGCTTCGGATTGGTGCGGTTGCCGGCACCCGGCGCGAGGTCGCCCGGCGCGCGCGGCTTCTTCACGTCGAACGAGGCCCCGGTGACGGTGAGCTGCGCCGAGCGCAGGCAGGTGGCGTTCTTCCGGTCGAGGATGGCGATCGTGCCGCGCAGCCGCGCCGCAGTCAGTTTGTGCTTGGCCGCGTCTTCGGGATCGACCCACACCACCGCCTCGTTGCGGCCCGGCGCCAGCACCGCGGGAAAGCTCATCGTCGTCTGCGGCGGCACCTTGCCGAGCACGTGGCGCACGCCCTGTAGCGGGCCGGCGAGCACGTTCACGGCGAACGGCGCTTCGTTGGAGATCATCAGGCTCTCGCGCGGCACGCCCTTGCCCGTGGCGCCGCCGCTCCAGCATTGCGCGGCCGCCGGCGCCGCAAGCAGCGCCAGCGCCAAAGTGGCAAGAACGTAAGTTCGGCACGCCAAACGCGCATGGATGAAGCGCATCGCTGCCTCCGTCGGTTGTGCCGCCCTCATCGGCGGCGAGTTGGGCCGCATCGTCTACTTCAACGCGCGCGTCCGCAAGCGGATTCCCTGTTAACAAATGACGCGCCGGCTTCATCCGAGGCGATTTCGTTGCCAGGCATTTGGGCAATGGTTAACATGACGCGGCAACCCGAATGGGAACTCTCGATGCGTTCTGTCATCGCGATTATCGTTGCTGTCGCCGCCTTTTCCGCGGCGCCCGCATGCAACAAGTGACGTGACCGCCGCGGGCCGCACCCTCATCCTCACCGGCGCCTCGCGCGGCATCGGGCATGCCGCGGTCAAGCGCTTCGCCGCCGAAGGATGGCGCGTTCTCACATGCTCGCGCGAGGACGTGCCGGCGGAATGCCGGCGCGATCCGGGCTGGTCCGACCACATCGTGGCCGATCTCGGCGTCGCCGCCGAGGCAGAGCGCTTCGTGGCGGCGGCGCTGGCGCGGCTCGGCGGCGCGCCCGTGCACGCGCTGGTCAACAACGCCGGGGTTTCGCCGAAGAGTCCCCTCAAGGAGCGGCTCGGCTGCTTGAACGGCGATCTCGGGCGCTGGCACGAGGTGTTTCAGCTCAATTTCTTCACGCCGCTGCAATTGGCGCGCGGCTTCGCGGCGGCCCTCCATGCGGGGAAGGGCGCCGTCGTCAACGTCACCTCGATCGCGGGCCACGCGGTGCATCCCTTCGCGGGCTCGGCCTATTCCACCTCCAAGGCGGCGCTGTCGGCGCTGACGCGCGAGATGGCGGTGGAGTTCGCGGCGCTCGGCGTGCGCGTCAACGCCGTCTCGCCCGGCGAGATCGAGACCGCGATGCTGGCGCCGGAATACGAGAACCTTCTCCCGCGCATACCCATGCACCGGCTGGGCACACCCGACGAAGTGGCCGGCGTGGTCTTCCGCCTCTGCACAGAGGATTTCGGCTACGTCACCGGCGCCGAGATCTTCATCACCGGCGGGCAGCATCTGTTTTGAGCGAGCGCGAGGCTTCGATGACACGAGTAGGGCGCCGCCGCGAATCACGGCGATACTTTCTCGCTCTCGGCGCGGGCACCGTCGTCGCGCTGGCGGCGGCCGCCGCCCACGCCTAAGGCCGCGACGACTGGTCGGGGAACTATAGCTATAGCGAGGACGGCGGCCGCACCGCGGGCGGCTACGGCATCGTCGTCGCCCACGAGATCGCGGTGAGGCGGGAGGGCGGGGCCTGGCAGGCGGAAATCACCGCCAACGGCTACCAGACCCAGACGCAGATCTTCGCGCGCGGCATCGTGGTCGGGAACCGCCTGCAGCTCCGCTTCGAGCGCGACGGCGAGGAGCAGATGTTCAAGGGCCGCTATCAGGCGGGTGCGCTGCTGCTCGAGTTCGAGCGCCCGGTCAGGGGCGGATTGTTAACCCACTGGCACGCATATACGCCGGCGACGATGGAACGCTTCCGCAATCCGGGCACGTATTTCAAGCATTGAGCGGAATCCGCGAGGGCCGGTTCTATTGCCGGCGGCGGCCCGCTTCGCCATAGTCGCGCACTCGAAACCAGAAGGAAATGCATCGTGATTCGCCGCAATCTCCTCGCCGCCATCGCACTCGCCGCCCTTGCCGCCGCCCCGGCCCCCGCTTCCGCGCAAGGCCGCATCTACAAGATTCTCGGCGTCGGCGACGTGATGATGGGCAGCGATTATCCGCAGCCGATCATGGACCCCAAGGTGGCGCAGGGCGCCGAGCCCGCGAGCATGACGGGCGCGCCGCTGGCCAAGTTGCTCAAGGAGGCCGACGTCACCTTCGGCAATTTCGAAGGCACGCTGCACACGCTCCAGGGCGGCGCCAAGCTTTGCCGAAATCCGACGCAGTGCTACGTGTTCCGCAGCCCGCCCTTCCATGCGGAAGTTCTGCGCCGCATCGGCTTCAACCTGATTTCGACCGCCAACAACCACGCCGGCGATTTCGGCGATGCGGGCCGCGCCGAGACCTACAACAATCTCCGCCGCGCCGGCATCGCGGTCGCCGGGCCCGACAAAGACGGCATGCGCACTACGTTGATCCGCACCTCCGACGGCACCCGCATCGGCCTCGCCGCCTTCGGCCACAATCCCGGCATCATGTGGCTGACCGACATCGCCCGCGCGCAGACGGTGGTGCGCGAGCTGCGCCGCCAGTCCGACATCGTCATCGTCTCGTTCCACGGCGGCGGCGAGGGCGCCAATGCGGTGCGCGTGCCGCGCCAGACCGAGATCTTCCTCAACGAGAACCGCGGCGACGTCTATAAATTCTCGCACGCCGTGGTGGATGCCGGCGCCCACATCGTGTTCGGCCACGGGCCGCACGTGCCGCGCGCCGTCGACGTCTACAAGGGCGCCTTCATCGCCTACAGCCTCGGCAATTTCTGGACCTACGGGCGCTTCAACCTGCGCGGTGCCGCGGGCATCGCGCCCGTGGCCGAGGTCAACATCGACAAGACCGGCCGCATCCTGAGCGTGCGCCTGCACTCCGTGAAGCAGGATCATCCCGGCGGTCCGCGCATGGATCCCGAGAACGGCGCCGCCAAGATGATCGCGTCGCTGACGGCGCAGGATTTCCCGGAGCTCCGCGCCCAGTTCCTGCCCGACGGCCGCCTCGTCGCGCCCGGTATCGGCACGCGCCAGTAGCCGCGAATCGGCGGCATTCCGTCCCGGAGCGCGCCCCGGCGGAATGCCCAGAACGCTTGGCTCGGACCGGCGCTGCCACGCCGATTCGGCGCTTGAACTGCAACGCGAATCCGTCAGGCTGGCCGGCGGGCAAGCGGCCAACATCCGGAGGAAGCGATGGCGACCTACGTTCTCGTGCATGGCGCGTGGCACACCGGCGAGCAGCTCGAAGACGTGGCCAAGCCGATCCGCGCCAAGGGCCATCAGGTCCATTGCCCGACGCTCACGGGCAATCGTCCGGGCGATTCCAAGAATCTCGGCCTCGAGGACGCGATCAAGTCGCTGACCGACTATTTCGATCAGCACCGCCTCGGCGACGTGGTGCTGATGGGCCATTCCTACGGCGGCATGGTGATCAGCGCCGCCGCCGACCGGCTGGGATCGCGCATCCGCCGGCTGGTCTATTGGAACGCCTTCGTGCCCTCGAGCGGCCAATGCCTCAACGACATGGTGCCGCCGCACTACGCCGGGCTGTTCGACCAGATCGCGGCCGAGCGTGGCGACGGCTCGGTGGTGCTGCCGTTTCCGATCTGGCGCGAGGTGTTCATCAACGACGCCGATCTCGATCTCGCCAAGCGCGCCTATGCGGTGCTCAATCCGCATCCGATCGCGACCTTCAAGGACAAGCTGGCGCTCAAGACCGAGATGGCGGCCTCGCCCATCGGCAAGTCCTTTCTCAATTGCCAGCAAGACGTGTCGCTGCCCGCATCGATGCCGTGGCACCCGCGGCTCTCCGAGAAGCTCGGCCTCTTCCGCTTCCACGAAATGCCCGGCA
>Ga0268299_1003703_pt1 | contig 13433 bp, 6 predicted proteins | sample NOBtaG_FD_193484 | JGI IMG/M metagenome (GOLD analysis project Ga0268299, IMG submission 193484) | Activated sludge microbial communities from bioreactor in Nijmegen, Gelderland, Netherland - NOB reactor | ecosystem: Engineered > Bioreactor > Aerobic > Activated sludge | place: Netherlands...
CGCGCTCCCAGTTCTTGATCTCCCCAGCCGCAGATCCCATCGAAAAGCCCCCAAGAGCAGGATTCTTCCCGGACTCTTGGGCGTAAGAAGCGAACAACGGCAAGTCTTTATTGCCAGAGTAGTACTAGACTACGTTTGGAGGCGAGATAAGCGTTCCTTACAAGAAAACGCCCGGCAGGGGAGCCGGGCGTTTCGACAACGATTCAAGGCCGATTAACTCACCTCGAAGCCACAACGCGCCCCTTGCCAGCGGGCACGAACGCCGTGGCTTGCACGACCTCGAACGTGGACTGGCGCGAGCTGTTGGGCGGTTGAGGGTTTGGCGTACGAGGGTCGGGTTTGGCGGCGACGACGACCTTGTACGTGCCGGCCTCGGCGGCTTCGGGGATCGGGAGATTCACGCTGATGTCCACGTCACCAGTGTTGTCGACGGGGACTTCCTCGTTATGGATCAACTTTTCGCCCTGAAAGATCGCGACATCCGCCTTGGGGGGATAGAGCGGCGTGGTGCCATCTCCGACGGCGCGCATGGCGATGTTGAGGCTCGTGGTCTGGCCGGGTGCCACGCGCGAGGGCCACACGCCGACGTCGCGTACTTCGACGATGTTCTGACGCGGCGCAGCCGGTGCGGTTGCAGCGACTTCCTGCCGGACGACGGCCTCTTCCTTACGCACGGTTTCCTTCTTGCCGGAGAGCGCATAGCCCGCGATGCCGCCAACGACGGCTCCCGCTGCTGCGCCAATGAGCGCCCCGTCCGAACCACCGGCGGCATAGCCCACCGCGGCGCCGCCCACGGCTCCGAGGCCGGCGCCGAGCAGCGTCCCGCTGGTCTTGTCTGCGCATGCCGTCCCGCCCCCGATCAGGAGCGAAAGCATCAATGTTGCTCCGATCGTGGTGCGAAGTCTCGGCGAGCCGAAGTTTGCAATCGAGTTCATGGTGAACACTTCCTTGAGGGGTATCTTCTTTGGGAGATTCTGCATTCTGCGAGGTTACGGATTCTTCTTAATCTGCCATGACGTGGTCGAGGAATTCAGTTCTTCCTCGAGTGCTTTCAATGCGGTTTCGGCGGCAGGCAGGGAAGCCTTTGCCTCCGCAAGTGTTCCGCTCTTAGTCGCGGTTTGCGCGTCGTTCCGCGCCTTTTCCCAACCGGCGTAGGACTTGAGCTTCGCTTTGTCAAGTGCTCGGTCCGAGATTGTCTTGTCCGCAGTCGCACCTCGCGTTGTCAGCGCGGCGAACTGTACCTGCAGCGCGTCGCGTAGCTTCTGCACCTCTGCGAGAGCTTTGGCGCGTACTGTTTCAATAGACTCCACCTTGCCATCGAGGTTTGCCGCTGCCTCGTCCGCCAGGGCCACGGCTTCCTCGAATTCTTCCGCGTCGATGAGCGCCTGAATGTTCATCACATAGTTCGACACGATGACATCCCGGTTCGGCGTAGGCGATGGCGCGGGTGTCGGAGAGGGTGACGGAATCGGCGTCGGGCGCGGCGTTTTCTCTGGTGTGGGCTCCGGCGTCGGGGTTGGCACCGGCGTGGCGCGAGGCGTCGAGTTCGGTGCCTCCGTTGCTGCGGCCGTCGGGGAGGGGCTGGGCGATGGAATCGGCGTCGGGCGCGGCGTTTTCTGAGGTGTAGGCTCCGGCGTCGGTGTAGGCGTCGTGACCAGCACCGGCGTCGCCTTCGGATCAACGCCGTCCGGCGCGGTTACCGTGGGGGTGGTCTGCTTCTCCCCCTGATAGTACTTCCATGCAAAGAATCCGATCACCATCGCGGCGATCAGGAAGACCGCACCGAGACCAAGCACAACCATCATCACACCGCCGCAGCCGCCCTTCTTCTCCTCGGTGGGCTTCTTTGTGGGCATGTGGAGCGGCTGGTTGGATGACTCCGTGACGGCGACGACGGCGGGACCATCCTTCTTCGAGAAGTCGTGCACGACGGGAACCGTGTCACCACCGGGGCCGAGAGGCGGTCCTCCCGAGCCGGGCATGGGCAGATCGGACTCTGTCGTTCCCGACGCAATCGGCGGGAGCGTCGCGATCACCGCCTGGATTGCTTTGCGGAATTCGCGCGCGGTTTGGAATCGCTCCCTCGGGTTCTTGTTAATCGCCTTCTGGATGATGGTCCAAATCGGGGAGGCAATCTTGGAGTCGAAATTACGCAACTCGATCGCGGGGGGCTGCTTCGTCGTGTGGCCGCTGAGGATCTCGGTGAGGGTCCCGCGGAACGGCGTGTGGCCTGAGACCATCTGGTAGAGCATAATCCCCATCGCGTACAAGTCGGTGGCGGGGGAGACTTCGCCAAAGGTCACCGAATCCCATTGCTCGGGCGCCATGTAGAGCGGCGTGCCCGGGCTGGATTGGTTCATCGTCAGCGCGGTGAGCTGGTTTGAATTGTCGCGCGCGATGCCGAAGTCGAGCAGCTTGGCGCAGATGTCACCGTGCTCATCTCGCGTCACCATGATGTTGTTCGGCTTGATGTCGCGGTGAACGATCTCATGCGCGTGGATTCGCGCGAGGGCTTCCAGAATGTGATCGATGACGGTGAGCGAAGTGCGGATCGGGAGGATGCGTCCCTTATAGACGCGCTCTTCGATCATCTCGGAGAGAGTCTGCCCAGAGACGTACTCCATCACGAGCTTTGTTTCGCCCTCGTCCTCGATCCGATCGAAGAGAGTGACGATATGCGGATGCGCGCCGACGCGCGCGTGAAGGAGGCATTCACGTTCGATGCGCGCGCGGATGTCCGGATTTTCCAGTAGGGCCGCAGTGACACGTTTGATCGCGACGCGACGACGTAGGACAACATCGTCCGCGAGATAGACGTCCCCCATACCTCCCGCACCCAAACGGCGTTCGTTGGCGAACCGAGGTTGCTTCGCGCTCAAGAGTTATTCCTATCCGCGTAGGCTTGTTGTGACTGCAAGTTCGCCTGATCGTGAGCAACCGGTCAAGGCGATGTAGGGCTTTCGGGCTGGCCGCCTGAGCGATAAATGACAAACCCGGTCACCTTGCCATTCTCCCGGTGCGGGATCAGCCGCGTGACGGAGTCACCGCCGTCGCCCTCCAGGCCCGTAAGTGTCATCGCGATTTCCTCACCAGAGATAACGCGTCGGACGGCGTGACGCCATGCCTGATAGGCGATCTCGCCGAGGACATTGCGCAACGACTTGCCGGAGAACTCTTGATCCTCCAGGCCGAGGGCACGCCGAAACGCGAGGTTGGCGAAGCGGAACTGCTCGACTGAATCGACGTACGCGATCGGGTTCGGGATGTGTTCAGCCGCCGCGCGAAAGTAGATTGGAGACGCGCGCAGGGCTTCCTCGGAATTCCGCCGTTCGCGAGCTAGAACGAGAATCTCACCCACAGCGCGGAGGAGGTGGCAGTCGTCCTCCGACCATGCCTTCTCGAAACGCACCGCGTCGAATCCGAGGAAGGCAATCAACCGGCCGTTGCGTGAGACAGGGATGCAGACGAGCGAAAGGATGCCCTGCTCGGACAGGAACTCGAAGAGCTCGGGTGAGTCCTTGGCAAGGTCCGAGACACGAGGGACATGCAGGTTATCCCCTCGGAGAAGAGGCGCGATAAAGTTGGGGAAGTCCTCCACGCGGACCGCCTGCAATTTGTCGATCTGCGGCGCGATTCCCTCGCGACACCACTCGTGCGTGTTGCACGCGATCTTAAGGTCGGCAGACATCTCGAACAGGTACGAGCGATCGACGTCCTCGAACTCGCCGATGCGTTCCAGAGCGGCGGAGATCTCATCGTCCACGTCCTCCGGAGCGACGTTGATAAAGCGATGGGAGAGCGCGGCGACCAATCGCTCGATCCGGAGCCGCTGGCGGACGGCGGCCTGTGCCTCGCGCGTCTCAGTCATGTCACGCGCCATCAGCAGGACGTGAGTCACGCGCGCTTCGTCGTCGCGAATCGGCGTGAGGCGGTACTCGAAGTCGCGTGGCCCACCCTCGGTCGGAAGACGCATCTTCCGCCGCACCGGAGTGCCGCTAAAGGCGACCTCGAGCAGCTCGGCTTCGAAGAAATTCACAAGGTCTTCCGGGAAGTCCAACTCGCGCCAGTTCTTGCCGATGGCGTCGCCACCATACTTGCGCAGGATGCGTAGTCCGGTATGGCTCGCGTACTGCAAACGCCCCTGAGTGTCAAAGACGTGGAAGTGTCCGGGGGAGCGTGCGACAATTTCCTCGAGCACAGTGTTCGTGCGTTCGAGTTCCGCAATGCGTGCGCGGAGTTGCTCCAGTTCCGTTGTCGGCGGACGAGTCATCGCACCCTCTGATCGTGTTGAAACAACCACGTCATCGGCCAAGTCCCCCCAACTGCGCAAGTGGCAACCTTGGTTACATGTGAACGAACTGGGTCGGGCGAGTCCCTATTCCCAGCGATTCCTCTTCGTGGTTGGCTCGCTCGGGAGCAGGTCTGGACGGCGCTCACGTGTCTTCTCCAGGGCGCGTTCGAGCCGCCAAGCCTCGATGTTCTTGTGATGCCCGCTCAGGAGGATGGGCGGAACCGGGATTCCTTCGAAGACTTCGGGACGAGTGTAATGCGGCCCCTCGAGGATGCCCGTCGAAAAGGAGTCGTTCGGCGCGGAGCCTTCGTTTCCTAGCACACCCGGAATCAAGCGCGCGACGGCATCCACGATCGCCATGGCGGGGATTTCGCCCCCGGTTAGGACGAAGTCTCCGATGCTGACTTCCTCATTCACGCGTGTGTCGATCAAGCGCTGGTCGATCGCTTCGTAGTGCCCGCAGATGATCGCGAACGCCTCTTCGCGAGCCAGCGCGGCCGCGCGCGCCTGTGTGAATGTTGCGCCGGATGGAGAGGTGAGGAGCACGCGAGGGCGACCATCGCTCCCCGGCGGGCCGACGATTTCATCGAGTGCACGCGCCAAGGGTTCCGCACGGATCACCATCCCCGCGCCGCCACCGTAGGGGGCATCATCGACCGAGTTGTGTTTGTCGGTGGTCCAATCGCGAAAATTGTGAATGCGAATCTCGAGATGCCCGCGATCCTTGGCACGTGCGAGGATCGAATCGCCGAAGACTCCATCGAACCACGACGGGAAGAGAGTGAACACGTGGATCAGCATCGATGCATTCGTCCCGCCGTGACCTGGGTTTCGCGCCCTGTCGCGTCAGCCCCCCGTGGTTTGCGCGCGGTCCGAGCGGACCAGCGGAAACGGCGCTGCGGCCTGAAGCTTCATGAGCTGCTCTTGCGTCGGTAGCAGGTCAGGGGAAACCGAGTTTGTATTCGTGATGACCCGATGGGTCTTACCCTCCTTCAATCGCGCGATCAAGTCCGTGCGGGCCTGCTCCTTGAGGAGTCCTCGCAGCTCGGGAATCGCGTTTTCGAACGTGGCCTTGCCTGCTTCCTGACGTTCCAGGAGCTTGATGACCTGATAGGAGCGCACGACATCTTTGTCGTAGGGATCGTAATCCACAAGAACCGCACTCACGGAACCAACGGGCATCTTGGCTGCAGTCTCGATGACAGCGTCCGGAAGTCCGGATACTTCCAATGTGGTCCAGCCTGAATCAGCGCTTCCAAAGTAACCGCTGTCGAGATCGGTTTCCGACGCGAGCATCTTCTTCGGGTCGGCTTCCTTCTCCATCTTGCGTCGCACTCGCTCGGCGCGGTCCTTCAGTTTCTTTAGGTCCTCGCGATTCTCGAGCTTGGTTGCCGCGACGACGAACTGCGCGAGACGCACACGCAGCGGCTGACGAAACTCTTCAGGGTTGGCGTCGTAGAAGGGGCGCAGGTCTTCGTTGCTCCAGTTCGCTTCGACGTACATGTCGACAAGGCGACTGCCAAGAAGCGCGTCATATACATCTGATTCGAATCGGCTCTCATCGATTCCATACTGCTTGAGCATCCGCCCGACCTCTCCCTCGGAAACGCCCATCTGAGCGCGGGCGTTCGCGATCTCTCGTTCGAAGTCCTTGCTGTCGATGACGATGCCCTGACGGCGAGCCTCGTCGGCGAGAAGCTGTGCTTCCACCCATTCCTGCAACGCCTCACTTTCGAGGCGGCGGCGCGTCGTTTCGTTTTCCTTCTCGAGGAACTCGCGCAGCTCGGGGTTCCGATCCGGGCTTTCCGGTTTCATGTCCGGCCCGAGGACGAACATCGTCCCTTCGCGGTCCGAGAGAAGTGACTTCCCGCCCAGCGCTTTGAACCGGAGTTCGACTTCCTTGTTGAGCTGGGCCTTCGTCATCATATGCGCGTTTACGATCCCCACATACACCGTCGAAGGATCGGGTTCATCCGCCTTCGGCTTCTCTGCATCCGCCTCTTTCTTCCTCTTCCCGACGGTGACTTTGACGCGGTCGCTCTTCTTCCGAACGAGGGGTACGGCGTCCTGCGCAGCGGCAGGCACCGCGACCGAAAGCGCGAGCAGGGTGGAAAGAATGCGTAGGGTGGCGTTCATGATTCGATTCCTCGGAGCAGGATCAGGCGCGCGAATGCTGCCGCGCGAGTGCCCGGCCGCGCAAGGGCCTTGCCAATGCGATGAGCTTCGGACCCTACCGGCGTGACCCCGTGCCCGGATCGGAGGAGGGCGGGTTTCCCGCGAGGTTTGGCTTGGAAACGCGCGACCCGGAGGCACCCTTGGTGGCTTCGGCAGCAAACTCAGGATCGAAGAGATGGCAGGCCACGCGCACCCCGTCACCAGCGTCAATGTTTCGCGGTGCGATCTTGTCGCAGGGGCCAAATCGCGCGGGACAGCGCGGGTGGAAGTGGCATCCGCTCGGCGGATTGACGGGGCTGGGGACATCGCCCTCAAGGATGATGCGCTTGCGGCGCATCGACTTCTCGATTTGCGGGACCGCCGAGAGAAGCGCCTTCGTATAGGGGTGGCGCGGGTTCTCGAAGATCTGCTTGTTCGGCCCAATTTCGACGATTCTGCCAAGATACATCACGGCGACATCATGCGAAAGGTGCGCGACCACAGACAGGTCGTGGCTGATAAAAAGGAAGGACAGGCCCATCGATGACTGCAGGTCCTCGAGCAGGTTTATCACTTGGGCCTGGATGGAGACGTCGAGAGCCGAGACGGGCTCGTCCGCGATGATGAGGTCCGGCTCGACCGCAAGGGCACGTGCGATGCCGACGCGCTGGCGCTGACCGCCGGAGAACTCGTGGGGGAATCGCCGCGCGGCATCAGGGGAGAGTCCCACCTTGACGAGGAGCTCGGTTACTCGGTTGTTCCTCGCTTCACCCTTGGGGACGATGTTGTGGATCGCCAGAGCCTCGGAGATCATTGCGCCGACGGGCATTCTCGGGTTTAGCGAGCTGTACGGGTCCTGAAAGATCATCTGCATGCGGCGGCGGTAGGGGAGCATCTGCCGCTGGGTGGCTTGAGCCAGATTGGGGGAATTCCCCAGATGCACCGAACCCTCGGTTGCGGGGATCAGGTTCAGGATCAGTCGCCCTGCCGTGGTCTTGCCGCATCCGGATTCACCGACGAGGGCGAGAGTGCGCCCCTTTCCCACCGTAAAATCGATCCCATCGACGGCTTTCACCTGAGAAATGACCTTGGAAAAGAGGCCCTTTCGGATCGGGAACCATTTCTTCAGGCCCGAGACGGTAAGAATGGGTTCGGTGGTTCCAGCGGGTGCGGACATGAGTGCTCGAGGTGGGGGGCAGATGATGCAGCTTCCAGCGTAGATGCATGCACCGAGGCCGAAAGGGAAAGTCAATTCTCTCCTTCGCGCTTCAAGTTCTCCCCAAATTCCGAGGGGGCGAGTGCAGCGGAAGGGGATTTTCAAAAGTTTGGGATTCCCCCCGAATTTGCAGATTTTCGGGGGGATTTGTTTAGGTGTGGCGCAGATAGGGCATAAGGCACTGAGAATGAATAAGTTACGACGAGTTCTGCAACTTCTTGTTGCAACCCGGGGATAGCGGCGCATTGATTCGTGACTGACAAGTAAGTCAACATCTAGTATTATCGGAACGCTTCCCGGGGCCAAAATCCTTTGGGCAGCCTTTCGCCGTTGAACCCCAACAGGAGGATTCCGCGCAGAAATGCGCGGTTTTCCCCAGCCGCAAACTTCAGCTTGCTGAAGCATTTCTAGGGAGAGGTGCCCAAATGACCCCCGGAAGGAAGCGCTTACGTGCCTGTCGATCGCTCGATCTTCATGCGCTATTCGCGGGAATCCTGACGCTGGCTGTCCCGATTTGTATTTCGGCGCAGACATCGTTCTCGCATTCCTCAGCAGTAACTGTCCCTGCAGGAGCCCCCGGAACATCGGCGGGACCTGCCACCCCCTACCCGAGTTCGATCCTCGTCTCTGGGCTGCCGGGCGTAATCAGTGACGTTCGCGTCACCCTTCACACCGTGGTCCACCCGGTCGCAGACAATCTGGACGTCCTGCTTGTCGGTCCCGGTGGCCAGCAACTGCTCCTGATGTCGGACGCAGGCGGAATGACTTCGACGGCAAAGTCCACGTACACATTCCGCAACGGCGCACCCTTCATGTCGCCGGTGACGCAGAATCTGTCCGGGCACTATGCTCCCTCCGACTTCGGACCGCCGCTGACGGACGCGTTCCCGCCCCCTGCACCCCCTCCTGGTCCCTCGATTCCTGACTTGTCAGGATTCAATGGCACCGACCCGAATGGAACATGGAATCTCTACGTCGTGGACGACACGACTGGGGCCGTCGGTTCGATTTCCGGCGGGTGGAGCATCACGATCTCGACGACTGCAACTCCCCCTCACGTTGTGTCGATCAATCGTGCCAGCCCGAACCCTACGCCGGGCACCCCCGTTGACTACGTCGTCACCTTTAACGAACCGGTCACGGGAGTAGATGCGGGTGATTTCGCTTTCACCCAGATCAACACACCGAACAGCGGAACGATTGGCACACCCACGGGAGGCGGTACCACATGGACCGTTCCTGTCACGGGCCTTTCTGGTTACGGCACGTTCAACATCCGCTTCGTGGACAACGACACGGTCATTGGCCCGAACGCCCTCCCTGTGGGTGGACCCGGTGCTGGCAACGGAAACTTTGACAACGCCCAGATTTACACGCTGCGTCGTTCGAACGACCTCTGCGACAACGCAATCGAGGTATTCCCGGGCGACGTCATTCCTGTCGGCAATAACTTCGCCACCTTGGACGGCGATGCAGATTGCGGAGATGCACCCGCCGTCACGCCGGATACCTGGTACACCTTCACGCCGGTCGTTTGCGGCTACACAACCGTCGATACCTGCGCATTCTCCAGCTACGACACGGTCCTCTCGGTTCAAACGGAGTGCGGCGGCGAAGCAGAGGTCATCGCCTGCAGCGACGACGCCGAAGAGTGCGGACCTTTCGCACTCACCTCGGCTGTCTCCTTCTACGCCGAGGCTGGCGAAACGTACCTGATTCGCCTCTCCGGCTTCTCCTTCTCAACCGGCGATGCTGTCCTGTCGATCGCCCAGTGGGCCGACGAGCCGTTCGTCGTCGCCTTCTCCGCCGATCCCCCCGCGATGTACAACGTGGGGCCGGGCACGGCGCAGGTCGCCTTCAGCCAGCCCGTCATTGATGTCGGCGATGAGGACTTTGACTACGTTGCAACAGGCACTGCCGCATCTGGCAGCCATACGGTCAGCGGTTCCGGCGACACCTACTCGATCAGCTACAACGACCTGACCGGTGACGGCCTGCTGACGCCGATCATCGTCGAAGGCGCATCAATCCTGTCGGCGTGCGACAACCTCGCGGGCTTCGACAGCTCTAGTGACTTCTTCTGCTCCAACGACATCCTTGTCGACAACACCGACCCGGACGGCGGAAACGCTACCTACTTCGGTGAGCTTTGCACGGGTGATGAGACCTTTCCGGTTGATTACTCCGGCGCTTTCGACCCGATCGCTGGCGGCGTTGCCTCCGGTCTCGCGTCGACCGAGTTGTGGTACAGTTTCGAGGGCGGACCTTGGACCCCCTCGGGCCTGACTTCCACGACCCCGTCGGGTACATTGCTCTTCACGTTCCTCGATGGTCCCGGCCAGTATGAATTCGCGATGGTCGGCACCGACAACGTAGGCAATGTCGAAGCAGCTCCCACTGGGGAAGGTGACTTCTCGGTCGAGTATGACGACACGCCGACAGAAGCCATCTGTGACGACTTCACCGTATGTCTGAACGGAGGCGGATTCGCCTTCATCTCTCCTAACGATATCGACGACGGATCCACAGGTAACTGCGGCATCCAGAGCATCACGGTCGATCCACAATTCGTCGGCTGCGCTGACGTCTTCGCACCGGTCACTGTCACGCTGACGGTGACGGACTTCCACGGAAACCAGGATACCTGCACCGCGCAGGTCACGGTGGAGGACTGCGACGATCCGGAAATCGCGTTCTGCGGTCTGCCTCAGTCGGGTGATGCCGACGAGAACTGTCTGGCACCGGTGCCTGACTTCACCTCGGCCGTCACTGCGTTCGACAACTGCGGAATCTCGTCGATCACTCAGGATCCGGTGGCGGGCACGATGGTGGGACTCGGAGAAACGACGGTGACGCTCACGGTCACCGATCCCTCCGGCAACACCGACACATGCACAAACACATTCACCGTTCTTGATGTGACGAACCCGGAAATCACGGACTGCGCAGATGACGACTCGGCATCCGCCGACGAGTTCTGCGAAGCTGCGGTCCCCGACTTCACGAGTGGCGTTGATGCCTTCGATAACTGTGATGAATCACTGACAATCACGCAGAGCCCAACGGCGGGCACCGTCGTTTCAGTTGGAGATCATACGATCACTCTGACGGCGACGGACGATGCAGGGAACTTCACCACCTGCACCGCGACATTCACCGTCACCGACGACACCGATCCGGTCATCGAAGTCTGCGCTGAGGATGACTCGGCATCGGCAGATGGAGAGTGTCAGGCGTCGGTCCCCGATTTCACGGGCGGCGTTTCGGCCTCTGACAACTGCGATGAGTCCGTGACGATCACGCAGGATCCGCCGGCCGGCACGTCCGTTACGATCGGTTCTCACACGATCACGCTGACGGCGACGGACGACGCAGGCAACACGGACACTTGTGAGGCCACGTTCACTGTCACGGACGACACCGATCCGACGATCGACGTCTGCGCAAGTGACGACTCGGCCTCCGCCGATGCGAACTGCGAAGCACTCGTTCCGGACTTCACGGGCGACGTCTTCGCCTCCGACAACTGCGATCCGTCAGTGACGGTTACGCAGGACCCGGCGGCTGGCTCGACGGTCACCATCGGATCCCACACGATCACCCTGACGGCCACGGACGACGCCGGCAACACAGACACTTGTGAAGCCACGTTCACCGTTACCGACGACACCGATCCGACGATCGACGTCTGCGCAAGTGACGAATCGGCATCCGCCGATGCGAACTGCGAAGCGCTCGTTCCTGACTTCACGGGCGGCGTTTCGGCTTCGGACAACTGCGACCCGTCCTTGACGGTCACGCAGGATCCGGCAGCCGGCACGACGGTCACCATCGGTTCCCACACGATCACCCTGACGGCGACCGACGACGCGGGTAACACGGACACGTGCACCGCAACGTTTACCGTCACCGACGACACCGATCCGACGATCAACGTCTGCGCAGAAGACGACTCGGCCTCCGCCGACGAGAACTGCGAAGCACTCGTTCCGGACTTCACAGGCGGCGTTTCGGCCTCGGACAACTGCGACTTGTCTCTCGACATCACGCAGGACCCGCCAGCCGGCACGATCGTCACGCTCGGTTCTCACACCATCACCCTGACGGCGACGGATGACGCGGGTAACACAGATACCTGTGAAGCCACGTTCACCGTTACCGACGACACCGATCCGACGATCGACGTCTGCGCAGGCGACGACTCGGCAACCGCCGATGCGAACTGCGAAGCGCTCGTTCCGGACTTCACGGGCGGCGTTTCGGCCTCCGACAACTGCGATCCGTCTGTGACGATCACGCAGGACCCGGCGGCTGGCACGACGGTCACAACAGGCGTTCACACGATCACCCTGACGGCCACGGACGACGCGGGTAACACGGACACGTGCACCGCAACGTTCACCGTCACCGACGAAACGGACCCGGAGATCACGGTCTGCGCCAGCGACGACTCGGCCTCCGCCGATGCGAACTGCGAAGCGCTCGTTCCGGACTTCACGTTCGGCGTCTCTGCCTCCGACAACTGCGACCCGTCTGTGACGGTTACGCAGGACCCGGCGGCGGGCACGACGGTCTCGACGGGTGTTCATACGATCACCCTGACGGCGACGGACGATGCAGGTAACACGGACACGTGCACCGCAACGTTTACGGTTACCGACGACACCGATCCGGTCATCGAGGTCTGCGCATACGACGACTCGGCAGATGCCGACGAGAACTGCGAAGCCCTGGTTCCGGACTACACAGGCCTCGTTTCAGCCACCGACAACTGCGATCCGTCTGTAACGGTTACGCAGGACCCAGTTGCTGGCACGACGGTCACAACAGGCGTTCACACGATCACCCTGACGGCCACGGACGATGCCGGTAACACGGACACGTGCACCGCGACCTTCACCGTCAACGACGATACAGAACCGGTCATCGAAGTCTGCGCCAGTGACGACTCGGCATCCGCCGATGCGAACTGCGAAGCGCTCGTTCCGGACTTCACGGGCGGCGTTTCGGCCTCCGACAACTGCGATGAGTCAGTCACGATCACGCAGGAACCGGCAGCCGGCACGACAGTCACAACAGGCGTTCACACGATCACCCTGACGGCCACGGACGACGAGGGTAACATTGACACGTGCACCGCAACGTTCACCGTCACTGACGAAACGGACCCGGAGATCACGGTCTGCGCCAGCGACGACTCGGCCTTCGCCGATGCGAACTGCGAAGCGCTTGTTCCGGACTTCACGTTCGGCGTCTCTGCCTCCGACAACTGCGACCCGTCTGTGACGGTTACGCAGGACCCGGCGGCGGGCACGACGGTCACGACGGGTGTTCATACGATCACCCTGACGGCGACGGACGATGCAGGTAACACGGACACGTGCACCGCGACATTCACCGTCACCGACGATACCGATCCAACGATCGAGGAATGCGCTGACGACCAGTTCGCATCTGCGGATGAGAACTGCGAAGCATTCGTCCCCGACTTCACCTTCGACGTTGTCGCCTCCGACAACTGCGATGAGTCGGTCACGATCACGCAGGACCCGGTGGAAGGCACGACGGTCACGCTCGGCCTCCACACGATCACCCTCACAGCCACAGACGACGCGGGTAACTTCACGACCTGTGAAGCCACCTTCGAAGTCACCGACGACACCGATCCGACGATCGACGTCTGCGCAAGTGACGACTCGGCATCCGCCGATGCGAACTGCGAAGCGCTCGTTCCCGACTTCACGGCTGGCGTAACGGCTTCCGACAACTGCG
>Ga0268299_1003704_pt1 | contig 13423 bp, 14 predicted proteins | sample NOBtaG_FD_193484 | JGI IMG/M metagenome (GOLD analysis project Ga0268299, IMG submission 193484) | Activated sludge microbial communities from bioreactor in Nijmegen, Gelderland, Netherland - NOB reactor | ecosystem: Engineered > Bioreactor > Aerobic > Activated sludge | place: Netherlands...
CAGTGCGGTCATGACATTCCTTTCGCCGACACGACGGCATTACTTGATCGCAATCACCATTGAATCCGGCCCCGCCAGTTTTTCCACCTTGGTTCGCTTGAAGCCGGCCTTCTTCATCCACTGAATGCAATCCGCACCGGTGAAATCGAATCCGCCGGGCGTTTCGATCAGCATGTTCAGGCTCATCAACAATCCGAACGCATTCTGTTTGCGGGCATCGTCGATCAGCGCTTCATGGACGATCAACGCCCCGCCCTGGGGCAGGGCCGCATAGGCTTTACGCAACAGCATCATCTTCTCGTTGAGATCCCAGTCATGGAGGATGTGTCCCATAATGAGGACATCGGCCTTCGGAAGCGCATCGTTGAAGAAATCCCCCGCGTGAAACGTGAGCCGCTTCTCCAGCTTCCTGGACTTCGCATAGGCCTCGAAGATCGGACGCACGACCGGCAGATCCATGCCTTGCCCGGACAGATGCTTGTGGGCCAGCGCGATCTCAGCCGCCACACCGCCCTGCGCGCAGCCGATGTCGACGAAGGAACGATATTTCTTCCAAGGGAACTTCGCCGCGATGGCCCGCGCCGTGCCTTGACTGAGTCCGGTCATGGCTTTGAGAAACCCTTCCAGCCGCTGCGGATCGGCGTACAACGTACCGAAGAAATCCTCTCCCGTCTTCACTTCATTTTGCGGCTTCCCGGTCCGGAGCCCTTCCGTGAGCGATCCCCAGAATGGATAGAGCCTGACGTTGGCCATTTCGAGCATACCGCCGACATAAGACGGTTTGGCACGATCCAGAAAGAGCGCGGTCTCAGAGGTGTTCTCATAGCGTGTGCCCACCCGCCTCAGCATCCCGAGGGCGACCAATGCGTCGAAAAAATCCCTCGCGCTTCGCGGATGCAGTTCCAGTCGCTTCGCAAGCGCCTTGGCATCAAGCGACCGTTTGGCGAGTTCCGTGAACAGACCAAGTTCGACCGCGCTCAGCAAAGTCTTCGATCCCCAAAACCCGAACCCGAGTTGCATGATCCGATCAGGAACCAATTGCCGAGTGGCCATGATGTCGTCCTTTCGATGATTGAAAAAATGAAAAGAGGCTACGCGGCTGAAGAAGCCGTGTCAACTGAACTCAGCCCAGCGCAGGAGGCGTATCTCTTCTTCACAGACCGTATCGAGAGAGAGACAGATCCGCCAGGGGTTCATGCTTCGTACGTCTCGCGAACATAACAATAGCCGTCACTCTCCATTCCCGAGCATGAGGCAAGATCTTTGCGGGCGCCGTCTCCCACCTGGGCATCATGGAGATCCAACGCGGTATGCACGTTGAACGACCCGACCGTCTGACAGCCTGCCAGCAGTCCGCGCACAGCACGAGTATCGACAATCCGAGCACCAGGCGCCTGCTGCGCGTCCGTACGGCACAATCAGGTTGAACAATAGTCACCTCCCAAGATCGTTCGCTTCACAGGGCAGGAGCGGCGCACAGCGACAGCCGCCTGACACATCGTGCGCCACGGTATCTTGATTGGTAAGCGGACAGGGTTGAAGCCCGGAAGGGAGGAGAGAAGGGTCATAAAGAGTGTGGATTACTCGAACAACCTGCGAAATGCTGTCTTGATCTGCTCCAGCCCTTCCCGCAAGTCGAGCTCAAACGTATCGGCCCTGGCTCGTACCATCTGACGCTTGACCTTGAGATCGTCTCGATAGACGCCCAATTTCTGTAGCAGCTCCTGTTTGGTTGCCTCAACCATCGTGAGCTGCTGCCTGCCCTCAGCAAGCAAGCGGTGCCTGAGGGCATCGAACTCCGCGTCGAGGCTGTTCGACCGTCCCACAAGCTGTTCCCACAACCGCCCCGAGTCGAATGCCATTCCCGTCAATTTCTGATCGGCAATGGTCTCAAACTCGTTCAGGGCTTTGAAAATCTTCTCTCGCTGTTCGTCAAACGCATCACGAGCATCGGCCTTGCCCAGCGCCAACTGCACCTGAAGGTGGTCCAGCTTGGCCTGTACCTCCGCCCTTATATGATCGGCCACGTCCTTCGACCGCCTCAGATCGGCCTGCACCGACGTGACTACGTCGCGCAATTGCTGTTTGCCCTGCTCCACCCGCTGAATCGCCTGTTCCTTGCTCTGCGTGAGCTGCGCTTCCAGCGCCTGCGCCTGCTGTTCCAACGCATCGATTGTGCTCTCGATCGACGCTCTGAGTGCTTTGATCCGCGACATGCGGCTTCCTCCCTCCCGCCTAGACACAGATCCGAACATAGAAGATCAACGGGGTAAGCTCACTTCCCTACATCGCCCAAGCCCCTCATCTCGTCCAACCAGCTCGCCCGCTGCCGCTCATTCATGCCCTCCACCTGACCGATCAAGGTGGCCCTCGTCGGCTTGATCCCGCAGAAAGCGAGGATGTTTCGTTCGAGACTTTTCAGGCTGTGGGCCAGAAAGAACCATCGATACACCAACGCCGGCATGCCCATAGTCACCACGATGCGAGCCGACTTCCCCGTGAAGAGTTTCTTCGCCATCTTCCCCTGCGCTCGATACTCAAAGGCCACGCCGGGACGAAAGACCTGTTCAAGAAACGCTTTGAGGAGCGCCGGCATCGACCCCAGCCAGAGGGGATAGAAGATGACGAGATGATCCGCCCACCGGATGGCATCCTGAGCCTGCTTGATCGAATCAGGCGGCGTACCCTTTTCAAACTCGTCTTTCGTCCGTAACCAAGGGAACTCCAGCCGGGCCACCTCGATACGTCGCACTTCATGCCCGCCGTCTTCGCAGCCCTTGGCATACTCGTCCGCCAAGGCATGGCAAAAATGTCGAGTCTGCGCATCGGGATGGCCCTGAATGATGGTGATAAATTTACCCATAGCACCTCCCCCATGCCCTACGCCTCCTTACACCATCGGCTGGAATGACCGGTCCTGCTGGCGAACCGGTGCGACAGGTTCCCGCTCGATCATTGGTGGCGCAACCGATGGGGCGACTTTCGGAGTCGGCGGGGCACAGGCAGCCACCGACCAACCTCCCATAAACACGACTAAAACAACGATGTTCCGTGCGACACTCACCATGTCCTCCAACATGCGTCGGTGTGCTGTCGGGACCCGGCCTCCATCAGGCGCAACAGGCGTGCCAACATTCCTCTAGTCACGATCGGCACAACACAGGGGCTTCAGAGGTCGACGGAGGCTTCAGGGCCGAATAGGACTGCGGAGAATTTCCGCAGCACCGGTGCCGGGCCCTGTCGCAAATATCCACAATGCCTGCCTGCAAACAAAGACGGGAACGAGTGCCCTCCCGCCCTGGTATCGCGCACCATCCGCGCATTTCCGACAGGAGCGCCATGCTTTCAAACGGTTCGCTTAGAGCCCCCAAGATCCAAGCGGTTGACTCCTCTCCCACCTTGATGGTTTTGAAGAGACCGGCAGTGGCACCAAGCTTGCTCCTCTTCGAAAGGGGAAATTTCACCTGAAACATAGAGTCCTGTCACCTCACTCCACGGTGGAACGGAAGGAGGGTCCTATGAGAGCCACAGAATATTTCGTCCACGCCTGCGACCCCAAAACACTGATCGTCCGTCAGATCATGGAGGATGCCGTCGTTACGGTCAGCCCGGCCTCCAGCGCCATGGCCGTTGCAGAACTCTTGAGCGAGCACAATTTCGGGAGTGTCCCGGTCACCGAGACAGATGGCACCTTGCGAGGCCTGGTCACGGAGTTCGATCTGCTGAAAGCCGTCGAGCAGGGGAGGGATCTTCGCGAAGTATCAGTCTCGGAGATCATGACCCGCGAGGTCATCACCACCACCGAAGAGACGCCGCTGATGAACCTGATTCATGTCCTCCAGGAACGGCACCTGATCCGTCTCCCGGTCGTAAAGGACCAGAAGCTCATCGGCATGGTCGCGCGGCGGGATATCGTGTTCGCCTACGTCAAAGCACGCGCCAATTATTGGCCGTAATGAGAGGCAGACCGGCCGGCGGATATCCTTGAGCAGGGCCGGGACACGGCCGGAAGTCGCACAGAATGAGAGGGAGTGCCGATTCCCTGTCGATGAAGCCAGTGAGGGGAAATTACCGCGCCGATGCAGGAATCGGATAGGGAATGATTGCGCCGCACTCCAAACAGCGGAGAGTGCCGGTTTCTTCGCCTTTATCCGTGAGGACGCAATCAACGAGGCGGCTATGGAGGCAGTGGGAGGTTGGTGCGGGAGTCCTGGGCGGCAGATCGAGTCGTGGAGTATTCATGGCGCCCTCCGTCGTAAGCCTGAGCATCATCTCTGACCCAAATCCGCTCCGGATCATAGCAGAATCCTTCGAGTGATTCCGTTAACCTGGACTATTCATGAATACCGTCGCGAGACGTTCGAGACAGAAGCCCGCCGAGGCTGCTCGCACGTGAGGCCGACGCAGGCGTACTGGTAGTCCGTCGAGGAGGCCGAACGAGAACAGCCTCGCCGGGCGACAGAATCGAACGCCGGAGCAGGTATTCATGAATAGTCCGGGTTAGGTAGAGAGCCGTTCATCCCGACGGAGGAACATCGTGCCGGTGATGGTCAGGAGCGCACCCAAAAAAGCGGCCGCCATATCCTTCTGCGCATCCCATTCGTCGCCTTGAGTCCCCAGATACAGACTTCCGAGTTCAGGGCTGACAATCATCGCGACGACCGCTTCAATCACTTCGAAAAAACCGCTCTGCGCCAGAATACCGCTGATCGCCAGATAACTCACCCACATCCCCCGCACGCCCGCTAGACGCATGAGCACTTCGCGCAGAGGATAGACCAGGAGCAACCCATAGGCAAAATGCACGAGGCGATCGAACGGGTTTCGACTCAACGCCAGCGCATCTTTCAGCCAAAACCCGAAGGGAACTTCAGAATAGGTGTAATGGGCGCCGATCGCATGGAGCAGCAGAAACGCCAGGATCAGACAATAGGCAGGGAGGGAAAACGCGAACCGCCGATAGGTCAGGACGAGCACCGCCACGAGCGCGACTGCGAGCAGATTCTCCAGGAACCAATCCTGCCGATCCACCGGCGCAATCGCCAGACCGATCCAGAACAGCCCATAGGTGATGAGCAACCCCGTCACGATCGGGCGATCGTTCGGTCTCACTCCGCTCTGGTCCCTCGCCCTCACACCCATGCCATGCCGTCTACTCGGAAAGCGCCGCTTCGGATTCCAGTGCCGACTCCGCCCCTCGCAAGGCGCGCACCACCAGGAGCAGCGTCATGCACAACAACGAGCCGTAGAGTGCAGCCGCCATGTCCTTCTGCGCATCCCAGATATCCCCCTGCGAGCCTAAATACGTCACCCCCAATTCCGGATGCACGGCGCGCGCCACCCACGATTCAATGATTTCCCAGAGTCCGCTCAGTCCAAGGACCGTCATCACGGGAAGGTAGTACACCACCCACCCATGGATACTCGCGCTCAGACGAAACAGCTCCTCCATCGGATAGGCCAGCAAAAACCCGAAGCTGAAGTGCACGATCCGGTCGAAGTGATTCCGCCCGAGATGGAGCACCTGGTCCATCCACACCCCGATCGGCACCTCGGCATAGGTATAATGAACGCCGATCGTGTGGAGCGTGAGAAACGCCGTAATGAGCGCATGGGAGGTATGGGACAAGGGAAGGTAGCGATGGGTCGCAATCAATAGCACGACGAACAACGCCGGCAGAATACTCGCCAGCAACCAGAATTGCGGATCCACCGGCGCCTGCGCCATCCAGACAGACACAGCCAGATACCACAGTAGCAGCCCGATCGAAATCAGTTTGTTACAACCCACCGTTGTTTCTCCCGATAAGTGGTGTGAGAAGAGGGGGCTCCGGCCACAGGCATGGCGGAGCAGACCCTTTCACTCTACTGGATGACTCCCCTTCCTGCAACCGCCCTGCCCAGCCGTGAGTCCACCGGACGTGATCCGTGAACCTCGCCTCGCCGCCGGCGAAAAGCTGGAACCGGCGCGCACCAGCTGCTCGGCCGATCCGATCCATGACACCGACGACCGCCGCAGATGACTTCGCACGCTGAGGAGGAACTCCCCAACAGACGTGACCGTCCTGCCGCAAAAGGCGACGTTTGGCAGCCTGACGAGCACCGGGAAACCATCGTTTCCCAGGCATACCACAGGCACAGCTGATGCACTTTAAGCTCGATCAATGGCTGCGTTGCTATGCTCATTCCCTTGCTGGACATTCAGGGGTTGACCTTTGAGGTCGATCATCATTCGATTCTCGACCGGCTCGACCTCGCGGTCCAAGCCGGGGAAATCCATGCCCTGCTCGGCGCCAACGGTTCCGGCAAGACCACACTCGCCTATGTGCTGATGGGTTGCGAGGGGTATAGGCCAAGCGCCGGGCGGGTACGATTGGACGGGACGGAGCTTCTGCCCCTCAAGATGCATGAACGCGCCCGGTTGGGACTGACGCTCGCCTGGCAGGAGCCGGCCCGATTCGAAGGCGTGACGGTGCGCGAATATCTCAGCCTGGGCAAACCGGAATGCGATCCCGAACCGGCACTGAGGCAGGTGGGGCTCGATCCGGACCGTTACCTGACACGTCGCCTGGACAAGGCACTGAGCGGAGGCGAACGCCATAGGATCGAGCTCGCGTCCGTCCTCTCTATGAAACCCAGACTGGCCATCCTCGATGAGCCGGCGGCGGGCATCGATATGCTCTCGATCAATCACATCATCGACATCATCCGCGCGCTGAAGGAAGCCGGCGGATCGGTCCTCTTGATCACGCATCAGGAGGAGGTGGCCCTCATTGCCGATCGAGCGTCTCAACTCTGCGCCGGACGCATTGTCTTTTCCGGCGGTCCGCGCGAGGCCGTCGATCATTTCCGCGGGCGAACCTGTGTGCGATGCGACGGGGAGGTCTGTGGCTATGTCCGACCTTGAGGAACTGATCCGCGTCCTGCCGATGGTGGGAGCCGAGTCATCGATCCTCGACGATACCAACATTGCGCATGTCGTGGCCCACGGGCATCACATCCTCAGTCATCGGACGGTCCCAGGCCTCCGCGTCAACATGGAGGAAACACCGGACGCCATCATTGGAAAGATGATCATTGACGCGGGCGTCACCATCGCTCAACCGATCCACATGTGTTTCGGCCTGGCCCACCCCACCGGAGTGCAACAGATCAAGATCGATGTGCAGGTGAACGAAGGGGCGCAGGCGCGAGTGCTCTCGCATTGCCTCTTTCCCTTCGCAAAAGCGGCCGAACATCGCATGCAGGCCGTGATGACGATCGGCCCCGGCGCGTCGCTGACCTATACCGAAGGCCACTACCACGGCCCCCACGGCGGCATGCAGGTCCTGCCCCATGCCACGATCAAGATCGGCAAAGGCGCCCGCTATTTTTCAGACTTCTCGTTGTTGTCCGGCTCAGTGGGGAATCTCGACATCGACTACCTCGTCGAAGTGGAGGAGGAGGGTCTCGCCGAGCTCAGTGCAAAAATCTTTGGGCACAAGACCGATCGCATCACGCTGAAAGAATCGGTCATCCTTCGAGGCGAACGATCACGGAGCCTCATCAAAACACGCGTGGTGCTGGAGGGCGACGCCTCCGCCGAGATTACCGGCATCACCGAAGCCCATGCCAAAGGCGCCCGCGGCCACGTGGATTGTATGGAAATCGTGCAGGGCCAGGCCCATGCCAGCGCCATCCCGATCGTGAAGGTCTTTCACCCGGAGGCAAAAGTCACGCACGAAGCAGCCATTGGGAGCGTGGATAAGAAGGAATTGGAAACGCTGATGGCCCGCGGGCTGACTCCTGAGCAGGCAGTCGAACTGATCGTGAGCGGAATGCTTCGTTAGGCGGAGGACTACGCGAATCGCCGGACCAGCACGGTCATGCGGAAGTCTGAGCGACAGGATGCGGGTCCTGAATGACGGCTCCGCATTCGAGGCATCGATAGAGAGGACGTTCTGTTTCATCCTCACAGCGGATACGATCGATCAGTCGCATGTGAAGGCAGGTGAGTGTCCGTGTCATGGTGGGCTCGAGTTGAGGACTACGCATAGTGACCTCCCCGAATCGCAGCGGACAAGAGCTGGGCTATTTCTAACCGAATGCGGCCCAACCCTATCAGATCTGTGCAGACTTCACACTAGGAATTTGTCTGATACGATCAGGGGAAAGGTCCGACACAACACTTGGGGCTCACCCAGTCCATACCGCTACATATAGCCGTCATCACCGGATAAAGAATCCTCCGTTCAGCCTGACTCGAACCACAGCAAACTTTTGTTGGAACCTGTTGAGATAGGCCCGCTGAGGCGATCATTGTGCGGTGCTCGCGAACCCGACTAGGCCATGCCCGCGGGACACCTGGTTGCAAGAGATTGTGAATCCCGCATGATCACCGAATCAGCCGCGAGCGGGAAGCAGCAACTAGCGGCTTCCGAAAGAGCGACAAACCCAATGCCGTCCTCTAGTGCGAGGCAAAGAAACGTGTGCAGCTTTCTCATGAATGCATGCTCGTCTGCTTGAGAGCGAACGAACGGTCCACATCCTCCCAGCAGTGCCGAGGAATGGAACACAAGATTCAGCAACTCATAGCCTTGACTCCGCATTTGACGGACGAGTTGCATCATTATGGCAGGAGTCTCCATTTCCGGAGAGAGCCAAACCTTCCGCAAGAGGTGCAAGCGCGACAGCAGACTGCCGAGTTTGAACCCGCCAAACGGAGCACGTCTGAGCCGCCCTACCAATTCGGCGCAGGCTTGGAAGTCACCATGGAGGTAACCGATCGTGGCCGGAATTTCAGCAAGCATGTGGTTCGAGTCTCGCTCAGCGCGAAGATGCTCCGTGAACATGGAAGGCCTTGGGGAGAAGCGCGAAAAGTCAGGACCGGACGCCTGTGCCCAGGATGTATATGGGGTAACGGATGTGTCGATACGATATCCAAGCCGGATGATGTTCCTGGCCACTTCCGCATCGAATCCCCACCGTCCGCTTCGAAAGGCAACGGGAGCCGTCTCAAAGTTGCTCTGAATGGCTTCATGCAACCGTTGCAGCTTTTCGAATTGAAGAGTCGCCGGAAGGTTGCAGAGCATGCTGTTGTACGCATTGAGAGGCTCCTCATACGGCGGGGTATTCCAGGGATGACAATGGGTCCCGACCTCGCACTCGCCGGCAGCAAAGATTTCCCGGAGGATACCGACCGCGTGTGGGTCCCGCACCACCGGATAGGTCAGAAGATACGTCGGGACAATGCCGAACTCATTGAGCAGCTTCTGCAACGTCGGAAGGCGGTACACATTCCAGGCGGTCGCATGGCAATGCGGAACAATCCCCCATTGATCCTCTTCTACATCCACCGTGACAACCAGCTTCACGACCGACGCCTCCTTGCGACTCGCTCGTACGACCGACCCTCGTTCTACCTCAGCAATATCTTGGCAGCCTGCTTTCCGCTCTCCAGCAGCTTGAGAGCCACAGTTCGAACGGACCGGTTGTAATAGCGCAGCGTGATTGACCTTCGGATATCGTCAGACCATTCGAGTTTGTACGGTTGTGCGCCTTGCAATAGATCCACCATCCGCTCGCCGTCACCGATGGCCTGCCGAATGCAGTGGTACAGCAGGAGCAGGCCCGGACTGGCTTTCGGAAGCACGTCCGGAGCGAACCCCGGTAAATAAAAGTAATAGACCCCGTGATAGACGAATCCATACACGCCTGCGATGGGCCGACCATCCAGCGACAACAGATCAACACTGACCCGACCGCGCTCACTTAATACCCTCACGAGGTCTCGGTGAAACTGTCTCGCACGCTCATGCGCAAATACGCCACCGCCGGGCCGAGGACTCCATCGCCGTTGGTGGAGAGTAACCAACGACTCGAAGGCGGCATCAACCTCGGCAGGACCCGTGGCACGGGAGTACTCCACCCGACCCGCTCCTTGAAGACACTTGGTCTTTCGCTGCAATGTATACCGTCGGCTTCGTCCAAGTCCGGCTCGATAGGTCTCGATATCTCCGGGCAGCCGGATCACAGGACAGCAGGTCGTACTCACCACCTCTCCGACCTTACCTGCCTCGTCGAATAACTCGTTCCACAGATCGAGAGTGGAAGACTCAGCAGGGACCTCGGAGAGGGTGAGGATGTCCCAATCTTTACGCGCTTCGTTGAACAAGTACCGGTATAGGCTCTGGAACAGGGCAGGCTTGTGCTGCTCGTTCGTGATCACATCGAGATAGGACGAAGAGACGGCCTCGCTACCCAAGAAGCGCAATTCCCGGAACGGAATCACGCCGTGAGCCTTCGCCCTGCGGAGATAGAACGGCGCAATACCGACAAGACGTTCATGGTCATCGAACGCCAGGAGAATCCTCAGCTGATTCTGTCCCAGATAATGCTTCCCCCAGTAGTACAACCACTCCCAGGTGAGAAAGAGGCTATGCCCTGGCATGGTGCGAAGCAGCTGCTCCCATTCCCGGGCCAACCCCTTGAATTCCTCTAGGGAAGTGACTGCTCGGATGGTGAGCGGGGCGCTCATCTTCATGGGAGATACTCTTGTAGGAGAGGGAACACAGCGGCGGCAAACGCATCCTGCCTCTTCCAGGACTCTTCGCTATCATCTTTTCGAGGCTCAGTAGACACCATAACGAGGGCGCCATCGGTACGTCCGCGTACAAAGGCCTGTTTGATGGTCGCCAGCTTGGCCAGATTCCGGTCGGCGTAGCCCGTCCCGTTGATGTGATACCAGAACGTAACCGGGATGGATCGGTGGCCCCGGTCTATGATGGTACGATTCGCCGGGACCGATCCTTCCTCGACCCGCAAAACCGTGGCGTCGGCCTTCTCATGAAGCGGGGCAGTTCCCATTCCCACGAGTTCTTTTCCCTGGCGTTGGGTCCTTGTATACGCAACAGAGAGCGCCACTCGACGGCCGTCAGATGCACGATAGCTCCGGACAAATGATTCATCCGCATCCGGCAAGCCAACCAGTGATTCGCTATTCTGCTGATGGTCAATGACCCAGTCACCGATGACGGTCGGGAACGTCGTCAGGTCTTTCTTGAGCTCCGCCGTCCCTCCTTCAAGCGCATACAAAGCAAGCGTCGCTACCGCAAGCGTGCCGCAGGCCAGCCACCAGGCGCGATTCGATGCCGGACCAAGAGAGATGATTGGGCTGGAGGATTCCTTCTTATCATGGGAGAGCGGCCTCGATTCAGCATGCTCCATCCTGCCCAGCAGCCAGGCCCCCAGGAATAGAAACCCAAACGCAACCCAATCGACAAATAGTCCTTGCAGAATATGATACGGGCCATGCAGATCCTTGCCTCCCGCTTGGGCATAGACCCCCATGACGGTCAGGCGCACCCAATTCGCTATGATCGCGATTATGACCGACGACAGCACCAGGGTGATCCGGCTCCACCAAGCCTGCAGGGTGAGATAGGCCAGCGGTAACCCAACGGCCAGAACGGCAATGAGCAATCCGGCCCCGCTACATTCGCGCACCACCTCCAGCGTCACGGTGGGCAGGATGATGTGGATGCTGTTCTCCAGCAGAACGGGAATGCCGAGCGCCTGCAACATCGAGGCAGCCATGTTCGCGGTCAGGAGCTGAAAGGGCCAGACCAGTGGTTCAGTCAGACCATCGAGGACGGGCGTCATGAAGATCAGATAGCCGAGCGGAAACGCCAGCGCTTTCAGATAGGCAAACCCGCAGAGAAGCAGCACAAGCCCAGCGAGGACTAGTATGAAGGCCAGGCTCCCGGTGGTCATGATGCCGGCTGCTTCGCTCGCCAAGAGCAACACCGTAGCGGCAACCAACCAGAGCAATCCCGGCGCTATCGCCGGTTGCATTGGGACCTGGCTCAGCCTGGGCCACTGAAGCCAGGCGAGGTACAGACTGACCAGCGGCACGAGGAACCCGTGAGAAAAGCCATATCGGTTCCACCACAAGTTCCAGAGGTCGCCGAAGATGGGAGCGCAGAGCAGGACGAGAAGAATGCCGAGTCCAACCGCCGGGAGCAGGATGGAAGCATGGCTCAGACTGGCCACTGTCGCACCAGCGGAGAAGCGCGAGTGATTTGCGGTCTCCACCGTTTGAGACGGATTAACGAGAGAGTTTTCCAAGCGCCAACCTCACCGAACAGCACTGCTGCACAGTTCACGGACCACTAGGTCATTGAAACTCGCTGATGCTCTCCGACCAATCCGCAGGATGTTCAAAAAGGCCGTTCAGCGAGGCCGCAGCGAGGTGCACGGCGCGATGAATAAAGAGCGCCACGTCTGTGCACGCCGGCGAGTCAGTGAGCCGGCCGTGTCCTGGAGGCGACGCCACATCATTCTTACCGTCCACCCCTAGCCTGCCGAGACAGGCTTCTTTCCCGTGGCCGTACGTTGAGGAGCTGAACGATGCGAGAACAAAGCTGGCGGACTTTTTCAACATCCTGCTACTCTTCGACCTTGTTCGCCGCCAGCATCCGCGCCGCACGATCGGCTTCCGGGAAACCGCCCGGGAGTGACAGGGCAGTTTTCAGCTCGGACAGGGCCTCCTCCTGCTTCCCGATCTTAGCAAGGGCCACCGCGTGGTGGTAACGAACGACCGGATGTTGTGGAAGAGCCGCCGAAGCTTCTGCGAGGAACGGATAGGCCTTGTCGAACCGGCCTTGCTTGTAATACACCCATCCGAGCGTATCTTTGATCGCCGGGTTAGAAGGAGCCAACGCTAACGCATCGCGCGCAAACCCGAGCGCGTCGTCCAAGTCCTGTTGTTCGCTGAGACTGGCCGCAAGATTATTGGCAGCGACAACATTTTGAGGGTTGAGCTGGAAGGCCCGCTTATAGTGCACATTCGCCGCATCAACCCGCCCCTGCGAAGCCAACACCACGCCCAACGCCGTATGGACCTCCGAATTGTTCTCGTCCTTCTTGAGAGCAGTCTGAAACGCCGACTCAGCCGCAGGCAGCTTACGCTCCAAGAGATACAATTGGCCAAGCTCATAGTGGACCAGCGCAACATCCGGCGCGAGTTCGACCGCCTTCCGGAAGGCCTTCTCTGCTTGATCGGTCTTCCCCTGAGAGACGTACATCCGACCCGCCAGTCGCCAGAGATTCGGATCACGCGGGGCTTTGGTTAGATACTGATCGAGCACGCGATCTGCCTGTTGAGCCTGCTTCGATTCCACAAGTGAGACCAGGTAGTCTTGCAGAACAATCAGATCATCAGGCGCGCGCGAAAGAGCTTGAGAGAAGAGCTGCACGGCCTCGGCTGGCCTTGCTTGCAGCTTGCGGAGCGCTGCCATCTTCACATAGCCAATCGGTTGACCAGGAAGCTGCCGAACGATCGCGCCATACACCTCTTCGGCCTTAGTCCAATTCTTTCCAAGCACCAGCGTATCGCCGTACACGACTGCGGCTTCGAGGCTGGAGGGATTTAATCGCAACGCCT